>Ga0070714_100000152_pt1 | contig 55654 bp, 39 predicted proteins | sample LARL83metaG_FD_65450 | JGI IMG/M metagenome (GOLD analysis project Ga0070714, IMG submission 65450) | Corn, switchgrass and miscanthus rhizosphere microbial communities from Kellogg Biological Station, Michigan, USA - LAR L8-3 metaG | ecosystem: Host-associated > Plants > Roots > Rhizosphere ... | reverse complement strand
CTCGGCAACGTCGAATTCAAAAATCCTATCCTCGTCGCGAGCGGAACATTCGGCTATGGCGCGGAGGCGAAGCAGTGGTGCGACATCGAGCAGCTTGGCGGAGTCGTCACAAAGTCTGTTAGCTGGAAGCCGCGCATGGGCAACCCGCCGCACCGCATTATCGAGACGGCAAGTGGAATGCTGAATTCGATTGGCCTTGCAAATGTCGGCGTGCATACGTTCGTCAAAGAAAAGCTCCCTTATCTTTCTCAATTCGATACCAAGATCATCGCGAATATCGCCGCTTCTTCGATAGAGGAATACCGTGATGTGCTGGAACACATCGAAGCAAACGCGGTTGAAAATCTCGCGGGTTATGAAATTAACATTAGCTGCCCAAATGTAAAAGATGGCGGACTCTCCTTCGGCACGAGCGTCGAGCGAACCGAAGAACTGACGACCCTTCTTCGCGCTTCGACCGACCGTCTGCTCATCATCAAGCTCACGCCGAACGTAACGAGCGTCGCGCCATTCGCGCAGGCCTGCGAACGCGCCGGCGCGGACGCTATTTCGCTCATTAACACACTCGTTGGAATGTCGATCGATATTTATACACGCGAACCACGGCTGAATACCGTAACCGGCGGCCTTTCGGGTCCTGCCATCAAGCCGATCGCGCTCGCACAGGTTTATCAAGCAAGGAAAGCCTGCGCGATCCCGATTATTGGCATTGGCGGAATCGTGTCGGCCGAAGATACCGTGGAATTTCTCATTGCCGGCGCGAACATGGTGCAAGTCGGCACCGCAAATTTTGTTTATCCCGATGCGGGCGTGCGCGTAGCGGTGGCTCTCGCCGAATTTATGCACTCGCAAAAAATAGCAGCCGTACCCGAACTGGTCAATTCCCTTCGTATTAGAGCAGAACTGAAGGCTGCCGGTTGGTAACGAAAAAAGGAAGTTAAGACTTTTTGTGGAATGACCTATTTTTGCAACCATGCTTCGTACACTTTTTCTTGCATCCCGATCTCCGCGCCGTGTGGCACTCGTACGATTGCTTGGGATCGAGAACATCAAGATTCATCCCGCAAATTTGGAAGAAACGATGGACTTATCTCTCGGTGCAGCCGAGAACGTTCGGCGGTTGGCGGTCGATAAGGCGCGGTGGATCGCACAGGAACTCCCTGGCGAGCATGGGGTAGTGCTTGGCGCCGATACGACCGTTGCGATTGGGAATGAAATTCTGGAAAAGCCGCGCGATAATGAAGATGCCAAGCGAATGCTCACACTTCTTAGCGGCAACACCCATACCGTCCATACCGGCGTTGCGCTCATCGACCTCGATACGAAAGCGGAGCAATCGTTCGTCGAATCGACGGACGTAACCTTTCGCCCTCTTTCCGCCGAGGAAATCCAAGATTATATTGCGACCGGCTCGCCAATGGATAAAGCCGGGGCTTATGGCATCCAGGAGGATTTCGGCGCAGTGTTTGTGCGCCGTATCGATGGCGATTATTATAATGTTGTCGGCCTGCCGCTTTCGCGGCTTTATACGATGCTCAAAGAATTCGCACCCGATTTATTCGATCAGAACTCCCACCTTTGTACGGCGAGGAGCATTGCGCAAGATCCAGGAGGCGCTTAATGGCTCACATTCAAACTAACCACCCCCCGGCCCCCGCCTTGAAAAGGCGGGGGAGTTCCGAAACCTGGCTCTTGCTATCGCCGTGGCTTCTTACGCTCGCGCTTTTTTGGGCATGGCCGCTCGTCTATGCGCTCTATCTCTCGTTCACCAAATATTACACTTTAACCAATCGCTCGGTATGGATTGGCTTCGATAATTACGCCAAACTCGCTCGGGATCCCACATTCTGGCAGGCTCTCCTGAATACCGCGATCTTCGTCATTGGTACGATCCCTTTCACGATGATCTTCGCACTCTTCTTCGCCACGCTTCTTACGCGCATCGAGCGATTTCAGCACGTCTACCGCTCCGCTCTGTTTTTGCCGAGCGTAACGTCGCTGGTCGTGATCGCTCTGATTTATACCAATCTCTATGCCTCGGGCGGCTATGTCAATACACTCCTTAAACTTGCCCACATTGCAGTGCCGGTGCATGGGTGGCTCCTTACACCGGGCCTTGCGCTGCCCGCCATCATGGTGATGGACATTTGGATTTCCATTGGCTATTATGCGGTGCTGTTTCTCGCTGCGATGCAAAACGTCCCGCGCGATTTTTATGAAGTCGCGGAGCTCGAAGGCACCTCGAAATGGAAGCAGTTTTATGCGATCACACTGCCCGTCATAAAACCGACGCTGCTCTTCGCGCTCGTGCTGAATACGATCAAAAGTTTTCAGGTCTTCACGGAAATTTACGTGATGACGCGAGGCGGCCCGCTCGGGCGAACCACGACGCTCGTCTATCAGGTCTATGCAAACGCTTTCGAGTCGGCGGATACGATGGGCTATGCCTGCGCCATAGCCTATGTGCTGTTTTTTATTATTGCGGTGTTCTCGGTAATTGAGAATAAACTTATTAGCCAACCAGACTGATGGCCTTTACTCCCGTTGCCCCGCGCACCCTTCGAACCGCTGCGCCGCAGGCCGTTCCCCCGCCACCGGGGAAAGACCTGATCGAACTGCACGACATTGGCATGACCTTCGTCACGCCAAACGGCAAGCTGCTGCCCGTGCTCGAGCGCATCAATCTCAATGTGGCAGAGAATGAATTTCTTTGTATTCTCGGAGCCTCCGGTTCGGGCAAATCGACGATCCTGCGCATCATGACCGGCCTGCTCACGCCGACGATCGGCACCGTTTCGGCCGATGGCAAACCGTTGCGCGGAAATAATCCCTACACGGCGATCGTCTTTCAATCTTTTGCGCTGCTGCCGTGGCTGACGGTCGAAGAAAATATCGGCCTGGGCCTCGATGCGCTCCATGCTCCGCGCGAAAAAATGATGGAGAAAGTCAAACGCGCGATCGACAGCGTCGGTCTCGAAGGTTTCGAGGAAGCGTATCCGAAGGAACTTTCGGGCGGCATGAAGCAGCGTGTCGGAATCGCGCGCGCGCTCGTTGTCGAACCGCGCATCCTCTGCATGGACGAACCGTTTAGTGCGCTCGACGCCCTCACCGCCGAGAACTTGCGCTCCGAAGTGCTCGATCTTTTTCATTCCAACACGGGGACTCTCCGCTCGGTGGTGATGGTCACCCATTCGATCGACGAAGCAGTCGAAATGGGTTCCCGCATTGTCGTGCTCGATGCCCATCCGGGCCGCATCAAGGCGGAGTTCGCCAATCCGATGGCTTACCCGCGCGATCCCCGATCCCAGGAATATATCGAACTTTCGGACCGCATTCACGCGCTCATCACCAATACGGTGCTCCCTTTTACCGAGGAACCGAAAGCGGTCGCGAAGACCGAAATCATTCCCGCCGCGAATATCGAAGAAATTTTGGGTCTGCTCGGCGTCCTCGCGGCCGAAGGCGGCCGGCTCGGTGCCGGCGATCTCGCCGAAGCAGCAAGCCGGCGGTTCGATGAAACGCTCCAAATTATTAAAGCCGCGGAACTGCTCTCCTTTGTCGAATCCCCGGGGTTGGACGTGGTCATCACGCCGCTTGGAAAAGAATTCGTCGAAGCCGATGTCAACGATCAGAAGAAATTGATGAACAAGCAACTCCGAGGACTTCGCACATTCCAACATTTGCTCGATACCCTCCAGCAAAACGAAGGCGAAGTGCCCTATGAAGTGCTGATCGAAGATTACGCCACGCGCATGCCCTACGAAGACCCCTCGCAACTCCTCGACACCGTGATCGACTGGGGCCGCTTCGCCGAACTCATCGGCTACCGGCCAAAAGAAGATGTCGTTTATCTCGACATCGGTGAGCCGACCGGGGAATAAAAAATTTGCGGATTTCGCGGAGGACTCCGAAAAATTGCGTAAATTTATATGCTGGCGTTCGGCCCATGCTTTCGGGCCAAAGCCGCCTCTCGAAGAGAGTCCGGGTCAATAACTTTAAGGAAACATGCTATGAAGCAGAAATTAATCGCATTCTTCTCGCTGGTCACCATTCTTTTTTCCGTTTTTTCGCTAACGGCAACGCCCGCAGCCCGCGCGCAAGCGCTGCCCGGCGATGTGCTCGATATCGGGACGCACCAAGCTGTCGCATTCGTCAAGGGTGACCGCAGCATTCTCTATATTAAGCGGCCCAATGCTCCGGTTGATGCGTATGATCTCGCGGCTATTATCAACGATCTTTATGGGGCCACCGTAATCGACTCCATCCGCCACCTGGCGGTGATAGGTATGACGCCTGATGGCGGCCGGCTGGTATTGGGGGCCATCGTCGACTATATCAATCCATCGAACAGCCTCCACGAATCGTTCGCCGGGATTTTCCAAATTCCGTGGCCGCTTACAATTGATAATATTACCAATGACCCCCTTCCGTCCTGGTTCCTCTGTCATGCTCCCGACCTGGGCGATTTTCATCCATCGGGAATTCTTTCCTCCAATGGAAGTGAATGGTACGCCGCCATGCGTACTTCTTCGCAAGGCAATGAGCCGATGAAATTTTATCACGGCCATGTCGATGGCAGCGGCCCCGTCGATTCGGCGGAGATCACAGGTGACATTACCGGTACGGACCCTCCCCAGTCCGGGTGGATTATGTCGAACATTGCGCTCGATACGACAAACAGCACAATGGTCGTCGCGGAGGTCGATGCCCTCGAATCGTTTGGAAACCAAGCGGAGCGCTATCTGATTATCCGCTGGCATATCGGCGATCCGCAGCCATATGCGATCAACATCTCCGGTGACATCAAAGGAATGTCGGGCAAAATCCAATTTGGTATCGATAGCCTCTTTGCTGTAACTGTCGCGCCGCTCCAGAATAGCGCGCAACTCGAACTCGGCCTGAAGAATTTGAATCATACAGATAATTCGATCGAGTTCTATAAGATTCGGTATAACTCGATCGATCAATTATCTCCAACCAGGACTATCCCGCGTTCGATCTTGCCCGACTCCGCTACCTTTTTCGCGGGCATCAATACATCGAAGTATACCCCGACGTATCACGACGATAACCCCTCCTTCCACGAGCATGGGCAAAGCGGCGATGTGATCCTTTCTCGCGATGGGAACACCGTCCTCTTTATTACTCACGAAACGCCCGATAACGGAAACACGACAGGAAAGTCGCCGAGGAATGTCAAATCGGCTATTTATACCTATGACTTCAGCGAACCGAAAGCAACGCTGATCTATAACGATTCGACCGCGCAGGAATTGCAACCCCTTTTCGTTCCAGTGAAGGACACTACGCCGCATGTTCCCGATATTCAGGCGAGCACCACTCCCTTGAACTTTGGAACGGTGGATACCGGCGCGACTTCGACGCGGTCGGTCACTATTACCGATCCTTCGATGTTCGCCGGCACCATCCTCGATTCCGCTCGGATTACCGGTGACAATGAGTTTACGATCGTTTCACCAAAATTCCCGGACACGATTCAGCATAATAGTTCTTCATCGGTGCAGGTGCTCTTCTCCCCCGTTGCAACCCCAGGCGCGAGAACTGCCACGCTAAAAGTTTACTCGTCGAGGTCAACAACCAAATCCATTTCGATCGTCTTAAATGGAACAGCGAAAGTGCTTCCGCCAAATAATGGCGTCGAAGAAGATGCCTCGCTTGCGCAAGCCATGACGATCGAGCCGAATCCATTTTCGTCCGCAACCTCGGTGCGGCTTACCGCGCAGGATGCTGGCGCGCTAGGCATCGTTGTGCATGACGCGCTGGGACGAACAGTCTATACCTCGGCGCTTCAACATGCAGGAGCCGGCATGAGCGAATCTTTCGAGTTCGATGCAAAGTCGCTCGGACTTCCGAATGGGATTTATTATGTGACCGCGCTTTTCGGGAACCGCGAGGTTTCGCGGCAGGTGGTGTTCGTCCGGTAAAAGGAATGCAGTCCGTGTAGCTCAGGCTTTCGAGCCTGAGCGCGGGCTTTTAGCCCGTAAGTTATGCGGAGGGCGCGACAATCAACCGCCGCCGGTAATAGAGATACAAAATCGGCGGCCCAATGACATAGAAGCCAATCGTCCAAAGCACGCGCTCGAGGCGGTTGCATTGGGCGTTGGCAAGGCAGTGCTTGCCGATGGGTTGCCCCGCGATGATCGCGAAAATAATCATCGGGATGGTGATCCCAATTTGAACGAGCGCATAGCGGCCCTGTACAAACCCCAGCAAGGCGAAGGTGTTGAACGTCGATAGCGGCGCGACTAAAAGGTAGAGCGCGAGCGAAATCATCATGGCTTTATAACCGCGGGCAGGCATCGCCAGAAAGGACATTATTCCGGCATTTGCCGTTCCATGTATCGATACTCATTCTTTGAACGGTAATTCATACCTTCCAGAGGATATCCCGGACGAGGCCCGCTCCGAATTCTGCCGCGATCTTTTCCAAAATCATCCCTTTTTGCATCGTTAATTCATAGCGCCAGACCGGATTTTTCACTCGGACGGTAAGAATCCCCTTTTCCAGCTTTTCCGCTGTCGCCGCCTGGGCGACCTTTTCCCCGACCAGTTCCGCCCATCCCGTAATCACGGAATACGTGCGCGCTTTTTTTTCGAGTCCGAATTCCTTCAGGACTTCGGGCATGAATGCCTGGAGCGATCGGGGAAGTGCCATAAGTTTCTTCAAAAATAATGAGTTTCTTTAGCATGTCATTGCGAGCAAGATTTTTCGACCGAAGGAAGAAAAATCTGATGAAGCAATCCGTTGTAAAATCAACGGATTGCTTCCGTCAAGCGAATCTCCCTTCGGTCGATTCACTTTCCTCGCAATGACGGAAAAATTACTGAATCAGGGGCTTTCTTTATTCGATAACCCCTTGTTTCATCCGAAAGATTCGGCAATCACTAATTCGAGATGCGATAGGCTCGAATCGCGCGCCTTCGGTCGACGTAATAAAGGTCTGCCCAAGATTTCCCGACGCTGCAAGCTCCAGCAATTGATTCGCACGGCCTTCGTCAAGCTCGCTGAATACATCGTCGAGCAGGAGCATCGGCGTTTCATGGGCCGCTTCGCGTAAGTACTCGAATTCCGCGAGCTTCATCGCAACCAGCAGTGTTTTATGCTGACCCTGCGAGGCATACAGCCGCGCCTCCTGACCGGGATTGATAAAGAGCATCAGTTCATCGCGGTGCGGACCGAAGAGCGTTGCGCCGCGGCGGACTTCTTCGATTTCCACGCGCGCGGCTTCTTGGGCAAGCAGAGATTCAAAATCCACCATCCCTTCTTGAAAAGAAAGGGACGTTGGTTCCAACCCCATTGGCTGATAGGTTAACGATGGTTCTTCGCGGCTTTGCGAGAGCATCGAATATGCCTCGAGCAGCCTGGGACGAAATTCTTCGGTAAAGCGCGCCCGCCCTCGCATGATGCGAGCGCCATTTTTTAACAGAAGTTCCGTCCACGGTGCAAGCATCGGTTGAGTATATTCTGCGGATCGCCGGTCCTTTCGCGCATTCGCGAGAATGGCATTGCGTTGTTTTAAGGCACGGCGATATTCTAATTCGTCTTCGAGGTAGGCGCGGCTGGCTTGCGAGAGCACCATATTCAGGAATCGCCGTCGCTCGAGGGGCCCTCCGCCGGTCATCACTTTTTCATCCGGCGTAAGAACGACTACCGGCGCCAGACCAACTACATCGGCGGCGGAGCGAATGCGCTCGCTGTTTGCAACGATAGTTTTTTTTAATGGCGGACCAGCTTCCACTGTGATCGATACTTTATGAGGAACCCCAAGATCGCTCACAAAATGGACATCGGTTTCGAGCGTTTGTTCGCCGCGCCGAACGAGGACCGCGTCGCTATAGGTCGTAAAACTTTTGGTCAGCGTACATAGCGAAAGCGCTTCCAGGAGCGATGTTTTCCCCGCTCCATTTAGACCAACCAGCACATTTATTTTCGGCGCAAGCTCGCGAACAATGGTTTCCGAATGATTTCGGAAATTTCGAAGGCGAACGGTTTCAGCGCGCACGGGGATTACCCATTCAACCGCACCGGCATCACGAGCATGAGCAAATCTTCCTCGTTGGTGCTGGCGGGTTCGACGATCGCGGCCCGCGTGGGAGTCGAAAATTTGATCGTAATCTCCTCGGTATCTAAATGCGCGAGCGCGTCTTCGATGAAACGGCCGTTGAAGCCGATCGTCAGTTCATCGTTGGCGTAATCGCACGGAATATGCTCGCGCGCCTCGTTCCCGGCGTCGAAATTCTCGGCCAGGATAGACATCTTATCCTTCGCAAGTTGGAAGCGGAGCTGCCGGGTATTCGCGTTGGCGAAGATCGAAACGCGCTTGACGGAGCGAAGCATCGCGTCCTTCGAGATGAGCAATTGCTTGTCGTTCTCGCGCGGAATGACCGCCTCGTAATTGGGATAGCGCTCGTCGATTAGGCGCGAAAGGATCGTCGTCGGTCCGGCTTGGAATTGCACATGCGTCGAACTGAAACTGAGCGCAATCTGCTCGGCATCATCGAACGATTTCGCCACGAGACCGAGCGCCTTCGAGGGAACGATGACGTCCAGTTCCGATTCGGTCTTGAGTGTGGTGTTCGAAAAGCGGACGAGCCGATGCCCATCGGTCGCGACGGCACGGGTGCCATCGGGAGAAAATTGAAAGAGTACGCCCATCATGCTGGGCCGAAGATCGTCGGTTGAAACGGCAAAGAGCGTTTTTGAAATAAGCCGCTTGAGGGTCGTGGCATCGACCGAGATAGAACCTTCGGGTTTGAAATCGGCGGCGGCGTTCGGAAGCTGCGCGGTCTCATCGACAGCCAGTTGGTAATTGCCCTGCGCGGTCTGGAGCGTGGCGCGCCGCGTGGTTTTGTCGAGCGTAAAGGTAAGTTCGCCTTCCGGAAGGGCGCGAACGATTTCATAAAAAAGCTTGGCCGGAATATTCGCCGATCCATCGCTTACGCCGCTCACTTCGAGCGAAGCCGTCACCGTGATTTCAAGATCGGTCCCGGTAAACGTGAGCGAGTCGCCCTTCAATACGACCAGCACGGTTTCGAGTTGGGGCAGCGTCGATTTGGAAGGAATGACAGCAATGACTTTCGCAAGCGTTTCTTGTAATGGCTTGATTTGCGCGATGAATTTCATGGATTAGCGAAACGATAAAAACACTTGAAAATGGAAGTGGACGATGAACCGCCTCAATAAGCGAGCGATCCGTTTCTCACAACCCCAAATCCTTCACTTCCGCGCCCGGAATTTTTGAAAATATATGGAAATCTTTTTGAGGCGATTCCGAAGCCAGGGAATTTCGGCAATCCGTTAAAGCCCGACCTCGCCAGTACCCCGGCGTTTGGGAATTATGATTAACCGCTGAATTGTGCGAATGAATGGACACGTGCAGATGCCGCCGGTGGCAATGAAATGATTACGAAAGCCGCGTTCGCCAAAATCCAGGCTTGCGCTTGTGATGTCGTATCGAGACAATAACAATTTCGTTTCCGTTTAGGTGATATAGGGCAGAGAATGGAAAGCCTCGAATTATTTTTTGTCGAATTCCATCCCTGTCAGAAGGATAGCGATAAGGTGCCTCGATTATTTCGTCATACGCCTTATCGACTGCGCCGGCGAATCGCTCGGCGGAATGAGGCGTCTCTTCATCAAGATAAAATTGGAGTGCTTCGGAAATGTCGCGATGGGCCTGGGAACGGACGGTAACAGTCATATCCTGGTTCGCTTCGCCTCTTCAATCATTCGGCGTACCTGTCCCATGGATTCTTCCCGACTGAGGCTGGTACCCTCCCCGCGACGATATTCGTCTAAACGGCTCTTAATTTCCAACCTCCAAGCCTCATCGACTTTCGTCTGGGATTCAGCAAGATTTTCTTCGATCTCGTCGGCAAGCTTACGTTGACTTTCGAGGTCTAATTCTAACACTTCGTGGCGCAAGTCTTCAAACGATCGGTCCATGCAAAATTGAACTTCCTTCGATGCCGCAAAGTGCCCAGCATGGTCTGCTTGCATACCGAGTACGTTTGCAGACATGTTCTTCGATCGAATTCCTACACTTTCCCCTGTGGTTTCATTTTTCGCCCGAATTCCTTCGACCGCTCCCAGAGCCATCGCATGAGGAGCACCCATCCGCGCCCGATCGACATATCGGATTCGAGCAAAAAGTGGAGATCGCGTATATCTTCATCGCTCATCGGAAGCCGCGCCGGCTGCGTTGCGCCGCCGGAAAGCTCTCCTTCGACCGTTTCGCCCGCCGCAGGCATACTCCCCGATGCTTCTTCCGGCGCGCCAAGGAACTCCCCGAGCAGGCGACGTAATTGATCATCGATGGCCCGGAGCCGCGCGCGTAGCGATGCATCCGTCTCATACCGGTCGAGAAATTTCACATGATCGTGGAGCACGGCGAGCTTTTTCGTCAGTTCCGGCGTAAGGAATTCCGCGGCCTCTTCCTTAATTGCTCGCACCATCGCTTCTAAGTCGTCGATCGCGCCCGGATCGGCTCGAAACCGTTCGGCCTCGCTTATATCGTCAACGTTAATATAGACGGTCGAAAGCTGTTCGAGTTCATGTCCGAATGGAATATTGCGCTGCCCAATCTGCGCGCGCACGCTGCGCAACATCTGTTCGAGCGCGCCGCGCCGCGCCGCGCCTTCGATGACCCGCAATTGATGCTCGATCTCCACTTTCTGCGCCTGAAGATCGAGCAGCGTCCGGTCCTTCACCTGGCCGCGGGCCACCATATCGGCAATCTGCGCCTCGCTCGCGTAGACTTCCACATGCCCGATCTTCACGGTATGAATGAGAATGTTCTCGTCCATTTTCGAGCGTATAAGTTCCCGGTCGAGCTGAACGGCTCCATCGGTGATGATCAGCACTTCCGCGCCGGCCAGATGGTCCATCTCCTGAATATCTTCCAGCGCCTGAAGGATCGCCTTCTGCAAGGCGGTCCCCTCGCCCAAGTGCGTGATGCGCAGCACATAGCGCATGAGTGCGTCGTAGCTCGCCCGGTCGATGGCCGTATGCAGTTCGCCGACTCTCTCATCGAATGTGCGAAGGCTGATATGACCCAGTTCTAATTTATTGCGATTGAGAAAGGCATAAAGAATCGCTTTCGCCAGATGAATGCGGTGATGCAATACCATCGAGCGCGAGGTATCGAAAAGCACATAGACCTTCTGCTTGCGGCTATCGAAAGTAAATCCCGGACCGCTATCGTCGACGGGAAGGATCGTCGCGCTTCGAGAAACGGGCATCCATAACTCCCGGAGCGCAAGGCGCTGCAAAAAAATCTCGTCCGGCAGCAAAAACTGGCTCGGATAAATGCGGAAAACGTCGTGATAGCTTTTGATGAGATCGGCGGCATAACGGCCGCCGGCGGGCGTGTAGCGGTGCGGGTCTTCCGGTTCTGATTCCGGAGAGGTTTGGGATGTCTTCGTGGCAAGCTGAAGGACCGGAATGAGCTTCTGGGTGAGCAGGTTCGTCTCGTCATCGAGCGTCCGGGCAATTTCGAAAATCGCGGTGAAATCCTCCGGCAGCTTCTCGTAAATATGCGAGAAGAAGCCGAACTCCTCCATCACCGGAAAAAACGCGCGCTCGGAAGACATTATATGTTGCCCGTCGATAAACTCATTGGAAACAGCCGGGCGTTTTTCAAAGAGGATTTATTATTGCAATAATACCGGGGAATGAATTACTCCGGCATTCGAAAGGCATTCAATAAGGCACGCACAAATAAAGAAGGTGGCGAGACCTCGAAATAACTTCATGGAAAGTCGATAAAGCTCTCAAAAGCGTTACATCCTGCGATTGCGTTCCCTCCAAAATAAGAGAGAGATGGTCTCGTTTCTATGAAAAGCAGTTACCCTGAAATTCGATGCGAGAGCTGAAAAATGTGTTATATTTGTATGATTCTTCGAAATGTCGAAATTCGAAGTCTCGGAAGTAAGGGTTTAAGTACCATGAAAATATAAACTCATGGAAACTCTGGGGTTACCGGTGCTACAAATTACCATGAACGGACTGTAACTTTGGGGGGTTTTCATCGGTCCATCCATTTACTTTGCTTTCTTTGATCACTCCCATTTCGTGTTCATTTTTTTAACTGACTTGCTTATGAAAACTTGGAATCAATTGTCTCGAACCGTGTCCGGCGTGCTCGCTATTTTACTCGTTGCCGGACTTTGCGTGCCCAGCGCCTCTGCTCAGATGGCGAAGGTTAACAACTACACAACGTCGACATCTACCGCGACGTGGATCGATGCGACGGGAGGTAACTACCTCGGATATGATGACGATGGGTACTACTCTTTTACTGCACCGTTCGCTTTCCCATACGATAGCACTACGATTGCCCAGGGGGCTACAATGGCCGTCAGCGATAATGGCGTTGTAGAGGTCAACCATTATTATTATGTAAATTATGCCGACGACGCGGAGGGAAATTCCACCTATCCCGGCGCGATCTGCCTCTATTCGACCGATATGTACTACGACGCTAACAGTGTCTCCAATCATGGAAATTACTGGAACGTTACCGGTTCTTCTCCCGACCGAATCCTGACTGTTGAGGAATACGCCAACTCCCCTTATCCCTCTTCTAGCCCCGTCACCAGCTTTGAAGTTCAAATTCATGAGACCAGCGGTATCATCGATCTTCTCTATTCCGATCATAATCTTTCGATGAAGGGCAGCGATAATTCCCATCCGGTGGGAATAGGGCTGAATGGAGAAACGAATGTAACGGTGGATTACAATTCTGTTGGCAATGGATCTTCGACGCCATCCAACGACATCCGTTTTACCCCACCAGGGTCGGTTCCGAAGGGAAAGTTTACGCTCATCCCCACCTCGCTCGATTTCGGCAGCGCAACACCGAACAGCCCCGATACCTTATGCGTCACGGCTAAAAACGTCGGCGTCGGCAAGCTGGATCTTCAAAGCGCCTTCATTTCTGGATCGTCGGCCTATACGATCGTAAGCGGCCCCGGTCCGAACGATACGCTCTCGATTGGCCAGTCGGTCAATTATTGCATCCAGTTTCTACCCCTTTCGGGCGGAACCCTTACCGGGACATTCACGATCGTTTCCAACTCGGATACCAATGCGATACAATCGGTCAACTTGACCGGTATTGGCGCTCTGCCTGCTGTTTCCTACGGCGTAACCAATTTATTCCGCCGCAATATTACAACGCTCGGAGATACCTCCGCGCCGCAATATATTCCGATCACTTCGACCGGAGGTGGTCCGCTCCATTTGAACGGCGTCTCGTTCATCGGCTTGGATGCCGCCTCCTATTTTGTTTCCTACTTGCCACAGAATCCGCTGCCCGTCGGGGTGACCGATTCGATCGGCATCCGCTTTTCGCCAACGATCGAAGGCCGGCCCGATGCGAGCGTGGTGATTAACACCGACGCGCAAAATAAACCGCTCGACACCGTATCGCTATTGGGGGTCGGTTCGCTGCCGCATCTCATCGTTACCGTTCCTCCGCCAGGGTCCGGCAATACCGTTATGTTCGATTCCGTAGCCGTCGGCGATTCGGTCTGCCAAACGCTCACGCTCACAAATCCGGGCACGGACACGCTCGAAATCCTAAAGCAACTCGTGACCTATGGCGATTACGACTTTACCTTCTACCCACTGACCGGTCCGGACACTACCATTTTGCCGGGCGGCGGGACGAAGCTCGTGAACGTCTGCTTCAAGCCACTCAAAGTCGGCACGCGGCTCGCCTCGATCCGCTTCTATACGAACATTCCAAAAACCTTCACGAAGCCGAGCCTCGATACCAGCCAATTCGTTATTAATTTGACGGGCGTTGGCGTGCCGTTCGGGCATCTGACCGTGAGCGGTTCGCTAAACGACACCGCCGTCGTCGGCAAAACGAATTGCATGGCCGATACCTTGATGAATAATGGCCAGGCGGACCTGACCGTCACCAAGGTAATACTCTCCGGGCCTAATTCTTCGGCCTTTACGATCTCGGGCGCTACGCCGCCTTTCACGCTCACGCCGGGCGAAATGAAGATCGTTACGCTCTGCTACACGGCGGCTTCGAACGTCAAACAGTCCGATACACTCCTTCTTTCGGGCACCACGTCCGAGAAAGCGGTGACGACCCTGCTGCTCTTAAATGGCATCGGCGTCGAGACGTGCGTTTCGGCCGATTCGCTGATTACCTTCGGGCAAACGGCGATGACGTTAGTTGGCGTGCAGGATACTTCCTGCGTCACGGTAACCAATTGCGGCGATCTTCCGGCGACCTACACCGCTTCAAACCCGACCGGAACGGGTTACACACTGATTTCCCCGACGACGAGCGCCGTAATTGCTCCGGGCGGAACGGCGCAGTTCTGCGTGAGCTTCACGCCGACCTCGATCGGCGCGGTGAACGGAAGCATTTCGATTTCGGGTGGACCGAACCCCACGACCACTCTGCTTGGCGGCGTGGGAGCGGGTGTCCTGGCCAGTGCCTCCGGCGCGCCTTCGGCCCCCGTATCCATTGGGGACTGCCAGAACTTCGATGTGACGATTACCAATAACGGCAACGTCACCTGGACGCCGGGAACGCCGAGCATCGGTGGCGCGAATGCGAGCGACTTCACACTCGTGAGCGGACCAGCGCCTACGACAATTGCTGCCGCCGGGACCGCGACTGTAACGATCAAATTCTGCCCCACCACGCAGGGTTCTGAGTCGATGACGCTTACTTTCCCGAGCGAGAGCCCGGTACCGGTTCCGGGAGCCTTTAGCTTCACGGCGACGGGCGTCGGTGCAACCAGCGGCGTCACGCTCCGCACCGAGCAGGATGGCTTTGTGCTCGGAGCGAGCTATCCGAACCCGACCAGCGGGCAGGCGGCCATTGAAATCACTCTGCCGAAAGAATCGAACATTCGCATTGACTTGCTCGATGCAACAGGCGCGCTCGTTCGCACGGCCTTCTCCGGCAACCTTGCCGAAGGCACCCAAACGGTGGCCCTCGACGCGAAGGGTCTGCCGAGCGGCACTTACTTCTACATGCTGACGAGTGACGATGTCCGCCTCACGCGGCAGATGAGCCTTATTAAATAAAGGCTTCGTTTTAAGAGCTCTTCAAAAGCCCTTCTCTTCCGAGAAGGGCTTTTTTTTGAGTTATCAAAATGGGAAGGATTTACCAAAGGAGTTGTTGAAGGAGAAGATGTCATTCACCGAATTCGATCGCCAGATGATGCGCCGCGCGCTCGCACTTGCGCGGCAGGGGATGGGCTTTGTCAGTCCGAATCCGCTCGTTGGTTGCGTGATCGTCAGCGCCTCTGGCGAAATCCTGGGAGAAGGCGCGCACCTTGCCTTCGGCGGCCCTCACGCGGAACCGAATGCCATCGCGGACGCCGAATCGAAAGGCCACACGGCCCGTGGTTCTACCGTCTATGTCACGCTCGAACCGCACAGCCACGAGGGAAAAACTAAGCCGTGTTCGAAACTGCTCATCGAGAAAGAAATCGCTCGCTGCGTGATTGCAACACAGGACCCTTACTTCGAAGTAAATGGCGGCGGTATCAGCGAACTTCGAGCAGCGGGAATCGTAGTGGAAACCGGGCTGCTTCAGGAAGAGGCCCAGGAACAGAACCGGTTCTTTTTCAAGCATGTCACGACGGGGGTTCCTTATGTGACTCTGAAGCTTGCGGCATCGCTCGATGGCCGCGCCGCGCTCGAAAACGGAGAATCGAAATGGATCACTTCCGAAGCATCGAGGGCAAAAGTTCACGAACTGCGAGCGGAGCATGATGCCGTTCTTATTGGCGCGCAAACCGCGCGTTTGGACGACCCCGCACTTACCGTTCGATTCGCCAAAGGCAGGCAGCCGTGGCGCCTTGTGCTCGATACGCGACTGGAACTGCCACCTTCACTCAAACTTTTTACCGATGACGAGCGAGCGAAAACGATCCTCGTCACCACCGCGCCAATCACGGAGCAAAACGAAAAGGCGTTTGGACCGCTCGGCATCGAACGCCTCACGATCGAGGCGTTCCATAACCAAATCGATCTATCCAAACTTCTGCACGCGCTTGGCGCGCGCGGAATGGCCAGCGTGCTCGTCGAAGCCGGCCCCACGCTTGCGGCGAGCTTCATCCGAGAACGGCTATTCGATGAGTTACTGATATTTTATGGACCGATCCTTTTGGGAGGGGATGCCAAAGCAACGGTTGGCCCCCTTGACATAAACGCACTCGCGCAAGCGCCGAGAATGTCACTTAAACAGGTGGAATATACGGCTGGATCGGACGATGTAATGCTACGCCTTCGAGCGTTATAATTCTTTCGCCCAACTAAAGTTAGGCACTGCGCGGTTTACCACTCCATGCTTATTTCCATGACGGGCTTTGGCCGCGGCGAAGCCACGCGATCGCTCGAAAACGGCGCAACGATTACCGTGACCGCCGAACTGCGCAGTGTAAACTCACGCTTTATCGAGATCGCGGTCCGACTGCCCCGCACGCTTTCCGAACGGGAACTCGAATGCCGCGAGCTGCTACGCAAGCGGCTGGAGCGCGGAAAGATCTCCCTAAACATTTCGCTCGACCGGCAAGGGACCGAGGACCTTCCGCTTCACGTCAATGGCCAAATGGCCAAGGCCTACTTTCACTTGCTCGATGAACTTCGCACCGCCACGGGCCTAACCGCCGAAATCCAATTACGCGACCTAACGGCGTTCGGAGATATTTTCACCGCCGAGGACCGTTCCTCCGAAGCGGCGACCGCGGAATGGGAACTCGCGAAGCAGGCGCTCCAGACTGCCATCGAGCAACTAAATACCATGCGGCGTTCCGAAGGCGGCGAACTCGAACGCGACGTGCGCGCTCGGCTCACGACGATGGAAGAACGGACGAAAGAGATCGAGCAGCTTTCCAGTCTGACCGCGAAAGAGGAATATGACAAGCTGAAAGAACGGATTCTGGAACTGACGAAAGATACGGAAGTTCTGAATAATCAACGGCTCGAACTCGAAATTGCACTCATTGCCGAACGGTTGGACATCACGGAGGAGATTGTTCGGTTTCGCTCGCATGTGAAATTCTTCCTCGAAGCGATGGACGGCAAGGAGGCGGCGGGACGAAAGCTCAACTTTATCATGCAGGAGATGAACCGCGAAGTCAATACGATGGGCTCAAAAACGAATTCCGCGGACGTGGCACACCATGTGGTCTATATCAAGCAGGAACTTGAAAAGATGCGGGAGCAGATACAGAATATCGAATAACGATGGATTATCGAATGTGGATCGTGCATCGCCAAAAGCGCAGTAGGACACGCGCGCTTTTGGCATTGCTCATCCTTTCGTTCGTTCCGTCCTTTAATATCACCGCGCGCCTTCTCCCCGACGATTCTATCTTTGCCGCGCGGATGGCCGAGGCGCGCGCGAAGCATTTGGAAGCACTTCCGATTGGCGAACGGATCGTCGCCGTGGGACAATTATTCCTTGGAACTCCCTATGTTGCGGGGACTCTGGATACAAGTAACCGTGGAGAGCATCTGATCGTAAACCTTCGCGGTTTCGATTGTGTCACATTTTATGAAAATACGCTGGCGCTCGCGCGCATTCTCCGCGAATATCCCAAACCCTCGGTGAAAGATTTCGAAAAGGAATTGACCTTTCTTCGTTATCGCAATGGAAAACTAGCCGGATATCATTCACGACTCCATTATTCGATCGATTATTTTTATAATAACGAAAAGAAAGGAGTATTCCGCGTGGTCACGCGTGAAGTGGGCGGACAATATGCAACGTATGACGATCGAGCCATCAATTTTATGACCGCCCACCGTTCGTCGTACAAGCAGCTCGTGAACGATCCCGCCGAATATGCCGCCATGCTGGAAATCGAAAGCGACATCCATGCGCGAAAAGCGTTTTATTATATCCCAAAAGCACATGTAGCAGACGTCGAACAAAAGATCGAGACCGGCGATATACTGGGCATCACGACGAATGTGCCAGGCCTGGATTGCTCGCATACCGGCATCGCCGTTCGCCTTTCGGATGGCCGCATTCATTTCATGCACGCCTCCAGTCTGAAAGGCAAAGTTATTATTAGCGAAGAACCGCTTGCTGAATACCTCACCCATAGCAGTCACCAGACCGGCATTATTGTAAATAGACCGCTGGAAGCAGCACCCAAATTATAAGTATGGTTACTAAAGATGACGTTCACAACGTTTCGAACTTAGCGAAACTCGAATTTGCCGAGGAAGAATTAAGCGCGCTTACGGTGGAGCTAAACAGTGTTTTGGGCTATATCGACCAGCTCAAGGAATTGGATGTCACTAATGTGGCCCCGCTCGAAAATATGAACGAGTCGGTCGAAGAATCGACGCTGCGAAAGGATGTGGTCCGTTCTTCACTGACGGTGGAAGAGGCACTCAAAAATGCCCCGAAATCCGCCGATGGTTATTTCCTCGTGCCAAAAGTCCTTGCCCAGGAAGTGAAGATGTATGTGGAACAAGACATCGTCGGCGACGAAGAAGAAGAGCTATCCTGAACGATTCGGTAGCGAACGTCATCGGCGCCGGCATTCGATCGCGCTATCCCAGTGCTGGACCATCTTATCCTGTTCCTCTTCGGTAAGAGCAACCAGGGCGAGAGGAAGGTGTTGAAGCCACGCCGCTTCGAGATCGTCCAGGGACCGGTCAAAAAAAGAGCGAAACGTTTCGCTGGTAATCGCATAATCGCTTTTCGAAAAGGTGACCACCCGATCGTCGCTAAAGGTATCTCCAAGCGATAGCAGGAACGCTCCGGCAAGCACGATTTGATCGGTCGTAAGAGCGTGGGGCAGCGCGTTCCAGACCTCGCTCATTTTGGGGCTATGCGATCGATAGATATGATGGGCAATTAAGTCCGATTCGGCGCCATAAAAAGGAAAGACATCCGGCTGCATGGCAAGCCGCTCGTTCAAAAAAATTCCAAATCCTTCTTCCAGCGCCGCCCAACCCGGGGTTTGTTCGTAGTGCCGCGCATACCTCGAAAGCCGCATCGCATGGGTCACAAGCTCGACTAATTCTTCCTGCATCTGGCGCGATCCGTTTTCGACTAAATAAATCGCCGGTTCTTCGGGATTGAAATGCGGCCGCATTGTCCGACCCAGCAGGGCCTTGGCCCGCTGATCGACGGCATAGACCTGAAAACGGCCGGGAAATGCTTCATGCGTGAAGTGGAAGATCAGGCTATAGGCCGCTTCCAGCGATTCATTCAACGTGGCAGCGCGAAAATCCGACACCGCCGAGCGATCGTAAGAGACTTGAAAATGCATGCTCACTTTATGCGACCATTGCACGCGCGCGCGAAGCTCCTGATCGCTGATCGGAAGCGGAGGTTTTGTTGTAATGACTCGCGAAGGACGGCCTGCAAGGGACGCGGAGTTCTCCCCCGGGAACGCGGAACCGGCAAGCATTCCTCCGGAGGCCGTCTCCATTCGAACCGCATCGGCAGAATCGGCGGTGACAAGCAGTGAATTAATCATAAGCAGCTCCCTCGACTTTTACAACCAATATAAGGAGACTAATATAAGCATAAATTATATCGAACTCATAAAAAACGTAAATTTTGTTGTTTTCACGCCAAATTTGAAGGTTGAGCTCACTTCCGAAAAGGCGTAAGGAAAGGTGCGGGAATTGCAAAATAAATTGAGTGTTGAGGACTCTCATCCATGCGTAAAGAAGGCACTCCGGAATTTTTTGGTCGTACCCGTGAGGAATTAGCAGCCCTCCTCCGCGCGGAATGTTCGATTCCCGAACGCTTCCGTGCGGACCAACTTTACCAATGGCTCTACTTACGCCGAGCGCGCTCCTTTGTGGAGATGACGAACCTTCCACGCTCCATGCAGTCCGCCCTTTCCGAGCGATACCACATTCCCTCGCTTCCCTGTGCCCATCTTTCAGAGAGCGCGGATGGGACAAAGAAATTTCTTTTTACGCTCGAAGATGACCGCTCGATTGAGACCGTCCTGATTCCTACCGAAATTCGTGGCGAACGGTTGCCGCGCCGGACGCTCTGCGTCTCGACGCAAGTAGGCTGTCCGCTCGATTGCAAATTTTGCGCAACCGCATCGCTGAAACTCAAACGGAATCTGACGACGGCGGAAATTCTACTGCAGATTTTTGAGGCAGAACGGCTCACAGGAGAAACGATAACCAATCTCGTTTTCATGGGAATGGGCGAGCCAATGCTGAATTACGATAATCTTGTTCGCGCATTAAAGATCATTACGGACCCAAAAACGGAGATGCTCGGCAAGCGGCGTGTGACCGTCTCAACAAGCGGGATTCCGGAGGCCATTCGGAATTTTGCCAATGAAGGGCTGAATGTAAAGCTCGCGCTCAGTCTGCACGCAACAACGAATGAATTACGGACGAGACTCATGCCGATCAATAAAAAATATCCGCTCGAAGAATCGCTCGCCGCAATGGAGGAGTATTACAAAATTACCCGCCGGCCCGTGACCTACGAATATATTTTATTCGATGGTCTGAACGATTCGCCCGCGGACGCCGCACGTCTGGCCAAAATAGCTCGCCGCGTTCCCAGCCGCGTGAACGTAATCCCTTTTCACCCCATTGATTTTACGAATCCTTCAGGTTTCGCCGCGGAATTACGTCCGGCAAGCAAAGCCGCGTTCGATCGATTTATCGCGGCGCTTCGCAAAGCGGGCGTGACTGCCGTCGTCCGCACCAGTTCCGGGCAGGACATTGAAGCCGCCTGCGGGCAATTGGCGCTGGCGGAATTACAAGGCTTGCCGCCAATCATTCCTATCTCGTTGATACCTATCTCATAATTGTCAGCGCGCCCTCGGCATGATAATCAAGACTTGTAAGTCGGTAAACATATCGGCCCTGCGGCAAATCGGAAACATCGAGCGGAAGCGAATGCGGGCCGGCCTTTTCCAAACCAGCATCCACCCGCTTTACCGATTGCCCAATGGAATTATAAATATCGACCTCGACAAGCCCATCGAGTCCTAAGGTGAATTGAAGCAGCGCTCGATCTCCCGCCGGATTGGGAACGATAGCATTCGTAAGATACGGACCGGCAAAGACTACCCCGTGAATCGCGCCGCCGCAATCTGCAACAAAGAACTGTCCGTCGCCGGCCGCTTCGAGCTGGTCCGGGGTTGGGGCCGCCTTCAGGACGTGAATAAACGAGAGCGGATGGGGCCCGAGCAGTGCCTCGGTATGCAGCCGCAGTATCGTATCATTCCCAAAGGTATTTCTCGCGACGCTCACTTCGGCAGTACTATCATTTAACATTGTAAATCGGGAGACCGGTATGGTCTTTAAGCCTCCATCTGCGCCCAGGATGCGGACCATTTCAGGATCGAAGCGAATCTCAAGCGTGGCGCTATCGGCATCGATTTTATCGAGGCGAATTCCGCTCATCGAAACCGGAATCGTATCGAACTCCCCCGGCTCCGTCGTAATCGAGGCCACGCTATATTCGAAACTCGGGCCCGTTCCAGCCGGATAAATTCCGGTGCCGATCAATAACACGGGTGGAACCGCATCGGGTGAGGAAGTGGAAAGCTGAAGGAGATGCTCGATGCGCCGAGCGCGATTCGGGCGAAAGGTGATTGTAAATAATCGCGAAGAATCTGGCAAGATCGCAACCGTGGGCAGGTCCGGCGTGGTAATAAAAATCGAATCGGATGGAAGTGAGCCAACAAACATTTGATAACCACCAACATTCGTCAACCGCACCGGCTGAATCGTCAAACTGGTGCCGAGCACGACCGGGCCAAAGTCAATGAGCGTTGCATTTACACGAGGATGCGCTTCCACTCCCCGCGCCGAGAGTGGGACAATCGTGGAGTTTCCGCCAGTGTATATCACAAGGTAGCTGGTATCCGCTTGTTCGAGCCGCGCATGATACGTGACGCTAACAGCAAGGGTGTCGCTATCGCTTTGAATACTATAAGGAAATACCCGATTTGGCACTTCAAAAAACGTGTCGCGTGGCGTGGATATTCCTGTTTGGATCCGAATACTATCAATCGTGGGGAAATTATTGGTCGCATAAAGATAAAGCGGCTGCGTCGAATCATGTCCAATGTGGACATTGCCAAAATCAAGTCCGACCGCGCTTAACTGCAACCCCTTCTCCGTTCCAAATCCGCGAAGAATAATATTATCCTCATGCCCATTCCATCGTAGCCGGAGAGTATCATAGGCTAATCCGGTTACCAATGCCGGGTTAAAGCTAACGCGAAAAGAATCCGAAGCAAGCGGCCCAAGCAAATTCGGCGGTTCTACAGAAAATACGGAATTATTATTTGAAGCCACAATCGAAGCAGCAAGATTTCCGGCATTGGTATCATAGAGCATCATTGCCTTGCTGGTATTCCGCAAGACATATCCAAAGTCAAGCAGTTGCGGGTGGAACCGAACGTCCGGTGCAAGACCGACTCCGCGGAGGGTAATGATTCTGCTCGGTGCGCTATCGGAGACAAGTGTGAGCGTTGCGATTGCCGCTCCATACGTATTCGGGCGGAATAGCAGACATAAGTTAGCCGTGTCGCCGCGTGCGATTTGAGCGCTGCTCGCTGCTCCGTGAATGCTGAATGGAGTTCCGTCGAGCGAGGAAGAATCAGCATGAAGCTCGATTGCCGTGCAACTTGGGTTCGTTACCGTAAAACAAAGCAACCCGGAATCGCCAACGAGAACGTTGCCAAACTCATAAACGGTGTCGAGGAAAGTAATGCGAGGCCGGGGTCCGCCGGAACCGTGCAGCGGGAGTGTGAACGAATTTCCGCAACTATCGACGGTCACTATGAGCTCTCCGGAATATTCCTGTTCGCTCTGGGGAGTAAAAAGAATCTGAAAATGCCCCGCACCCGAAAACGCCGACGGCGGAGCATGGACCAGCGAAAAACCCGCGCCTGTTACGACTGCCTTCCTCACATCGAGAGAGTCGATTCCGCGATCGGATAAGTCGAATATTTTCATGGACGAATCGCCGGGGCAAATCGTATCGAATTCACCCATCGGACTTTCCCACGCGGCCTTGGCGATTTCACGCGAACCGCGAAGGGAAAGCGTTGCGGCTGTGCAGCCATCGGACGAAAGGAATTCAAATGTTCCCGTGTCCAGTTTTTCCAAAGTGGGAAGATAAAGTATGGCAAACGTCTTCGAAGCTCCCGGCGGCAGCGTGATCGGGAGTGAAAAGGGATCGATTTCGAATCGCGCAGATCCTTTATAGGTATTGCTCCCGATAGTTATAGAGCGCGATGTAGAATTGGTAAGGGTAGCCGTTTTGCGAATCGAATCTGTTTTACATCCGCGCCCGAAGAGCAACTGTGGAGTCCCAAACGAAAGTCCTTCATATCCCCAGGCGCCCCTGAAAATGGCCGTTCCAATTCCACAAGGCGATGAATGGAAAAAGACGGTGTCCGTATAGTTTCCATCCTGATTTGGATTGAATTGGAATGGAATGGGTATGCTATCGCGCGCGGGAATAGTGTCGAAAAGAATTGGCGAATTGGAAAAGGCGAAATTGGGAGCGTAGCTGATCGAATCGAGCCGGATCGGCCGGTCATTCGGATTTGAAATATAAATCGTCGTATCCCGTGGAGAACATGCGACACCCATGTCCAGCGATGGAGCCGTAAGAGGCGCTGGAGAAATTACATTGATGGTAAGGAGCGTCGTCGTATCGACTAAGCATTCCGAGCTTTGGATGCTCACTTTCGCATTTTGTACACCACATTCGCTCACATGCATTCGAACGTGAACCTGCAATGTATCGCCAGGAATTTTTTTAATATTTCCCGTTCGGCCGTCGGTAACGGCGATCAGGGTTGGCGGACCGGCCTTGATTCCATAGATGCCGGTTATTACATCTCCGGTGTTTTTAACGACAACAATCGTATCTCGCGTAACACCGCCGAGCGAATCGGGAACAGAGCCAAAGTCAATCACTCCGGGCATGGATAATTGATCACGCTCGCGAACCGCGCTAACATTCACGAGCGCCTGGCGCGCGCATTTATCGAGATCGAAGGCAATAACAACGGTCATCGGCCCCGGACTGCCGCTCCCAAGCGCAATGGTAATCGGAACCGAACCTTCTTTCGCCAATGTAATTGGGAACGAATCGAGAACATGTAAGCCTGCTCCCGGCGGTAACGTTACACCACGAATGGTGACAGAATCGGTCACACTGGTATTCCGAAGCGTAACAGTCCGAAGCGTGTCTCGCGAGCATTGCGTGTGGGCGCCAAAACGGACGGTATCGGTATTGACCGTAAGTCCCACACTGTCGTAGGTGGCTTCCACCGCAATTCGAATTTTTCCGGCACAATCGCTCGAACTGGAAATATAGAGCGAATCGAAATAGAACCCTCCGGCATTAGGCTCGAAATGGAGCCGGAGCGAATCGATCTTCGTGGAATCTGGCGGAAGCCAGAAGGGGGAATTCGGAACAATGGAAAAGGCCTGATCGCGCGAAAATCCGACCGTATCGACGTACAAAGAATCCGAACCGAGATTGCGAACATGTACCACGGTATCGAAGGAACCGGTGCATCTCCGCGTAGGAATAACGATCTTGGATTCTAACGCAACCAGCCGATAGCCTGGAGAACCATTTCGGATAGGAGAACTCGAAGGTATCAGCTCCGTGCTGGTGCCGCGAAGGAATCCATCTCGCCCGTGCCCGGAAAAATCATGGACGCGCAAAGATCCGGTTGCATCGTCGAAGGGATAGTATAGCACAAGCCCGGAATCGTTACCGGCGAGAGTATGGAATAAGGTCTGCTTAATCTGCGCCAGCGAGCGTGGCACATTCCAAATGCGAAGTTCATCGATGGACCCGAGAAATTCCGTCCCGGCAATACTTATCCCAATTTTCAAGCTATCGGTATTCGAGTCAATCGAAAGAGCGGAAACTTTCGCACTCGCGACTTCACTCGAGTCCAGATAAAACCGCAAACTATCGCCCGGCGTAAAAGTCAACGCTACGTGATGCCAGTTTTGAAGGGAATCGATTGCGGAAGTGGCAACATCGAACGGATTCGTTTTTCGGACCATGCCGAAGATACCAGAGTCCGTATTCAAGAAAATTCCATAACTTCCTTTATCGACGATTCCTGAAAAATCAAGGACCCGGTCTACTCGAACCCAGCATTCAATCGTGAAGCCATTCGTGAGGTGCAAGGCCCGCGCGTCTGGCGTGGCGACGTAGGACTGCGGTCCAAACGTCCGCAACATATTCCTCGAGCACCCCTGGGCGCGGACCTCCGTTAGCTCACTCATCCAGATACAGCACGCCATGCCCAACACGGCGAGCAACGCTGCCGCGCGAACAATTTTGCGATATAGGATGCTGTTTTTCACGAATTATTTTGTCGGATTTTCGACGACAGCCCGGACAGTACGCGAAAGGACGCGGCCCTCCGGAATCGAATTATCGAATAAAACATCGCGCGACCCGCGCCATTCGACGGCGATCGACGGCTCTGTTTTCCGTAACTGTGTTAACTCCACTTTTAACATTTGCGCGGCACGCACCGCACGCTCGCGTGAAAGCTCGTCGTTGAAGGAATCGTCTCCCGTCTGGTCGGTATGGCCGGTCAGCATTACGTGCGTCCTTGCTTGAATATTGGAAGCCATATCGCTAACAATACGCTCGGATTCGGTCTTGTCGAGTTGCGAAGAACTATAATCGAACAGAATGAGGCTGTATCGCTCGACCTGTTTATCGAATTCGGTATCGCTTGCATATTTTGTTTGGTCGTGCGCTTTTTGCCAAAGGTGAATCACGCCACGCGCCCTCGCGGTATCGCCCAGGCTGTCCACGGCGGTAAAGAAGTAGAGTAGCGAATCGCTGGGCCCCGTAGCGGCTTCCGGCATGGAACGATCATCGATCGTCCAGCGATATTCGCTGACCGCGCTATCCGAAAGCGCATCGATCGTGCGCAGAAGATGGCCATGCTGCAAGACGGTAATCGTAGCCGAGCGAATGCCCACCGGAACTGCGGTCGTAATCGCGGGCACAAAGTCAATGCGCGGCGGCGTAGCAACACGTTCGACATGCTCGGTCCAGAGCGGCGCAGTAATATCGGGCGAAGAGGGGATAATTTCTACTCTTCGGTTTTCTGCTTCGCCAAAAGGGTTGTGGTCGTCCGAGGCGGCTTCCGGCAAATCCCGCGCTCGAAGGCGGATCCGTTCACGAGAAATTCCCCAGACTTCCGCCAGATAATTCTGAACAGACCGCGCGCGGTCCATCGCAATGCTTTGCGCTAACGAGGAATCTCCGGGAGAATGCTCACTTCGCGCGCCGAGTAGCGTAATGCTCGCCTCGGGACTTTGCGACATTCGCTTACCGATAATGTCCAAAACATGATGATGGATTTCGAGCGCGTTACCAGTATATAAATTCTTTTCGTTAAAACTCGTCCGTGTTTGTCGAGTCTCCAGATGGTAGCGTGCGGGAATGATAGACGACCCATCTCCAAAAAATACATAATGCAACATCGGATAGACCTCTGTCACATGCGTCCGCTCGATGGAGAGCATTGGCTCGGCAACTTCCTCCCCATCGTCCGCAACGCCTCTTGCATCGATGGAGACACTAAGTCTGGCATATTTCGGGGAACGTGCGGGAGGCTTGGGAGAAGAGGCTGTCGCCACAGAGGCGTTATTACTGGTTGGAAGCTCCCTCTCCGGCGATTCCGGTAAATGATAAACTAATTCGAGCGAAGCGCTTATCGGAAGCAGCCATAAGTTACTTCCGGAAACTCTTGCAAAGGGAACCATTATTCCAATGGAAGGGCGCAGACCAACATTCGGCTGAAATGGTAATTCATAACTTGCGTTAAATTCAAGTCCATACTGCAGCGAATTTGGGACCTTCCCAGCATCAATGGTACGCACCGGAAGATTATTTTCTGCATAGATCGCATTGGATGGAGAAACAATATACTCGCTCTCCTGATAGGAATGCTGTACAAAAAATCCAACAAATGGCCCAGCTGAAACGCGAAACTGCGGAATGAATGAGTACGAAACCAATCCGGAGATCCCGGCAAGCGTTAGATTTGCATTGTATGATCGCCGCCGCGTGATTGCCACGTAAGAACCATCCGGAGCGCGTGCAAGCGGCATGTTCGGAGTCGAATTGGCTGGGATATCGAACACGGTAGAAAGATCACTATATTGAATTTTCGCATCGATCGTAAATTTTCCTTGCAAAGGAAAGGTCATCCCCCCGAAACCACCGGGAGCATTTTTTCGACCATACTGAAACTCGCCGCATTGATAGCTTCCATCAAGCGCCGGAATCGTAGCATTGCCTATGTTCGCTGCTTCGGACCCACCTACAAAATACGATGGCCGCACAACGGATAACACCGATTGGGCTGCCGCCTCGCACGAAAAAACAAAAACGAGCGGGATGAACATAATCCCTCCTCGCCACGTCAAATTCTTAACGCAGGCTATTGCTGGAATGCCGATCGTCCTTCGAAGACCGGCCCTCGTTTTTTTTAAGTTCCGTGCCACCCGTCTCATCCATTCGGGAAGCGGACTTCGGAAGTAATGAGCCTCGGTGGAAATCAACGTCAGAAAACATTGACGTTGATTACTCATTACCCGTTACTCGTTATTTCTTCGCCTTTGCCGAATCGCTTGTTTGAATAATTGGCTTGTTCGCATGCATCACACCGGGCTGGTTCCGGGATATTTCAGGAATACTCGGAGTTGCTTTTACATCCCCCGCTTCATTCATGATAGCGGAAGCAGGGATACGCGCGTGATGCGCAACCATGCGGTGCGGATGTTCCGAGGATCGCCCACGATCCACCGGCACCGTTAAGTTACTATTATGCAAGCCATTTTTGGCAGGTATTGTTTCAATCGTTCGGGGTCTAATCAGAACATCTGTCGAAGGTTCGAGCACTCGTGCATGAACACCGCGGGGAGTTGCGGGAAGTACTGCGCTCGATGAGCTGAAATGCTCCACTGCCGTCGTGGAAAGAATGCCGAGGACCAGACCAGCCGTGAGCACGAAGGCCGGGGTATGCAGCAGGTGACCAAACCACTGCATCCCCGGTCCCGATACGCTTGCCGCCTGAGAAGCCACGAGCGATTGCTCACCTTTACTGGCTCCCAGATTGCCTTTCGCGGCTCCCATCTCACCTTTTTCAGATCGCATCAGTTCTTGCTCGATGAATGGCGTCGCGGCGGTGGCCGAGAGTCCCAACGCAGCGAGTGTCCGGTTCCGGACTTGCGCGACTGGGCTTGCACCCATACGCAAATTGTCCTTGTCGGACCGGACAGCCTTCATGAGTTCGAGTTGCGAGCGAAAAGCGATCCGTAGCTCATCGCTGGCCGCGACCGAAATGAGGAAATTCTGTTCCTCCGCCGGTGAAAGGGCGTGCTCGAAAAAGTCATTCAATTGTTCTTCGTGTTTCCTGACCATGACATTCTATACTTCTAAGGGCAAACAAAATGAGATTCTTTGAGAAAATTTGTTTTTTCTGTCATCGTGAGAATCGAACGATCCGAAAGAATTTCGATTCGACGAAGCAACCCCTGCTTCGAAGCAACAGATTGCTTCGTAGCATTCGGCTCCGTTCTTTCGCCGAACGCTCCTCGCAATGACCTCAAAATTAAACTTCATCTCCTTTATTCAAATATAACTAACCGGGTCGTCGGCTTCGCCTAAGCCAAGCCATCCCTGAATAAACTTTCGAAGCCGAATGCGCGCACGGTGTGCGCGGACTTTCACATTCCGCTCCGGCACATTCATCATCTCCGCGATTTCGGAATACGAAAAACCCGAGTATTCATGCAAAACAAAGGTTTCTCGCTGATCGAACGGCAGCCGCGCCAGCCCACGTACCATTAGCGCCTCGATTTCGCGCCCCGAAGCAACGCCCGACATCGGCTCGGCGACGGAAAATTCTGGGCGCTCGTCAAAATTCGGTTCTTCCGCGTCCGCTTCGATGCTTTCGGAATGGTGTCCGTTCTGCAGCACTGTCAGACAAAGATTTCGCGCACTGCGAAAAAGGAATCCACGGAAATGTCCGATCTCCAATCGCTCTTTTCGCTTCCGAAGCTCGAAAACCCGCGTCCAAATTTCCTGGAAGGCATCCTCGGCTGCGGCCTCATCATGAAGCATTCGCTTGCAGTAATAGAAAAGCGAAACTTCGTATTTTGCATAAAGCCGGACGAACGCCTCGTCACTACCTGCCAGAAAACCTTCATTATCCAATCGATCTGGATCGAGCCTGACCGGGGCCGGCTTATTCGAATTCGGCGGAATTTCCTGGGCCGAGAAAGGCGCTTCTGAGATAGATTGAACATGAGGCGCTATGAATCCGCTGGATTCTTTTCCAGCAGAAACATTTAGCCTGTTTTTTACAATTCGATTCATCGCTCTACTAAGAAGACCCGCGAGAAGGCAAAAGGTTACAATAGGTCACTGCTTTTTCACCAAAAAACTTTCTATTTCTTTTGGAACACCACTAATCCGTATAATCCAGTTCAATTATGAATTTTGGTGGGATACATTTAATTTCCATTTTGGTCATTCTTACTCACCGCCACCCGGCGCGACACCGAGCGCGAACCGCACCATTATCCCGCGCGAAATTGCTCGTACTTCGCAACAAATTCCGGGTCCCGCCGTCGGAGGTTTTCGAGATCTACTTTGCCGGAGCGGGTCATCAGCTTATAGGCGAAAGGGATGGGATCTAAGTGCATGTAGTCCTTCAGGTTCTCGAAGAGTTGGAGGCTCTCGTATGCCGCGTCTTGATATTCATCAACCGTGGGCCGGCGGCTCGCTTCGAATTCGATCAGCGCGTCAGGGACCGAGTCGCTAAGTTTTAGTGCATGCGCGAGTGCAATCGCGTCTTCAAGCGCCAGCTTTGTTCCCGAACCGATCGAGAAATGGACGGTAGCGAGCGCATCGCCAAGCAACACGATGAAGGATTTCGAGAAGGATGAAGGTTGGGTCTCTGGGTATCTGCCGAGATCTTTTATCCCTCTGCCTTCATCCTTTCCCGGGCACCACCAGTGGCGATTTCGAACCAGCACGAAGTTCAGCCACTTCGAATTATTGGATAGAAGTTCGGCGTCTTCCAAATCATGGTGGAATACCTCTTCGAGATAGCGGCGGGTCGAGGCCTCCTCCATATCCTGAAAGCCCGCGGCAGCCCAGGTCTCCTCGTCGCATTCGACGATAAACGTGCTGGTGTTTCTATCGAATTTATAGGAATGCGCCGCGAAGACTCCCGCGTTGTTTTCGCGAAAGGTTAGTGTGAGGCCATGAAAGAGATGGCGCGTCCCATACCAGATATAGCGGTTCGTGCGCGTCGAAAGATCCGGCTTAAAGTATTCTTCGTATGCCGTGCGAACTTCACTCATCACTCCGTCAGCGCCGACGATAAGATCGTAATGGGCAAAGTGCGTGAGGTCGTTCACCGGCGCGCGGAAATGGAGTGCAACTCCAAGCTCGCGGCATCGCTCCTGAAGAATTCGCAGGATTTCAATTCGCGCAATACCGGAAAATTTGTTTCCTCGAACGGTAACTTTCTCATCGTGATGCACAATATCGACATTTTCCCATCGCTCGAATCGCTCCGTAATCGCTTGCCACGTCGGAATATCTTCGGCCTGGAGATACGACAGCGTTTTATCGGAAAAGACGACGCCCCAACCGAACGTGTCGTCCGGCGCGTTACGTTCGAAGAGATCGATCGTAATTTCCGGATTCCATTTTTTCACGAGGATCGAGAAATAAAGCCCCGCCGGGCCGCCACCAATAACTGCTATCTTCATGGAAAAAAGTATTGTTTATAAGCGATTTGTCTATCGGGCTACGGATACTTCCTGCTGACAAACATATTTGCTTATCCAAAAAGCACCAACTTTTTGAAAAAGCTCCTTTTTTAAATCTCAATCTATACTAATAGACGCACTCTCAATTCGATCCAAACTCGTTCCGAACCAACTTAATGTTCCAATGCCCAGACAATAATATTCGTCCCGATGCGGAAGGCTTCCTCGCGTTTCTGATCGGGATCGCTATGAACTTCGGGATCGTCCCAGCCATCGCTGGGATTCGCCTGATAGGTATAAAATACGGAAAGGCGGCCGTTGCTGAACAGGCCAAACCCTTGCGGAGGCTTGCCATCATGCTCGTGAGTTTTTGGCATGCCGTTCGGGAAATCGAAATGGCAATGATACAGCCCATACGAGAATGGCAACTCGACCAAATTCTGTTCGGGGAAAATTCGTTTTAGCTGCGGACGAATCGTGGTATCGAGGCCGTAATCGTCATCAATATAGAGAAATCCGCCGGCATCGCAATAGGCTCGAAGGCGCTTTACCTCGGTCTCGGTAAAATCGACGGTCCCATGCCCGGTCATAAAAATAAAGGGGTAATTGAAAATATCGTCACTCGCCACATCGACCCATACATACTTCGGATCGACATCGATGTTGGTATTCTTCGCGAGAAACTTGAGCATGTTCGGCTCTTCGGTAGGGCCGTTATACCAATCGCTACCTCCCGGATATTTTAAGCGCGCGATAACGAAACGGGAACTCGTCCTGTTAATGGAAGTCGGAAATTCCTGCGCAAGAGCACTCGCCGTGTGACCGAACCAGGCAAAACCGGCGGACACGAGCAATACGGCAATACGAGAGGATTTGAATAATCGAGCGACCATGGAGCAAGTAGATAACCGCAGGCACATAGTGGATAGTGCCAACGGACGCGAGGATGCCGCCGTGAATAATGGCTCATCCATCGTGCGGCCATCCCTTTTCCATGCTCCCCTTTCTACGATCCGTTATCCGGCGGCGATTTTCGTGTTATTCCTGTTTGCGATTTATTGGCCGGTTTTTCTTGGTTACCGATTTTTTTGGGAAGATTTTTTCATTCAGGAATATCCGATCCGTGAATTCTGCTTTTACATGGTGCGCTTTCAGCACGTGCTTCCTTTCTGGAATCCCTACTCCTGGCCGTGGTCGCCATTAATGGCCGATGCACAATCTGGATTTTGGTATCCCACCAATCTATTGCAAATCGCATTAACGTGGCTTATTTCGCCTCATGCTATCCATTTGCCGGTACTCATGCCGGAAATGATGACACTCTTCCACCTTCCGCTTGCCGCGCTTGGAGTGTTCGTGCTACTCCGAAAGGAATTTCGCGTTACAGGCATTTCGGCAGTAATGGCCGGTCTTTGCTGGGGTTTTGGAGTTCGAATGGTTGCGGAGCAAAATCATTCGATGCAGATCATCCAGCTCGCTCTCCTGCCATGGGAAACACTACTGCTGATGCGAGTCTGGAACTCCTGGCGCCATGCCATTGGGTTGGGATTGCTTTTCGGCGTGAGTTTCTTTGCCGGACAGCCGCAGACCTTTTATTTTTTTGCGATTTTCTTTACTTGTTTCACTTTTGCAGAAGTCCTTGCACGAAAGCGCGAAGGGCGGGAATGGCAAGCCATCCTGAAACCCTTCCAATGGTTTGCACTTTCGATGGCAATTACGGTCGGCATCGCCTCGGTTCAACTGTTACCAACGCTCGAACTCGCTGGGCAATCGGCCCGGTCGCATTTGAGTTATCAAGATGCCGGTTCGACGGCCATTCAGCTTGGGCATTTTATCGACTTTTTTGTTCCCAAATTTTACGGTGAATACCCCGGTTTCTCTATTCCCAAAAGCGATGTGGTCAACACTCATTTTTGGTATTGGGAGGCAACATTTTATTGGAGCGCGCTTGCCGAGATACTCGCGCTTTTCGCTATCGTATCGCTCTGGAAGCGGCGGACTTCCGGCGATCCCCGCACCCGCTATCTGGTCTTCGCGGTCAGCTTCTCCCTCGTTGCGCTTGCGTTTGGCATGGGCCCAAATCTGCATGTGCAGTGGATATTCTGGAAATTCATTCCTTTCTTCGATCGACTGCGCGCACCGAATAGAATGATCTGGTTACTATGGTTTTTAGGAACGCTCTATGCCGGCGTGGGGCTGGATGTATTCTTTCAAAAACATAAGCAGAACTCTTTGGAGAAATATAAACGCTTTTTCTTTTGGAGTTGCTTTGTCTTTGTGCTCTTCTCCACGCTTTCCGTTTGCGGCATATTCGACCTTGTATTTCCACCGCATGTCATTCGAAGAGGGCTATCGCAATTAACCATGCCCTCGCTCATCGTTGCCTTGTTCGTCTCGGCATACTTCTATCTTGTGCTCCATCGAAAGATTCCAACTCGTATTATCATCCCGTTAGCAGTACTTCTTATTGTCTGTGATCTTTATTTCTGGGATTCTGGATGGCATCGGAATACATTTTCTCGCGAGATGGAAACGGCTCGCGACGCTGCCAACCCCGCTCTTGTAGCATTCTTTCGACTGCACTCGCAAGACCATGCGAAGCTGCTTTGGACACACCATTCCCCGATACGAATGGAAGCGAATCTTGGGATGATCCTGCGGCTGCCAATCGAGGATGCGATTGATTCGGAAACCCTCAAGGACCTGAACCCGATGAGAATGGTTCGAATGGTGCCGCCCATTTCGAACCTGCGCAGACGTATCGAAATTATGGGCATCAAAGAACAAATCACCGACTCCGAAAACGTCGAACCATTCCCGAATGCCCTCCCCTATCTCAAACTCTATCATCGTTGGGTAATACCGGCAAGCGATGAGGCTGCCGAACACATCTATACCGATAGCCTTTTCGATTTTCAAAAGACCATTCTGCTGGAGCATCTTCCCAGTTTCCCGAATCAAGTGGATCAAGCAGGAGATACAGTCACTCTGAACCATTTTTCAGAAAATAGGATCGGTATTCAAACGCGCTCGGCCGTTCCATCCATCCTGCTCATTAATGATCTTTATTATTCTGCATGGAAGGCGTATGTCGATGAAAGGGAAACAACCATTTTGCGAGGATTCACCAGCCTTCTCGCGGTGCCTCTAACGGCTGGCGCACATCGGATCGAATTGCGCTATGACAGTGCCGCATTCAATCTGGGCTGGAAAGTCACGGTGGGAACGCTTTCTATTTGCATTCTGGCGCTCTTTATAGGTAAAAAACAGAAGGACCCCACTGCATGATTGCTCATCCAGCGAGGCCCTCCGAGCTAAAGTAAGGTGAGAAGGAGCACCCATGCTCCGCTTACTTATAGATTGCAGGCCGAAGCCTGCTGTTCCGCAGCTTCAAACATCGGGCGCGTGCTAAAATGTGCCGCAAAGGATAGCGCGCTTCAACAGCGAGATCGCGATTCGGATCCGGAGCGCTTAATCCAAAATTTACAATATCCTAAAATCGCCCGCGTAATCCTTTCAAAATCCGTGTAATCCTGGTTGGATTTACAACTCCATCGTCACCAATTTTTTCTTCACTTGGGAGATGTGCCACGTGATGTTAATGTCCTTCGGGCAGGCTTCGACGCAATTGAAAATCGTGTGGCAGCGCCAAACGCCATCGGGCGAGTCCATCGCGGACATATGCTCTTCGGGCGCTTCGTCGCGCGTATCGAAAGCAAAGCGGTAACCTTTCAGGATCGCCGCCGGACCGAGATAATTCTCGTTCGCCCAAAGCGACGGACAGCTTGTGGTGCAACATGCGCACATAATGCACTTCGTCGATTCCATGAGCAGTTCCGCATCGGCGTGGGATTGCAACCGCTCCATTTGCGGCGGCGGTTCTTCCGTGATGAGCCACGGCTTCACCATCTCGTACTTGCGGAAGAAGTCGGTTTGATCGACGGCCAAATCCTTGATGATCGGCAAAAATGGCAGCGGCTCGATGACGATCGGTTTCTGCGTGTTTACGTCTTTGAGCAGCAAGGCGCACGCAAGCGCATTCCGGCCATTGATTCGCATGCCATCCGAGCCGCACATGCCGTGCGCGCACGAGCGGCGGAAAGTGAGCGTCCCGTCGATCGTCCATTTGATTTCATGCAGCGCATCTAAGATACGGAAGGTAGGGTCGAGATCGTTGAGCGTGTAATCCTTGAAGTACGGCTTCGCGTCCTTCTCGGGATTGTAGCGTTGAATGCGGAATGTTGCGGTCATGTGCCTCGAAAACGATAAAGCGAGCGGTTAGATTTCAAAAGCGTTGGGTCGGTCCTGAGCTTGTCATCTGAACTTCGCTCAAAGAACCGGCATGCCCTGTCCGCCGACGAAATGCGACCGAGCGCTTATCGGAGCAAATCCCTTCGCGAAAAATTCCGAGAAAACTAAACTTTAGACTACACACACGTTTGTGCTTCATGAACTATTGCGATTCCCAACCATTCTCGCCACTTTTAAAAAAGAGGAACTTTTTATCTCGCTTTTTTTATAGGCCCATATAAAAAAACAAGAAAACGGGTGCCCAACTAATATAAGCTAATTCCGCCGGTTTTAAAAATCCTGAATACTTTAAAATTTCGGTCGTAATTCGAAATTGATATAGGTGCCCATCACCACAGTACCAATATAAGCAATCGAAAAGCTGAAGTCAAGGGTTTTGAAAATTTTTTTGGAAAAAATTCGAGACGAAAGAGCGTTGGTCTAATTATTTGCCTTTGAGACCGCTGGAACTGTTCGTTGAATCCTATTCCTACTTTCGACCATAGCAACTGTAGGACCATATGCCAGCTCAGAAAAGACGAGATTGGGCATAGCAAAATATGTGTCATCACGTCTATCAAAAGCCGGGCGACTTCCTTCCAAAACATTTAAAAGGTGTAAGTTGATTGATGGATTCTCAATAGAACCCGAATCGTAACGAAATTTTTTGTTTTGGATATCGAAGTAAGAATGAATTACCTGTTCCGCATCGCACACGACGGCGAGGTTCGGATTGTGAGTGACGATAATAATTTGACGACGCTCTTTAGCATAATTAATCGCATTCACTAAGGAACGAACAATCGTATTATTATCTAGATTTCCCTCAGGTTGGTCGACGATTAATGGCAAGGTATCCTTATCGATAAGGAGGTAAAACATTAATAAAAGCTGACCGCGTTGACCTGGAGATAACTTTGTAATTTCCAGGTTGTCAAGCATCAAAGTATAGCTCGGCATGATGTAATCAAGCTTAAATAGAAAATCATAGAGAGCTTCTTTGCTAAATCCTTTTCTAATTTGGTTTCGGACATCGAGATCTTCTTCACTTACTTTCCCGCCTAAAAACTTTAATGAGTTCACAACATTTGTTATGAACTGCAAGACAGACTCAACGTTAGTGAAATCAGTCGAATCGCTCATCGTTTTGATTAGCAGTTCACTTTCGGATATTCCTGCAAACGTTCCTATTACGCCGTGATTAATCATCGACCCGAATCTGTCCGCGAAACCAGTTTGTCGCAGCAAGACCTTGAATTCTAAATTCGACTCGCCTGCCAATAGTCGATGTTCTTGAACGAATCGATCCACAGGAGAATGCAGTTCTCTATAGATTGAAGCTATTTTTGAAAGTTCTTCAAATACCGACTGTGTTAAGCTGCTCCGCTCTTCCACATGAGACTGAAGTGCAGATCGTAGTGCCGGGATTCCATTTAGAATTGATTTTATTCCTGCTATTGAATTAGAATCCGTTTCGGTTCCGAGAAGAACGATACGTGATTTTTCCCACGCATCGAGCCGCTTAAGATAATCCTCATAAAGAACCTGACGTGACTCAAGGCCTTTTTCAAGACGAGCGATTTCCTCTCGTTTTACTTGAATCTGTCTTGGAATTGAATTTTCAACAGCTTCTGAAGATTTGTTATTTAAAGCGGAAATAGCACTTATTAACTCACTTTTTCGTTGAGATAGGGAGGAAGTATCAATTTCTGCTTTGACAATGCTAAGCGAATCAATATTTAGTTCTGAAAATTGCTGCGCATCTTCATGGAAGGAAACCAAGGCCTTTTCAAGACTTGCAACAAGTTCTAAATAGCGGTCAACTAAAGCATCTTCCTTTTTATTTTGAGCGAGGATATCTATGTTCGTTCGGTGTTTAGCTTCTAAATTTTCAATCTCAACCCGCAGATTGGCAACCTTCTCTGCTGCTGCCTTCTGTTCGGGGGTGGCTGTTTCGTCGTTAGGTTTAGATACTTCAGGTGGCTTCGAGCCTTCAAGGCTCAGGAGTTCTTCTTCGCGCGCCTCTAATTCATTGCGTAACTTTTCAGCGTAGTCTGGTCTAAGGCGATCCTCGACGTTGCATATCTTTTTATTAAGAAATTCAATCTTGTTTCTATACTGACCTATAACTACCTGAACTTGCGCGGTCTTAAATTCAAGCAACGATCCAAAGGAAATTTTGCCCAAGCGATCTGTAGAGTCGATATGCGAAAAAATAATGCTTTCAAGTTCATCTTGAAACCCCTTACTTCCTTTTTCTCCGATTTCATTGCATATATCTTCAATGTAGTTTTGAGGCAAATATTTAACCCGTTCAAATGATGTCGCCTTAGGCTCATCGTTAAGATTAACTGTGCTTACGGTATCATCAGCCCATGTAATCTGGGCACTATAGTTTTTCGCCTTATTATCGCGCCTGTCCTTAAATCTTTGCGGAGTGAGGAAACTGAATTTATCAAACGCGCTGCTATTACCACATAAGCCAACTGCATCTGTGAAAGCGCTCTTGCCAGTTCCCCTGTTTCCAATTACGGCAACAAGGTCATAATTGAGTTCAACATGTGTATCAAACCATTCTTCTTCCGAATCACTGTCTGCATTCTTTGCAATAGTAATTTCCTTTATGTAGCGTGTTTTGTTGCGGTTCACTTCCTCAAGCTTAGGAGGAACCATTCCTACGAACGATCGCTCCATTGGATTAATTACGACCTGATTCAGCCCCAGGAAGGTTGGATCCGCTTTAATCCAAGTAATTTTGTCGCTAGGATACCGTCCATAATCATCAATCGCATGCGCATCACTTCCTGACACAACCGCAATCCTACGTTTTCCAACTGTAGTCCAAAAATTTTCGATAAACGATGTATTCTCGTTAGTTCTAATTCCAAGAAAGAGGTTAATATTTTCTTGATCCCTAGTTTCAATCAAGTCGGCACTCTGCATGAAAAAATTATCGTCGCTTGGGAATGCTTTCCAATCTAGTTTCTCAATGCCATCAGAAGTATCGTATCCTAAAATAATAAAACACTTATCCCTGCCCAGCTTATCTTTCGCTTTATTGAAAGATTCCCGCGTAATTTCCGCAGTCATTGAACCAAGGCGAAGTAAGTTAGCATCGTTCGTCAGGTCTTCAGGTTTGAACCCATGGACTTTTGCTTTTGCGTGATCAAATGTTTTTGCTAGTTGAATTAAAGCTTCGTCTGACAGAGCCCTGGTGGTTGGGCCGATTTGGATTTCAAGTAAACTCCTGAAATCAACTAGCTCTTGTGGAGTGACATTATCGGAGAGTAATGCATGGATATTCAGTCTATAGTTCGTTGATGCTTGCACCCGCAGTTCTATTCCGGGAAAAATTGCTTTAGTGCAAGAACCGGGATGCGTTTTGAGGTAGCTTTTTATTCTGGAATATCCTTCGAATGTCCAATAGTCCATTATTCCGAACGCGGCGATATCTAGCTGCTCGAGTTTTGCGAGTATTTTGGCAATCTCAGCATCACATTCCTCACTGGTCATATCCGCAAACCTGCGGCCTCGCCAATGAAAAGATGCAGGAGTATGGATGTGTAGGTCCCACTTCCGCCAAATAGAGCCTTTTATGTCATTCATAGAGGCTGATGTAAACTATTCCTCCGTCAGCGTTCAAGAGTCATCTCGTACATAGGGTCGAAGTCTGAAATCAGATCCAAAACAAACCTGCGATTTTTGAAGTTCATTCATTTTGTACATATTCCGCGCCTTCAACCTGTCTAGTTCCTCACCACTACCGGCACATATACCTGTACTGGTTCCAGGCCGCCCTTGCGCAGGCCATGCACACGGTCGGGGCTTTCGATTTCATGCCGCCGCAGCAAAATGCCGTATTTGAAATAGCTCATCTGCCTGGAGCGGTTCGAGCGACGATTCCGGCAGCGTAAGCACATCCACCGATTCCCCAAGCGCGTTAAACACCTCGAGTACGTAGCCCCCCTTTTCAAAGCGGTCGGCAACGGTAGCAATATCTCCCTTGCGCAAATGGTGCTCCGGCACATCGACGGCAAGCGCGACCTGGCTATATAATGCGAATTTCATCGTGGTTTTTTATCTCAGTTCCTCACCACCACCGGCATCCGCACCTGCACCGGCTCTAAGCCACCTTTGCGCAGGCCATGCACGCGCTCCGGGCTTTCGAGTTTGAGTCCCGGCTTCACGCGTTTTTCAAATTCGTCGCGGAAGCGTTCGATGGTGAAATAAACCGGCCATGCCGCCGCTTCGCCTAAGGCGCAAATAGTACGGCCTTCGATATTCTTTGCCACATCATAGAGGAGATCGATGTCCCCTTCCCTTGCCATACTTTGCTCGAAGCGGCGCAAAATCTTGAGGAGCCATCCCGTTCCTTCGCGGCACGGCGTGCATTGTCCGCACGACTCATGCCAGTAAAATTTAGCGATGCGCGTGAGGATTTTGATAATATCCGTATCTTCATCCATCACCATGATGCCGGCCGTGCCGATCGCCGAGCCAGCCTCTTTCAGATGCTCGGCATCCATGAGCACGCCTTCGAGCTTATCGCCTCGTAGCGGCGGCATCGAAGAGCCACCGGGAATCACCATCTTGATCTTTTTCCCATTTGGCACGCCACCCGCATGGTTATGGATGATGTCGAGCAACGGAGTTCCCGTCGGCAATTCGTACACCCCCGGTCTATTGACATGCCCGCTCACGCCAAAAAGAATCGTCCCTGGCTGCTTCGGATCGCCGATCTTCGAATAGGCCTCAGCGCCCATCTTCATAATGACCGGCACATTGGCCATCGTCTCGATATTATTGATCGTCGTTGGCTGCCCCCAGAGTCCGTGATTGGCCGGGAATGGCGGCTTGAATCGTGGATAACCGCGCTTGCCTTCGAGCGAATCCATCATGGCCGTTTCTTCGCCGACGATATAGGCGCCGGCTCCTTTATGGACCGTAATATCGACCGAATATTCCACTCCTTCGCCGCTCGGCTTAACGTGCTCTTTCATCCGCTCGCCGATAAAGCCCTTCGCATACGCTTCTGCAACGGCGCGCTCGACCATCTTCACCCAATGGGCATATTCGCCGCGAATGTAGATGTAGGCGTGATCGATCTGCATCGCATAGCATCCGATGAGGATGCCTTCGATCATCTGGTGCGGATTGAATTCGAAAATTTGCCGGTCTTTGAAGGAGCCAGGCTCCGATTCATCGCCGTTGATTAGAAAATATTTTTTCTTCTCCTTCCCTTTGGGCATAAAACTCCATTTCAGCCCGGTAAGGAATGCCGCGCCACCGCGTCCGCGAAGGCCTGATTTTTTTACTTCCTCGGTCACGGCGGCCGGCGCCATCGAGAATGCTTTTTGCAAGGCTTCACCGTAGCCGCCATTAGCAATGTAGGTATCGATATTCCGAAGATTCGGGATGTCGGGTAAAACGAGTTTTGGGGTGTCAGGCATTTGAAATATTCTTATCGGTTCGCTGCTTCTGTTAGCTCCGGCATTTGCGCTACGAATTTCGGCTTTGGTATTTCGTTTTTGGCGAGCAGATGATCGATCACTTCGTTCGCCTCTTCTTTCGATATCTTTTCGAAGAAGCTCTCGTTGACCGCCATCATCGGCGCTCCGCCGCAGGCGCCCATACACTCGACTTCTTCGATCGAGAACATGCCATCGGCGCTCCGTTCAAGATTCGCAATGCCGAGCCGCTGTTTCATTGCACCTAAAATTTCTTCGCCGCCGCAAAGCATACAGCTTACGTTCGTGCAGACCTGCACGTGATAGCGGCCCATTGGCTTGTCGAAAAACATCGTGTAAAAACTTACGACGCCCTGCACGTGGCTTTTCGGAACTTGACACACAGCAGCCGCTTCCTCCATCGCCTCGTCATCGAGCCATCCTCGTTTTTCCTGCAAGCGCCAGAGAACCGGCAAGAGCGTTGCTGCCGGTTGTGGATAGCGTTTTTGAAGTTCGCTGATTTCCTGAAGTTCTGAGTCCGAGAAAATTGCCATGATAGTGAAACAGGAATTTTCGTGAGGTGGCTCCCATCTTGTAGCCGTGACCTTTAGGTCACGGCGAAATAGCACACCGTCACCTAAAGGTCACGACTACAAAACCCTAATGTACAAATACCGCCTTCTGAACCGATTCATTACCATTTTCATCGCGGAGTACGATCCAGTAATTACCCGAAGCCAGACCGCCGGTCGGAAGGGAAAAATCCTGCGAGCCCTCTTTCACGATTACGGACTCTCGCATGAGCATCGCTCCAAGATTATCGAGTAGTTCGACCGTCATGGTTTCATGCTTGTAGGAATAAATATAACAATGAATGGCATTGATCGACGGGTTTGGAATGACAGACTCCACGATGAATTCCTTCACACTCGCCGGCGGACCAGTAGGAAGCGCGACCGGCAGTTTGTAAAATGCGGTCGCGAAAATCGTATCGCCGGAAGCAGGGTCTATTGTTGCGAGCGGGGCACGATCGGCTTCGGCTGTGGCATCGTACGTAATGTGCCAAGTGTTGCTTAGGACGATCGAATCATAGCGAAGGCCAATCTGGACCCGGCTTGGATCAACCGGCGAAATATGGTACCATACCTGCGAGGTGTCGAGCGAAACACCATTCGAATCTAATCCAAAATACTGAACTGGAGTCAAGCTCGTAAGTTTAACAGACACCCCATTTCTCTTCCAGCCGAGCGAAAAACAATAGCGGCCCATAATGCTACCATCCATAATCGAATCGAGTGTAGCAATAGTATCTGGCATAAGCGGAGGATATATCCCCGAATCGATTTCAAATCGTTCTTTCAACAAGGCGGCAGCAAACATACGGCCCACATCCCACATGGTGCCGGAAGTGTAATGCAGCTCGTCGCCCACGCTACGCCCAACTGCCGTCCCAACAAGAATCGAAGGCGGGAGCATTCGTTCTGCTTCCCGAACCTCTGGCCAACTGTCGATTGCGGCTCCGATTTTGCCTCCAACCTGAAGATGGAACACTGGGAACGCGGCTGCGAGGTCCTCATGGAATCCGGCCATCAAGTTCGAGAATGCGACGCGATAAGTATTCGGATCTGGAAGATAGCTTGCGTCGGACTCCCCCTGGATCCAACAAAGACATTCAAGTTCTCCGCCGGCGTTTCGATACATGCGAAGTGCATTTCCATAGATCGAACTATCGTCCGGATGGTTCGGATTCCGGTACCATTGACCTCCGAAGGGATCGTATAGTGTAAGACCTGTGGCGCCAATTGCTGCATTGACTATTCCAATCGGCAGCGAATCTCCGATGCAGCGATATAATATATTGGACATAACGATCCATGGACCTCCCCCGAATCCGCCCGTCGGTTCGTGAGCCGTTTGCCAGGAGTTAGTATTTTTCAACATTCGAATATCCCCTTCGGCCGGCACGATCATGTCATAGGTGAATCCTTCCGCATTCGATTGGCCCGCAATGCCAATTATATGGCCAGGGGTAAGCCCGGCGATGATTCCACCGGTATCGTTTGACGATAGTCCCGTGCGCCAATAAAGCGAGTAGTCTCGCAACGATTTCGGAACCCATAGCAACGTATCGACAACCCTGCCATGAACGGCAAGTGTGGTCCATCCTTCCTGCGGAGTCGACGTGTCGATGTCGGAACTAAGCTTATAGCTGAAATTGGAAAAGCCAGCCACCGAGACGTGAAGACGCAAATCCGCATGATCGCCCTGCACTTGCAGGATGCCAAGCGGCAAAGGCGACGTAAAAACGACTTGCGCACGTAAGACCGAGGAAATGCAGAAAATGAGAAAGCAGATCAGACCTGACAAAATGTCAAGCCAATTCTTCGATGCTCGCTTTGAGTTTTTCAATTTGTGAAGAATAGCTTGCATGCTTTTCGCGCTCTTTTTCTATGACTTGCGCAGGGGCGCGCTCCACAAAGCCGCTGTTAGCAAGCTTCGCACGAACCTGTTGCTCCTGCATTAAGACACGGTCTAATTCCCTGGAGAGCCGCTCACGCTCCTTCATTCGTTCTTCGCTTGAACGCTGTTCGAGATGGATAAGAACACGCCCCTTCCCTCCAATAAGTTCACTTGCATATTCCTGCGATGAGTACTCGCGGCCCACGGCTTCGATTTTTAACGTGGAGGCACGGCCGAGGCGTTCAAGAATGTTGCGCGCCGATTCCAAAAGCGTTTGGCTTACTTCGGACTCTGATTGAACAATTATATCCGCAGTCTTAGATGGGGCAAGACCGATGGTCGATCTCACCAGCCTAATCGCTTCAATACTGCGCTGGATAAAATCAAAGTCTTGCTCCGATTGGCCATCTATTTTTCCCTCATCCGCCGTAATATAATCGTCGCGACCTAAGAGAACGCTCTCTGGTTCGCCGGTAAGCGCATGCCAGAGTTCTTCTGTGACGAAGGGCATGATGGGATGGAGAAGTCGCAGGATTCCTTCCAGAATTTCCACGGCAAGTGGTATTGAATCCGATTGAATCTTAACGATTTCGAGATACCAATCGCAGTAATCACGCCAGACAAAATCGTAAAGGATTTTCGTGACTTCGTTAATCTCATATTTATCGAATGCCGCCCGCACATCCCGCGCAGCGCGATTGGCGCGAGAAAGAATCCATTTGTCGGCAAGCGTAGCAGACTCCCCCGCCTTTTCAAGGCGGGGGTTGGGGGGTGGTTGGCCCGCTCTAAAAGAACCCCCTCTCCCCGCCTTGGAAAGGCGGGGGTTCTGAAAATTCATAAGTTCAGTATCTTCGCTCTCGAATTCAGTCTTCGGATGCGCCGTCTGATATTCCTCCCGCTTTATCAAAACAAAACGTGTTGCATTCCAAAGCTTATTCGCGAAGTTTCGACCGAACTCACACGATTCCTCGCCGAAGCGAATGTCTTGTCCGAGGGGCGCGAGATAAAGGAGCGTGAAGCGCAGCGCGTCGGTGCCATATTTTGCGATGAGATCGAGCGGGTCGGGGGAATTGCCGAGCGATTTCGACATTTTCCGTCCTTCGAGATCGCGAATGATATTGTGAAAATAAACTTCTCGGAAGGGAATGCGATCTTTAAGTTCCAAGCGCGGAGAGCCATCCTTTAGCGGAATCGAGGGCATGAATTCGATGCCCGCCATAATCATCCGCGCGACCCAAAAGAAAATAATTTCGAAGCCTGTGACGAGCAGCGAGGTCGGATAAAATTCGATGAGATCGGGATTCGCATCGGGCCATCCAAAGGTCGCAAAGGGCCAGAGCCACGAGGAGAACCAGGTATCGAGCACGTCGGGATCTTGTATGAGCGCGCCATTGTAACCGGCGGCCTTTGCTTTTGCGCGCGCTTCTACTTCATTCCGGCCGACAAATATCTCGCCTGTCTCCGCATACCACGCCGGTATCCGATGTCCCCACCAAAGCTGACGCGAAATACACCAATCGCGAATGGTCGTCATCCAATGGCGATAGGTGTTGGTCCATCGCTCTGGATAAAATGTGATCATTCCATCTTCAACAACCTGAAGAGCGGGCGCTGCAAGTTGCTTCATCGAAACAAACCACTGATCGGAAAGATACGGCTCGACCATCTCGCCGCCGCGTTCGGAGTAGCCAACGGAATGCGTATAATTCTCGATCTTTTCGACCAGGCCAAGCAATTGCAATTCTTCCACAATGCGCTTGCGCGCATCGAAGCGGTCGAGTCCTTCAAAACGTCCGCCGTTCTCGTTGATAACACCGTGCGTATCCATCACATTGATCTGCGGCAGATCGTGACGCAAGCCGATCTCGAAATCGTTTGGATCGTGCGCGGGCGTAATCTTCACGCAGCCAGTGCCAAATTCCTTTTCGACATATCCATCCATGATAATGGGAATTTCCCGATTCATGAGTGGAAGCATCAACGTGCGCCCAACTAATCGCTTATACCTCTCATCATCCGGATTTACCGCGACGGCCACATCGCCGAGCATCGTCTCGGGGCGCGTGGTTGCGATCGTTAGATATTCCGGCTCGTCGCCGTGGGTTCCAACGATAGGGTATTTGAAATAATAGAGTTTCCCCTGGGTCTCTTTATGGATTACTTCTTCGTCCGAAAGCGCGGACTGTGCGAGTGGCGACCAATTGATGATCCGCTTGCCGCGATAGATGAGTCCCTTCTCGTGAAGGCGGACAAAGCATTCGATCACGGCATCGTAATAGGCGGGGTCCATCGTAAAGCGTGTACGGCGCCAATCGCAGGAGCAGCCCAGCGCGCGGAGTTGGCCGATTATGATATCGCCATATTTTTCTTTCCATTCCCACACGCGTTCTAAGAACTTTTCACGGCCAAGATCGTGGCGTGTTAATCCCTCCGCACGCATTTCACGCTCGATTTTCGTTTGCGTGGCGATGCCGGCATGATCGGTACCGGGCATCCATAACGTTTCATGCCCGAGCATTCGATGGTAGCGCGCATACACGTCCTGAATTGTATAGGTGAAAGCATGACCGATATGGAGAATGCCCGTTACGTTCGGCGGCGGGATCGCAATAACGAACGGCGGCTTATCGAGCGCGCGGCGGCCCGTCTCATCCTGCGGATTCTCTTCCGGACGGTTGGCATCGAAGAGATGAAATTTTTCCCAACGGTCGTACCACGCCGATTCCACGGCGCTCGGTGCATATGCTTTGGCTAAGGGTTCTGGCATAGAAGCTTGATAGAACGCGAGCGAGGGGATGCCAGTGCCAAAGGAGCGATTTTTCCCGACTTTAGTACGAAATTATGCTCATTGGCAGGGACTTAAACGGGGTAAAAATTTGTACCGTAACTTCATGCATTCATTTTCGTGAACGAAAGGGGAATTAATTCCGAGAACCATGCATATCAAACACCGATTTTTTTTCTTTTTATCTTTAATTTTGATCGCGGCCGGATGCACGACAACGAACGTCGAAGATGGCAGCTACTATCTGGACGCGGTCCATCGCGTTGCCGATCCTGGAACGTTTACAGACAGTCCATTTCAATTTATGGCTCGCGGTGGCGTGCTTGAGCAGTCCGGCGATACCCTCGGGGCAGTCAAGAGCGGTGTATCCATCGATTCTCTTGAAAAAGGCCAGAAATTCGACGCTGCCGTAGGACTTTTTCGCGCACAAAAAACTAATGGGTTTGCGGATCCCAATGAGATACCGATTGGTCGCATGGCATTCGAATTAAATAACGTCCCCGCTCAGGTCGGGAGTGCAACTCTTAACAATAATACTCTTGCCTGGCTTCCATCGGGGTCTGCAATCGGCTGGGATTGGTCATACGGAAAGGCCGATCCTAATTTATTTGGTTCGCAGGACAGCATGGCGTTTTCGTATGTGGATTTCGGCGGTGAAACCTATAAAGATACCGTCCGCATTGCGCCCGGTTTTGGAGCAATTAAATATCCAGATACCATATCGCTATCGAAGGGGTGCATCATTTCTTACCAGCATTCCGTTCCTAACGATAGCATCGGAATTTCCCTCAATTTTTTAACTCGTTCGAATTCTTTTATCATACGACCCGATTCTGGTTCTATCGTTTTGGCACCTAACGAATTGCCAGCAATCTCTGATACTCGTTTTACGATTTCCTTCATTCGCTGGAATTGGTCCACTCGAATATCGCCGAGCGGCAAAAAGATTGGAATTTATTCCTCTATGGAAACAGAGCCTGTTTACATCCCATATAAGCCTTGAGGTGTGAATGCCATCCATGATTTCCGGAATCCACTCCGCTCGCCACATAATGCTCATGGGCAAGGCTCACGAAGCGTTAGAATCCCTCACCGGCTTCGATGTTCCATTCGTCTCGCTCGCTATTGTGCGCGGTGAGTGCCATTATGTGCTCGGCCATTGGAACGAAGCGGTTCTGGAATTCGAAAACGCCCTCCGGCTATCACCGAATTCGCCGCGAGCCGAAATCATGCTCGGGCTTGCTTCTGAAATGGTGGAATTATCCAATATTATCCGCCCCCCCGCCTCGATTGAACACTTACTCGGAGTGAAGAACGAATCCGACGAAGTTCTCGGACTACCAAAACTTTCTCTCCCACCGAGGGATCAGGAATCGACGGAAGCGGACGTTTCGTCCGATGAAATCGGCCTCGTTAGTGAAACGCTTGCGGAAGTAATGATCCGGCAAGGCAAATTCGACGATGCGCGAAAGGTCTATATCCAGCTTTCCCGCCTCAATCCGGACCGGTATGAATATTTTCGCGAATGCATTCTAAAATTAGATGAGCGCAAGTAGCCCTTGGGATTACGCTCCATCTCAATGGATTGCTTTGTCGGTTGAACCTCCCTTCGGTCGATTCATCCTCCTCGCAATGACGTTCTCAAAAGATTTTTATTTATGATTTCCTTCTCTCACAATTACGATGCAACCATCCGCGACCTTGAACAAAAGCTTGCGGCCATGATCGATGCCGGCAGTGAATTCGATTTCAACCGCTCTGGCGATGTGCTCACCATTGAATTCGAGGACGGCGAAAAGATCGTCATCACGCCGCAATCGCCACTGGAGCAGCTATGGATTTCCGCGAATTATGCGGGCTACCGGTTCAACTGGTCCGAGGAACTGAGCGAATGGGTCCAGGAAAAAAGTGGGGAGCCGTTCGAGGGATTTATTTCGAGTACGGTTTCCAAGAAGCTTAGTTAAGTCGTTTTACTCCGAGTTCATCAATCTTACACAGCAATCGCATAATGCTTAGAGTCGCGAAGCTGACTCGGCCATTCGCAACCCTGCGGAAAGGGCAAGGTTGGAGCAAGAACCGGCCCTTCGTAAAGGGCCGGACTGCCTGATACAAAATTAGAAGTTCATAAAGTCGTTTACAAAAGTACTTTTATGTGCAGCATCGACGAAGTCAATGTTCGCCCCGCTGTAAAGGAATTTCGAAGTCGAAATCGAGGACTGAAAGGCAATGATAACCGGCGAATTGTCGGAGGTCATGGTTCCCACGAGCGCCGCTTTCGCACTCGGATTCATACCTGATAAGGTAATCTGATCCACATAGGATACATTCGAGGGTTGCTGAGTGAAGGTCAGACCACTAAAGGCAGTGCCGTTTTGGCCTTGAATTGTAAAATTAAGATCGCCGGAGCCAATATAGCCATCGTTCGAAATACCGAGGACATTTTGGAGTGACCCATTACCGAGTTGCTGTGCACCGCCTGTACCAATAACAACCAGCGTTTTCCCGCCCAGTGCCGCATAAGTCTCGAGCGTTGCAATCGCATTGTCGCTGATAGATGTAGCACCGCCGGTTAAAACGACTACTCGACTATAAGGCGTCAGTTGCGCAACCGTAAACTGCGGATCGCCCCCATCGGTAAAATCCGTAAATGCATCGAAGGCAACGCCGGAAGCAACAAGTGCCGACGCATTTGAAGTAGCGCCACCATAGTTTGTAAACTCGTCCGCGCCCGATCCATAAAAGATCACAGCGGTGGTCGCGCTTCCCGTTTTGTTAACGACCGTTACTGTGACGGCATTACTTACGACCGGATTAACAACATCGCCTTGCTGCGGCAGGGATGCGGTAATCTGGGCGGAGCCTTGCGTCGTTTGGGCCGTTGCGAGGCCGTTTTGATCGACGGTTACGTTCGCGCCATTCGAAGTCATCCAGGTATAGGATTGTGGCGCAAATGGCAGCACATTGCCTACATCATCGGTCGCGGTAACGGTGAATTGCTGCGTCTGTCCCGGTGTAAGTGAACTCGGAAGACTGGCCGGGGCGAGCGCGATATTTGCGATGTGCGGAGGCGTCCCAGGGGCGGTAGCCGTTGCATTATTTGAATAGCCCGATCGTGCCCCACCGCTATTGACGGCACGAATGCGATAGGTATAAATAAATCCTGGGTAGAGACCCTTATCGGCATACGAGGCACCCGTCGCAGTGTTCGTGAGTTGAATAAATCCTTGCCCAGCTAACTTCCGCTCGACGATATAGGTCGCCGCCCCGGCAGATGCCGTCCAACTGAGGTTGATAGTGCTGGGGGACGTAGCTCCCGCGGACGCAGTCAATCCCTGTGGGATCGGTGGCGCGCCAGCATCACTCGGATTATTGACGGTCACAGTGACGGTCTTGGTCGATGTTCCGTTTCCATTTTTTGCCGTTAGGGTGTACGTCGTATTCGAGGATGGAAACACGGCAATACTGTTAGCGCCATTATTCGTCTGATCGCCAACGCCTTGATCGATCGTTACACTGGTCGGACTCCCATCGATCGACCAGCTTAAAACGGTGGAATCGGTCGTTGCCAGATTAATCGTTCCAGGCGTTGCCGTAAAGGAGTTGATTGCGGGGCCGTTGCCACCGGATGGAGAAGTACTGCTCTTGCAACCCACAATGGCGATCACTGCAAGCAGGAATATGGGAAGGAAATATCTCAAATTCTTCATTGCTTTGTGTTTTTTTATGAAAAGTAAAATTAAAAGCGACTCACCGAAAATAACCTCTCGGTCTTAAAAAGGATTCACCTTTTTTAATTGGTCAGAAATGTGGTGCGACTTCAGGCAAACGATTGCAGGTTATTAATGTCTCTTTCTTCCCTGTTTTACTTTGCGCTCTGGTTTTTTCGCTGACGATAGTACTTTTTCTGCAATACTCTTCGCCTGCATAAACAGCAGGAGATAATCGTTGCCGCCCGCTTTTGAATCGGTGCCGGACATATTGAATCCGCCAAACGGATGCGCGCCGACCATTGCGCCGGTGCATTTGCGATTAATATAAAGATTGCCGACGAAAAACTCCTTCTCCGCACGTGTGATATTCTTCTGACTCTTCGAATAGAGCGCGCCGGTCAATCCATACTCCGTATTATTCGCCACTTCCAACGCCTCATCGAAATTTTTCACCGGAATGAGCGCGAGTACCGGACCGAAAATTTCTTCCTGTGCCAGCCGCGCATTCGGCGCAATATCGGCGATGACCGTCGGTTGGATATAGTATCCTTCCATCCCCGCCGGCTCGCCGCCAGCCACGACGCGGCCTTCCGTGCGGCCAATTTCAATATAACTTCGGATGGTATTAAATGCCCGCTCATTAACGACCGGGCCAACGCGCTTGTTTTCCAACGGATCGCCAATTTCCAACGCATTCACGCGCTCGACAATTTTTTCTACCATTTTTGGATAGACCGCCTGCTCGATAATCGCGCGCGAGCATGCGGAACATTTCTGTCCCTGAAATCCGAACGCGCTGGTAACGATTCCATCGGCGGCAGCATCGAGATCGGCATCCTTCGCAACAACGATTGCGTCCTTGCCGCCCATCTCCGCAACGACGCGTTTGATCCAGCGCTGACCCGCTCGTGGAGTCGCGGCATTTTGCGCCACGCGGAGCCCCACCTGCTTGGAACCGGTGAACGAGATGAACCGCGCGATGGGACTATTGACAAGATAATCCCCCACCTCACCGCCTGGCGCAGTCAGGAAATTCAAAACGCCCGGCGGAAGCCCGGCTTCTTCCATGATCTCGTGAAACAACCACCCCATCATCGGTGAATCGCTCGATGGCTTGAGAACTATCGTGTTGCCTGTTACAATCGCGGCGCTCGACATGCCCACCAAAATCGCAAATGGAAAATTCCACGGGGGAATACTAATACCGACGCCGAGCGGCAAATATTCGAGCCAATCTCGCTCGCCCTTTAACTGATGCAACGGCTGTGGACCGCCTAAACGCGTCATCTCGCGCGCGTAAAATTCCAGGAAGTCGATCGCTTCGGCGGTATCGGCATCGGCCTCCGCCCAATTCTTACCAACTTCACGGACCATCCACGCATTGATCTCATACCGTCGCCGGCGCGCGATCTTCGCTGCTTTATAGAGAATATTCACCCGCTTTTCGAACGGAGTCCGGCTCCACGTCTCAAATGCTTTCGATGCCGCCTGAAGCGCCTTCTCCGCATGCTCGACCGTTCCCTTCGCAAAATTCCCAATGACCTCATCAGGATGTGCGGGATTCCGCGAGGCAATGCTATCGGCAGTGCCAATGCGCTCTTCGCCGATCACCAGCGGATACCGCTTGCCTAACGTATCGGCCGCCTTTTTGAGCGCTGCTTCCATCGCCTTGCGCTCCCGGGGTTGCGTGTAATCTTTATACTCTTCGTTCGTAAATGCCGGTATTCTCTTTTTTGCCATGGGCCGCTAAACAAGCAGAAAATGGGTTACGCTCCAATCCTAGCAATTTTCCAGAATAATTCAGTATTACAATTCTTTAGACATAAATTGTTGTAGTTTTGTATTCTACTTTCTCCCCAAAGAATTGAACCGGGCCATCGCTTCCTGCTTCGTAGCTCTTCTCGTCCTTTTTGGCTGCTCAAAAAGTGCGAACATCACGGATAAAATGGACGCAGCACTCCTTTCTCCCGACGCTATCCTCATCGGCACCGGTGGAGGATTTTCCGGAGCATACGATGGCTTCGCTATTACGAAGGAGGGCGATGTCTTTTCGTGGCGCTCAATGAGCGACACACCGGACACCTTGCAACACCTTTTTCGAACGCCGGAAGATTCCGCACGATATTTTTTCCACTTTCTCGATAGCCTTGGTTTCGATGTAATGAAATCCACCGCGAGCGGAAATATGAATTCCTTCATCGAGCACCGGGGCCCGAATTCAAAGCACCGAGTCCATTGGAGCCAGGACGCAGCCGATAATTCCCAGGAGCTACCTTCTTTTTATTCCTCGCTTAGAACGTTCATCAAGCGGAATACCCCTGCCAAATAGTTTGGCTGGATAATTTTTAAGCAGACACAACGCTATGAAAAAAATTGCTATTCTTTTTCTACTCGCTGCCACCGGCGCAATCGCACAACCGAAGCACGATCCGCGCCCGTTGCAGGGCCGTCATCCCTCCAATTTTCCTGTTTTAAAATCCCTTGGAGATCTCAAAGCTAAACCGGGAGGCCTTATCAATCTTGCTACGCCTGCCGGCAATGCGGAATTCGTGCCGGCGGGTAACGCTCAACTTCGATCGCAACCGAAAAATAACTCGAAGCATACGCTTCCTTTGGACCTGTCGGTATGGAAAGTCGAGCGGGCCTCGAACGGCACCGCAAATTGGATGTGGCGCGCGTGGACCCGGCATCAAGGGATAGTCGCGCAATCGGTGAAACCGGCCGATGGAATGTCAGTACTGGAAGGATTACGAACGGCGCTCCGCATTGCCGATCCCGCTTCCGAGTTCAAGCCCATGAGTTCGGTTACGGATGAAATAGGACAAAAGCACTTGCGCTATGCGCAATATTATCATGGCATACCGGTGTGGAACCGTGACCTCTATGTCCATTTCGATGCATCCGGGGAACCGAGCGTTATTAATGGGACCTATGAACCCACCCCAAAAAATGTTGATACCATCGCTTCGATTTCCGGCTTATCCGCAATTGATGTTGCCACGACCGATCTGAAGGCGTTGGGCCGATGGGCACCGGTCGGAGCCGATGTTGCAAGTGTTTTGCACATTGAAGCCCCTTCGGCAAAGCTCGTTCTTTATCCCGAACAAAACAGCACGATTCGCCTTGCTTATGAAGTAAATGTCTCTGCCAATCTTCTGGAATCCTATCTATACGTTATCGACGCATCGAATGGGACCGTCCTCACCAGGATTGCCCAGTATTGCAGCATGGTGCCTCTCGATCTGAAAATTGCGCCCGTGACTGCTTCTCATTTTGCCAGTACCTCGAACGATGTACCGCTCGCCCCTCAATCGGGCTTTACGAATGCCCAGGCTCCCGATCTCAACGGTGTAAACCAAACCATCCGCACCTATCAGCATAGCGACGGGAAATACTATGCAATATGGGATTTGCCGAGTTTCGATGCCGGAACGTCTGCGATGCCCGATAATCCGCAGGGTGGAGCAATCACGCTGACGCTCAATAACAACGATTTTAGTCAGAACGCGAGCCTGTACCATAATACTTCTTCGGATAATTCCTGGAGCGACCCGGTCCTTGTTTCCGCCCATCACAATATGCTTGTGACCTATAATTATTACAGTTCGACCTTCGGTCGCAAAGCCATCGATGATAAAAACGGAGCGATTGTCTCCATAACACACGTAACGCAGAACGGAGCTGGAATGGACAATGCCTTCTGGACGGGCGCCGCCAAAGCGATGATTTACGGAGACGGTAATACCGACTTCAAGCCACTGGCCGGGGGCATGGATGTTGCCGGGCATGAAATGACGCATGGGGTGATCAATAATTCTGCCGATCTGGTCTATCAATTTCAGTCCGGTGCGCTCAACGAGTCCTTCGCCGATGTGTTCGGCGTCATGATCGATTCTAAAAATTTGACGCTTGCCGAAGATGTGATGAAGGATGGGAAAACCTGTCTGCGCGATATGAACGATCCTCACAATGATGCCGGGCTTTCACATCAACCGGCGACCATGAGTGAGTATAATGATCTTACTGCTGACCAGGACAATGGCGGCGTGCATACCAACAGTGGTATCCCGAACAAGGCCTGTGCGATCCTGATTAATCAACTCAGTAGGGATAAGGTACAAAAAATGTATTACCGAGCCCTGACCGTGTACCTCACTCGGAATAGCCAGTTCACGGACTGCCGCAATGCGGTTCAATCCGCGGCAAAAGATTTGTTTGGTGCGAACAGTGCGGAATTCAATGCGGTGGGCCCGGCATTCGATGCCGTCGGAATAACCGGGCCGCCGACCGATCCGAGTGGTAACGATCTGCCATCGCAGACGGGCGGTACGCAGGTCATTGCATTCACCAATAATACCGGTCAAATAGGGTTTCTCGATCCGGTGGCCGGTACCGCACAGCTCGCTACCGACCCCGAAGCCGTCGCGCGCGTCTCTGAAACTACGGTAGGAACTTCCCGTGCTCAACTATCGGCTCCGCGCAGTGGAAAACATCTTTGGTTCATCGATCAAACTGGTCACCTCGCAGCGTTAGATATTCAAACCGGTGCTGTTTCCGTCTTAAGCGCGCTGCATCTTCAAACAGATGGGGACCTGTGGAATTCCGCGATTTCCTCCGATGAATCGGTCGTGGCGCTTACCTCCGCCTATCTAAACGATCCGAATATCTATATCACCGATGGAACAACGATCTATGTCGTACCGCTCAAGCCGGAGAATACCGATGCCGGTTCGCTTGCCTCGATCGACTATCCGGACGTTCTTTCCTGGGCACCGAATGCTTCGATACCGAAGATCGGTTTCGACGCATTGCTCTCCGATCAACTCGGGGGTACCTCTACAGAGTATTGGAGCATGTATGAGATCGACCTCTCGTCCAAAAAAACCTACGATCTTATTCCCGCGCAGAATTCGCTCATTGATATCGGTAATATCGCATACAGCAATACCAGTCCGAGTGTCGTCACCTTTAACGTGGTCCAAAACGGGATCTATGATGTCGCCGTGGCGGATTTCAAGGACAATGTGATCGCGGCACTTGGAGTGAACCAGAAGGCAATTAACGGTAACGCGATCAACGATGCCGATAAACCGTCCTTTTCACCGGACGATCAATATCTCGCGTTTTCGAGCGTATCCAACAACTCCGTTCTCTTCTATCAACTCAGCAATCAAAATCTTACCTTTCTGCAATTCACCAGTCCTCTATTTGTTCCATACTGGTTCCTTTTCGGCGGCTCCGCATCGGTGGTAAAAAATGGACCGAGCGAAAATATCCCTTCGCTTCAGGTTTATCCAGGTATCATCTCTCATACGGGGACAATCGAGGTCATTTTGGCTGGACCGGAGAATATAACACTCGATATCGTGAACCTCTTCGGCCAAACGGTACGGGAGATCGCAAGGGAACGAATGAATGGAGGGGATCACGAGATGACATTCAATGCAACGGGTCTGGCCTCTGGCACCTATTTTATTCGACTCGCGACAAAGGAGAACATGGCGCTGAAAAAAATTGTGATCGAAAAGTGACTTGACTGTTCTTACGGATCACATTCGTTTCGGTGGCAGCTATGGGGGCGGAATCCAAGCCGGGATTCTGGCGTGTAATCTTTATACTCTTCGTTATTAAATGCCGGAATTTTCTTTTTTGCCTTACGACCTTAAACAATCAGAAAAACGGTTACGCTCCAATGGGATTCGGTAGAAGAAATTTCATCGCTTCCTCGCCCGCGACCCATCCGGTAGAATAGGCAGCTTGAAGATTATACCCTCCGATCTCTCCGGCAATATCCAGCATTTCCCCAGCGAAGAATAGTCCAGGGAGAAGGCGCGACATCATGGTCTTCGGATCGACTTCGGTAAGTGCCACTCCACCGGACGTTACTTCACCTCTCTCAAGCGGAATTTCGGAAATCGAGCCGAAGCGATATCGAAGAAGCGTAGCGGCGAGGCGGCTTCGCTCTTCGCGAGAGAGTGCATTCCATCGGCGATCGCTTGCCACCATCGCTTGCGCGAGAATAAATGGCACGAACCGATTGGGAAGAACTTCTTCCAGCCACGTTGCAACCTGTTGTTGGGACCTCGTTTGCTGTTCGACGATCAAACGGTCTCGCAGGAGGTGCTCCGATATTCCGAGAAGATTC
>Ga0070714_100000148_pt1 | contig 55926 bp, 62 predicted proteins | sample LARL83metaG_FD_65450 | JGI IMG/M metagenome (GOLD analysis project Ga0070714, IMG submission 65450) | Corn, switchgrass and miscanthus rhizosphere microbial communities from Kellogg Biological Station, Michigan, USA - LAR L8-3 metaG | ecosystem: Host-associated > Plants > Roots > Rhizosphere ... | reverse complement strand
GGTCAACAACGCCGGCATCACCCGCGACACCACCTTCCACAAGATGACCTACGAGCAGTGGACGGACGTGGTGAACACCAACTTGAACGCCTGCTTCAACGTCACCCGCCCGGTGATCGAAGGCATGCGCGCGCGCAAGTGGGGCCGCATCGTGCAGATCAGCTCGATCAACGGCCAGAAGGGCCAGTACGGCCAGGCCAACTACGCCGCGGCCAAGGCCGGCATGCACGGCTTCACCATCTCGCTGGCGCAGGAGAACGCCAAGTTCGGCATCACCGTGAACACCGTGTCGCCCGGCTACGTCGGCACCGACATGGTGATGGCAGTGCCGGAGGAAGTGCGCGAGAAGATCGTGGCGCAGATCCCGGTCGGCCGGCTGGGACGGCCGGATGAAATCGCGCACGCGGTGGCATTCTTCACCGGCGACCAGGCCGCCTGGATCACCGGCGCGAACCTGGCGATCAACGGCGGGCATTACATGGGCTGGTAGTGGAGCGAGGAGTGAGTGAAGAGGAGTGAGGCGTGAGAGAAAAGCCGGCCAGGCACGCGCTCTTGCTCTCACTCACTCCTCACTTCTCTTCACTCACTCCTGCTTCCAAGCAGCTTCTCAAGCACCTTGCCCACCGCCGCGAACGCGAACGCGCCGGTGACGTGCGTGGCCGCGCCCAGGCCGCCGCCGCAGGCGAGATTCAGAGCATCGCCACCGGGCGGCCGCGTGCCGCACACCGTGCCGTCCGGTTGCGGGTACTGCACGTTCTGCAGCGAATAGACGGCTGAAACGCCGAAGTAGCGATCCGGGTTGCGCGGAAAGTTGAAATCCGTGCGGAGCTTCTTGCGGATCAGGCTGAACATGGCGTCGTGCTCGGTGCGCGAGAGGTCGCGTACACGGATCTGGGTGGAATCGGTGCGCCCGCCAGCCGAACCGACGCTGACGATCGGCAGCTTGCGCCGGCGGCACCAGGCGATCGTTTCCAGCTTCACCCGGAACGCATCGCAGGCATCCAGCACCACGTCGTAGCCGCGGTCGAGCAACTCGTCCAGGGTGGATGGCGTGAGAAAACGCTCGATCGCCTCCAGCCGGATGGCCGGATTGATCGCGTGGGCGCGCGCGGCGATCACGCCGACCTTGGGCTTGCCGTACTCGCCATCCAGCGCATGCAGCTGGCGGTTGGTGTTGGAAACGCAGACTTCGTCGGCGTCGATCAGCGTGAGCCGGCCGACGCCGCTGCGCGCCAGCGCCTCGGCGGCCCACGAGCCCACGCCGCCGATGCCGATCACGCACACGTGCGCCTGCGCCAGCGCGGCGACGCTGCCGGTTCCGTACAGACGCTCCACGCCGGCGAAACGTTCGGCGGGAAAATCGATCGCGCTCATGCGCCGATGCCGGCGCGGATTTTTTCTGCGTGTCTCACGATGCTTCCTTTGGCGATGCAGCGGCCATTTTATCGCGCGCGCATGCCTGCAACGCATGCGCCGGGTTATTCTTGGGGACTCTTGCCCACTCTGGAATCGAAACGATGCGCGTCGCCCTGATGATCTTGCTGGGACTGGTGATTGGCGTGCTCGGCACGACCCAGGTCATGAGCGTACTGGCCGCGCGCAACCCGATGCCGAAGGCGGTGATGGAAACCATGGGCTACCACATGGGCGCGCTGAGCCAGGCGCTGAAGGCCAAGCAGTGCGATCCGGCGCAGAGCCTGCACCACCTGCAGCGCATGCAATCTACCGCCACCGACATCGTGCCGGTGTTCGGCATCGACGAGAAGAGCTTCACCGACAAGGCCGGCGAACTGCAGAACCATCTGCAGCAGTCCGTGCAGGCCGCACCGGCGACGTGTGACGCGCTGGCCGCAGCGGTCAAGCCGATCGGCGACACCTGCAAGAGCTGCCACCAGCAATACCGCTGAGGTTCTTTGCCCGCCGCCTCCATGAAGGCGGAGTCCGGCAAATGGATTCCCGCTTTCGCCGGGATGACGTCACCGGCAAGGCAGCTCCTTGCAGGGCAGCGCCGCTCAAAAGCTGACTTTGCCGCGCAACATCTGCACGTACATCACCCAGTCGCCGAGCAGGCTGTACAGCGGGTGCTTGAACGTGGCCGGGCGGTTCTTCTCGAAGACGTAGTGGCCGATCCAGGCGCAGCCGTAACCGAACACCGGCGCCAGCCACAGCCAGCGCAGCTGGCCGCTCAGCACGGCCAGCGCGACCACGCCGATCACCAGCGTGCTGCCGATGAAATGCAGCCGGCGGCAGCGGCGGTCGCTGTGCTCGCGCAGGTAGAACGGATAGAACTCGGCGAAACTGGTGAAGCTGGACATGGACGGCCTACCCCGCTTGATCGATGCGCTATTCCGGCAGCGGAATGAACTCCACCTCGTCGCCGGGCACGATGCCGAAACGCTGCGCCTGCCAGTCGGCCTTGGCCTGTTCGATGCGCTCGCGGCTGGCTGCGACGAAGTTCCACCACAGGTGGCGTTCGCCATCCAGCGGAGCGCCGCCGAACAGCATCAGCCGGCTCGCTTCGCGCGCTTGCAGCGGCGGCGCCGAAGGCCCGGCCTGCACCGCCATCTGGTTGGCGCCGATGTCCAGCCCGTCCCAGTGGACCGCGCCTTCGACCACGTGCACACCACGTTCGGCATGCTCCTGCGGCAGCGCCAGTTCGGCACCGGCGGTCAGCGACACTTCCAGGAAAAACATCGGCGCGAACACCTTCACCGGCGATCGCTCGCCGTAAGCACTGCCGGCGATCAGCACGGCTTCCACGCCCGGTTGCCGGATCCGCGGCAGCGCTTCGCGATCATGGTGATGGAATGCCGGCGCCACCTCGGCATCGGCCTGCGGCAGCGCCACCCACACCTGGATGCCATGCAGCCGGTGCCCATCCTGGCGCTCCTGCGGCGGCGTGCGCTCGGAATGCACGATGCCGCGGCCGGAGGTCATCCAGTTCACCTCGCCGGGGCGAATGTCGGCCAGGCTGCCGAGGCTGTCGCGGTGACGGATCGCGCCGTCGAACAGCCAGGTCACCGTGGCCAGGCCGATATGCGGGTGCGGCCGCACGTCCATGCCCTTGCCGGCGGAAAACGTGGCCGGCCCGATGTGGTCGAAGAACACGAACGGGCCGACGTGGCGCGCCTGCAGCACCGGCAGCATGCGGCGCACCATGAAGCCGTCGCCGAGATCGTGCACGCGGGCGTCGCTGATCAGTGCAGGGGTGATGTCCATCTCGAGCTCCTTCGTTCTACCAGGCCCGCTGATATTGCACGGGTGGGCTGACCTGCGCACCCAGGATTTGCGCCGCCCGGCGCGGAAAATAGGGATCGCGCAGGCTTTCGCGGGCCATCAGCACCACGTCGGCCTCACCGTTGGCGACGATGGCTGCGGCCTGTTCGGCGGTGGTGATCAGGCCCACCGCGCCGGTGGCGACGCCGGCCTCGCGGCGGATGCGCGCGGCGAACGGCACCTGGTAACCGGGCCCCAGGGGAATCGTCACATGCGGCAGCAGGCCACCGCTGGAGACGTCGATCAGATCCACGCCGAGCGGCTTGAGCTCCCGCGCCAGCTGCACGCTTTGCTCGACATCCCAGCCACCTTCGTCGGCCCAGTCGGTGGCGGACACGCGCAGCCACAGCGGCAATTCGGCCGGCCATACCTCGCGCACGGCGGCGACGATCTCGCGCACGATCCGGCTGCGATTGCCGAAGCTGCCGCCGTAACGGTCATCGCGCCGGTTGCTCAGCGGCGACAGGAACTGGTGCAGCAGATAGCCATGCGCGGCATGCAGTTCGATCAGTTCGAAGCCGGCCGCCAGCGCACGCTGCGCACTCGCGCGGAAATCCGCGATCACGGCGGCGATGCCGGCTTCGTCCAGCGCAAGCGGCACGTTCCAGCCGGTATCGAACGGCAAGGCCGAAGGCGCGACGGTGAGCCAGTTGCCCTGGCCGGCCGGCACCGGGCCGTGTCCTTCCCACGGCCGCAACGTGCTGGCCTTGCGTCCGGCGTGCGCCAGTTGCACGCCGGCGACGGCGCCCTGCGATTTGATGAACCGGACGATCGGTTGCCAGGCATCGGCCTGGGCGTCGTTCCACAAGCCGGTGTCCTGCGGGGAAATGCGGCCCTGCGCAGATACCGCGGTGGCCTCGGCGATCACGGCGCCCGCGCCGCCCACCGCACGGCTACCCAGATGCACCATGTGCCAGTCGTTCGGCATGCCATCGATGGCGGAGTACTCGCACATCGGCGACACCACCAGGCGATTGCGCAGGCTGAGGCTGCGCTGGGGAAACGGGTCGAACAGGTTCATCGGTGGGTCCGGCGGGCTGGAGTTGGCCCACCGACATGCAGGCGGGCTTCGACCGAATCAAGCATCGGCGTTGCCGCGGGCGGCGAACGCTGTGTCGCGCGCGGCGATCCAGCCGGCGATGCGCGTGGCTAGCGGTGCCGGCATTTTCATCCAGCCGAAATGGTCGGCCGGTCCGCCTAGGTCCTGCGGCGTGATGACGTCCACGCTGCGCGCGCCCGAGCCCAGCTTGCCCAGCAACCACTTCAGCGAGGCGGCTGGCCCGAGCCAGTCGTCGCGCAGGCGCAAGGCCAGCGAAGGCAGGTGCAGCGACGCCAGCTGCTGCTCGAAGTCGTCAGCCATGCCGACTGCCGCATAGCGGCCGCTGCGGCCGGTGCGCGCCCAGTCGGCGATCACGCCGCGCGCCTCGTTGCCGCCGAAACCGATCCGGCGTCCGGGCAGATGGCCTGCCAGCCTGGCCAGCCACGGCGCCAGCGCATACGCGGCGGCGATCAGCCAGCCATGCCGGAAGCAGCGCCAGTACGGCGCGCCGCTGGCCACCAGCACCAGGCCGGCCAACCCGTCCGGAGCCAGGCTGGCATGCAGCGTCGCCAGCTGGCCGCCGAGGCTGTGCCCGCCGATCCAGCACGTCGCCTGCGGCCAGCGCTCACGCGCCGCAGCCATGCCGGCGGCGAGATCGAAGTGCAGCAGCTCGCGATAGCCCCAGTCGCAGGTATGGCTCGCGCGCCGGTTGCTGGATCCGATGCCGCGCCACTCGTGTACGGCCACGGCCACGCCGCGTGCTGCCAGCGCCTCGGCGAATGGCAGGTAGTGCCGGGCGGGCATGCCCATCGCCGGCATCCAGTACAGCAAGGCATGCCACTCGCCGTCGGGCTGGATGCACAGCAGTTCGAAACGCGAACCGTCGGCAACGGCCACCGGAACGATGATCGCTTCGCCGGTCGAGGCCGTCGCAGGGGGCGCTGTTCGCGCAAGTTGATCGGACATCCGCACAGGCTAGCGCGAATTGCCGTGGCCGCTAAAAAAAGGCGCGGCAAAAAAAGAGGCCGGCATGTGCCGGCCTCTTCAAGGGAATCCTACCGCATCAAACGGGAGTGACGTCCTCGGCTTGCAAGCCCTTCTGGCCATCGACGACCTTGAAGCTCACTTTCTGCCCTTCCTGCAGGCTCTTGAAACCCGAGCCGGTAATGGCGCGGAAATGCACAAATACGTCAGGGCCATTCTCGCGGCTGATAAAGCCGAAACCCTTGGCGTCGTTGAACCACTTGACGGTACCCACTTCACGATCCGACATGACTCACTCCGATCCTATCCATTCGCTGAGACAAACCGGCCCCAACGGGCCGACGGCTTACTGAGCATGCGAAGGTCGGGCGCAACGGGCTGATTCAGGATTCCCCCGGGCACCACACACGCGGCCAAGCAGGCGCAGTGGGGCGAGCATAACGGATTTCTGGTGCGCGAGTGATTTGTCAAGCCCTTATTTTTGTCGCGATCGCGAGCAGTGAAAACTCCGACAAAGGCCCGGCCTTTGGCCGACAGCCGGACGTTCAGGTTTTCTTGACCTTTCACCCTGTCTAGTAGGGCAACCATTCGACCCGCCCGCCAGAGCCGTCCGGCCCGGCGCCACGGTCGCCACGTCAAGGAGCGCCGATCATGCCCACCCTGTCCCGCCTGACTCCGGTTCTGATGATCGCCGGCCTGCTGCTCGCCGGTTGCGCCCATCAACAGCAGACAACGCCGCGCACGACGGGCGCGACCGCGGCGCCTGCAACCCATCCAGCCCGCCAGGCGAACCAGAGCCATGCCGGGCACGCGGCGGACAGCAGCACCGCCGCCGAGGACGCCAACCTGCCCGAGCAGACCGGCATCGCCGCCTGCGACGATTACCTGTCCAGCTACATCGCCTGCCATCGCGCCGCGGCGATCTATGCGCCCGATCAGATCGAGTACCGCTACCAGGCGATGCGCACCAGCCTGCTGCGCGATTCGCAGAAGCCGGACGTACGGCCCCAGCTCGCCGCGCGCTGCAATTCGCTGGCGACGCAATTGCGCCAGGCGCTGCACGGCAAGTCGTGCACGGAAAATCCGGCGCCCGCGAGCAGCACGCCCTGATCAGGCGTTCAAGGCCGCCCGCAGGGGTTTCGTCAAGGCGGCCGGCCGGGTCCGCCCCAGCCGCACGGCCGGCGTGCCGTGCCACTGCGCCGTTTCGGCGATCACCTTGGCCAGCGCCTGCACGAGTGGCGCGGCCGGCTCGACGCCAGGCTCAAGGAACAGCGCCTTGATCTCGAAGACGCCTTCGCCGCGGTGCGCCTTGGCATCGAGCCGGCCCACCAACTGGCCGCGATGCAGGATCGGCAGCACGAAATAGCCGTAGCGCCGTTTCGCCGCCGGCGTGTAGCACTCGAGGGCGTATTCGAAATCGAACATCGCCAGCGCCCGCGCCCGATCCCACACCAGCGGATCGAACGGTGACAGCAGCGCGGTATGGGTGGCGCGCAGGCGGCCTGCCACAGCCTTGGCCAGTGCGTCAGCGTGATCGCGATGCACGTAGCCGGGCGCGGGCCAGCCCTGCACCGGCACCGCCAGCAAGTCGCCGGCAGCCAGCAACGGCGCCAGTTCGCGGTCGGTGACCTTGGGCCGCAGGCGGAAGTAATCGGCGATCCATCCCGCCTGCGTCACGCCGAGCGCGCGCACGCTGTCGAGGATCGCGTGCCGGCGCAGATCCGCCACGTCGAGGCCTTCGGCCATCGCGGCATCGAACGGCGGATCGAGCCGGGCGAGCACGTTTTCGGCCAGGTCATAGACGCGCTGAAACCTGTCGCGCCGGATCACCATCAGCTCGCCCAGCGCGAACCAGGCTTCCAGCCAGCGCTTTTCGGGCTTCCACTCCCACCAGCCCGGTTTGGCCGCTGCCTCCTCGCGCACAAAATCCGCCGCGCGCACCGGGCCCGAGGTGCGGATGCCGGCCAGCAACGCTTCCATCTCCGCACGCTGCTCGCGATGCATGCGCGCGGCACTTCGGTGCGCCCAGTGATGGAGGCGCTGATCGTGACCTCCGCGATGCCAGGGGACGTCGGCGGCGCTGACAAAACACGCCTCGTGCGCCCAGCACTCCGCCAGCCGGCCTTGCGCGAGCGCCTCGTCCAGCCACGTCATCGGGTAGTCGCCGAGCCGCGCATGCAGCACCAGATAGGGGCTGCGCGCGACGACGTGGATGGTATCGATCTGCAGCAGCCGCATGCGTTCGACCATCGCCACCAGGTCGCCGCGGCGCGGCCGCCGCCGCAGCGGCTGCAGCAAGCCCTGCGCATGCAATTGCAGGCCGCGCGCCTGCACGGTACTCAGCACGGCCGGGTCGCCCGGGACATGGCGGAACGACACGGCAGCTTCACGGGCCAATGATCAGGATACGGAACCGGCATCTGAAAGACTCTTGTTTTTGGCGTGATCGCGACCGGTCGCCGGCGACGGAGGCCGCTCCCGTATCGATTCATCCGCATGAACTCACCGAAGCATTCTGGCATGGAGAATTGATGATGAAATCCCGCAAGCCGTTGTTGACCGCACTTGCCACGGGTGCGCTGATTTTCACCGGAGCGCTGATCGCGCAGGATGTGCCGCCGGCGACATCGTCCGCTCCCGCGCCCGCCACGTCGGCGCCGATGCCGCCCGGCCAACCGGCCGCCCCCTCCGAGCCGATGCCGCCGCCCACCTCGGAGCCTGCACAACCCGGGCAGCCGATGCCGTCGCCGATGCCGGCTGCCCCGCCTGCACCGGCCGCGCCGGCGACTTCCGCTGCGCCGATGGCCACGCCTGCGCCAGGCGAGCCGATGCCGGCAGGTTCGTCGACCTCGGCCACCTCCGGCTCCGCCTCGGAAGGGAACTCGAACGGATCGCAGGGCCAGGTGGTCTTTCGCAGCGTTCCTCCGCCGGCGCCCGACGTCGGGCCGGCGCCCGATTTCGCGCAGCTGTCCGGCGGCCGCAAGTCGATTACCGAGCAACAGGCGGTGGCCTACCCGCCGCTTGCCAACGACTTCATCAACGCCGACCGCAACCGCGACGGCAAGATCAGCAAGACCGAATACAACAACTGGACCAAGCAACTCTAGAAATCTGTCGTGCCATCGAGCCGGCCATGGGAAGCCTCATGGCCGGCTTCTGTTTTGTCGGGTTCGGCGATCTCGTCTACGCGATCTCGGGTGCATGGCCTAGACTTTCCGATCGTTCGCCCCTGGAATCCCGCTGCTGATGAAATCCAAGCTTCTCGTGTTGCCGCTGGCGCTTGCCGCCGGCCTGCTCGCCTCCTCCGTCCACGCGCAGAATCCCGACCCCACCGACATCCGTGCCTGCACCGCGATCGAAAGCGATGCGCAACGTCTGGCCTGCTACGACCATGCGACCGGCCGGGTAAACCTGCCGGTGGCGCAAAAGCGCATCGACCGGGACACCGCCACGCCGGGCATCTTCGCCCGCGACCGCAGGGAATCCGGCGCGTCGGTGGAAGGCAACACCGAAGTCGCGTCGCCGCTGTCGCTGCTCGACAGCCGCTGGGAGCTCGCGCCGGAAAGCAAGCTGGGCACCTTCAACATCCGCGGCTACAAGCCGGTTTATGTCCTGCCGGTATTCGCCACCAGCAACCAGAACAAGCAGCCTTCGAGTCCCAACCCGGACAACGTCGTGCCGCAGGGCCAGCAACTGGACAACGTCGAGGCGAAGTTCCAGCTCAGCCTGAAGACCAAGGTCTGGCAGGGCGTGTTCGGCGACGCCGGCGATCTGTGGGTGGGCTATACCCAGTCGTCGCGCTGGCAGGTCTACAACTCCGAGCAGTCGCGGCCGTTCCGCGAAACCGACTACGAACCCGAGGCGATGCTGGCGTTCGACACCAGCTATCACGTGTTGGGCTGGGCCGGGCGGTTGTTCACCATCGGCATCAACCATCAATCCAATGGCCGCGGGGATCCGCAATCTCGCAGCTGGAACCGGGTGATAGCGAACGTGGGCTTCGAACGCAACGGCTGGACGGTGATGCTCACGCCATGGTGGCGCATCCCGGAATCGCGCAGCACCGACGACAACCCCGACATCAGCGACTACATGGGCCGCGGCGAGGTGCAGATCGTGCACGAATGGAACGGCCAGGAGTTCGGCCTGATGCTGCGCGACTCGTTCCGCGGCGGCAGCCGCCAGCACGGTGCGGCCAAGTTCAGCTGGACGTTCCCGCTCGCGGGCAACCTTCGCGGTTACGCCGAAGTCTTCAAGGGCTACGGCGAAAGCCTGATCGACTACAACCACAACGCCACCTACGCCGGTGTCGGCATTTCGCTGCTGGAGTGGTATTGATCCGCCGTCGAACGGACGTCAGCGCCACCAGCCCATCTTGGTGCCGGTGAGGATCTTCAGCATCTGGCTCCTGGCCAGCGGCATGCGGCCCAGCGGTCCGAAGCCGATGTCGCGCCACCATGCCAGGGCGTCGCGATCGGACTGGAACAGCGGCGTGAGCCAGCGGCTCAGCTGTTGATAAACCGCCAGATGCGAACGGCGGCGCCGGCCGTAGTCGAGCAGCGCAGCGTCGGTCGTCGGTGCTTCCTGCACGGCATCCGCCAGCGCGGCGGCGTCAAGCAGGGCCATGTTCACTCCCTGGCCCAGTTGCGGGCTCATCGCGTGCGCGGCATCGCCGACGAATACCAGCCGTCCGGTCGCCGGCCGACGCAGCCGCACGTCGCGATAGCGCGCGCGATGGAGCTGCTCCGGCGATTCGATGTTCGCCAGCAGCGCTGACAATTCCGGCCACAATGTGCCAACGCGATCGCGCAGCCTCGCCAGCGCCGGCGCATCGAATGAATCCACCGCGTCGCCCGGCAGGCTGAAGAAAAAGGTCAGCCAGCGGCCTTCCCGATCCGCACGCCGCCCCACCGGCAATACCCCGATCATTTCGCGCACGCCGCCATAGCGCTGTTGCAGCACGTCGCCCAGCGGCCAGCTTTCGGCCGGCAGCAGGCACCACACCGCGCCCCATGGATATATGGGGTGCCCATGCACCAGCGAAGGCACCGCGCTGCGCAGCGCCGAATGCGCGCCGTCAGCGGCAATGACCAGGTCGAACGGACCGTGGCTGCGGCCGGTGCTGTCGCACAGGGTACCGGCTGCGGCATCGACGGACACGACGCGAACGCCGGTATGGATGTTCGCGGCGTCGGCATAGGCATCGCGCAGCACCGTGAACAGGCTGCCGCGGGTCAGGCCCAGGCCAAAGCAACCGGCCGCGTGATCGGCGTAGCGCATCTCCATCACGCGGCGACCGTGTTCGTTGCAGCCGTGCAACCGCTCGATCCGCTGGCCGCATGCCAGCACCTGCGCGTGCAAGCCGAGCCGGGCCAGTACCGACAAGCCGGTGGGCTGCAACAGAAAACCGGCGCCGACCGGCCCCGGCGAAACCGCCTGCTCGAACACGCTCAGCGCATGGCCCTGCGCCGAAAGGAACAGCGCCGCGGCCTGGCCGGCCGTGCCGTATCCCACGATGGCAATGCGCAAGCGTCCGTGCATCCGCGACCTCTGCCGTGGCGACCGCGGCGTCGTTGCGACGCAGCGGCATGTTCGTCCTGCAGCCGTGGGACTCACGGCATCAGGCGGGCCTCAGTGATGGTGGCCGCCGGCACCGTGCACGTGGCCGTGCGCAAGTTCCTCTTCGCTGGCGGCGCGCACGTCCGTGATCTCGATGGCGAAATGCAGGGTCTTGCCGGCGAGCGGATGGTTGCCGTCGATGAACACCTTGTCGGCATCGACGCGGGTGACCGTGACATTGATCTCGCCCTGCGGGCCGCGGCCCTGGAACTGCATGCCCGGCTGGATGTCCTCGACACCCTGGAAAGCCTCGCGCGGCACTTCCTGCATCAGTTCGGCGTGGTGCACGCCATAGCCTTCTTCAGGCGTCACGTCGGCGTTGAACTTGTCGCCAACCGTACGGCCTTCCATCTGCTTTTCCAGCCCCGGTACGATCTGCCCGCTGCCGTGCAGGTAAGTCAGCGGCTCGCGCCCGTCGGAACTGTCGATGACCATGCCCTGGTCGTCGGTCAGCGTGTAATGGAAAGCGGCAACGGAGTTCGGGGCGATCTGCATGAAGGTCTCGCGAATAGGGTTCAAGTCCGCCGGCCAGGCGCCGACACGAAGGTCCAAGTTTAACAGAACGTGGCGAGCGGCCCTTCAGGCACGGTTGTGTTTGGACAGCGCGATGCCGCGGCATCGGCGTGCGTGCGGGCAAATGCCGCAGGGCGAAATGAACGCGGTTGCCCTGGACTCTCAGCTGGCCTGCCGGGCCAGGATGTCCTTGCCGATTTTTTCCGGCGTGTCGGTGGAGGCGTAGCGCTTGACCACCTGGCCGTCCGCGCCGACCAGGAACTTGGTGAAGTTCCACTTGATCGACTCGCTGCCCAGGATGCCCTTGCCTTCGCTCTTCAGCCACTGGTACAGCGGATCGGCGTGCTCGCCGTTCACCTCGATCTTGGCGAACATCGGAAAGGTCACGTCGTACTGGGTGCTGCAGAAGGTCTTGATCTCGGCCTCGTCGCCGGGCTCCTGGTGACCGAACTGGTCGCAGGGAAAACCCAGCACCACCAGGCCCTGGTCGCGCTGGTCCTGCCACAGGTTTTCCAGCCCCCGGTATTGCGGCGTGAAACCGCATTTGGATGCGACATTGACGATCAGCAGGGTCTTGCCCCTCCACTCGGCGAGCGAACGCGGGTTGCCGTCGATATCGCGAACGGTGAAATCGTAAACGCTGGGCATGACGGCTTCCGTCCTGATCATTCAATCCGTCAGCATACGCCATCGTCGGCGCTGCGGTTGCCGGCGGGCTCGACGGTTCCGGACGCCGCTCGGCCAGCGCCGCGAACCGTTATAAGCAAGGGCGATACGATCATTTGTGTTCGGCGGTATGGACGGCCTAATTTCCTCGACCGCCATCGGAACCGCCGCCATGAGCCTGCCGCTCGCCGCCCTCGCCGCCTTGCTGGCCCTGCTCCTGCTGAGCGGGCGTTTCGCCCGCAAGAGCTGAGCGTTCCGGCGCCGCCGTTCAACCCTGCGACGCGGGAATCTCGAACACCTGGCGCAGGTAGGCCACATAGGCCGGGTCCTCGCACATGTTCTTGCCCGGCGAATCGCTGAGCTTGGCCACCGGCTGGCCGTTGCAGCGGACCATCTTGATCACGATGTTCAGCGGCTGCGGTCCCACGTCGTTGGTGAGGTTGGTGCCGATGCCGAACGCCAGCGCGCAACGGCCACGGAAGTGCGCGTACAACTGCATCACCCGTGGCACGTCGAGGCCATCGCTGAACACCAGCACCTTGCTGCGCGGATCGACCCGGTTGGCGCGGTAATGCGCCAGCACTTTCTCGCCCCATTCGAAGGGATCGCCGGAGTCATGCCGGGTGCCGTCGAACAGCTTGCAGAAGTACATGTCGAAATCGCGCAGAAAGGCGTCCAGCCCGTAGACGTCCGACAACGCGATGCCGAGGTCGCCGCGATACTCCTTCGCCCACGCTTCCAGCGCCGCCACCTGCGAATCGCGCAGGCGCGGACCCAGCGCCTGGTGCGCCTGCAGGTATTCGTGCGCCAGCGTACCCAGCGGGGTGAGGTTGAGCTTGCGTGCCAGCCACACGTTGCTGGTGCCCGCCAGCTGCCCGCCAAGCTCGCTTTGCAGCGTGGTCACCACTTCCTCGTGCCATGACCGCGAATAGCGCCGGCGCGTGCCGTAGTCGGCGATGCGGCAACCGGCATAGTCGGGGGTGTCGCGCAGCAGCGCGATCTTCTGACGCAACCGCCGGCGGCCCTCGGCCAGATCGATGCCGCCGCTGGTGCGCCGAAAGTACACCTCGTTGATGATCGCCAGCAGCGGCACTTCGAACAGGATCGTATGCAGCCACGGCCCGCAGATGCGTATCTCGATCTCGCCGTGGCCGGCCGTGTCCGGCGCGTCGCTGGCCGGCCGGATCTCCACGTATTTTTCATTGAGTTGGAACAGACCCAGGAAATCGACGAAGTCGCTCTTGATGAAGCGCCACGTGCGCAGGTAATCCAGCTCGTCCGGCGCGAAGCGCAGCCGGCACAGCGCCGCCAGCTCGGACCGGATCTCGTCGATGTACGGCACCAGGTCGACACCCGGAGTGCGGCACTTGAAGCGGTACTCGACTTGCGCGGCGGGATAATGGTGCAGGACCACCTGCATCATCGAGAACTTGTACAGGTCGGTGTCGAGCAGCGAGGCGATGATCATCAGTGGCTCAGGCGGACGTGCGGACGCACCCGGCCATTATCATCCCGGTGCCCGATCAACCCGGCACCCGTCGTCCAAACGCTGCGCAAAAAAAACCTCATCCGCCAGGGGAGGACGGATGAGGTTTGTCAGGTGGCCTCCAGGGGAGGAAAGGCCGACCCCTCAGTGACGCGATGTACTGCGGCACTTTTTGTCGCCCTCACGGCGATACACAGGCTTAGTGTGGCCGGTGCCCCGTGAGTTCAACGTGCAAGCCCGGACTTGTTCAGCTCGCCGACAGCAAAACGCCGAAGCCTCCTCGCCATACGCGGCCAACAGCCGGGCGCGACGGGTTGTTGGCGATCATCCGCATCGGTGCCACCATCGCCGTGCGGCCTTTTGCCACGCCCCTTTCGCAGCGACGCAGCCGCCACGTTCCGGAGCTCCCATGAAATTGCTGTTGCGCTGCTGCCTGTTCCTGCTGGGCCTGCCCGTCCTCGCGCAGGCCGCGGAGCTGAAGGTCGATCTCGGCCACGGTCTCGTCACTTACGACACCGCCGCGCTGCTGCGGCGGCCCGACGTGCGCATCATCACGGTGCCTGGCGACGTGGCCTTCCATCGCACGATGCATTATCGCGCGGTGCCGCTGTCCGCGCTGCTCAAGGGAATCGCCGCCACCGACCATCTGCAGTTCGTTGCCAGCGACGGTTTTGCCGCCGAGATGCCCGCGGCGATCCTTCTCGACGGGCACGGCAACGAAGCGTGGCTGGCCATCGAGGATCCGGCAAAGCCGTGGCCGCCATTGGACAAGCACGGCGGCGCCGGCCCGTTCTACGTCGTGTGGACGCAGCCGCAGGGCGCGCCGGTGAACCCGGAGCAATGGCCGTACCAGCTGGCGGCGATCCGCAAACTCGAGGGCGTCGCCGCGCGCTTTCCCGCCGTGCTTCCCGATCCGTCGCTGCCCGCGGACAGCGACGTGCGACGAGGCTTCACCGTATTCCAACGCACCTGTTTTGCCTGCCATACGCTCAATGGCCAGGGCGATGCGAAGCTGGGGCCGGATCTCAATCTTCCGCACAATCCCACCGAATATCTGCGCGCCGACCTGTTGCGCGCCTTCATCCGCAATCCGCAATCGCTGCATCGCTGGGCGCAGGCGAAGATGCAGGGATTCGATGAGCAGGCCTTGCCCGAGGCCGATCTCGATGCGGTGCTGGCGTACCTGCGTCATATGGCGCAGCGCAAGCCGGCCCACTGAGGCTCGCGGTTCAGCGACGATCCGTCATCAAGGCCTGCAGCGAGAGGTCGCGCTGCGGCTTCGGCTCATGTGCCAGCGCACGCACGCGTGCATGGAACGCGGCCCAGTGGCGTCCGGCACGCTCGAACAATGCCGCAAAGGCCGGCTGCCATTGCTCGTACAAGCCAAAAGGCAACAGTCGCGCATTGTTGATCGGAGCCGCGACCCAGGCATCGTAGCGATGATCGTTCGGCCACTCGCGCGTTTGCCATTGCGCGTAGCGGCGGCGGAACTGGGCGATCTCCCGCTGCTTGCCCGCCTCCATCGCGGCTACATCCGCGCCGCTGGCGTAAAGCGTTTGCAGTCGCCCACGCAGGTCCAGCACCAGCCGGGTGAAGCCTTCATCCATCGCCTCGCGCCGGCCATCCTGCGGCGGCAGGCCACGCGACTTCCGCCACTCGCGCAGTCCTTCGTTTTGCACAAAGCTCGCGTAGGACTCGTTGAAGGCCGTATCGCCCTTCACGTAGATCAGCTGATGCGCCAGCTCGTGGAAAATGGTGCCGTCCAGCTCGTCGTCGTCCCAGCGCAGCATGCTGGAAAGGATCGGGTCGGCGAACCAGCCAAGGGTGGAGTACGCCGGCACGCCGCCGATCCACACGTCGTCGTCATGCGCCTGCATCCGCGCCGCGTCGGCCCTGGCGTCAGCAAGACTGAACCAGCCGCGGTAGGCGACGCAGCCGGTCACCGGAAAGCATTGCGGCACCGCCTGCACCGAATAGCGCGGCGTGGCGAACACGTTCCACACCACGTAAGGCCGATGCAGCTCCACATAGCCGGTGTAGCTGCGATTGTCCGGCAGGCCCAGCCGTTGCGAAGCGAACCGGCGCGCCTGCTGCGCCTGGCGCAAGCGCGCGGCAAGTGCCGGATCGGTGGCCGGGTCGCGCAGCAGCCTGCTCACGGCGCGCCGGTGCACGATCAGCTCGCCCTGTCCGCGCGCGGCCTGCGCGTAATAGCGCAGGCTGCCGCACGCGCACAGCAAAAGGCCCACCGCCGCGATGGCGATGAGCCTTGGAATGACGAAAGCCGGCGGGATGAAACCGAGCCGTCGGAGCGATGCTGCCTCAGCCGTCAATCACGATGATCCCGATTGCCGCCGCGGCTGTGGCCGCCTTGCTGCGAGCCGCCGTTGCCGCGTCCGTGACCGCCTTGCGACTGGCCTTGCCCACGGTCCCAGTGACCCTGGCTGCCGCGGCCGCCATGGCCGTGATCGTCTCCGTCGCGCCGTCCCTGCCAGTGGCCGGCGTAGCCGCGGTAATCGCGATGGCCGCGATAATCGTCGTGCCGGTAGCGCGATCCGCCATACCAGCCACTGCTGACGCCGATGCTCACGCCGGACGGATAACCGTAATAACCGCTGCCGTAGTAGCCGCTGCCGTAATAACCGCTGCCGTAATAACCGTCGTAATAGCCCGGCGCCGCGTAATACGCATTGCCGCCCTCGCCGTAATAGGCATCGCCGGCGTAACCGGAGCCGCGCACGTAACTGTAGCCCGGATCGTAATAACAGCCTGACAGCGCCGAAGCGGCAGCGATCAGGGCAAGACTGGCCAACAGGCGTTTCATGATCCGTCTCCGCAGGATGACGCCACCACGCTAGGGCGCGCCGCTTGAACCCGTGATGAGTTTTCCGCGCAGGGCCGGCGGCCATTTAGCTGCCAGCCATGTGCCCGCCCGCTCGCCGCGGGTGCGGCCGGCTCAGTCCTTGCGCCGGCCCTGGTCGCCGCGCTGGGAAGCCAGCGTCCGCGTGTCGCCCTCGCCGCCGTGTTCCACCGACACCGGAGGATGCAGGTCGGCGCCGTCGGAACCCGGGTGCTGCGGGTTGGCGTCCGGCCAGCTCGGCCCCTGGCGGACCCGCTCCTGCTTGGCCTCCAGCAGGGCCTGGATCTTCGCCACGGCGTCTTCCTGGCTGATGTGATGCACCGGCGCTTCCTGCGGCACACGTTTGCGTGCTGCCGGCTTCGCGCGGGCGATCGCCTTTTTCGGTGGCGTCGCCGACGTGGTGGCCACCTTGCGTGGTGCCACCTTTCTCGCGACCGGCTTCTTTGCCACTGCTTTCCGGGCGGCGGCTTTTCGCGTCGCCGGCCTTTTTGCGGCGACCTTTTTGGTTGCCGACTTCCGAACGGCGGTCTTTTTCGCAGGCGCTTTTTTTGCAGCCGTTTTCTTTGCAGCCACCTTCCTGGTCGCCGCTTTTTTGGCGACAGCTTTCTTCGGCGCAGCTTTCTTCGTGGCTGGCCGCTTCACGGCAGCTTTGCGTGCCGCGGTCTTCTTGGTGGACGACTTGCGGGCGGCCGCCTTTTTCGCTGCCGTCTTGCGTGGCGCCGTACTGGCTGCTGCCTTCTTCGCCGGCGTTTTCCGGGAAGCTTTCTTTGCCGCGGACTTCTTCGCAGCCGACTTGCGGGTCATAGCCATGCGTTCGTTCTCCTGCGGTGGTCGATGGACGTGGCCAGTATGCGCGCCTGTGCCGCCAGGAGCATCAAGCATCGCGGCTGGCATTCATGCTCGACGCATCTCACGCATCAGCGGAAGCTCGGGTGCATCAGCGCATCGAGGAAATGCGGAAGCACGCGCGGATTCATCAACATGGTGAACACGACGCCGTACGCGGCGCCCCACAGGTGCGCGCTGTGGTTGACGTTGCCTTGCCCGCGCCGGTCCATGTAGATGGAATAGCCGGTGTACAGCATCGCATAGACGATCGCCGGAATGGGAATGGCGAAGAAAACATAAATCTTCTCCCACGGCGCCAGCAGGATGAAGGCAAACAGCACGGCCGACACGGCGCCCGATGCACCGAGGCTGCGGTAGTTCGTATTGCCGCGATTCTTCAGATAAGTCGGCAGGATCGAGACTACCAGGCCACCGATGTAGAACAGGGCGAAACCGAACGTGCCCAGCACCCTGGCGAAGAACCCCTCCATCGCCTGACCAAAAAAATACAAGGTCAGCATGTTGACCAGCAGATGGCTGAAATCGGCGTGCACCAGCCCATAGGTCACCAGGCGGTGGTACTCGCGCTGGCGGGCGATGGCTGGCGGCCACAGGATCAGGTCGTTCATCAGCCGGCTGTTCTTGAAAGCCATGAACGAAATGACGCAGGTGATGGCGAGGATGACGAGGGTGATCGGCATGAACGGTCCACGACGGCGGCAAAGCTCGGCATCTTGGCGTTCCGGCCCGCGCTTGTCGACCTGACGGCGCCTGCGCGGCCATGCGCAGAGCGCTTATGGCCTGCCTTTTCGCCGATATGGCGAACGATCACTGCCAGTCGCGCCGTCGCGCCGCTATGATCCCGCACTTTGCGCGGCCGTTTGCCGCCGACGGATCACCATGGCACTGCGCTATCTGCATCTGGACGTCTTCGCCGCCACAGCGGGCGGCGGCAACCATCTCGGCGTGGTGATCGGCGCGGATGACTGGAACACCGCCGCGATGCAGCGCTTCGCGCGCTGGACCGCGCTGGTGGAGACCACGTTCCTGCTGCCGCCGACCGAGCCGCAGGCGAGCTACCGCGTGCGCATCTTCACGCCGCACAAGGAAATCCCGTTCGCCGGCCATCCCAGCATCGGCAGTGCGCATGCGGCGCTGGAATGCAGCCTGGCCCGGCCGCGCGATGACCTGCTGTGGCAGGAATGCGGCGCCGGGGTGCTGCCGATCCGCGTGGAAGGCGACGGTGCTTCGCGCGAATTGCTGTTGCAGTCGCCCGGCGAGCGCGTGCTTGCCACGGGCAATGACGCGCACCCGCTGCTGGCCGCAAGCCTTGCCGGTATCGAACGTGGCGCGCTGCCGCCGGCGCTGGTCGACGGCGGGCGGCGCTGGTGGCTGGCCGAAGTGGCGGACGAAGCAGCGCTGCGCGCGTGGCGCCCCGATCATGCGGCGATCAAAGCGCTGGCGGAAGCCAGCGAGAGCATGGGCCTGTGCGTGTTTGCGCGCAGCCGGCAACCGGATTACCAGCTGGTGGTGCGCGCGTTTCCCGCCGGCGTGGGCATCGTCGAAGACCCGGCCTCGGGCGCCGCCAACGGCTTGATCGCCGCCTATATCGCGCACGCCGAACCGCACGGCGCGCTGGCCGGCGGCTACCAGGTCAGCCAGGGCCGCGAGATCGGCCACGATGCGCGGCTGGTGGTGCACCTCGACGGCACGACCATCTGGGTCGGCGGACGCAGCCGCACCGTGATCGATGGCACGCTGGACTGGAAGCCCTGACGCCAGCGGCGGAAGCGCTCAGCCGCGTTCGTCCAGATGCGCGCGCCGCGCCGCCACCAAGGCCAGCGCCGACCAGTCCATATCGCCATCGCCGGCGGCCATGGCCTCCAGCAGGCTATCGCGCAACACGCCGGCGAACGGCAGCGGCACGCGTGCCGCCGAGCCGGCCGACAGGGCCAGCTCGACGTCCTTCAGGCCCAATGGCAGGGCAAAGCCGGCGGGCTTGAAGCGCTGCTCTGCGATCAGCTTGCCGTAGCCCTGGTAGGCCGGCGCCGCAAACAGCGTACTGGTCATCACGTCGAGAAACTCCGCCGCGCTGACGCCGTGCGCGCGGGTCAGCGCCGTCGCCTCGGCCATGCTTTCGATCGCACTGGCCAGCATGAAGTTGCCCGCGATCTTGGCTACGTTGGCGCGCTCGGGCGCTTCGCCCAGGGGCCACAGCCGGCTGCCCATCGTCTCCAGCAGCGGCCGCACTTTTTCGATCGCGGCCGGCTTGCCGGCCACCAGGATATTCAACGTCGCCGCGGCAGCCATGTTCGGACGGCCAAACACGGGCGCGGCGACGTACTGCAGCCCGCGCTTCTCGTGCTCGTCGGCAAGCCGCTGCGCCAGCGCCACCGAAATCGTGGCGTGATTGACGTGCACGGTGCCGCGATCCATCGCGTCGAGCAGGCCGCTGTCCAGGATCACCTCGCGCACGGCTTGGTCGTTCGCCAGCATGCTGCACAGGACGTCGCCCTGCGCCGCCCGGTCGGGCGTGCTTGCGCGCCTGGCGCCGAGCGAAACCAGCGGTTCGGCGGCCGCCTCGCTGCGATTCCATACCGTCACCGCGTGGCCAGCCGCCACCAGGTTGCTGGCCATCGCGCTGCCCATCGCTCCCAGGCCGATGAATCCGATTTTCATGCAGGGTTTCCTTCTGGTGATCGGGCATGCAGTGGAGCACGCGGAACATGCATTCGACGCGAATTCCTCTTGTGCCCAGTGATGGCGGCGACCCTTCGACTTCGTCGCTGCGCGGCTACGCTCAGTGCGATCGATACCGGGCCGGTGAAAGCGGGAACCGTCACACCACGGCACCCGCCGCTTGCCCCGACGCCCACGCCCACTGGAAATTGTAGCCGCCGAGCCAGCCGGTGACGTCGACCACCTCGCCGATGAAGTACAGGCCCGGCACGAGCTTGGACTGCAGGGTGCTGGAAGACAGGCCGTCGGTGTCGACGCCGCCCAGGGTGACTTCGGCGGTGCGATAGCCTTCTGTGCCGCTGGCCGTGATCGGCCAGGCATTGAGCTGTGCGCCGACCTGCATCAGTTCCGCGTCGCGGTACTGGCGCATCGGCCGGTTCTCGAACCACTGTTCGCACAGGCGCTGCGCCAGCCGCTTCGGCAGGGCGTCGCCGAGTACGGTTTTCAGCTCCGCAAGCGGCCGCGCCGCGCGTTGTTCGAGCAGCCACGCGCCAGCCTCGAAATCCGGCAGCAAGTCGATGCGCAGGTCGTCGCCGGGCTGCCAATACGATGAAATCTGCAGGATCGCCGGGCCGCTGATTCCACGATGGGTGAACAGCAGCCCGGCGCGAAACGACTGTTTGTCCACACGCGTTTCCACCACCGGAAGGGCGACGCCGGCCAGATCCTGGTAGTGCTCCTGATGTTTGCCGCTAAGCGTCAGCGGCACCAGCCCGGCGCGCGTGGGCAGCACGGCGTGGCCAAACTGGCGCGCCAGCTCGTAGCCGAAGCCGGTCGCACCCATGCTGGGGATCGACAGCCCGCCGGTGGCGATCACCAGCGACTGCGCATGCACTTCGCCATGCGCGGTTCTCACGCTGAAACCTTCCGGCGTCTTGCGCACCTGCTGCACGCCGCAGTTCGCCTCCACCTTGACGCCCGCCGCCGCGCACTCGTCCAGCAGCATGCGCACGACCTGCCTGGACGAGTCGTCGCAGAACAGCTGGCCGAGCTCCTTTTCGTGATACGCGATGCGGTGCTTCTCCACCAGCGCGATGAAATCCCACGGCGTGTAGCGCGCCAGCGCCGACTTGGCGAAGTGCGGGTTCGCCGAGAGGTAGTTGGCCGGCGTCGCGCCCATGTTGGTGAAGTTGCAGCGGCCGCCGCCGGACATCAGGATCTTCTTGCCGACCTTGTTCGCGTGATCCACCACCAGCACGCGGCGGCCGCGCTGGCCGGCGGCGATCGCGCACATCAGCCCGGCGGCGCCGGCGCCGATGATCAACACGTCCACTTTCACTCGGTCATCGCCTTCGTCCGCCGCCATGCAAGCGACGCATTATCACCCGCCGCGGAACGTGGCATCCCTTACACTGGCTTACCGTTCTCCACGAGTTGCCGCCATGCCTTCCTTTGACGTGATCTCCGAAGTCGACAAGCACGAGCTGACCAATGCCGTCGACCAGGCCAACCGCGAGCTTTCGACCCGCTTCGACTTCAAGGGCCAGGACGCTTCCTACGCGCTGGACGATTTCGTGATCACCCAGAGCGCGCCCAGCGAGTTCCAGCTGCAGCAGATGCTGGACATCCTGCGCGCGCGGCTGGTCGCGCGGAAGATCGACATCCGCGCGCTGGACGTGGGCGACCCGGAAACCAACCTGGGCGGTTCGCGGCAGAAGATCACCGTCAAGCAGGGCATCGAGCAGCCGGTGGCCAAGAAGCTGGTGGCCGAGCTGAAGGCCGCCAAGCTCAAGGTCGAAGCGCAGATCAACGGCGACAAGCTGCGCGTGTCGGGCAAGAAGCGGGACGACCTGCAGGACGCGATGGCCGTGCTGCGCAAGGCGGACGTCGAGCTGCCGCTGCAGTTCGACAATTTCCGCGACTGACGAAATCTTTGCGGAACCGCCGGTCAGGCCTTCGAAAGCAGCCGCCCACCCATGGCCGCGTTGACCGCGATCACGGCGACCACCGCCAGTGCATGCGTGAGCAGATCGGTGGCGGCCGCGTCGAACGAGTGGCAGATCTCCAGCAGGCTGGCCGATGCGGCTGCGCTGGCCAGCCCGATCAGCACGGCGGCACGCACCGGCCGCAAGGGACAGGCGCGGCGCAGCAGCACGATCAGCAGCGCCGACAGCGGTATCGAAAAACTGATGATGAAGATCAGGCAATCCGCGGATTGATGCATGCTCGCGATCCGCGTGCCGGGCGCGATCCATTCGCGCAGGCAGCCGAGGCCGCTGGCGCCGATCCACAGCACGGCGCCGGGCAGAGGCAACCACGCCCACGCCGCCGCACGTCCCGGCACGCCCAGCGCAAACGCCGCCCACGCCGCACTGATCGCGGTAATCACCGCACCGACGCCGGCCCAGCCAAGGTCGGGCGTGGCGGCCCAGCGCCGCAGCATCGGCTCCGCGCCGTAATGCATCAGCAGCAACGCCGCGATCGCCGCCACGGCGAGCAGCCAGCCGGCCGTGCGCAGCCACGGCGGCAACAACCGCCGCACCGGCACCAGCTCGGTGCCGAGCCGATCGATCAGGTCCTGATAGGCAGACGGGTCGGACATGATCTCAGGACTCTCCATGGAAGCGTTCGCGCAATGCCTTCAGCGCGCGATGCATGTTCACTTTCAGCGCGCCGGTGTTGCGCCCGGTCAGTTCGGCCGCCTCGCTCAGCGAACGCTCCCTGAGGCCCATCTGCTCCACCGCCTCGCGCTGGCCCGGCGGCAACTCGGCGATCGCCGCGTGCAGCTGACGCGCCTGCTGCAGGCTTTCGGTGGCGGCGCTGGCGTCGTCCCGGTCGGGGTGGCTGTCCAGCGCGAAGTCGTCATGCAACTCGCGGCTGTCGCGCCGGCCACGGCTGCGCAGCGCGTCGATCGCGCGGCGGTTGGCGATCGCGGTGAGCCACGCATCGTACGAACGGCTCGGGTCGTAGGTATGGCGCACGCGGTGCACGGTGATGAGGGTTTCCTGTACCACGTCGTCGACGTGGTCCTGCGCCACGCCCTGGCGCCTGGCGGCCGCGCGTATGAGCGCCACCGAATCGGCCAGCAGTTTTTCGTAGGCGCGGCGATCGCCCGCCTGCGCGGCCGCCATCCACGCCGCGCGGCGCTGGTCGGTGGTCTCGCTGGTACTGGCAGGCTCGACTGACACGGTCCGGGCGCGACTCATCCCACGGGAAAGTCCACTATCTAGACCCATGAAGCCGGTGGCGGTCAAGGTTTGCGACATGCGCGATCCACAGCGGGGCATCTGTGAGGTCTTTCGCTGCATCTTCCGCTCACGTTACTTCGTACCACGCAGGTAACCGTCGCCCGCCCGGCGACGAATGACAGACAACTCCCACGGAAGCCGCATCCATGCTCGTGCTGATCCTCGCCTACCTCGGCGGCGTGCTGACCATCCTCAGTCCCTGCATCCTGCCGGTGCTGCCGTTCGTGTTCGCCCGCTCCGACAAGCCGTTCATGCGCAACGGCCTGCCGATGCTGCTGGGCATGGCCATCACGTTCGCGGCGGTGGCCACGCTGGCCGCGCTGGGCGGCGGCTGGGCCGTGCACGCCAACCAGTACGGGCGCATCGTGGCGCTGGTGGTGCTGGCCTTTCTCGGCCTGACCCTGCTGTCGACCCATCTGGCGGAGTGGATCACCCGCCCGTTCGTGGCGCTGGGCAACCGGCTGTCGCAGCGCTCGGCGGGCGACGGCGATTCGATCTGGGGTGCGGCCGGTCTCGGCGTGGCCACCGGGCTGCTATGGGCGCCGTGCGCGGGACCGATCCTGGGCCTGCTGCTGACCGGCGCGGCGCTCAACGGTGCCAGCGTGCAGACCACCTTGCTGCTGCTCACCTATGCCGGCGGCGCCGCTACCTCGCTGGGGCTTGCGCTGCTGATCGGCGGCAAGGTGTTCGGGTTCATGAAGCGCTCGCTGGGTGCGGGCGAATGGGTGCGCCGCGCGCTCGGCGTGCTGGTGCTGTGCGGCGTGGCGGCGATTGCGCTGGGGCTGGATACCGGCCTGCTGACGCGCGTCTCGCTGGCCAGCACGGGCGGCATCGAGCAAAAGCTGATCAATGCCGTTCGCCCGGCGCCTGCGCCGGAGCGCGCGCTGAAAGCGGGCGAGCCGCTGCCGGTGGAGGGCGAGATGCCGTCGCTGGCCGGCGCCACCGGCTGGATCAACAGCGCACCGCTGACCACCGAATCGCTGCGCGGCAAGGTGGTGCTGGTCGACTTCTGGACGTACTCCTGCATCAACTGCATCCGCTCGCTGCCGTATGTGCGCGGCTGGGCGGACAAGTACAAGGATCACGGCCTGGTGGTGATCGGCGTGCACGCGCCGGAATTCGCCTTCGAGAAGGATCCGGCCAACGTCACCAAGGCGGTGAAGGATCTGGGGGTGGACTATCCCGTCGCGCTGGACAACGAATACGCGATCTGGAAAGGCTTCAACAACGAGTACTGGCCCGCGCACTATTTCATCGACGCGCAAGGCCAGATCCGCCATCACCATTTCGGCGAAGGCGGCTACCGGGAAAGCGAGGACGTGATCCGCCAGCTGCTCGCCGCGGCTGGCCAGAAGAACCTGCCGGGCGGCTACGTCAGCGACGACCATCACGGTGTCGAAGCCGCCGCTTCGAACGATCCCACCCGCTCACCGGAAACCTACGTCGGCTACGCCCGCGCGCAGAACTTCGCAGGCGGCCGGGTGGCGCGCGACGAGGCGTCGGACTACCGCGCGCCGCACGCGCTGGCTGCGGACCAGTGGTCGCTCGACGGCCGCTGGACGGTGCGTGCCGAAAACGCACAGCTGGACACGGCCGGTGGCGGCATCGTCTACCGTTTCCGCGGCCGCGACCTGCATCTGGTGCTGGGCCCCGCCAGCGACGGCAAACCGGTCCGCTTCCGCGTGACCATCGACGGCAAGCCGCCCGGTGCCGATCACGGCATGGACACCGATGCCGCCGGCAACGGCACCGTCACCGCGCAGCGCCTGTACCAGCTGGTGCGCCTGGCCAACGGTAGCGGCGAGCGGGTGTTCGAGATCCGCTTCCTCGACCCGGGCGTGCAGGCGTACGCGTTCACGTTTGGCTGATCGCACCTCTTTGCGGGAGCGACTTCGGTCGCGATCGCTCCCGCACCACAACGCATCGCGACTGACGTCGCTCCTGCAGGAGCACAACCCATGAGGCTTCCCATGTCACGCATCGATGAAACCCTCGCGATGGATCGCCGCCGCTTCCTGCGCGCCAGCCTCGCCGGCGGCGCGATGCTCGCCGTCGGCGCGAGTGTGCTGGTGCCGCGATTGTTCGCCGCAGAAAACACGCCGGCCGGAAAACCGGGCAGCGTGCTGCTGGAGATCTTCGGCGATGACGGCCGCGATCTCGGCGTACGGCCAGTGCCGAAACTGGTGCTGAGCGACGCGCAATGGCGGCAGCGGTTGTCGCCGGCGTCCTACGAAATCATGCGCCGCGAAGGCACCGAGCGCGCCTTCAGCGGCGATCATGAAAAGCCTGCCGTTGCCGGCCTGTTCCGCTGCATGGCCTGCGCCACCGCGTTGTACAACGCCGCCACCGAGTTCGACTCCGGCACCGGCTGGCCCAGCTTCTGGCAGCCGATCGCGGCGCGCAACGTCACCGAGCATCGCGATCATCTGTTCGGGATGGAGCGCATCGCGATCAGCTGTTCCGGCTGCGACAGCCACCTGGGCCACGTCTTCAACGACGGGCCGGCGCCGACCGGGTTGCGCTATTGCATGAATTCGGTGGCGCTGCGGTTCGTGCCCAGAACGGCCGGCTGAGGCCGCCGAACGGCGCCGCAACATCGCCATCACGCGGTGGCGCGCATAAACCGGTCGTGGTCCACCGTTCCGCCGCCGGAGGCAGCTGCATGAAACACCTGATCCGATCCGCCTGGGTTTCGCTGTCGCTGGCATCGCTGTCGCTGGCCGCTCCCGCGCTCGCGCATGCCGCGGACGGTTACGTCACCGGCAACGTCAACCTGCGCGCCGGACCGGCGCCGGACTATCCGCTGATCGCCCTGATACCGGCCGGCACCGAGGTCGACGTGCAAGGTTGCACCGAGGGCTGGGAATGGTGCGACGTGATCGCCTACGGCAACCGCGGCTGGGTCGCCGGCAACTACGTCGAATACGAATACCAGGACCAGCCCGTGCTGTTGCCCGCTTACGGCGCGCAGATCGGCATCCCGATCGTCACGTTCGTGATCGGCGACTACTGGGGCAGCCACTACCGCGGCCGTCCGTTCTACCGCGAGCGCGACCGCTGGTACCACCGCCCCATCGTGCGTAGGCCGCCGCCACCGCCGCTGCGCCATCCGTATCGGCCGCCGTCGCATGGCGCGCCCGGCCATGGCCGGCCGCCATACCGCCAGCCGCATCCGCCGATCTCGCATCGGCCGGTGCCCGGGCCGATCAGGCCCGCGCCGGGCCTGCGCCCGGCACCGATGAATCAGCCCAGGCCGTTGGATGCTCCCGGAACGCGCGGTCAGGAGACTGGTCATCGTCCTGCCATGCATCCGGTGCCGCAGCCTGCGCGCCCTTTGCGAAATCCATCGCCACCGGCCCACCATCCCGAGCGGACAGATGGCCATGCCGCGCCGGGCCATCCACCCAGGGGCAAGGCAGTGGACGGCGGCAAGAAGAACGATCACGACCGCTGAGGATCGCCGACCTGCATCGACCCGCGCGGCTTTTCGCGGGCCGGAAGTTGGAAGTCCATTCTGCATGGCTCACGCCGCGTAATCGCCCGCCGTGACGCCACGCGCCGATCCCGCGTTTGTGCAGAACCTGCGACGCGCACGTCACTCCTTGTCCACGCATGGCATAGCAGCCTCTTGTTCGCTCGCCAACGACAGGAGTGCCCATGAAAACCGTGATGGAGGTCTATCGCCGGCAACTGGACCGGCAAAAGCAGAACGGTGGCATTGGCTGGGTCTTGCTGTGGCTGCTCGGCGTTCCGATTCCCGTATTGATCGTGCTGTTCCTTTTGCGCGGCTGCACCTGACGCGCGCGGGGAACGTTTCATCGAACCCGTCGAGCCGATCACTTGCAAGGAGAAGGACATGGCCCAGGTAGACGTCGAACGCACCACGATTGTGGATCTGTCCCACGCCGGCATGAGCTGGGGCGCGATCATCGCCGGCTGGCTGGTGGCGGTAGGCATCGCCTTTCTGATGTATGTGGCCGGGCTGGCGATGGGTTTCTCGGCATACGATGCCGAAGCGACCGCCAAAGGCATAGGCATCGGGACTTGTGCGTGGCTGGTGCTGACCTGGGTGGTGGCACTGCTGATCGGCGGCATGTTCGCCAGCTGGTTCGATGGCCGCGACGATCAGACCACCGGCGTGATGCACGGTGTCACCGTGTGGGGACTCTCGATCGCGGCGTCGGGGCTGTTGCTGGCGCTGGGTATCGGTGGCGCGATCGGCAGCGGCGCCAATCTGGTCAGCGGCGCGGCGGGCGGCGCGCACGGACCGGTCGCCATGCATGGAGCCGGCATGGTCCACGCCGGCAATCGCACGAGTGACGCGGGCACGCTGCTGCAGGCGCAGCTGATGCAGCGGGTCAGGCAGGCGGGCGCACCAGATATTTCCGCATCCGGCGGCGGCATGGATGGACGCGGTGGCCCGCTCGATCCACGCACGGCCAACGCCGCGACCATGGCGTTGCTGGCAGGCCGCCCCGATACCGCGAAGGCGCTGCTCGGCGCCAACACCGGCATGTCGCAGGCCGACATCGACCGCACCGTGCAAAGCCTGTCGCCCGAGGTGAGCCGGGCCAGGGCCGATCTGAAAACCGCCGCCGATACCGCGGCGCGCTACAGCGCGATGGCGATGTGGGTGCTGTTCGTCAGCCTGCTGCTGTCGCTGCTGGCAGCGGCCTTTGGCGGATGGATCGGCGCTGCGCATGTGCACCGCGTCTATCATCTGCGGCCTTACCCGCGCAGCGCGCCCCTGCGCTGATCGATTCGACTACCGGGCGCCCCAGGGCCACCAGCCATGGCCATGGAGCGCGTAGCGGTCGGCCGCGCGTTCGAACCGGTTGCGCGCGCTGATCCCGCCGCACAGCAGGTACAGCGGCAGGAACAGGGGGCCAAGCACCATGTACTGGTACACATGCGCCCGTTCGTGCGCGGCCAGCGATACGGCCGGCTCGACGCAGCGCCCGGCGCGATGGGCATAGGTAAGGCACGGCCGATCCAGGCGCTCCCCGGTATGCAGGATCACGTTGCCCAGGGTCATCGCGCCGCCAGCGCCCCACGGCCAGCGGCGCACCACCCAGGCCAGCTCCCCGGCCTGCCAGCGCAGGCGCGCGCCGAAGGCGAGACCGAGCACGCCGAGCAGCACGCCGGCGAGACTGTTCGGCAGCGTCCACAGCATGCCGAGCACAAGCACGCTGCGCGGCAACCTGCGCCGGGACGACCCGGTTGAACCATGCGGCGTTGTCATCGAGTGGCGGCCTGCCTCCGACTTGGCTTTGCGCAGCGCCGCCGCCACCTTGGGGATCGTGGCGCCGTGTGCGCATCTCGTCGGAGTCTGCCATGAACAACCCGCTGGTCATCCCCTGCCCGCATTGCGGTGCGCTCAACCGCGTGCCGCCGGAACGCATCGGCGAGCGGCCGAGCTGCGGACGCTGCAAGCAGGCATTGTTCGCCGGTCATCCGGTGGAACTGACCGGCACGAATTTCGATGCCGTGGCCGGTCGCGGCGACCTGCCTGTGCTGGTGGATTTCTGGGCGCCATGGTGCGGGCCGTGCGTCGGCTTCGCGCCGACCTTCGTGCAGGCCGCCCGGACCTTCGAGCCGCGCGTGCGCCTGGCCAAGGTCGACACCGAGGCGCAGCCGCAACTCGCCCAGCGCTTCGGCATCCGCAGCATTCCCACGCTGATCATGCTGAAGCAGGGGCGCGAGATGGCACGGCAGTCCGGCGCCTTGAATGCGGCGCAATTGCGGCAGTTCGTGGAAGGCGCGCTGGCGAGCGGCTGAAGCGGCCGCTTCGACGGGGCGGGCTGGGCCGCACCCATGCCTTTACGCACAGTCCGGAAACCGCGCGGGCAAGTACGCTGGGTGCTTTCGTCCCAAGGAACCGGCCGTGCACAAGTCCCTGCAAACTGCCCTGCTGGCGGCCTTCGTGCTGGCCGGCTTCCATCCGGCATCCGCGCTCGCCGCTGAGGCCGCCAAGCCGGCAGCGGCGGATACCGCCGGCAGCAACGGCTTCCATCTGCCGCCCTTTCCGGCGGACGCGCATGTCACGCAATCGACCACGGCGAACGGCAGGACGCTCAAGTACACGGTGACCGTCGGCTCGCTGCCCGTGCGCGACGCCAAGGGCGTCATCACCGGCGAGGTGGTGTTCACTGCCTACACGATGGCCGGCAAGGACCGGCCGGTAACGTTCGCGCTCAATGGCGGGCCCGGCGCGTCGTCGGTGTATCTGAATTTCGGCGCGATCGGCCCGAAGAAGGTGAACTTCGGTGTCGAGGGCGACAACCCGTCCGACCCGGCGACGCTGCACGACAACCCGGGCACCTGGCTCGGCTTCACCGACCTGGTGTTCATCGATCCGGTCGGCACCGGCTACAGCCGCGCGCTGGTCGACGACAAGGAGGCCACCCAGCAGTTCTACAGCACCGACAACGACATCAAGTACCTCTCGCGCATCGTCTACGACTGGCTGGTCAAGAACGGCCGCATGACCTCGCGCAAATACCTTGTGGGCGAAAGCTATGGCGGCTTCCGCGGCCCGCGCATCACCGATTACCTGCAGACCCAGCTCGGCGTGGCGATGAACGGCGTGGTGCTGCTGTCGCCGTACCTCGACCCGGGCGCTTCCGACGACGAGAACGTTTCACCGCTGCCGTGGATGCTCACCCTTCCCTCGATCGCCGCGGCGCATCTGGAACGCGAGCACAAGCTCACGCCCGAAGCGATGGCCGGCGTCATCGAATACACGCGCGGCGACTATGCCAGCGACCTGATGCGCGGCCGCTCCGATCCGCAGGCGATCGCTCGCGTGATCAGGAAGGTGACCGAACTGACCGGACTCGATCCGCTGTTCGTCACGCGCTCGGGCGGCCGTCTGGAAACCCAGGCTTACCTGCGCGAGGTGTATCGCGCCGAAGGGCGCCTCGGCAGCCGCTACGATTCCAACGTCACCGCCTGGGACCCGTTCCCGTATGCGCCGCACCAGCAGACCGGCGACCCGATTCTCAACGGCATCATCGCGCCGACCACCAGCGCGATGGTCAACTTCGTCACGCAAACGGTGGGCTGGAAATTCGATGGCCGCTACAACGCGCTGAGTTACGAAGTGGGCAAGCTGTGGCATGAGGACGACGACGCGCGCGAAGGCTCGGTGTCGCAGTTGCGCGAATCGGTGGCGAATGATCCGGGCCTGCGCGTGCTGATCGCGCACGGCTGGGACGACTTGTCCTGCCCGTTCATGGCTTCGGTGCTGATCGTCGACCAGATGCCGGCGATGGGCGACCCCACCCGCGTGCAGGTGAAGAGCTATGCCGGCGGGCACATGTTCTACGCCCGCGCGGACAGCCAGGCCGCGCTCACCGCCGACGTGCGCACCCTGTACGGCGTGAAATAACTCAGCGCACCAGCGTGCTGGCGCGCACCAGGTATTGCACGCTGAACATCTCCTCGGCGTCGGTCCATACCTGCTGCACGGCCAGTCCGGCCTTGGCTGCCAGCGCCGCGAAATCTTCCAGCGAGTACTTGCAGCTGTATTCGACCTGGATCGCCTCGTCCGCATGGAACGACACGTTGGCGCGGCCCACCTTGACCTGCTGCTCGCAGCGGCTGACCAGATGGGTTTCGATGCGGCCGGCCATCGGGTTGTAGTGCGCCCGATGGGCGAACTCGGACAGCTTGAAGTTGCTGCCGATATCGCGATTCAGCCGGCGCAGCATGTTGAGGGTGAACTCCGCGGTGACGCCGGCGCGGTCGTTGTAGGCCGCCTCGATCACCGCCGAATCCTTCTTGAGGTCGACGCCGATCAGGATGCCGCCGCCATCACCCATTTCGTTGCGCATCTTGCGCAGCAGCACGGCGGCCTCGCGATTCTCGAAGTTGCCGATGGTGGAGCCCGGGAAATACACCACCGTACGCCGCGGCGCCCGTGGCGGAATCGGCAGCCGCAGCGGCTTGCTGAAATCCGCGCACAACGGCTGCAGCGGCAAGTGCGGGAACTCGACGGCCAGCTGGTCGACGCTGCGCCGCAAGGGCTCGGCCGAGAGTTCCACCGGCACGTAGGCCACCGGCGAGTGCAGATGCTGCAGCAGCATGCGCGTCTTGCGCGCATTGCCGCTGCCGTATTCGACCATGCGCACGTCGCTGCCGAGCGTGTCGGCGATGCTTTGCGCGTGCTCGTCCATCAACGCGATTTCGCAGCGGGTGAGGTAGTACTCCGGCTGCTCGCAGATCTCCTCGAACAACGCAGAGCCACGCTCGTCGTAGAACAGCCACGACGGCAGGCGCTTGGGCCTGAGCGCCAGGCCGCGCTGGGCGACTTCCAGCAAATCGTTTACCGGTGGTCGGCGATCGTCGTCGCTGACGCCACAAGGTTGCACACTGCTCATCGATCCTGTCCCAATCGCAGCCCGGCGTATTGCCAACGGGCCTGAGGCGGAAAAAAATTCCGGTAGGTGGCGCGCAGGTGATCACGCGGCGTGGCGCACGATCCGCCACGCAGCACCCACTGGCCATTCATGAATTTGCCGTTGTATTCGCCCAGCGAACCGGGCAGCGGACGAAAGCCGGGGTAGCCGACGTACGGCGAAGCCGTCCATTCCCAGACGTCGCCGTAGAGCTGCAGCAGGCCGGCATCGCCGTGCGCCGCGCGGGGCTGGAAGCGCTGCTCGTCCTGCAGGTTGCCCTCGACCGCGACGCCTTGCGCGGCTGCCTCCCACTCTGCCTCGGTGGGCAGCCGCGCGCCGGTCCAGCGCGCGAACGCCTCGGCTTCGTAGTAGCTCAGGTGGCAGACCGGTTCATGCGGGTCGAGCGCGCGCACGCCGGCGAGGGTGAACTCGCTGGCCAGGTCGTCCTGCCAGTAAAGCGGATGCTGCCAGCCTTCGCGCTGCACGGTGGCCCACCCATCGGACAACCAGAGGCCCGGCTCGCGGTAACCGCCTTCGCGCACGAAAGCCAGGTATTCCGCGTTGGTCACCAGCCGGTTGGCCAGCGCGTGCGGCTGCAGCAGGGCGCGGTGCCGCGGCGTCTCGTTGTCGAAGGCGAAGCCCTCTCCGCGATGGCCGATGTCGACGATGCCCTCGCGGCCATTGATGAAGCGCAATGGCGTCGTGGTCGCCGCCGTCGATTCAATTGCAGCGCGATAGGCCGGCTGCAGCGGATTGCACCAGAGCGCATGCTTGATGTCGGTCAGCAGCAGCTCCTGATGCTGTTGCTCATGCTGCATGCCCAGCTCGACCAGGTCGGCAAGCTCGGGATCCTCGCCCTGATCGAGCAGCCCGCTCACCGCGTCGTCGACGGCGTGCCGATAGCTGCGAACCTCGTCCAGCGAAGGTCGCGACAGCAGGCCGCGTTGCGGACGCGCATGCATCGGTCCGACGGATTCGTAGTACGAGTTGAACAGCTGGCTCCATGCCGCATGGAAGGGGCGGTAAGCCGGATCACGGCACAGCACGAACTGCTCGAAGAACCACGTCGTGTGCGCCAGATGCCATTTGCCGGGGCTGGCGTCGGGCATCGATTGCAGCTGCATGTCTTCGGCGCTCAAGCCGTCGCAAAGCTCCAGTGTGCGGCGGCGCACCTGGGCGAATCGCGTGGTCATCGTGGCGGCGGTCTGCAATGGCCGGGCGGTCATCGTGGCTGCTCCGGCAAGGCCCTGGCGGCGGCGACAAGCCGGGGCTGCGGGTGGTGCTTATCGTTCAAAAGCATAACCGTCAGCATGACGTGCTTACCGTTCACTTATTGTGATAAGAAGATGGCAGATACTTTGCGCCGCCCATCAGACGCCTCGCGTCAGCGCGGCGCAAGGCCCTCTTCCCCCGTGGCTCATCACGGCATGCGTCCAGCCCGACAGACCGAGGTAACGCCCATGAAAAAGATCGTCCCCACCCTGCTCTTCGTTCTTGCCGCCGGCGCCGGTGCCGGCGTCGTGCAGGCATCCGAAACCGCCGCGGCCCGATCGCCGCTGCCGGCAGCGGACTGCATCGATACCAGCCAGATCAACGAGTGGCACATCGTCGACGCACGCACCGCCATCGTGCGTACCGGGCCGAAGCGCTACCTGGTGACCTTGCAGAGCGAATGCCCGCGCCTGGGCCTGCCGCCGGCCGGGCTGATCTTCCGGCCGAACCGGTCGAACGCCATCGTCAACCGCGGCCGCATCTGCGGCGAAGTCGGCGAAACGGTGCGCTCGCACAACCAGCCGTCATGCGCGATCGAATCGGTCAGCAAGATCGACAAGCCCCGTTTCGATGAACTGGCCGCGCAGGCCAAGCGTCATGGCAGCGGCGCGGATCAGCCGACGACCCTGCCCGCGCATTAGCGTCTGCCGTTCGATTGCATAAAAAAAGCCCGGCATGCGCCGGGCTCTTTTTGAAGTTCGCTACGGGAATCAGTTGCCGTCGTAGCCATCGTCCTGATCGTAGCCATCGTCGCGGATGTACCGCGTCTGCTGGCCATCGTAGATCGTGCGGGTTTCCACCACGCGGCGCTCCACGATCGGCGGGCCGTCCTGGTAGATCACCGTGCGCGGCTGGCTGTAGACAACCGGCGGGCCGTAGTACACCGGCGCCGGTCGCAGCGAATCGGCCACCAGGCCAAGCACGGCGCCCGTGACAATGGCGCCGGCTACCCAGCGGCCGCCGCTCCAGTGCCCGCCGCCATGGCCGTAGTAACCGCCATGCCCGTAATAGCCGCGGCCGCCATAGCTGCCGTGATATCCACCGTGGCCGCCGTGATAGCCGTGCCCGCCACCCCAGCCACGTGCCGATGCGCCAAGCGGCATGGCCAGCGCGGCTGCCATCGCGATACCAAGTACTGCCAGCTTGCCTGCGCCACTGAACTGTCGAGTCATGATCTTTCTCCGTTGTGCGGGATGGATGCTCGGCTGATCACACTTAATGTGGACTGAAGGGTTCACTTTTTGATGCGTGCGGAATCCCAGGGATTTATCCCCGCGTCGGCCTTGCGCCGGCGCAGCAGCCAGCAGCCGTGGATGTCGGCGCGGCGCGCGAAGTCGAACGGGATGCTGGGGGCGCTCCAGTCCTCGATCTCGAAGTGCACCGCCAGCGCCTCGCGGTCCAGCTTGAAGCGGCGGAAGTTGTTGGAGAACACGATCACGCCGTCGCGCGTCAGCCGTTCGTTGCAGGCTTCGAGCAGCTTCACGTGGTCGCGCTGCACGTCGAAATCCTCGGCGCGCTTGGAGTTGGAAAACGTGGGCGGGTCGACAAATATCAGCCCGTAATGGCCGCGGTCGCGCTGCAGGAAATCCAGCGCATCGAACTGCATCAGCCGGTGGTCGACGCCGGTGAAACCGTTCAGCGCGAGATTGCGCGACGCCCATTCCAGATACGTGGCGGAAAGATCCACGCTGGTGGTTTCCAGCGCGCCGCCGGCCGCGGCATGCACGCTGGCGGTGGCGGTATAGGCGAACAGGTTGAGGAAGCACTTTCCGTCGGCCAGCTCGCGCACTTTCGCGCGCACCAGCCGATGGTCGAGGAACAGGCCGGTGTCGAGATAATCGGTGAGGTTGACCAGGAACTTCAGGCCGCCCTCGTCCACCTCGATGAACTCGTTGCGCTGGTCGAGCTGGCCGTACTTGGAACCGCCCTTGCCGCGCTCGCGCGTCTTGATCGCGATGCGTTCGCGCGGCACGCCCAGCACTTCGCCGGCGACGCGGGCAATCTCGCGCAGGCGCAGCCGGGCCACGTCGGCGGGCACGTCGGCCGGCGCGCGGTACTCCTGGATGTGCAGGTGGTCGCGGCCATCGGTGTCGCCGTAGACGTCAATCGCGGCGGCGTATTCGGGCAGGTCCTGGTCGTAGGCACGCCAGCAGTGGATGCCTTCGCGCGCCAGCCGCTTGCGCAGGTGCTTGACGTTCTTATCCAGCCGGTTCTTCAGCATCTGCGCGCCGGCCGACAGCGGTTTCGGCTCGCGCGGCTTCTCGTCGCGTTGCTTCAGGTCGAAGGTCAGCAACACGGTTTCCAGCGCGCCGTTGTACAGCGCGTAGCGCTTGTCCGCATGCAGCTGCATCGCCCGGCCTAGTTCCACGTCGCCGGCCAGCACCGCGGCGCGCCAGCCGCTGAACCGCTCGCGCAGGGTATCGCCCAGTGCGCGATACAGCTTCGGCATCTCCGCGCGATCGCCGAGGCGTTCGCCGTAGGGCGGGTTGGTGATGACCAGGCCGTAGTCGATGCCCGGCGGCGGCGCGGCGCGTGCCATGTCCTGCTTGTCCAGGGTGAAGAAGCCGGCTACGCCAGCCTCCTGCGCGTTGCGTTTGGCCGTCTGAACCATGCGCGGATCGGCGTCGCTGCCGAAGAACACGCTGCGCAAACTGCGCAGGCCGCTCTCAGCCCGCTGCTTCGCTTCGTCCAGCAGGCCTCGCCACAACGCAATGTCGTGCTGTTGCCAGCCGAGGAAACCGAAGTACTCGCGGCGCAGGCCCGGCGCCACGTCGGCGGCCATCAGCGCGCCTTCGATCAGCAGGGTACCCGAGCCGCACATCGGATCGAGCAGCGCGCCGCCGGCGGCGTACACCTCGGGCCAGCGCGCGCGCAGCAGCATCGCGGCAGCGAGGTTTTCCTTCAGCGGCGCCTCGCCCTGCTCCTCGCGCCAGCCGCGCCGGTGCAAGGGCGAGCCGGCCAGGTCCAGCGACACGGTGGCGCGGTCGCGGCGCAGGCGCAGGTTGATGCGGATATCCGGCTCGTCGGTGTCGATCCCCGGGCGCGAACCATCGCGCTGGCGGAACTGGTCGACCACCGCGTCCTTGGTGCGCAGGCCGATGAACTGGCTGTGGGTGAGCCTGCTCATCGCGGTGCCGGCGTCGACCGCGAAGGTGGCGTGCGCGGCCAGGTGCTGGCTCCAGTCGATGTCCTGCACGCCGCGGTAGAGCGCGTCGTCGTCGGCCGCGTCGAACTCCGCCAGCGGCAGCAGGATGCGGCTGGCCAGGCGCGACCACAGGCAGGCCTTGTAGGCGGTTTCCAGCGTGCCGGAAAAATGCGCGCCTGCCAGCGCCTCGCGCACGTCGCCGGCGCCTAGCGCGACCAGCTCGTCGCGCAGCAGGTATTCCATGCCTTTCGGACAGGTGGCGAAAAACGCGCTGGATGATGGCCGGCTCATGCCGCAATCGCCAGCTGATCGAGCATCAACCGGAACTGCGCGGCGATCGCCTCCATGCTGGAAACCAGCCGGTGATCGTCGTCCAGCACCAGCAGCGGCAGGCGACGCTTGGCGGCAAACGCGTGCACGCCGGCCAGCGGGCAGACCTCGTCGCGCCAGCCGTGGACCAGGCAGGTCGGCACCTTACCGCGCAGATCGAACTTGCGCGCGTAACCCGGGATCTCGCTCGGCGTGGCCAGCAGCAATAAACCGGCGACCGGAACGTCCAGCGAGACCATGCCGGAGACGAACGCGCCCATGCTCGAACCGACCAGCAGCGGCGGCGCGTCCAGCGCCTCGATGGTGGCGCGCAGGCGGGCGATACGCGGCGCCACCGAACCGGCATGGCCGCGCGCATCGTCGGCGCGGTAGTCCGGCCGCTGCGTGCGCCAGCCCAGCGCTTCGGCCTGCGCGGCCAGCGCGCTGACCTTGGTGGCGTCCGGGCTGGAGTCCGAGCCGTGCGAAAGAATGATCTGGCCGCGCATGGCGGTCTCCATGAAAACTGCAGGATGCAAGGCGTTCATGGTAACAGGCGGCGTTTCCGGCCGAGCTTGCCGCATGCGAGACTGCCGCGCATGAACCCGAGCATCCACGATCAGCCGCTGCCCTACGTCGACCTGCTGCCGGAACGCCCCGCCGACGCGGTCGAACTGGCTGTGATCCACTGCACCGAGCTGCCGGATCTGGCCACCGCGCGCGAATACGGCGAAAGGCCACTGCATCCCAGTGGCGCCGGCAACAGCGGGCATTACTACATCGACCGCGATGGCGCGGTGTACCGCTACGTCCCCGTCACGCGCGTGGCCAACCACGTGCGCGGCCACAACCCGAATTCGATCGGCATCGAGCTGGTCAACCTGGGCCGCTATCCGCATTGGTGGGACTCGCATCACCAGCGGATGACCGAGTCCTATCCTGAGGCACAGATCGGCGCCCTGCTTTCGCTGCTGGCCCATCTCCAGGACGAATGCCCGAACCTTCGGCAGATCGCCGGACACGAAGATCTGGACACCGCGTCGATGCCGGCCAGCGACGATCCGGCCATCGAAGTCCGCCGCAAGCTGGACCCCGGCCCGATGTTCCCCTGGCCCGAGGTGCTTGATGGCAGCGGATTGCTGCGCGCCGGTGACCACGACGGCAGTCCCGATGCGGCGCAGTCGCGGGCACGTCCGCGCCCTCTATAATCGCGCTTCCTTCATCGCCTCGAGCTGTCTCCATGTCGCCCAACCACGTCACTGAACTGGTCGAACTGCTGCAGCTCGAGCGGCTGGAAGACAACCTGTTCCGTGGCCAGAGCCGCGACATCGGCACGCGCTTCGTGTTCGGCGGGCAGGTGCTGGGCCAGGCACTGGCCGCGGCGCAGGAGACCGTGGATCCGCGGCGCGAGGCACATTCGCTGCACGCCTATTTCCTGCGCGCGGGCGACATCGAGGCGCCGATCGTCTACAACGTCGAGCGTGCGCGCGACGGCGGCACCTTCTCGTCGCGCCGCGTGCTGGCGATCCAGCACGGCCAGCCCATTCTCAACGGCTCGATCTCGTTCCAGGTTCCGGAAGCGGGCGTCGAACACCAGACCTCGATGCCCGAAGTGCCCGCGCCGGAAGACATCGAACCATTGCACCCGCTGCCGCCGGACGAGGTAGCGCGCTTGCCGGTGAAACTTCAGCGCTGGCTCGGCATCGATGGGCCCTTCGAATTCCGGCAGGTGTGGCCGCGCGACGAACGTCATCCGGCCAAACGGCCACCGATCCAGCACATCTGGTTCAAGCTGACCTCGCCGATCAGCGATTCGGCGATCCTGCACCGCGCGCTGCTGGCTTACGCCTCGGATTTCCACCTGATCGGCACCGCCATGCTGCCGCACGGAATTTCCTACCTCACCCACAACGTGCAGGTAGCCAGCCTCGACCATGCGCTGTGGTTCCACCGCGCGTTCCGTGTCGACGAATGGCTGCTGTACTCGTTCGACAGCCCCACCGCGCAAGGCGGCCGCGGCCTCGCACGCGGGCAGATATTCAGCCGCGACGGCCGGCTGGTGGCCTCCACCGCGCAGGAAGGCCTGATCCGCATCCGCGGCGATTGAGAGGTTGGGACCAACAACCTCTCAGGCCGGCCATGACAAGGGCATGGATGCCCGAGTTGAGGCCACGCAGGAGCAGTTGCCCGACGGCCGGCCGCGGATCGGATACGCAGCGCCTGATCCGCGTGAGCGAGTACGGACATGCGCCGGACTCGCGATAGAAGGTGACCACAGGAAGTGGTTTTCTTCACAGGCTGACCCGATCGCGTAAACTTCCCGCATGCGCCAGATCTATAGCTCACCCCGCCAGGAAAACGTCGACCGCGTGATCGCCCTGATGGCCGAACACGGCATCGAGGCCAGCGTGGCCAACCGTTCCAACTACAACCGCTCGACCTGGCAGCGCTTCAGTTACTCGCAGCGGCAGGACAACCGCGACAGCTGGGCGCAGGTGTGGATCACGCATGCCGACGACTACACCCGCGCGCGCGCGCTGCTACGCGACATCGGCATCGAGCCGGTGATCCGCCATGGCGAAGAGCTGGCCGCGGTGCGCAATCCCACGCCGGCGACGCGGCGCCAATATGCGGTGGCGCGCGTGCGGCGCATCGTGCTGCTGCTGGTGCTTGCCGCAGTCGGCGTGGTGATGCTGCGCTACATGCACGTGTTTTGACATTTTCCCGATGGTGCGCCGCCACCGCGCGGGCATAGAATCGGGCCATGTCCCGCTCCGACCAAGTACGCCTGTTCCAGACTCTGCCCCATGCGTGCGGCTATTACGCCGATCGCACCGCGCAGAACCTGGTGCTCGACCCGGCCGCGCCGCAGCTCGACCAGTTGTACGGCCCAGCGCTGGAACGCGGCTTCCGGCGCGCCGGCGGCCATCTGTATCTTCCGCATTGCGCGCAATGCCGCGCCTGCACGCCGTGCCGCATCGACGTGGCGAACTTCGAGCCCGACCGTGCCCAGCGACGCTGCCTCAAGCGCAACGCCGACCTCACCATCACCGAGTCGATACCCGGCTACAACCGCGAGCGGCACGCGCTGTACGAGCGCTACCTGCAGACGCGCCACGCCGGTGGCGGAATGGACGATGCCGAAGCCAGCGATTTCCGCCGCTTCCTCACCGCGCCGTGGAGCCCTACCCTTTTCCTCGAACTGCGACTGGGCGAGCGCCTGCTCGCGGTCGCCGTGACCGACATCTGCCTCAACGGCGTTTCAGCCGTCTATACGTTCTACGACCCCGCCGAAAAGGGACGCAGCCTAGGCACCTGCGCGATCCTGCAGCAGATCGAACTGGCCCGCCTTCGTGGCATACCGTGGCTCTATCTGGGCTTCTGGATAGACGGCCATCCGAAGATGGACTACAAGCGGCGCTTCAAGCCGCTGCAGATACGCACGGCCGAAGGTTGGCAGCCGATGCCGCCGGACGCTCCGCGCTAGCTGTCAGGGTTGCGCTGCCGAGGCCGGTTTCTGCGGATACGGAAACAGCTTCTCCAGCGGAATCGACAGGCCGTCATCGCCGACCACGCGGCAATGCCCGCGATTGAGCTGGCGCGGCTCGCTGACGCCGCAGCTGTGCGCGATGATGCCGACCTCCTTCATCACGTTTTTCGCGTAGTGATAGACGCGCTCGCTCTTGTCGGTCACCACCAGGCCGCGCTGCAGTTTCGGGTTCTGCGTGGTGATGCCGGTGGGGCAGCTGTTGCGATTGCACTGCAGCGACTGGATGCAGCCCAGCGCCAGCATGAAACCGCGTGCCGAATTGACGAAATCCGCACCGACCGACAACGCCCACGCCACGTCGTAGGCGGTGATGCACTTGCCCGAGCAGACCACCTTGATCCGTTCGCGCAGGCCCTTGACGATCAGCATGTCGAGCAGCGCCGGCAAGGCCTCGTGCAGCGGCAGGCCGACACCTTCCATCAAGGTCTGCGGTGCGGCGCCGGTACCGCCTTCGGAGCCATCGACGATGATGAAGTCCGGCGCGCTTTCGATGCCGCGCCGATGCACCTCGTCGCACAGCTCGCCGATCCATTCCACCCCGCCGAGAACGGCCTTGAACCCCACCGGCTTGCCGGTGAGCTCGCGGATGTGGCCGATGCTGTCCATCAGCTGCGACACGTTGCCGATGTCGAGATGGCGGTTCGGGCTTTGCGAATCCTCGCCGACCGGAATGCCGCGGATCGCGGCGATCTCGGCGGTGACCTTGGCGCCCGGCAGCAGCCCGCCCATGCCCGGCTTGGCGCCCTGGCCCAGCTTGATGCTGACCATCTTCACCTGCGGATGGGCGCAGATCGCCAGCAGCTTGCCGTCATCCAGCTTGCCGTCGGGCGTGCGCACGCCGTACTTGGCGGTGCCGATCTCGAAGATGATGTCGCAGCCGCCTTCCAGGTGGTATGGCGCCAGGCCGCCCTCGCCGGTATCCATCCAGATGCCGGCCTTCGCCGCGCCACGCGACAGCGCGCGCACCGCCGGTGCCGACAACGCGCCAAAGCTCATCGCCGAGATGTTGAAGAACGCTGCGTGGCTGTACGGCTCGCGCGCGTACGGGCCGATCGTCACCGGCACCGGCTCGACGTGGTCCATGCCCAGATCAGGGAACGGCGCGTTGACGAAGAACGGCACGCCCTCCGCGCGCAGGTCGCGGCTGGATCCGAAGGCATTGGTGTTGTCCGCGTCCTTGGCGGCGCGGTAGACCCAGGTGCGCTGCGCGCGATTGAACGGCATTTCCTCGCGGTCGCTGGAATAGAGGTATTGGCGGAAGAATTCGCCCAGATGCAGAAACCAGTAGCGGAAGTGCCCGATCACCGGGAAATTGCGCAGCACCGCGTTGCCGGTCTGGTTGCGGTCGACCACCCAGGTCGCCATCAGCACGACCACCGCCAGGGCCAGCAACAACAGCGCGAACGCCGTGCACAATTCCACGACAACCACCAGCCAGTGCGCAAATCCGCTCGATCCCATTGCTGCTTCCTCGATCAGCCGTTGTATCCGGCAAGCCTATCGCATCGGTACCGCTCACCATTCCACGCGCAGGCGCCCCGCCGCGCGCACCGCCTTGCCGACAGCCTCATCCAGCGATCCGGCGCGCGCCAGCGTTACCGCCATGCGCCGCCGTCCTTTCACTTCGGGCTTGCCGAAAAGGCGCAGTTGCGTATCCGGCTCGGTCAGCGCTTCGGCGACGCCGTGATAGCGCGGCGCCACGCCGTCGCCCTCGACCAGCACGGCGCATGAAGCGGACGGGCCGTATTGATGGATCACCGGGACTGGCAGGCCGAGGATCGCCCGCGCATGCAACGCGAACTCGGACAATTCCTGCGAGATCAGCGTGACCAGGCCGGTGTCGTGCGGCCGCGGGCTGACCTCGGAAAAGATCACCGCGTCGCCGCGGACGAAGAATTCCACGCCGAACACGCCCCAGCCGCCCAGCGCGCCGGTCACCGCGGCCGCCTGGCGCTGCGCCTCGGCCAGCGCCACCGCACTCATCGGCTGCGGTTGCCAGGATTCTCGGTAATCGCCCTCCTCCTGGCGATGCCCGATCGGTGCGCAGAAACTCACACCATCGGTGTGCCGCACGGTGAGCAGGGTGATCTCGTAATCGAAATCGACGAAACCCTCGACGATCACCCGACCCTTGCCCGCGCGCCCGCCGGATTGCGCGTAATCCCACGCCTGCTGCAGTTCATCGGCGCTGCGCACCACGCTCTGGCCCTTGCCTGACGAGCTCATCACCGGCTTGATCACGAACGGGTAGCCGATCGTGGCAACCGCCTCGCGGTACTGCGCTTCGTCATCGCAAAAGCGATACGGCGAGGTCGGCAAGGCCAGTTCCTCGGCCGCCAGCTTGCGGATCTCTTCGCGGTCCATCGTGAGCCAGGCCGCGCGGGCAGTCGGGATCACCCGCTGCCCTTCCTTCTCCAGCTCGATCAGGGTCGGCGTGTGGATCGCCTCGATCTCGGGTACCACCAGGTCGGGCTTTTCGAATTCGATCACCGCGCGCAGCGCCTTGCCGTCGAGCATGTCGATCACGTGGCTGCGATGGGCGACCTGCATCGCCGGCGCATTCGCATAGCGATCCACCGCGATCACTTCCACGGCATAGCGTTGCAGCTCGATCGCCACCTCCTTGCCCAGCTCACCGGAGCCCAGCAGCAGGACGCGCAGCGCATGGTCGGAATGAGGCGTGCCGAAAGGCTTCATCGGATTCTCCGGGACGGGCAAACCGGCATTGTATGCGGCCGCGCCGCCCAAGCACCGCGTCGACTGCCGCGACGAAGGCCTGGTCGCGGCTCTTGCATCTGATATCAATTTGATATCTAATCTCGACACCTCAGGGAGACGAACACATGAACGAACGCAATGGTTTTTCCGTGGCAGGCATCCCCTTCATCGGCCTGTGCCTGGTGCTGGCCGGCCTCGGCGTGGCACTGCTCGTTTCGGCCATTCACGCCCAGCCGGAGACGCCGGCGGCGGCACCGCTGCTGAGCGGCCTGGCCTTGCTTGTCATCGATGCCTTTCTGCTCAAGGGCTATTTCCAGGTCGCGCCCAACGAAGGCCAGGTACTGCAGCTGTTCGGCAAATACGCCGGCACGGTGCGCCAGGAAGGTTTGCGCTGGACCAATCCGTTCTACGCGAAGCGGCGCATCTCGCTGCGCGTGCGCAACTTCGAGAGCGGCAAGCTGAAGGTCAACGACAGCGACGGCAATCCGATCGAGATCGGCGCCGTGGTGGTGTGGCAGGTACTGGATACCGCCGAAGCCGTGTTCTGCGTCGACGACTACGAAAACTACGTGCACATCCAGAGCGAATCGGCGTTGCGGCAGATGGCGCAGAGCTACCCGTACGATTCGCACGATGACGGCAAGCCTTCGCTGCGCAGCCATGGCGACGTGATCAACTCGCACCTGCGCGACGAGATCCAGAACCGTCTCGGCAAAGCCGGCGTGCAAGTGGTCGAAGCGCGCATCAGCCATCTCGCCTATGCCCAGGAAATCGCCCAAGCCATGCTGCAGCGGCAGCAGGCCGGAGCGATCATCGCGGCCCGCACCAGGATCGTCGAAGGCGCGGTAAGCATGGTCGAGATGGCGCTGGACCAGCTCAGCCAGCGCGGCGTGGTGCAGCTCGACGAAGAGCGCAAGGCGGCGATGGTCAGCAACCTGCTGGTGGTGCTATGCGGCGAACGCGGAACCCAGCCGGTGCTGAATACCGGCACGTTGTACTGAGGTGGCGACCATGGGCAGCTTGATAGCCATCTTCCTGATCGTGTTCATTGCGAGCCACGCCGCAAAGCGTGGACGCACGCGGCACTGAGCCCGCATGGCGGCCGAGAAAAAAGCCTATCCGCTGCGCATCAGCGCGACCGTGCTGGATGCGATGCAACGCTGGTCCGACGACGAACTGCGCAGCGTCAATGCGCAGATCGAGTACGTCTTGCGCGAAGCACTGCGCAAGGCGGGCCGGCTCAAGCCGGGCAAGAGCGAGCCGGCGGCCGACGACGACAACTGATTGATCGGGGAACACGACGATGTCCACAACCTGGGAATACAAGGTCATCACGCTCAAGCACGGTGGCGGCGGCCTGCACCTCACGCTGACGCCGACGGACGAAGAGACCACCGCGGCACTCAATCGCGAAGGCGCGCAGGGCTGGGAACTGACCGCCGCGATCTGCCCGGCCCTTGCGCAGCCGACCGTGCTGTACCTCAAACGGCCGCGCTGAACCGGGCCGGTTGAAGATCCCCAATGGACGCGGCTGTCCGAGGAAGCGATGTCAACGCGTCGCCAGCGATGCCGGCCGCAAGTCGGGCAGGTTGAGGATCTTCATGCGGTGGTCATGCCGGTTCGTCGCGATGATCGAGTTGCCCGCGCCGGTGATCGAATCGATGGCTCCCGCACCGCTGGCCGCGCCCAGACGACGCAGCGGACGGCCGTCACAGGCGTCGTAGACCACCAGTTCGCGGGTGGCCCGGTCGACTACCAGCAGCCAGTCGTGTTCCGCATCCTGCCAACGCACCAGGGGAGACGCTGTGATCGCATTGTCCACGCCCTCGCCGGCTGCTGCGTACGGCCAGGACAGATGCGCGACCCAGGCGACGAGCGCTGCGAAGGCCAGCCAGGGCAGCAAGCGCCAGGCGCGTCGTGCATGGATGCGCGAGTGCGCGCTGCGGCGAAGAGTCAGCGGCGTGTTCATGCCGACAGCGTCCCACCGGCCGATGACAACGCGGTGACGCGCGCAAGAACTACTCGTTACCGCGGCTCAGCGACCACCCGAACGCCATCCAACCGGCCATGAAAGCGAGCCCGCCGAACGGCGTGATGACCCCTGTCCAGCGTGGCGCGCCGAGCGCCAGCGCGTAAAGGCTTCCGCTGAACAGCACGATACCGGTGGCAAACGCGGCGATCGCGAACCGCCCGCTGCGGGCGCGCCCCAGCCCCGCGGCCAGTGCCAGCGCCAGCGCGTGCCAGACGTGGTAATCCACCGCGGTTCGCCACAGCTCGAGCCCGCGCGCATCGAGCACATCGCGCAGGCCATGCGCACCGAACGCGCCGAGCAATACCGCGCTGGCGCCCGCCGCGCCCACCAGCACGCCCGTTCGCGTCGTGACAGGTTGTCGCATCATGGTCGAATGTCCCGTTGGCCGGATCGTGCATGCCGGCGGCTGTCGTATGCTTGGCCGGTTGATCTACCGGATTCTCGCATGAAGCCCCGTCGCATCTTTTTCCCCGCTTTGCTGCTGGCCGTCGGCCTGCTGCTGGCCGGCTGTCATTCGAACGCGCCGCTGCCGCTGCGGCTGACCAACATCAGCGGCCACATGCCCGACCTCGACTTCAAGCTGACGGACGACCTCGGCAAGCCGGTGACGGGCGCGGACTATCGCGGCAAGGTGACGCTGCTGTATTTCGGATACACGCACTGCCCCGACGTCTGCCCGCTCACGCTGGCGCAGCTGCACGTGGTGATGCAGCGGCTGGGCCCGCTGGCCGACGGTGCGCGGATATTGTTCGTCAGCGTCGACCCGGGCCGCGACACGCCGGCCGTGATGCACGCCTATGTCAATGCGTTCGACCCGCGCGCCGTCGGGCTCACCGGCGAGCCGCGCGCGATCGAGGCCTTGAGCAAGCGCTACCGCTCGGCATTTTCGCGCGAACCGGGCTCGGCCGATGGCAACTACGAAGTGACCCACAGTTCCGCGATCTACGTGTTCGACCGTGCCGGCAAGGCACGCGTACTCGCCACGCCATCCGCCTCGCAGGACGATCTCGTGCATGACCTGCACCTGCTGCTCGACACCGGAGCCGACCGATGAAATCCACGCCCCTGTCCCTGCTGCTCGGCGGCCTGCTGTTCGCGGGCGGAGCCCACGCTACGGCAGCCGAACACGTGCACGCCAGCCATGCATGGATCCGCTTGCTGCCGGGCGACCTGCCGGCCGGTGCCTATGTCACGCTGCAGAACGACGGCGACCAGCCCGCCGCGCTGAGCGGCGCCAGCAGCGCGCAATACGCCGACGTGATGCTGCACCACAGCTCCACCGCCGGCGGCATGAGCCGCATGACGATGGTCGACGCGATGATCGTGCCGGCGCATGGCCAGGCGGTGCTGGCGCCGGCTGGCTACCACCTCATGTTGATGCAACCGACACATCCCGTGAAGGCCGGCGATACGGTCGTGCTGACGCTGAAGTTCGCCGACGGCAGTGCGCTGGACACCCGCTTCATCGCGCGCCCGGCCAACGCCATCGACGCCGGCGACGAGCACGCCGGGCATTGACGATGCGGTACATGCCCGTGCGCGGCCGAGATGCGGCGGGCTCTTACGGCGACCTATCCAGCGTGGCCTGACCGCCCACCGCCGAACGTCGATGCGGCGACCTCCTGGGCAACCGTCCGTTGCGCGAGAGCCGCAGCCACTGGCGCAGCGCCATCAGGCCACCGATCGATTCCAGCAAGGCCGACGGTACCCAGATGATCACGCCACCGATCAGCTGGCCGGTCAGCACGTTGAAGGTGAACGCGCGACCGCAGATCTCGAAGATCGGATAAAGATCGGTTTTGGAGAACGTGACGATCGCGCCGGCGAGAATCTGCGGCGTCATCGTTATCGCCGGCGACAGCACGCGCAGGCCGGCGGTCATCCGGCCCGGCGGATGCGGCCGGTGATCGAGCACCAGCGACCAGTAGGCGAAGCCGCTGATCAACATGCTCCAGTTCATGAAGCGATAGATGCGCCAGTCCAGCATCGCCAGCGTCTGCATGGACGGGATCAGCCAGATCAGGATGAAGCCGATGAACAGCAGCGTCGCGACCGTGGGGTTCAACAACACTCCGCTGACCACGCGCCACGGCCACGAGCGGCGCAACGGTTGCAGCATGCGCACGCGCCACGCCAGCGGCATGCCCGCACGCAGCACCGTAGCGGGGAACGAGGTGACGATCAGCAGCGGCGCCAGGTGATGCAGCAGCAGCTGCTGGATCCGGTGCATGAAGAATTCATGCTCGGCGTAGAAGTCCAGGTAGGTGTGCAGCGACAGGTAGATGATCGCCATGCCGGTCCAGAACGCCAGCCTGCGGCTGAAGCTCACCGGCACGCGCCGGCTGCCGCGCAGGTACAGCGCGCAGGTCAGCAGGAAGCTCGCGAGGAAGATCCACGAAAACTCCCACGGCACGATCCACTTGAGCAAGGTTGCGATCACGACAGCTGCACCAGCGCATTCATCCGCACCGGCGACACCGGCGACCTCCAAGCATAATCCCGCGCGCCGGTGGCGTCTGCCGCACGCGATGCGCGCGGTTGCGGCAGATTGCCGCTACTACCGCGGCCTGCGGCTGTGCCGGGTCCGCCGCCAGCCGTAGAGCAGGCCGATCAGCACTACCAGCGCGGGCACCAGCACGATGTTGATGACTTTCACGCGCAGGCCCAGCGCGTCGATCTCGGCGTTGAGCTGGTGCTGCACGTCGCGCAATTCCTTGTTGATCGCCAGCTGTCGCTGGCGGAACTGTTCGATCTCGCGGCGCTGCTCGGCGGTGGCCGTGCTGCCGTGGTTGCCCTTCGCCGGTTGCAGTTCATCCAGGCGCCGTCGCGTGTCGGCCAGTTCCTGCTCCAGTTCGCGCTCCTTCTGCAGGAACTTTTGGTCGGCCACGTTGCGCAGAGCCTGCACACGGGTGAACGGCCGCTGCGAAGTGGACCGGCCGCGGATCGACAGCAAGGCGGACGAGCCACTGAGGTTGTCCACCAGGTTCGTGACGAAGTCGCCGTTGTTGGCGAAGACACGCATCATGGTCTGGCCGAGGATGGTTTGCGGCTCGACCCACAACCGGTCGCTGAGCAGATCGGTGTCGCCGACCAGGATCACTTCGGCATTCGGCCCGGAACGCGCCAGGTGGCCGCGCTCGCCGGCCCGCTCGGGGAACGCGCTGTCGAACACGCCGCGCAGGCGCGCCGCCAGCACGTAGTGCGCGTTGTCGGCCTTGTAGTCCTGCAGCAAGGTGGTCGGGTCGCTGCTGGCATCCAGCACCCGCTGCGTCGGCACGACCTCCGCCTCCGCACTGCTCTGCAGCAGCGGGACAAGCCGCGTGCGTGCATCTGCCGCAAGATCGAAATAGCCCACGGTGGAGACGTTGATGCGCTGCAGGCTGGCGGTGACGACGTCGTTGCGGTTGAGCTCCTGCGAACCAAGGTCGAGCATGGCCGGATGATTGAGGCTGCTGCCGCCCAATTCGATCTGCAGCGCGCGCGCGCGATCGAGCACGATCTTGTGCGGGTCGTAGCGCACGCCCCAGGCAGCAAACAGGCGCGGCAAGTCGGAGCCGTGATCGGGATAGGTGGCGCTGTCCGGACCGTACGGGCTGTTGTCGAGCTCCGCGTCGGGATCGACAAATACCACCAGGTGGCCGCCCCCGAGCACGTACTGATCGATGGCGTATTGCGCATCGGGCGGCAACCGGCGCGGATGGATCAGCAGCACGACCTGCATGGCGCCATCGACGTGGCGCAGCGTGGCCGCGTCCATCGTGCGCACGTCGAACAACTGGCCGAGCTGCTGCATCACCGTCCACGGTTGCTCGCTGAGCACGGGGTTGCCATCGATCGGCAACGAGCTGATCACGCCGATCGCAGGCTTGCTGCTCTGGTTCAACTCGTACAGCAGCTTGGCGATGTCGTATTCGAGAAACGCTTCGCGGGCCGGATCGAAGAACGGAATCGCCTGCGTCTTTTCCGCCACGCGGTCATCGCCGGCGTCGCTGTCGATGCCGCCGGACAACGCGCCGCCCGACAGGCCGAAGAAGACCCGCTCGCCGTTGCTGCCGCCGTTCGCTGCCGTGAGGCCGCTGCCTTCGGCGCTGGCCTCGTCGTCGGAATACGGCACCGGATCGATGATCTGCAGGCGTACGTGGCCATGCGAGCGCGCCACCATTTCCTGCAGCATCTCGCGCACGCGCTGTTCATAGCTGCGCAGCTGCGGCAGGTCACGGGTGGCGTGCTCCGAAAAATACAGGGTCAGCCGCAACGGCCGCCTCAGGCTGTCGACGATGTGCAGCGTGCCGGGTGTCAGGGTGTACAGCTGGTCGGCGGTGAGATCGACACGCGACGCGCGCAACCAGCGGCTGCTGGCCACGATCAGCGGCACGGTTATCAGCACCAGTAGCACCAGCGCTCCGTACAGGACGGTGCGCCGGCTCAGCCGCAGCGGTACGAAGAACATCGGGGGAAGACGCAGCCGGGCCATCGGTCAGCGGGTCCGTTTCAGGTCGAGCAGCAGCACGCCGGCAATCAGCCAGCTGACCATGCTGAGCAGGAAATACAGCAGGTCGCGGACGTCCAGCACGCCGCGCGCGATCGCCTCGAAGTGGCGCAGCATCGACAGGTGCGCCACCGCGTTGATCAACTTGCGCGGCAAGGTACCGGAGAAGAAATCCAGCACCTGCGGCTGCCCGACCAGGATCAGCAGGACGCACACCAGTGCCGTGAGGATGAACGCCACCACCTGGCTGCGCGTCAATGCGGACAGGCAGGCGCCGATCGCGATGAACGTGCCGGCCATCAGCCAGCTGCCGAGATAGCCGGCCAGGATCACGCCGTTGTCGGGCGAGCCCAGGTAGTTGACGGTGATCCAGATCGGAAAGGTCAGCACCAGCGCCAGCCCGATGAACAGCCATGCCGCCAAGAACTTGCCCAGCATCGCCTGCCACAAGGTCAGCGGCAGGGTCAGCAGCAGTTCCAGCGTGCCACCCTTGGCTTCCTCCGCCCACATGCGCATGGTGATCGCGGGCACCAGGATCAGGTACAGCCATGGATGCATCACGAAGAAAGGCTGCAGGTCGGCCTGCCCGCGCTCGTAGAAATCGCCGGCGTAGAACGTGAGGATCCCGGCCAGCACCAGGAAGATCACCAGGAACACATACGCCACCGGGGTCACGAAATAGCTGCGCAGTTCGCGCCGCATGACCGCATTGACCGGCCTCATGCCAGGCTCCCGGGCGCATCGCCGTGCGCCGTGGTGATCTGCCGGAACACCTCATCCAGGCGGCCGCGTTCGAGCTGGATTTCCGAGACCTCCAGACCCTGTTCGCGCAGCAGCGTTTCGACCGGTTCGAGGATGCGCTCGCCCGGCTTGGGGAATACCGTGATGCGGCCGTCCAGCGGATCGATCTCGATCGCCGCAACCTGCGGCAACCGGCCCAGCATCTCCTGCGACATGCCACTGCCCGGCGCGCTGAACGACACCGCGCCGTGATAACGCGAGCGAGCCTCCAGTTCGGCCGGCGTGGCATCGGCGAGCAGCTTGCCGCGGGCGATGATCACCACCCGGTTGCACAAGGCGTGCACCTCTTCGAGCAGATGGGTGGAGATGAGGATGGTGCGGTCGCGCGCCATCAGGTCGATCAGCTGGCGCACCGCATGCTTCTGGTTCGGGTCGAGGCCGTCGGTCGGCTCGTCCAGCATCAACACCGGCGGATCGTGCAGGATCGCCTGCGCCAGGCCCACGCGGCGGCGCAGGCCCTTCGACAGCGTGTCGATGCACGAGCCCAGCACTTCCTCCAACTGCAATTGCTGCACCACGGCGTCGAAACGGCGATAGCCGGTGTCCGAATGGAAGCCGCGCATGCGCACGATGAACTGCAGGAACTCGCGCACCGTCATCTCGCCGTAGCTCGGAGCGCCCTCCGGCAGATAGCCGAGTGCGCGCTTCGCTTTCAGCGGTTCGCGAACCACGTCATGGCCGCAGACCCGGGCCACGCCCGAGGTCGGCAGCAGGAAGCCGGCGATCATGCGCATCGCCGTGGATTTGCCGGCGCCGTTGGGCCCGAGCAGGCCCAGCACCTGGCCGGGCTCGACACGGATGTTCAGCGCGTCCACCGCAATCAGGTTGCCATAGCATCGGGTGAGCTGGTCGGTTTCGATCATGTCCGGCAGAAGGTGGTGAGCGGAACGTCGAGCGGCACGCGAAAGGCGCCACGGACCGCATGCAATGTACCGCAAGACACCGGCAAAGTTCGGCCCGAAAGTCCGGCCCGGTCGTGCGGCTGGATGACCTTGCAGCAACCGGCACAAACGAAAAGGCCCTTCTCGCGAAGGGCCTTTCGATGACGCAATCGACGCTGGCTTATTCGCCTGCGCTGGCCGCCTCGGCGGGAGCGGCGGTGCTGCCTGCAGGAGCTGCGCTGCTGCCCGCCGCGGCCGGAGCGGAACCGGCGGCTGCCGGCGCGCTGTCGTCCTCAAGCGAAGGCGGCTGGATGCCGGCTTCCTGCTCCGGGGTCTTCTCCGGCGCGTTGGTGATCGGCAGGAACACGTTGTACTTCGCGTACGTGGTGATGTTGCCGCTGGCGTCCTTCACTTCCGGCGTGGCGATGATGTCGTACGAACGGTTGACCACGTCGTCGAACTTGTAGCCGTGGGTCTGCGCGTAGGCCTTCAGCATGTCGCGGGTCTGCGGCACACCGGCGAACGTGCCGTTCCACACGCCCTTCAAGGCGGCCCCGCCGAAGGCGAGCGTGGCGCGGACATTGCCGTCCACCACCAGGCGGCCGTAGCGATCCCGGCTGCCGACGGGGACGTTGTCCGCTGCTGGAGCAGCCGGCGCGCTGCTGGACTCGGCCGGCGCTGCGGAGGCGTCCAGCGACGGTGGCGTGGCGGCGGTGAGCTGCTCGCTCTGGCCGTTGACGGTCAGCGTGCTCGAGTCGATCGGCAATGCCACGTCGAAGCTGTAGGTCTGATCGCCGTAGTTGGTGGTGATCAGGATCCGCGGGCCGGTCACGTTGACGCCCAGCTTCTTGGCGGCCGCCTGGATCTCGGTAAGCGCCTTGCCGACCGCGTCGTCCAGCCCGTCCAGGCCCTCCTTGCGCTCGATCGACGTCGACACCAGCAGGATCGGCGTCGGCTGGGTCTGCTCGATATACGGGACCAGCTGGCTGTAGTCGATGTTCGGCACACCGGCCAGCACGTTCTGCAGATTGTTCAGGCTGAACTGGATGAACGAATCGGGATCGCCATGGATGTACAGGTTGGCGAAGCGGTTGATCAGGTTCCAGCCGTAGGACACGTCATACGACCAGGTCACCTGGGTCAGCTGACCGCGGCTGCCCTTGCGCTCCAGGTCCAGCGTGAAATGCTTGTCGAGCCCGCGCCAGCTGTTGTCCAGGTTCCAGATGATCTTGGCGTCCTTGGTGTTGCTGTCGATCTTGTCGAACTCGGGTGCGGCGCTGGCAATGGTCAGGCCGCCGTTGCCGAGCTTGGGATCGGTGCTGACCCAGCTGATCTCGGCGCCTGGGCCATAGGCCTTGCCGGAGAAATTGAACTGCACGTCCTTGTCGAGCGAACGCAGCACCGAGTAGTCGGGCAGTCGACGGAAATTGTCGAGCACGTCATAGACCTGGCGCATGTCCTTGCCGATGACCAGCTGGCGCTCCACGTGGCCACTGCCGGGCATGACCACAGCTGCCAGGACACCGAGCGCAGCCACGATGACCAGGGCAACAAGAAATTCAAAGACACGCATCATTCCAGAGTTCTCCGAAGCGTCTTTACGCCATACCTAACGAATGTTGCCCCGGCCATCGCGCGGGCCTGCCCGAGGGGGGAACCCGAGGGCCATGACAGGGGGTCGGCAAACGCCGAAGCTACGGATGTTACTTGCTCGTGGGCTGGAACGCTATCCGCTTTGGCAGGCCCCGTCCGTACCGCCGCGAGGCAGGCTGCAGCGCGGCCCCGTGCCGGGAACCAACGCCGGATCAGACGTTGCGGAAACTCACACGATGCCCATTTCCAGCGCCTTGAGCACGGCGCGCGTGCGATCGCGCACACCGAGCTTGGACAGGATGTTGGAGACGTGGTTCTTCACCGTGCCCTCGGCCACCTTCAGCGAGTTGGCGATCTCCTTGTTGGAGTACCCGCCCGACAGCAGCCGCAGGATTTCGGTTTCGCGCTCGGTCAGCGGATCGGGCTGTTCCAGGCTGGTGAAATGGTTCTGCATCCGGGCCACCCCGGCCATCAGGCGCTGGGTCACCATCGGCGCCACCAGCGAGCCGCCGCCGGCGACCGTGCGCACGGCTTCCACCAGTTGCTCCAGCGAGACGTCCTTCAGCAGATAGCCGCGCGCGCCGGCCTTGAGGCCCTGCAACACCAGCTGATCGTCGTCGAACGTGGTCAGGATGATGGTGGGCGGCAGCTCGTTGCGTGCGGACAGCGCCTGCAGCACTTCCAGCCCGCTCATGTTCGGCATGCGCAGGTCCAGCAGCACCACGTCGGGCTTGATCCGCGGAATGTCCTGCACCGCTTGCGCGCCATCGGCGCACTCGGCCACCACGCGGATGTCCTCGGACAGGTCGAGCAGCGAACGAACCCCCTGGCGCACCAGATTCTGGTCGTCGACGAGACAAACGGAAATCATCGCGGATCCTCGGACTAACGTGTCGGACTAACGTGGCTCAGGCAGTAACGGTGGAAACCGGCGGGACAGGCCGTTTTCGACGATGACGCATTCTTGCATGCGGCGAATTCGCAAGATTACGACACATTCAACGCCGGCGGTTCAAACCGCGAGGACGCGTGCGCCAGCGTCTTGTGTTCGCCCAGCGGCAGCCGCACGGTCAGCGCGAAGCCCTGGCTCAGGCCGGCATCCAGCGTGACGCTGCCACCGAACTCGGCCAGCCGCTCGCGCATGCCGGAAAGGCCATTGCCCGGCTCCACCTGCTCCGCGCCGCGGCCGTCGTCGCGCGCATGCAGCCCGAGCAGGCTTTCACCGGCGTAGGCGAAATTCAGCCACAGGTTGCGCGCGCCGGCATGCTTGGCGGTATTGGTGATGATCTCCTGCGCGCAGCGCAGCAGCACCTGCGCCCGGCGCGGATCCTCCACGCTGAATCGCGGCGGCATCACCACATGGACGTCCAGGCCCGGCACGCCCTCGGTCAGGCTGCGCAGCGCCTGGGTGAGGTCGATCGCATCGTCCTGGCGCAGCTCGCTGACCACCTCGCGCACGTCAGCCAGCAGCACCTTGGCCGTGCTCTGCGCCTTGCGCACGTGCGCGCCGGCCGCCTCGTTGGTGAGATGGCTGGCCACTTCGAGATTCAGGCTCAGCGCGGTCAGGTGATGGCCGATCAGGTCGTGCAGGTCGCGCGCGATGCGCATGCGCTCGGCAATGCGGCTGGATTCGGCCAGCAGCGCGCGGGTGGCGCGCAGTTCCGAATTCAGGCGGCGCTGCGCCTCGCGCTGCTCGGCCTGCTGGCTGGCCACCGTCGAGGTGATGAAAACCAGTACGGAAATGCCCAGGTAGATGCTGGCCTGGATGAAGCCGACCGCGATGCTGTGGTCGTATTCGGGGAACGTGGCGAAGATCGCCACCAGGCTCAGGTGCTGCAGCACCAGCCAGAACACCGCCAGCCAGAACGGCAGCAGCCACGGCAGCACCAGCGAAGCCACCACCATCAGCATCGCCGACAGGCCGCTATGGCTGTACCAGCCCACCGCCACCGCCGCCGCCGTCATCAGGGTGAGCCCGAGCAGCTTCAGCACCGGATAGCGGCGCGAGCCGAGGTTGCTGGTCAGCATCCAGTACATCAGGCCGAAAATCAGATAGCACAGCGTCCACAGCAACAGCGAGAAATTCGGGCGATGCAGTTGGTCGAGGCGTTCGGTGGCCCAGTTCGTCACCAGCGGCGTGCCCGCCGACAGATAGGTGAAGAAGCCCGCGTAGCGAAGCAGGCGGATGTGATTGAGGAATGGCCAGCGCATGCCGCATGATTGGGCGTGCCGCGATTTCGCGCAATGCGCGAGAAGTCATGTGCGGCGTTGGCCGATGGCTGCTTTACGAAGCTTTTACATGTGCGCCTGCCGGATGTAAGGGTTCCGGGCACATGTCATAATGGGCCATTGCGCAGGGCCGCCCTCGGCCTTGTCCCCGAATCCATACATTGCGGAGCAACGAATGGCCCTTGCCATCCGCGACGTGCGCGAGCACGACCTGGATGCCGTACTGGCACTCAACAATGCTGCCGGTCGCTCCATCCTCGCCCTCGACGCCACCCAGTTGCGCTACTTCTACGAGCACGCCGACTACTTCCGTGTCGCCGAAATCGACGGTCATCTGGCCGGTTTCCTGGTCGCCCTGCGCGAGGGCCGCGACTATGAAAGCCCGAACTACCGCTGGTTCGCCGAACACTATCCGCAATTCCTGTATATCGACCGCATCGTGATCGCCAACGCCTATCGCCGCCATGGCCTGGGCCGCATCTTCTATTGCGACGTGCACAGCTACGCCGAAGTACGCGTGCCGCTGCTTGCCTGCGAGGTGTTCCTGGAGCCTCGCGACGACGTGGTGGTGCTGTTCCACGGCACCTACGGTTTCCAGGAAGTGGGGCAGCAGCGCATGGGCGAACATGGCCCGCAGGTCAGCCTGCTGGCGCGCGACCTGCCCAGCTACGCCTTCGTGCGCGACACCTGGCTCGATCACGGTGGCCTGCCCGACGTACCGTGGCTGGCCGAACGCGAACGCCCTGCCCTGCATGATCTGCCGCCGCGCCGCCTCGCCGGGGAGCGTCGCCCATGAATGCCAAGGTGGACGCCTCCGATGCCTGCGACCTGCGCTTCGGCCAGGTCGGCATTGCCTGCGTGCGCGTGCGCCGCGTCGATGCGGCCGCGCTGTGCGACGAGCTGGAACGCCGCGTGCGTGCCGCGCCGCAGATGTTTGCCCGCGCCGCGGTGGTGCTGGACCTGAGCCACCTGCTCAACCTGCCCGACGACGGCGCCGTCGATGCGTTGCTTGAAGCGGTGCGCAGCGCCGGCATGCTGCCGGTGGGCCTGGCCTACGGCACCAGCGAGACCGAAGCGCTGGCCAAGCGCATGGGCCTGCCGCTGATCGCCAAGTTCCGCGCCGCCTACGAGCCGGCCAATGGCGCGGCAGCGGTCGAAGCGCCCGTCCGCGCCGAACCCGTCGCGCAGGTCCAGCGCGAGCCGATCCTGTCCGCGCCGGCACCCGGCAGCGTGCACAGCGCGCAGCAGCACGCCGGCTCGGTGCGTTCGGGTCAGCAGGTCTACGCGCGCGACCGCGACCTGATCGTCACCGGCGC
>Ga0070714_100000144_pt1 | contig 57133 bp, 62 predicted proteins | sample LARL83metaG_FD_65450 | JGI IMG/M metagenome (GOLD analysis project Ga0070714, IMG submission 65450) | Corn, switchgrass and miscanthus rhizosphere microbial communities from Kellogg Biological Station, Michigan, USA - LAR L8-3 metaG | ecosystem: Host-associated > Plants > Roots > Rhizosphere ... | reverse complement strand
CGAGGATTTCGAATGGCGCGAGCACGTCGAGCAGACGAAGCCGGAAACGGTTGACGCCGACGCCCGTGCCGCAATCCAGTACCTGCGATCGGCCGACGGCGGCGGAGCTCAGCGCGTCTTCACGGTCGGCTTCTGCTTCGGCGGCTCCAACTCCTGGCGCCAGTCGGCGACCCAGGACGGGCTGGGCGGCGCGATCGGCTTCTACGGTGTCCCGAGCCGCGCCGAGGAGTACGCCGGCAAGATGAAGGCGCCCCTCCTGATCCTGGCCGCGGGACAGGACTTCACGCCCGTCGAGGTCACGGAGAAGTTCGCCGAGGACGTGCGTGCCGCCGGAGGCGAGGCGACGGTGCAGGTGTACCCGAACGCTCCGCACAGCTTCTTCGACCGAACCTTCGACCAGTTCCGCGACGAGTGCGACGACGCGTGGGCCCGGATGCTGGAGTTCGTCGGGACCTAGGAAACAGTCCGCTCGAGCCCGGCCAGCGCTTCGGCCAGCAGCCAGGCGACGCCCTCGGCGTGCGCGTACTCGGCCAGGATCGCGCAGAGGTTGAGGGCGAGCACCCGTGCGCGCAGCAGGTCCGCCTCGTCGAGCTCGCCGTAGACCCGGATGAACTGGCGCCGGCCGAAGTCGGAGAACAGGCTCCAGTAGAGCGCGAGGTCGACGGCGCGCGGCGCCCGGCAGACGTCGATCCAGTCGATGACCCCGGTCGCGTGCAGGTCGCCGACAAGCAGATGGCGGAGGTGCAGGTCGCCGTGGACGAGGACGTGATCGGCGTTCGGCGGCAGCTGTTCCGCCGCCGTCAGCCACTCATCCGTGCCCGGCGGAGCCGACCACGCGCCCGCCTCTTCCAGCCGGGCGAGCACTTCGCGGGCGCGGGGCCCGCGCACGCTCGGGTCGCCCCGGCCCATCGGGTCGCTGGGCAGCTCGATCGGCGGCGCCAGTGAGTGCAGCACTTTCAGGAACTCCGCCAGCTCCGGCGCAAGCGCGTCACGAGCGGCTTGGTCGAGGCCGGCCTGGCCGATCTCCTGGCCGGCCACCAGGGGCGCTCCGTAGAACGGCCACGGATAGCCGTCATCCGGCTGACCCCGGAACGCCGGCTCCGGGATCCGCAGCGGCAGTGACGGAGCGATGCGCGGTAGCACCTCCAGCTCGCGCTCCAAGCCCGGCACGACGATCTCGCGGCGGGGGAAACGGAAGACCTGGGCGCCGTCGACCAGCCAGACGGTCATGTCCCAGCCTTCGCCGAGCAGTCTTAGCGAGGGCCGGCGCAGCTCCGGGAACTGCTCCTCGATGAGCCGTCGCGCGGTGCCCTCGTCGACCACGACCTCCGCGGCCCATTCGCTCACGAGGCCAGGAAGGACTCCAGGCGCCGCCTGACGTCCGGCCATTCGGCGGCCGTGATCGAGTACCAGACGGAGTTGCGCACGGTGCCGTCGGCGCCCGGGCGGATGGCGCGGATGACGCCGTCGCGATGGGCGCCGAGACGCTCGATCGCCGCCTGCGAGCGGGTGTTGCGCGCGTCGGTCGTGAGCCGGACCGCATGCACGCGCCAGTGCTCGAAGGCATGCCCCAGCATCAGGAGCTTGGCCTCGGTGTTGATCGGGCTCCGCAGCGCGGACGCGGCCAGCCAGGTCCAGCCGATCTCGACGGCGTCGGGCGCTGTCCGGCCGTGGTGCTCATGGCCAGGCGGCCAGTCCCAGAAGTACTGCTCGTACCGAGTGCTCCCGACGACCCTGCCATCCGCCAGCCGGATCGTGGCGAAGGGCAGATAGAGGGCCGCAAGAGCCCTGTCGATGTACTCGCGGGCCGCGTCGAGGCTGCGCGGCACCCACGTCCAGCGATAGAGCTCAGGGTCGTCCGATTCGGACGCAGCGTCGAAAAGGGCCTGGGCGTGCGCCTGCGTCAGCGGCTCGAGGCGGACCCAATGACCTTCGAGAGTGATCTCGTGCTCCATGCAAGAGGTATTGTCGCGCCGTGGCCAAACCACTCAGAAGCCTGGCCATGGCGTCCAAACGGCCGGGCGGAAGCCCGTTGCCGCCGGAGCTGCTCCACGAGCTGCGGCGCCGGCGCGAAGGCCTGGCGCGGCACATGGCGCGCGCGGTCATCACCGAGGTGCGCTGGGACACGTCGACCGGGGCGCCGCCGCAGATGGAGGCGATCGCCCGGTCCTGCGAGGCGGGCCTCGACCTGTTCCTCGCGACGGCCGGCGAGGCACGTCCGCCGACCGCTGAAGAGCTCCGGCGCGTTGCGCAGCTGGGCATCCTGCAGGCGCGCGGCAGCCAGTCGGTCGAGCCGGTCCTCGCCGCCTACCGCATCGCAGCGCGGGTTGCGTGGGACGCCATCCTGCGCGCCTGGCGCGACCATCCGGGCGCCACGCCGGAGGCGATGGTGGTGACGGCCAATTACGTCTTCACCGCCCTGGACCAGGTCGCGGCGGAGGTCACGCGGACGTACCTGACCGCGCGCGAGCAGCACCTGAACCGCGGCACCCGCGCCCGTGCCCGCCTCGTGCACGCGCTCCTCACGGACACCTTCGAATCCGAGAACGCGCTGCAGAAGCAGGCGCTCGGGGTCAACGCCCACCTCGCGACCAGCTACGTCGTAGCGGCGCTGCGGCTGGTCCGCGCCGGCACCGAGGATCCGCGCGGCGGCGAGGCGCTGGCGGACCTGCTCGACGCGACCGGCGTGCCGAGCCGGACCATCCACCACGCCACGGACCCTCATGCGGCCGTGCTGCTGTGGCCGGCGACCGATGCCTCCGCCGGCGCGGATCTGGACGCCTTCCTCCGCAACCTCGACCTCGGCGATCGCCGCGTTCGGCTGCGCGCCGCGATCGGCGGCTACCACCAGGGTCTGCGCGGCGTCTCCCGGTCGTACCTGGAGGCCACGCAGGCACTTGAGCTCGGCCGGCGGCTGCAGCCGGACACAGCCATCCAGCACCACGACGAGCTGATCCCGCTCCTGCTGCTGACGCAGTCGCCACACCTGGCCGAACGCTATGTGGAGCGGCTGCTCGGCCGGCTCCTCGCAGCCGACCGCAACGGCTCCCTGCTGCAGACGCTGGACGCGTACCTCGCCGCGGGTTCCGTCAAGGACGCGGCGGCGGCGCTGCACCTGCACCGCCACACCGTGCTGTACCGACTCGACAAGGTGCGCGAGCTGGTGCCGGGCAACCTCGATCAGCCGGTGACGCGATCGAATCTGCGCCTCGCGATCGACGTTCGCCGCCTGCTTTAGGACACGACGTCCAAAACGGACTGGCCTTTTCTAGCCTTAGCAGTGGGGCGCGATCCGACATCGAGTCCCTATGCTGATGTTGTGGGCACCAACGGCTCGAGGGTCGTTGTGACCGGCATGGGCTTCATAACGCCCATCGGCCTCGATCAGGAGACCGTCTGGTCGAACCTGGTCGAGGGCGTCTCGGGTGTCGGTCCCATCTCCCTCTTCGACACGAACGGCTACTCGACCCGCATCGCGGCCGAGGTCAAGAGCTTCGACCCGGAGCAGTACATGGACCGCAAGTCCGCGCGCCATTTCGGACGCTACTGCCAGTTCGCGTTGGCGGCCTCGAAGCTGGCGCTGGCCGATGCGGACCTCGACCCCGCCGAGCTCGACCCCGATGCGGTCGGCGTCATCGTCGCGTCCGGCATCGGCGGCATGGAGGAGATCGAGAAGAGCCACACGGCTCTGATGGAGCGCGGGATCCGGCGCATCTCGCCCTTCACCGTGCCGATGATGATCGCGGACATGGCGGCGGGCATCGTCGCCATGCAGGTGAGGGCCGGCGGCCCGAACTACGCGATCGTCAGCGCCTGCGCCTCGAGCGGCCACGGCATCGGCGAGGCGACGGAGATCATCAAGCGCGGCGACGCCCAGGCCATGCTGGCCGGTGGCGCCGAGGCCACGATCACGCCGCTCACGATGGGCGCCTTCTGTCAGATCAAGGCCACCTCGGAGCGCAACGACGAGCCCGCGCGCGCCTGCCGGCCGTGGGACGTGGACCGCGACGGCTTCGTCATGGGCGAGGGCTCGGTGATGCTCGTGTTGGAGGACGAGAAGTTCGCTCGCGAGCGCGGGGCTCGCGTTTACGGCGAGGTCGCCGGCTACGGCGCGAGCGCCGACATGTACCACTTCACAGCACCCGACCCGGAGGGCCGCGGCGCCGCCCGCGCGATGCGCAAGGCGCTCAGCAAGGCCGGCGTGGAGCCGGGCGAGGTGCAGTACGTCAACGCGCACGGCACCTCCACGAAGCTGGGCGACATCGCCGAGACGAAGGCGATCAAAGAGGTGTTCGGCGAGCACGCCAAGGACCTGGCGATCAGCTCCACCAAGTCGGTGCACGCGCACCTGCTGGGCGCCGCCGGCGCCATGGAGGCGGCGGCGACGATCATGGCGATCGACCGCGGCGTGGTGCCGCCGACCATCAACCTCGAGAACCAGGACCCGGAGTGCGACCTCGACTACGTCCCCAACGAGCCGCGTCAGAAGGACGTGAAGGTGGGGATCTCCAACTCATTCGGCTTCGGGGGCCACAACTCGACCCTCGTCCTTCGCCAATGGGAGAAGAACTGATGGCACTTGACTTCAGCGAGCTGCAGGCCCTCGCCGGCGAGATCCTGGGCGTCGACCCTGAGCGCGTCCAGCTTGACCAGAGCTTCCAGCGCGACCTCGCGGCCGACTCGCTCGACCTGGTCGAGCTGATCGCCGCCATCGAGGACAAGTACGACGTCGAAATCCCGGAGGACGACCTCGAGGAGATGAAGAACGTCGGCGACCTCTGGAAGTTCCTCCACGACCGCAGCCCGCTGGCAGCGGAGGCCTGACGCATGGCGGTCACGACGCCTCGCACGCGTTCCGACGCAGTCCCGCTCAAGACCTACAAGACGAGCGGCCGGCCGAGTGTCATCGCGGGCATCGGCGCCCACGCGCCCGAGAAGCTGCTGACCAACGCGGACCTCGAGCAGATGGTCGAGACGTCCGATCAGTGGATCACCGAGCGTTCCGGCATCAAGGTCCGGCACATCGCCGAGGCCGGGACCACCACCTACTCGCTGGCTTATGAAGCGGCGGTCAAGGCGCTGGACGCCGCCGGTGTGTCCGCGGCCGACCTCGACACGATCATCTGCGCCACCTCGTCGCCTGACGCGCCCTTCCCGAGCGTCGCCTGCCGCGTGCAGGAGAAGCTGGGCGTCCCAGGCGCCGCGGCGTTCGACCTCCTGGCGGCCTGCACCGGGTTCGTCTACGCGCTCAGCGTCGCCGACTCGTTCATCGCGACGGGCCGTGCGGAGAACGTGCTTGTGATCGGCGCCGAGGTGCTGACGCGGATGATCGACTTCACCGACCGCGGCACCTGCGTGCTTTTCGGCGACGGCGCCGGAGCGGCCGTGGTGCGGCCCGCGGCGAAAGGAGGCGGCTTCCGATCGTGGTGCCTCGGCTCAGACGGCCGCGGATACACGCAGATCACGACCGGCGTCGACGTCGAGCGCGGCCCCTACACCGCGCAGGAGTCGCAGCCCTACATTTCGATGAAGGGCCCGGACGTCTTCAAGTTCGCGACGGACATCTTCATCCGCCAGGCGTCAGCGGTCGCCGAGGCTGCCGGGCTGACGATGGACGACATCGACCTCTGGGTTCCTCACCAGGCGAACCGCCGCATCATCGAGGCGGCCGCGCGCCGGATCGGGCTGCCGCTCGAGAAGGTGATGATCAACATCGACCGCTACGGCAACACCTCGACGGCGACCATCCCGCTGGCGATCAACGACGCCCTGGCCGAGAAGCGGATCAAGACCGGCGACAAGGTGCTCATGGCCGGCTTCGGGTCGGGCCTCACCTGGGGAGCGTGCCTCCTCGAATGGGAGTAACTCCGAGGGACGGGACCGGGGCCGAACCGAGAGATGAAGCCCCCCAGGTGCCCGAGGCCAAGGAGCCGACGAGCACGCGAGGGAGCGCGCTCAAGCGCGTGACCGAGCGCGCGCAGGAGGCGACGCAGGCATTCGGGCGCCTGGGCGCTTCAGGTCCGGTGAGTGCCCCGGGCCCGTCCCTCCAAGGTCCTATCGCGCTGCTGTTTCCAGGTCAGGGAGTGCAGCGCCCCGGGATGGGTCGCAAGCTCTACGACCGCTACCCGGCGGCGCAGCGCGTCTTCGAACGCGCCGAGGCAGTGCTCGACATGCCGGTTCGCCGGCTTTGCTTCGATGGCCCGGAGGAGGAGCTGAACCGAACCGACGTGCTGCAGCCCTGCGTCCTGACCGTCTGCTGGGCGGCCTATGAGGTCTACCGCGAGCACTACGGCATGGAGCACGTCAGCGTGATGGCCGGCCACAGCCTCGGCGAGATCGCCGCGCTGGCGGCGGCCGGCTCACTGCCCTGGGAGACGGCGCTGCTGCTCGTCAAGGAGCGCGGCCGGATCATGGCCCAGGCAGCTGCCGAAAGGCCGGGAGGGATGATCGCGATCGTCGGGCTCGACGAGACGCAGGTGGAGGCGATCCGGGCGCAGGCGTCGCAGGCCGGCTCGCTCTGGGTCGCCAACCGCAACGCCGACGTGCAGTTCGTCCTCAGCGGCGAGGTGCCGGCGGTCCAGGAGGCGGAGCGGCTCGCTCTGGCCGCCGGCGCCCGCCGAGCCCTGATTCTCACCATCCCGCTCCCGGCCCACACTCCCCTGATGGAGCACGCCGCCGCCGCCTTCCGGGCGCTGGTGGAGAAGCTGCAGCTGCGCCGGCCTTCGCTGCCGGTCCTGGCGAACGCGTCCGGCGAGGCGATGCGCACCGTCGCCGCCCTGCGGCAGGAGCTCTCGCAGCACCTGCTGCGTCCCGTGGACTGGGCGCGGACGATGGTCTCTCTAGAGTCGATGAAGGTCAAGACCGTGGTCGAGCTCGGCCCGGGCCGCGTGCTCGCCAGCCTTGCCGCCAAGCACATTCCCGGCGTCGACACCTGGAACGCCGACGAGCTGCTGATCGACTTTGCCTGATCCAGCCCTCGACCTGGATCTCACCGGCAAGACCGCGCTGGTCACCGGCGGCGGCAAGGGCATCGGCCGCGCGGTGACGCTGGCGCTCGCCGGGATGGGTGCGCGTGTCATCGTCAACTACCGCTCCGACCGGACCGCGGCGGAGGAGACGATCACGGGCCTGGCCGAGGCCGATCTCTACCAGGCCGACGTCGGAGACCCTGAACAGGTCGACGCGATGGTGAAGTCCATCGGGCCGCTCGCGATCCTCGTCAACAACGCGGGCGCCGTGCGGGACAACCTGCTGGTGCGGCTCACGCTGGCCGACTGGGACGACATCATCCGCACCGACCTCACCGCCGCCTTCCTGACCACCAAGGCGGTGCTGGCGGCCGGCGCGATGAGCCGCGCCCGCTGGGGTCGGATCGTGAACATGACCTCGATCGTCGGCATCACCGGCAACGCCGGCCAGGCGAACTACGCCGCGGCGAAGGCGGGGCTGATCGGCTTCACGAAATCGGTCGCCAAGGAATACGGCCGGCGGTCCATCACCTGCAACGCCGTCGCCCCTGGCTACGTGCGCACCGAGCTGACGTCGGGCTCGCTGACCGACGAGATCGTCGAGCAGATGGTCGAGCTGACGCCGCTGCGGCGAGAAGGGACCGCCGAAGACATCGCCGCGGCAGTAGCATTCCTCTGCTCCCCCGCGGCGTCGTTCATCACCGGCCAGGTGCTGGTGGTGGACGGAGGTTTGAGCCTCTGATGCTTCGCTTAGAGATTCCTCCGTTCGGATCCCAGTTGCCGCCGGTCGACCTGCCCACGAACTGCCCCGGCTGCGGTGTCGGGCTCGAGTTCGACGCGCTGCGCGCCGGCTGCTATGTCTGCACGTGCGGGCACCACTTCCGGATGCACGCGGACGCCTGGCTCGCGCTGCTCCCCGACGCCGGCACCTGGCACGAGCGGTGGACGGACATCCGCCCGCACGACCTGCTCGACTGGTTGGTGCCCAAACCTTATGAGGCGACGCTGGAGCAGGCGGAAGCGGAGGGGCTGAACGAGGCGGTCAGAAGCGGTACCTGCGAGATCGACGGCGTCCCCGTCTGGCTCGGCGTGTTCGACTTCCGGTTCGTCGGCGGCACGCTCTCGATCGTCGCCGGGGAGCGGCTCGCGCGTGGCTTCGAGGCGGCCGCGGCCACCCGGACTCCTTATGTGCTGGTCACCGCCTCGGGTGGCGCACGCATGCAGGAGGGCGTGCTCGCCCTCATGCAGATGGCGAAGGTCAACGGCGCCGTCTCCCGCCTGCACGACGCGCGGGTGCCATTCTTCTCGATCCTCACGGACCCCACCTTCGGCGGCACCGCCGCTTCGCTGGCGCTGCTGGCGGACGTGAACATCGCCGAGCCCGGGGCCGCGATCGGCTTCACCGGGCCGCGCGTCATCAAGCAGGCGACCTACGCCGACCTGCCACCCGGGTTCCAGTCGGCCGAGTTCCAGCAGGAGCACGGCCAGGTGGACCTCGTCATCGCGCGCCCGGACATCCGCAGCAGCCTCGTGCATCTCCTGGAGATGTACGGATGAACACCCCACAAAATCTTCGATTTTGCGGGGGCCCCGGATGACGCAGGCATCGACTCCCTGGCAGCGCGTCGAGCTGGCGCGTCATCCGGATCGCCCCTACGCGCTGGACTACATCACGCGGCTCGCGCCCGACTTTGTGGAGCTCCATGGCGACCGGCTCGGTGGGGACGACCGCGCCCTCGTCGGCGGACCCGGCCGCTGGCGCGGCCTGACGGTGATGTGGTTCGGCCAGCAGAAGGGCCGCAACCTGCAGGACCGCGTTCTGCGGAACTTCGGGATGATGCACCCGGACGGCTACCGCAAGGCGATGCGGCTGGCCGCCCAGGCGGCGAAGTTCGGCTTCCCGATCATCAGCCTCGTCGACACCCCGGGCGCCTACCCGGGCGCGAAGGCGGAGTCCGGCGGCATCGCGGCGGCCATCGCGAACGCGATCATGAACTGGTTCCGGGTGCCGGTCCCGGTCATCGCCGTGGTCATCGGCGAGGGCGGCTCCGGCGGCGCGCTAGGCATGGCGGTGGCCGACCGGGTGCTCATGTTCGAGAACTCGATCTACTCGGTCGCCATGCCTGAGGCCGCCGCCTCGATCGTGTGGCGCGACGCGCAGCGGAAGGTGGAGGCGGCCGAGCAGCTGCAGCTGACATCCAGCGACCTGCTCGCCATGGGCGTCGTCGAGGAGCTGATTCCCGAGCCTGGGCTGGGCGCGCACACGGATCCCGACACGGCCGCGGCCGCGCTCGACGAGGCGCTGTGGCGAAACCTCGAGCCACTGCTGCGCCAGCCTGTCGGCGAGCTGCTGCAGCACCGCTACGAACGCTTCCGCTACATCGACTCGCTGATCCGCGCGGAGCCGCATTTCGGGCCGAAGGTGGAGCCCAAGGTGGTGGAGAACAGGTGATCTTCACGGGGCACTTCGCGGCCTTCGTCCTCGACCCGGGCGGGGTCATCCGCTGGATCATCGTCGGGCTGATCGCCGGGGCCCTGGCGTCGCGTGTGGTCGCGGGACGTGGTATGGGCTGCGTGGTCGACCTGGTGGTCGGCGTCGCCGGCGCCTTCCTGGGCGGCATCGTCTTCAGCTTCTTTGGCGTCCAGGGCACGGCCGGCTTCTTCGAGTCGATCGTCGTCGCCTTCATCGGTGCGGCGGTGGTGCTCGCGCTCCTGCAGGCCCTGACCGGCCGCCGGCTCTAGCTCGCCGCGTCGAGCGCCTGCACCGCGGCCCAGGCTGCGGGGGCCAGTCGCTCGGGCACGCTCGACACCCGCAGCGGCGCCAGCGTCACCGCGATCAGCTCATCGGCGCCGACCCTGTCCAACCCGACCGAGCGGACCCACGCACGCGCGGCCTTCAGAAGGTCCGCGCCGGGCCGCTGCGGCAGCATGGCCGCGAGCTCGGGCTGCTCGGCGGCCCACCGCGCTTGGTGATGGACCAGCGCCTTGATCCCGGTCTCAGCGTCGCGATTGCGCTGCAGCACGCGCATCACGGAGGCCTCAAACTCTTCTGTGGCCTGCCGCTCGAGAGCCACCCGGAGGTCCTCGCGGCCGTTCGGGAAATGGTGATAGAACGTGCCTACCCCGGCCCCCGCCCGCCGCAGCAGGGTGTCGACGCTGAACGGCTCTCCGCCACGCAGCATTCCACGTGCAGCCTCCAGGATCGCTTCCCGTCTTCCCGCGTCTCGCGCCACGGCAGCAGTTTAACGCGTGCTAGAGGATTGTTCTAGAACTTTCTTCCATTCGAATCGCGACTCCTTCAACGGCCCCGGCGATTTCGTCCGGCAGGTGCAGCGGAATGTCGTGCGCGGAGTCGAACCACCGGAGCTCGGCGTGGGGCGCCAGGCGCCGCACGGCATCGACGTTCTCACGCTTCCAGCTCGCGATCGGCTCCGGCGCGCGCGCCGCGACGGCGACCAGCAGCGGGAGGCTGTCGGCTCGGCGCCAGAGCTCGTCGAAGTCCGTGTAGAAGAGCTCCTGCAGGATCTGCAGCCGCACGTCAGCCGTCAGCGGCAGGACATAAGCGTCGCCGTCGCGAAGCAGGCCGGACTCGACAAATTGCCTGAGGTCGTCGCCCCAGCCGGCCTCGAGGTAGGCGCGCTGCTCGTCATAGGCGTCCTCGAGCAGCGGGTAGCGCTTCAGCGGCGGCTGCATGACGACGCTGGCCTGCTCCCAGCTCATCAGATTGCTGAACGCCCGCAGGGGCCCGTCGATGTGGACGAGACCTCCCGCCGGGGTGTCCGGCAGCGCCGCCAGGCCGAGCGCCACCGAGGCTCCCCAGGAATGGCCGAGCACAAGGGGCCGGTCCAGCCCCAGCTCGCGAATGGCCAGCGCGGCGTCGGCGGTCAGGTCGGCGTTCGTGTAGCCGGTGGCCGGCCGGTCAGACAAACCGTGACTGCGCTGGTCGAGGGCGACCAGGCGGCGGTGGGGGAATCTCGCCGCGAGCCGGCCCCAGTACATCGAGTTCGAGCTGAGCCCGTGGAGGCAGAAGAGCGTGGGCTCCCGCGCCTCGGCCGTCGCCTGCCACGCCCGCCAGTGCAGACGGACGCCGTCCCTCTCGAGCCAGCCCTCTTCCATGGTCGGCAGGTTACCTCTCGGATAATCCGAGGGTGGATCGGATCCTGCTGGAGGGCATGACGTTCAACGGCCGCCACGGTGTCCTGCCGGACGAGCGCGAGCACGCGCAGCCTTTCACGGTGGACGTCGCGCTCGACACGGACTCGCGCCGAGCGGGCGCCAGCGACCGGCTCGGAGACACCATCGACTACACCGTGGTCCACGAGATCGTGCGCAGGGTGGTCGAGGGCGAGCATCGCGACCTCCTGGAGGCGGTCGCCGAACAGATCGCGGACGGCCTGTTGCGGCTCGACGGCGTACAGGCCGCGCGAGTGCGGGTGGCGAAGAAACCGCCCCTGCCCGGCGAGTTCCGCGCCTTCGCCGTCGAGATCGAGCGGCAGCGAGAGCAGTCGTGACCATCGCGTACTTCGACTGCTTCGGCGGGATCTCGGGTGACATGGCGCTGGGAGCGCTCCTCGATGCCGGCGCACAGCCGGCCCTGATGGAGGCCACCGTCGAGGCGCTCGGACTCGGTGACGAGGTCCGGGTGGGCGTGGCGCGTGAAGAGCGAGGGCACCTGGGCGGCACGCGCGTCACCGTCGAGGTCATCCGCGAGCAGCGGCGGACGCTGCCCGAGCTCGAGGAGCGACTGGGGGCGGCGGACGCCTCGGAGGCGGTGCGAAACCGCGCGCTCGCGGCGCTGCGGCGCCTGGGCGAGGCGGAGTCGCGACTGCACGCGACTGCGCCCGCGCGCCTGCACCTGCACGAGCTGGGCGGCGCGGACACGATGGTCGACCTGCTCGCGGCGTTCTGGCTGCTCGAGTCGCTCGGCGTCGAGGACGTCTATGCGTCCCCCTTGCCGGCGCCGCGTGGCTCCCTCGGAGAGATGCCGCTGCCCGCGCCGGCTTCCATGCGGCTGCTGGCCGGGACGGGGGCGGTCTTCGAACCCAGCGACGCCGGACGCGAGCTCGTGACGCCGACGGGCGCCGCCATCCTGGCTGCCACGGCTACCTTTCGGCGCCCGAGCCTGCAGTTGGAGGCGGTCGGCTACGGCTTCGGCTCGCACCCGGCGGCCACCAACGCGCTCGCCGTGTGGCTCGGGCAGCCCGTCGGCGCGGCCGACGCCGTCGAGGTCCTGGAGACCAACCTGGACGACATGACTCCGGCGGACCTGGCTGTGCTGGTCGACGATCTGCTCGCGGCCGGAGCCCTGGACGTGACAGTCACACCGGCGCTGATGAAGAAGGGCAGGCCGGGGCATCTGCTGGCGGTGCTGGCGGCGCCCGCGGACGCGGCTGCGCTCAGTCAGCTCGTGCTGGCGCGCTCGAGCACTCTGGGCCTGCGCATCACGAGGGCGCCGCGCGTGCTCGCCGAGCGCGAGATCGTGACGGTCGAGACGGCTCTGGGGCGAGCGCGGGTGAAGATCAAGCGCTGGGCGGGCAAGACCGACGTCGCTGCGGAGCACGACGACGTACGCAGGCTCGCGTCCGAGTCGGGCCGTGACCTGCCCTCGGTCCGGCGCCTGGTCGAAGCCGCCGCTCGGCGCCAGCTGGAGCTGCCCGAATGACGGCGCGGGTTCTCGACGGCGCCACCGTGGCGCAGTCCATCCTCGCCGAAGTCGCCGCGCGCATCGAGGCGCGCGTCGCCGCGGGCGGCTCGCGGCCCTGCCTCGCCACCGTCCTGGTCGGCGACGACCCCGCGTCCGCGACGTACGTCCGGATGAAGCAACGCCGGGCCGAACGCGTCGGCATGGCGTCTGGTGATCACCACCTGCCCGCGGACGCAACGACCGCCCAGGTGCTGAACCTGGTCAGAACGCTGAACCAGGACGACGAGGTCAGCGGCATCCTGGTGCAGTCGCCGCCGCCGCCCGGGGTCGATGAGGACGCCGTGATGGCCGCCATCGATCCGGCCAAGGACATCGACGGGCTCACGCCCCACAGCGCCGGGCTCCTGGCCCTGGGGACGCCGGGTCTGCTGCCCTGCACTCCCGCCGGGATCATCGAGCTGCTCGATCGGTATGAAATCGCGCTCGAAGGCCGCGAGGCCGTGGTCGTCGGCCGCAGCAACCTGGTGGGCAAACCGGTCGCCCAGCTGCTGCTCCGGCGAAACGCGACGGTGACGATCTGCCACAGCCGCACCGCCGACCTGGCCGGGCACTGCCGCCGCGCGGACGTGCTGGTCGCCGCCGTCGGCCGGACTTACATCGTCAGGCCGGACTGGGTGAAGCCGGGAGCCGCCGTCATCGACGTCGGCACCAACCGGCTCGACGACAAGCTGGTCGGCGACGTCGCGCCGGAGGTCGCCGCGGTGGCCGGCTGGCTGACGCCCAACCCTGGCGGGGTCGGCCCGATGACGATCGCGATGCTGCTGCGCAACACGCTGCAGGCGGAGGAGATGCGGCGGCCGCTGCGCAGCTGACTTACGCCGAGGCGCTCGACTACATCACCGGCACCGGCCGGTTCGGCGTCAAGCTGGGGCTGGACCGCGTGCGCGCGCTGCTGGCAGAGCTCGGCGACCCGCAGGCCGGCCTGCGCGGCGCGCTGGTGGCGGGCACGAACGGCAAGGGGTCGACCTGCGCGTTCCTGGAATCGATCCTGCGAGCCGGCGGCCTGCGTACCGGCCTGATGCCCAAACCGCACCTGAGCTCCTATCGAGAGCGGGTCCAGGTGAACGCCCGGCAGATCTCGGAACAGGACTTCGCCGCCGCCGTGGACGACCTCCGCCCCGTCATCGAGCGCGTGGGCGCCCGGCTCGGGCCGCCGACCGAGTTCGAGATCCTGACCGCGCTGGCCCTGCAGTACCTGGCGCCGCGAATCGATCGGCTCGTCTGCGAGGTGGGCATGGGCGGGCGTCTCGACGCGACCAACGTCCTCGACCTGGGCGTCGCGGTGGTGACCAACGTCGCGCTCGACCACCAGCAGTACCTGGGCGACACCGTCGAGGCGATCGCCGCCGAGAAAGCCGCGATCATCAAGCCCGGGAACCGGGTGGTCACCGCCTGTGCCCCGCCGGCGCTGGCCGTGGTGACGGCCGCCGCCGAGGCGGCTGGAGCGACCCTGTGGCGGCTCGGAGACGAGGTGCAGATCGCGGTGACATCGCTCGGCTGGGATGGTCACCGGCTGGACGTGCGGGGCCCCGGCTGGGAGCACTCCGCCCTCCAGGTGCCGCTTCTCGGCAGCTATCAGCCGCTCAACGCGGCCCTCGCCGTCGCCGCGGCGGAAGCTGCGGGGGACGCTTCGACCGCCGCTGTTGCCGGCGGTGTCGCCACCACCCGGTGGCCAGGCCGGCTCGAGGTCGTCGCGGAATCGCCGCGCGTTCTCCTCGATGGCGGCCACAACCCCGCCGCTTTGGACCTGGTCGTTCCCGACCTCAGCCGCCTCGCCGACGGCGCGCCGGTCTCGCTGATCTTCGGCGCCATGGCCGACAAGGACCTGCCCGCCATGCTGAGGCGGTTGGAAGCGCTGCAGCCCGTCGCGGCCGTCTTCACCCGGGCGGCGTCGGCCGGCGATCGGGCCGCGGCGCCGGCGGACCTGGCGCGCGAGTGGCGGGGGACGGGAGCCGTCGGCGTTGCGGAGCCCGCGGTCGAGGCGCTGGAGATCGCGCGGGCTGCCGCCGGACCCGAAGGTGTGGTTCTGGTGTGCGGTTCGCTCTACCTGGTCGGCGAAGTCCGGGAGTCACTGCCGCGCCTCCTGTGAAAGCGCCGCCGAAGCGAGCCGGCGCCCGAGCGCCTCGCGTCCACCCGCTGGGCGACGCGGCGGCCTACGTGGAGCTCGGACGCCGCCTGGACACCGCGCTCAACACCCGCGCGCTGCGCCTCGCCGCGGCGCTCTCCGCCCGCCGCGGCGTGCGTGAGGCCGTCGGTGCCTATGCAGCCGTGACCATCCACTTCGATCCCGACGTGATCTCGCTTGGCGGGCTCGTGCGTCTCGTCGCCCAGCTGCTGCGCGAGAAGAGCGGCGAGCCGCTGCGCGGCCGGCTGCATCGGGTGCCGGTCTCCTATGACGGCGCCGACCTGGAAGCGGTCGCCGCCGCCGTCGGGCTGACGCCGGAGGCCGTCGTCCGCCTGCATTCGGCGCCGATCTACCGCGCGTTCATGGGCGGCTTCGTGCCAGGTTGGATCTACCTCGGCCCGCTGCCCAAGGCTCTGCAGCTGCCCAGACGCGACGTGCCCCGAACCGCAGTGCCGGCGGGCTCGGTCGCCATCGCCGGCCAGCAGTCCGGCATCTATCCGCTGCCCTCGCCGGGCGGCTGGCACCTGCTCGGCCGGACCAAGCTGCGGACGTTCCTGCCGGATTCGGATCCACCGCTCCTGATCCGGCCCGGCGACCGGGTCAAGTTCTTTCCAGCGTGAGCGGCGCCGCGTTCCGGGTCGAGGCGCCCGGCCTGCTCACGACCATCCAGGACCTCGGCCGCCCGCGCCACCGCTTCGCCGGCGTCGCCCCGGGCGGGGCGATGGACCGCTTCGCCGCGAGCGCCGCCAACCTGCTGGCCGGCAACGAGGAGGGCGCGCCACTGCTGGAGGCGACGGTGGCCGGTCCGGTCCTGGTCGCCGAGCAGCCGCTGCGAGCGGCCGTCGCCGGCGGCGACTTCGCCGTCCGGCTCAACGGCGACGAGATTCCTAATTGGTGCTCGTTCGACCTGCGCGCCGGCGACAAGCTTGACCTGCGCGAGAGGCGCGCCGGCGCGCGCTGCTACCTGGCGCTGGCGGGTGGCGGCTTCGGCGCGGACCGCTGGTTGGGCTCGGCGGCCACCTACCTGCTCGTCGGCCGCGGCGGCTTCGCAGGCCGGCCGCTGCGCACCGGGGATGTGCTGGAAGCGGCGGGCGCGCCGGCCGGCTCCGCCCCGCTCGAGAGCCTGGCGGAATCGCTGCGACCCGACTACACGCACGAACTCACCGCGATCGAGGGCCCCCAGCTGCGGAACCTGCTGCCCGAGTCACGCAAGCGCCTCTTCAAGCAGATGTTTCACGTTAAACATCAGGCGGACCGGATGGCCTACCGCCTCGAGGCGGAGCCGCCCCTGGAAATGCGCCCGGCCGACCTGCTCTCGTTCGGAGTCGCGCCCGGATGTGTGCAGGTGCCTCCCTCCGGCGAGCCCATCCTCCTGATGGCCGACCACCAGACGGCCGGTGGCTACCCGGTCGTCGCCACCGTCGCGCGGGCCTCCCTGCCGGCCGCGGCCCAGCTCCTGCCGGGACACGAGGTCGGTTTCCGCCGGGTCACGGTCGAGGCCGCCGTCGCCGAGTGGCGCCGCCTCAGGTTGGCCCTGGAGACCCTTCGGCCGAGCTGAGGCCGCCGCTCGCGACCTCTCGCGCTCGCTCGAGCACCTCGTCCGGGTCCGGCAGGGGCTGCTCCTTGCTCCGAACCCAGCGCCAGCGCACTACCGCCTCTGAATCCAGCACGAACACGGTTCGCAGCGGCATGCCCCCGTAGCCCGCCACATCGTCGCGCCGGACGCCCCACTCGGTGACGACCTTCCTCTCGAAGTCGGCCAGCATCTCGAAGGGCAGGCCACCCAACGAGTCCGCGAAGGCCTGGTGGCTGTAAACGCTGTCGACGCTGATCGCGTAGAGGCCGATGCCCGCCTGCCGGAAGCTCTCGTACCTGGTCCGTAACTCGGACAGCTCTGTCACTCAACCAGGTGTGAAGTCGAGGACGTAGAAGGCGATCACCGTCGCGCGCTGCTTGGCCGCCTGCTCGTAGAGGTTCACCGGCGAGCCGCCGGTCGACGTGAGCGTGAAGTCCGGTGCCTTCTCGCCGACCTCCAGAGGTGCGCGCGTCATGCGCCGATCTTAGGCAGTACCCGGCGCACCGCGGCCGCCACATCGAGCGCTGCCGGGGAATCCCCGTGCAGGCAGATGACGTCGAAACGCCCAGAGCGGGCGAGCGTGAGCGCCTGCCGTCCGGCGGCATTGGGGTCGAGCACCGCACCCGGCTCCTGCCGAGGTACCAGGCTGCCGTCGGACCGGTAGCCGCGGTCGGCGTAGCCCTCGCGCCAGGCCGGAACGCCCAGTTCGAGCGCAGCCGCGACCAGGCCGAACTCGGGCTGACCCACCAGCGCCAGGCCCCACCGGCGTGCGACGCGGGCGGCCGCGGCGGCCGCGGCCGCGTCGGTCTGGCAGCGGTGGTAGAGGGCTCCGTGCGGCTTCAGGAAGGCGGGCCGGACGGTTTCCGCCAGCGTCGCGACCTGGCCCTCCAGGAGCTCCTCGATCTGCTCGGCGGTCAGAGCGACCTCCGCCCGGCCGAAGTTGGCGCGGTCCTGATAACCGGGGTGCGCCCCGACCTTGACGAGCAGCTCCGTGCAGCGCAGCGCCGTCGCCGCCGTGATCGCGGCCGAGCCCGCGTGCGCGCCGCAGCAGACGTTGGCCGCATCGAGCATGGGCAGCAGGAGCTCGTCCGCGCCGCCCCCCTCGCCGACGTCGGCGGCGAGGAGGATCAATGGCGGCTGTCGCCGGCCAGCAAGCGCAGCGCGTGGTCGAGGGCGGGCAGGATCGCCTGGAGCGATTCCGTCGCCCCGGCCACGCTGCCGGGCAGGTTCAGGATCAGCGTGCGGCCGCGTACCCCCGCGAGGCTCCTGGAGAGCAGGGCGTTCGGTGTCTTGGCCGCACCCGCGCGCCGCATCTCCTCGGCGAGGCCGGGCACCTCGTAGTCGAGCAAGGCCGCCGTCGCCTGCGGCGTCACGTCGCGCTCGGACAGTCCCGTCCCCCCTGTGGTCACCACCAGCTTCGCGCCGGCCGCAATGGCTTGCGCAAGGGCGGCCCTGATCTCGTCGGCTTCGTCGGGAACCAGGAGCCGCCCGGCGATCTCCACCGCATTCCGGCGCAGCAGATCCTCCAGGGCAGGGCCCGACAGGTCCTCAGCTTCGCCGCGAGCGCAGCGATCGCTGACGGTGATCACCCAGGCCGTCGCCATTCGCCGCTCCGCCCGCCCGACTTGGCCAGCAACCGGACCTCGAGCTCCATGCTCTTGTCGACCGCCTTCAGCATGTCGATCAGCGTGAGGCCGGCCACCGCGGCGGCCGTGAGCGCCTCCATCTCGACACCGGTCTTGCCCGTCACCGCCACCGTCGCCTGGATGCGCACCGCCGACTCCTCGAGCTCGAAGTCGACCTGGATCGAGGTGAGCGGTAGCGGATGGCACAAGGGGATCAGGTCCGAGGTGCGCTTGGCGGCCATGATCCCGGCCACGCGCGCGACCTGCAGCGCATCGCCCTTCTTCAGCACGCCCGCCCGCAGCGCGCCGATCGCCTCGGCGCTTGCGCGGACCACGCACTCGGCCGTGGCCTCGCGTGCCGTGACCGCCTTCTCGGCGATGTCGACCATGCGCGCAGCGCCGCTCTCGTCGAGGTGGGTGAGCTTGCTCATGAGGCGACCCTATTGTGTGGACCGTGACCGAGACGGTGCTGTTCGACTACGGGTTGACCCTGGTCACGTTCGACTTCCCCAGGCAGTGTCTGGCCAACATGCTCGAGAAATTCCGGCCCCGGATCGCCGAGGCGGCCGGTCGTGCCGCACCGCCCGCGGAGACGCTGGTGGCGGACCCGCTCCTCAAGATCGAGGACGCGCTCCCGGACTTCGGCATCGACGAGATCGATTACCTCGACTTCTATCGCCGCGGTTGGAGTGACGCCGGCTGGAACCTTCCGCACGATCTCCTCTACGCGATCCTGGACGCCGAGCAGCGCTGCTGGGACGCCGCGGTGCAGCTGGTGCCCGACGCGCTTCAAGTCCTTCACGAGCTGCGCGACCGCGGACTCAAGACCGCGATCTTCTCGAACGCGCCCTTCCCGCCCGAGTTCCTCCAGCGGCAGGTTCGCGGCAACGGGCTGGCACCGGCCGTGGACGCGGTGGTGTTCTCCTCCGAAATCGGGAAGCGCAAGCCGGCCCCTGAGGCTTACCACGCGGCACTGAACCGGATCGGTGCCGACCCGGCCTCGACGCTGCATGTGGGTGACCGGTTCGTGGAGGACTACGAGGGGCCGCGCCGGCTTGGGATGCAGGCGGTGATCTGCACAGCCCTGGCACGATCGCCGGTCCCGGAGGGAACGCCGTCGATCGGGTCGTTGTCCGAAGTGCTGACCCTCATATGAAGCGCCGGCCGTCGCGGCTCTGGCTCTTCTTCTGGGGCCGCAAGCGCCGCGGCTACCCGGGGCTGCTGACGGCGGTCGTGGTGATTGCCGTGGCAGGCGCGATAACGGCGCGCTCACGCCTCGGGTACGACCTCGGCTACTGGCTGGGGATCAGCCTGGTGGTGCTGCTGGCGCTCATCACTCTGGGCGCGCTGGTTGCGGCGCTCGTCGGCGCTCTGCGGCCACGCGGGCGGCGATGAGCACCGCGGCGGCGCCGGCCCCGACCCCGTTGCCGATGTTCACGACGGTGAGGCCGGTCGAACACGATTGGAGCATCGTGCCGAGAGCGGCTTCGCCGCGCCCGCCGGCGCCGTACCCGGTCGGCACCGGAAGCCCGATCACGGGCGCGCCGACCAGCCCGGCGACCACGCCCGGCAGGACTCCGTCCATGCCTGCCGCGACGATGTAGCAGTCGGCCTCCCAGGCCTCCAGCTCCGCCAGCGGTCCGAGCAGCCGGTGCAAGCCGGCGACGCCGAGATCCGCCTCGAGGCGGCAGTCCAGACCGGCCGCCTCGACAAGCATCACCGCCTCCCGAGCCGCGTCCAAGTCGGAGGTGCCGGCGGTGAGCACAGCCACTCGCCCCGGCTGCGGCTCCGGCGCCCACCCGGGCTGCGAGACGCGCACGGCTTGGGCGCCATACCACCTCGTCTCGAGACCGTCCACTGCCGCCTCCAAGGCCGCCCGGTGGCCGGCGCCGAGGCGGCTGGCCAATCCCTGTCCTTGCTCTCGCGCCAGGGCCGTGACGAGGCTGGCGACATCCGCGGGCTCCTTGCCCTCCGCGAGCACGACCTCGGGCAGGCCGCGCCGGGCGGGCCGGCCGACGTCCAGCCGAGCCCGTCCGCCGAGCTCGACCAGCTGCGCGCGACGCAGCTCGGCCTCCGCCTCCACGACGGTCAGCTCGCCGGCCACGAGCCGCCGCAACACATCCTTCACCGCCGCCTGCCTCGAGGGGTCACAGGAGGCGATTGTAGGATCGGCTCGTGGGCCGCCTCGAGGAGCTGCTCGATCGCTTGCGCCAGGAAGCCGACGGCGCCTACACCTGGTCCAACGGGCCTGGCGACCGCTACGCGGCGCACAGCCATCCCTACGAGAAGGTCCTCTACTGCGTGGAGGGCTCGATCACCTTCCTCCTCGAGGCCGACGGCCGGTCGGTGGATCTCCAGCCCGGCGACCGCCTCCTGCTGCCGCCCAACACGAGCCACGCGGCGGTCGTCGGCCCGGCCGGCTGCGTTTGCGTCGAAGGGCATCGGGAGGGCCGGGGGCAAGGCCGGGGGTAGGATTATTTCGATGAGCATCATCGAGTTCATCCAGGACCGCGCGCGCTACTACAACTGCCCCGTGTGCGGCAAGAACTTGAGGGGCTGCGGCGTGCAGATGCTCAACCACGTCGACGACCGCTACACCGTGCAGGTGTCGTGCGCAGCCTGCGGGGTGAACTTCGTGATCGTGCTCGCGATCCAGGGCGTTTCTCTGGAATCCGCGGACGAGCTGGAGCTCGTGATCGACGAGGAGGAGCTGGTCCCGATCGACGGTGAGGTCCCGGAGCCCATCGGCGCCGACGAGATGCTGGACCTGCACCTCCTGCTGAAGGACTTCCGCGGCCCGCTGACCGAGCTCCTGAAGGCGGCTGACCGCACCCCTGGCTGAGAGCCGGGCCTACCTCGACGCGGCGGGCTCGTTCCCGCTGCTGCCCGAAGTCGAGGCCGCGCTGCAAGACCTGCCCACGGCGAACCCGTCAAGCCTGCACGCCGAAGGCCGCGCCGCCCGCGCGGCGCTGGACACAGCTCGGGACCGCGCCGCCGGCGCGCTGGGCCTGGGAGCGGCGGCCGAGCTGGTCTTCTGCTCCAGCGGTACCGAGGCGGTCAACCTGGCCCTGCTCGGCGCCGGGCGCCGCCTGCCGGCCGGGGCCCGCATCGTGACCTGGGCGGCCGAGCACCAGTCGGTCCTGGCCGCCGTGCGCCGGCTGGAGCTCGAAGGCCGGCCGGTGACGGTGCTGCCGGTCGACCGAGCCGCGCGCGCCGACCCCGCGGACATCCCGGCCGGCGCCGGCCTGGTCTCGATCGGCCTGGCCAACAACGAGCTGGGCACCGTGCAGCCGGTGGCCGAAGTGGTGACGCGAGCGCGCGAGCTCGGCGCGCTGAGCCATGTCGACGCGGGCCAGGGCCCGTGCTGGCTGGACCCGCACGCGGCCCAGGCGGACCTGGTCTCGTTCTCCGGCCACAAGATCGGTGCCGGCGGCGGCGGACTGCTGCGCGCAGCGCGTCACGTCAAGCTCGAGCCTCTGCTCTACGGGGGCCCGCAGGAGCGCTCGCGACGTGCGGGGCGGGAGGACGTGCGCACGGCGGTCGCCGTGTCCGTCGCGCTGGCCGGTGTCGGCGCTCGTCGCGTTGCCGAGGCCACCCGGGTGCGGCCGCTCGCACAGCGCGTCCGGGCGGCTCTGCTGGAGGCCGGTGGGCAGCTCACCGGTGGCGAGCCGTGCCTGCCCAACTTTGCAACGGCCGTCTTCGGCGACCGGCGCGGCGAGGACCTGCTGCTCGCGCTCGACCTGGCAGGTATCGCCGCCTCGAGCGGCTCCGCCTGCGCCAGCGGATCCCTGGATCCCAGCCACGTGCTGCTGGCCGCCGGCTACTCGCTGCAGGAGGCCCTGGGCAGCCTGCGGCTGACCCTCTCGTACCTGACTTCGGACGCCGACATCGAGATGGTCGAGTCGGCGCTGCACCGGCTGCCGCGCGCGGCCAGGGAGAAAGTGCATGGCTGACGTCGAGATCGAGCTCGCCGATCGCATCCGCCGCGGTGAGGGCGCCGTCCTGGCGACGGTCATCCGGCTCGACGGCCAGCCGCCTTCGCATACCGGCGCCAAGGTGCTGCTGGGCGCGGGCGAGGTCATCGCCGGCACGCTGGGCTGCGCCGAGTTCGATGCCCAGGCCCGAGACGATGCCGTCGATCTGCTCGGTGCCGGCGCGCCGGCCCTGCGGACATACACGCACGACCTGGGCTCGATCGAGGTCTACCTGGAGCCTCACCTGCCGGCGCCGCTGCTGCTGGTCTTCGGCGCTACGCCGGTCGCTCGCCGGATCGCCGAGTGGGGCGGTCCGCTCGGCTTTCGCGTCGTCGCCGTCGAGCCCGGCAGGAGCCTGCCGAGCCTGGTGGGAGGCGAGCTCTACGCCGTCCACACCGACCATGACGACCCCGGCCTGGTCGCGGCGCTGGCGTCCGTGCTGGAGGCGAATCCCCAATTCGTCGGCGTCATGGGCAGCCGGCGGCACACAGGTCATCACCTCGAGGAGCTGCAGCGGCGCGGTTTCGACACGAGCCGTATCCAGACGCCGGTCGGGCTCGACCTCGGCGCCATCAGCGCCGAGGAGATCGCGCTATCGATCCTGGCCGGGGTGGTCGCGGCGCGTCACGGCCGGGAAGGCGGGCCAATGTTTAACGTGAAACATCAGGGCTGATAGACCTCCGCCGCCATCAGGTCGTCGAACGTCTCACGCCGCCGGATGACGCGGGCGGATCCATCCTTCACCAGCACCACCGCCGGACGCGTCATGCCGTTGTAGTTGCTCGCCATCGACATCTGGTAAGCCCCGGCCGCCGGGATGCAGAGCACGTCGCCCGATTCGAAGGGGGGCAGCCGCGCGTCATTGATCAGGATGTCGGTCGACTCGCAGTACTTGCCGGCGATCGTCACCGTGCGGTCGGCCACGGCCTCCGGTGCTCGCGCCAGGTAGGCCTCGTAGCGGGCGCCGTAGAGCTTCGGCCGGATGTTGTCGCCCATCCCGCCGTCGACTGCCGCATACGTGCGCACGCCGGGCACCTCCTTGATCGACCCGATCGTGTAGACAGCGACGCCCGCGGGCCCGGCGATCGAACGGCCGGGCTCCACCATCAGCCGCGGGACCGGCAGGTCTCTGGCGGCGCAGCCGGCCTCGAGGGCCCGTAGCAGCGTCTCGACGAACTCGCGCGGGGTCGGCGGGTCGTCCGCCTCTGTGTAGGCGATCCCGAGACCGCCGCCGGCGCCCAGAACCTCCGGCGTGAAGCCGAGGTCGCGGCGCAGCTCCGCGGCGAGGTCGAGCATCACCTGCATCGCCGCCACGTGGCCGCGAAGATCGAAGATCTGCGAGCCGATGTGGGAGTGCAGCCCGACGAGCTCCAGCCGCGGGTCCGCCAGGGCGCGCTCGACGGCAGCTCGAGCCAGGCCGGTCTCAACGGGGAAGCCGAACTTGGAGTCGAGCTGACCCGTGGAGATGAAGTCGTGGGTGTCGGGCTTGATGCCGGGCGAGCAGCGCACGAGCACGCGCTGGCGGCTGCCCTCGGGCACGACGCGGGCCAGCAGCTCGAACTCGTAGGCGCCGTCGATGACAACGGTGCAGCCTGAGCGGTGGGCGTAATCGAGCTCGTCAGCAGCTTTGTTGTTGCCCAGGAAGTAGATCCGCTCAGGCGGGAACCCCGCCGCCAGCGCGGCGTGCAGCTCGCCGCCCGAAACCACGTCCAGGCCGAGTCCCGCGGCCTCGATCAGGCGCAGGAACCCAGGGCTGGCGAAGGCCTTGGCCGAATACAGGACAAGAGTCCGGCCGGCGCCGGCAGCCTGGTACTCGCCCGCCCGCCGCGTCACCGTCTCCTCGTCGTAGACGTAGAGCGGGGTGCCGAACTCGGAGGCGAGATCGAGGAGATCGCAGCCGCCGACCTCCATGTGCCCGCGTGCGTTGACGCGGTATGTGGCCGGCAGCAGCAAGAGGTTGAGTGGGTGCTAGTTGACTGAGGTGCCGCAGGAGCCGCAGCCGCCGCCGCAGCATCCGCCACCCGCCGAGCTGAAGTCCATGTCTCCCGCCATCGAGTCCGCGTGGCCCGCGGTGGCGAAGCTGGAGACCATGACCCTGGTCTTGCTCGAGGTGCAGGTGGGACAGGCCTGGCCGCGGTCGCGCTCGGCGAAGGACGTCAGGACCTCGAAGCTCCCGGCGCAGCTCTCGCACCGATACTCGTAGATCGGCATCGATTGAATTCTAGTAACGAGCGACTCACAAGACTCGCTGAACTTCTCCAGGGCTGGCCCGGGCTGGTCGCGCAGCCCGACCAGCGCCTGGTCGACGACTCCCTCGTGCTCCTGCCCCATCTGGGCGCTGCGAGCAGCGTGGTCGACGTCGGTTCGGGTGGGGGGCTGCCCGGCCTGGCGTTGAAGATCGCCCGGCCCGACCTGCGCCTCACCCTCATCGAATCGAACGGGCGCAAGGCCGCCTTCCTCGAGCACGCCGCGGCGGTCCTGGAGCTGGAGGACGTCCAGGTCGTGGCGAGGCGAGCGGAGGAAGCTGGGCAGGACCCGAGTCTGCGCGAGTGCTTCGACGCCGCGGTGGCGCGCGCCCTCGCCGCGATGCCGGTGCTGGTGGAGCTCTGCCTGCCCTTCGTCAGGGTCGGCGGCGTCCTGCTGGCGATGAAGGCGGCCGCCGGCGATGAGGTCGACGCCGCGCGTCCTGCAGTGGCCGAGCTGGGAGGTGAGCTGGAGGCGATCGTGGCCGCGCCTTCGGCGCTGCGGGATCGCGGCGAGATCGTCATCGTCCGTAAGATCGCGCCGACCCCGGCCGCCTATCCGCGGCGCCCCGGGGTTCCGGGGCGGCGTCCACTGGGAAAATAGCTCCCAGATGGCAACCACCTCGAGCGCCACACGCGACAGCCTGGTCGTCGCCGGCCAGGAGCTCCGCTCGCGTCTGTTCCTCGGAACGGGCAAGTACCGCACCGAGGAGGAGATGGCGGCCGCGCTGGAGGCTTCCGGCGCCGAGGTGGTCACCGTCGCGCTCCGGCGCCTCGACCTCGACGCGCCACGAACCCTGCTCGACGCGGTCGACTGGTCCCGCTACCGGATCCTCCCCAACACGGCCGGCTGCCGCACCGCCGAGGAGGCCATCCGGATCGCACGTCTCGCTCGCTCCATGGGGCTCTCGGACTGGGTGAAGCTCGAGGTCATCCCCGACCCCCGCTACCTGCTGCCTGACGGGGAGGAGACGCTCGCCGCCACGCGGGTCCTGGTCGCAGAGGGCTTCAAGGTTCTGCCCTACATCAACGCCGACCCGATCCTCGCCCACAAGCTCGAGGAGGCGGGCGCCGTCACCGTGATGCCGCTCGGTTCGCCGATCGGCTCCGGACAGGGTCTGCAGACCCTCGAGCAGGTGAAGATCATCATCGAGAACGCCGGCGTGCCGGTCGTGGTCGACGCCGGCATCGGGGCTCCCTCCGACGCCGCGCTCGCCCTGGAGCTGGGCGCGGACGCCGTCCTGGTGAACACCGCGGTCGCGCTGGCCAAGGACCCTCCGCTGATGGCGGCCGCGATCAAAGCCGGGGTCGAAGGTGGCCGCCTCGCCTACCTGGCGGGGCGGATCCCCCGCCTCCCCTACGCCAGCGCCAGCTCGCCTGTCGAGGGAATCTCGCGCACGCAGAGCTAGGGCCGCTGGGCCGCCGCCCGTTGGCGATGGCCCTGGTCGAATCGGCCGCCGCCGGGGTGCAGGCCGCCGCCCAGGGCGCCAACCTGGTGCGCCTGCGGGCGCCGGGCCTGTCGACCGGAGTGCTGGAGCGGGAGCTGCGCGAGCTGGTCGCGCAGGTTGACGTGCCCGTGATCGCAACTTCGCGGATCGATCTCGCCCTGGCGGCCGGTGCCCGCGGCGTCCACCTGGTCGAGGGCGACATCGGCTTGGCCGACGCGCGCCGGCTGGCGTCTGAGCTCGTGCTCGGCAGCTCCGTCCATTCCGCGGAAGGGGCGGCGGCGGCCGCGCGCGACGGAGCCGACTACCTGCTCTTCGGACCCATCTGGTCGACCCCCTCGCACCCGGACGCCGTCGGCGTCGGGCTGGATGCGCTGCGGGCGACAGTGGCTGCGGCGCGACCGGTACCGGTGCTGGCGGTCGGCGGCGTCGACGACGCGCGCAGGGAGCGCGTCATGCGTGCCGGCGCCGCCGGCTGGGCGGCGATCAGGATGTACGCGTGATCGAGCTGAAGGTCAACGGGCGCCAGGTTCAGCTCGAGGCCGAGACGCCGCTGCTCAGCTACCTGGAGCAGATCGGGATCGAGCCGCGGGCGGTCGCCGTGGAGGTCAACGGCGAGATCCTGGATCGGGCCAGCTTCCCAGCCACCTCGCTGCGAGCCGGCGACGAGGTCGAGATCGTGCGCATGGTCGGGGGCGGCTCAGGCGTCCGCTGAGTCGGCGCCTCCGTAGCCGAGCTCTATCAGCGCGGCTTCAGCCTCCGCCCGCTCGTCCCAGGGCTCCCTCCCCGCCGCGGTGATCATCGAGCGTTCGTGGCCCTTGCCCGCGAGCAGGACCACGTCGCCTTGCTGGGCCAGCGCCAGGGCCCGGCGGATGGCCGTGCGACGATCCAGCTCGATCTCATAGTCGTGCCCCTCGCTGCGACCTGCAGCCCCGATCGCGACCTCGCGGGCGATCGCCTCCGGGTCCTCCTGGACCGGGTCGTCGGAGGTGATCACGAACCAATCGGCACCATCGGCAGCGGCGCGACCCATCCCGGGCCGGTCGTGGTCGGCCCGGCCGGTGGAGCCGAACACGAGCAGCAGCCGGCCCTGGACGTGAGGGCGCAGCTCCGCGAGGGCGTTGCCCAGGGCGCCCGCCGCGTGGGCGAAGTCGATGACGACGGCGAACGGCTGGCCGAGATCGATGTGCTCCAGGCGCCCCGAGACGCCCGGGAAGCTGCTCAGCCCGCTGGCGATCTCGGCCGGCGAAAGCCCGAAGACCAGGCAGATGCCGGCGGCGCAGAGCGCGTTGCTGACGTTGAACCGCGCCGGCATAGCGAGGCTGACGGCATGGCTTTCGCCGCCAATGTTTAACGTGAAATGTGAGCCGGCCGGTCCCAGCTGCAGCTCGCCGGCGGCCAGATCGGCCTCGCCGGAGATCGAGTAGTCCCAGCGGCGCTCGATCGGGCGGTGCCGAAGGCGCTCGTAGCTGACGTCATCGCGGTTCAGGATCGCGGTCTTCGGAATCCCCTTCGCGGTGGCGCCCGCGCAGAGCTCCAGCAGGTGAGCCTTGGCCTCGAGGTAGTCGTCCCAGCTGGCGTGGTAGTCCAGATGGTCGTGGCCGACGTTGGTGTAGGCGGCGACGTCGAACTCGCAAGCGTCGGCGCGGTGCTGCACAAGCCCGTGCGAGGTGACCTCCAGCACGGCGTGCGTCGCGCCCGCGGCCGCCATCCGCGCCAGCCACGCCTGCACCTCGGTGGCGTCCATCGTGGTCTGGCCGGAGAGGTTCGGCTCCTCCTGCGTGCCGGCCCGCAGGCCGACGGTGCTGAGGAGCCCGCAGCTGCGGCCCGCAGATTCGAGCACCCAGGCGGCCAGGTGGGTGACCGTCGTCTTGCCGTCGGTCCCGGTCACGCCGGCCACCGCCAGCCGCCTACCGGGCCGGCCGTAGAACTCAGCCGCGATCTCAGCCAGCCCGCTCCGCGTGTCCGGCACCTGGAGGGCGGCGGCGCCCGCCGGCAGGTCGATGTGCCGCATCAACGCGACCGCGGCGCCACCGGCGGCGGCGGCGGCGGCGAACTCGTGCCCGTCCACGGTCAAGCCCGGCACCGCGACGAAGAGGTCGCCGGCGCCGGCGCCGCGGGAATCGGCCGTCACGCGGCGCACGTCGTAATCGCCGCCGGCGGTCACCGCGGCGCCCGGCACGCCCGCAGCCAGTTCGCTGAGCCGCATCAGCAACATACTGACGGCCGGATGGAGACCATCATCGGCGGCCGCAGGTTCGTGTGGGGCGAGCGCGTGTACGTGATGGGCGTCGTCAACGCAACCCCCGACTCCTTCAGCGGCGACGGGCTGGCCGGGCGCCCGGCGGAGGCCATCGAGCAGGGGGTCCGTATGGCCGCCGAGGGCGCCGCCATGCTGGACGTTGGCGGCGAGTCCACCCGGCCGGGCCACACCGCCGTCGACGGGGCGACCGAGCTGGAGCGCGTGCTGCCGGTGGTCGAGGGTCTGGCCGCTCGCACCGACGTTCCGATCTCGATCGACACCACCAAGCCCGCGGTGGCGAAGGCGGCTCTGGAGGCCGGCGCCACGATCGTGAACGACATCTGGGGCCTGCACAGCGCGCCCGAGCTCGCCGGCCTCGCCGCCGCGCAGGGCGCCGCGCTGGTTGTGATGCACAACCAGGACGGCACGGATTACAGCCGGGACCTGCTCCAGGAGATCGCGGAACGGCTGCGGGAGTCGGTCGACCTCGCCGTCGCCGCCGGCGTGCCGCGGGAGAGGGTGATCGTGGACCCGGGCCTGGGCTTCGGCAAGAGTGCCGGGCACAACGTCGAGGTCCTGCGCCGGCTGGAGGAGCTGCGGGCGCTGGGCCAGCCGCTGCTGGTCGGCCCGTCGCGGAAGTCCTACCTCGGCAGGGTCTTCGGGCTGGAGCTGGAGGACCGAATGATGGGCACTGCCGCGAGCGTCGCCGCGGCCGTGCTGCGGGGGGCCGACATCGTGCGCGTCCACGACGTGGCGGAGATGGTGCGGGTGGTTCGCGTCGCCGAGGGCCTGCGCTGACGGCGGCCACGGTCTATCTCGGCCTCGGGTCCAACCTGGGCGATCGCGACGCCAACCTGGCGGCCCTGCGGGACGAGCTCGTGGCGGCCGGGCTGCGGATCACCGCCGCCAGCCAGGTCCGGGAGACCGAGCCGTTCGGCTACACCGAGCAGCCCCGCTTCCGCAACCAGGTCATCGCCGGGCTCTGGGAGGGCAGTCCCTGGCAGCTTCTGCAGGCGGCTAAGGAGGCGGAGCGGCGTGTGGGCCGCACCCCTGGTGAACGCTGGGGCCCGCGCGTGGCGGACGCCGACATCCTGCTCTTTGGCGAGCTCGTGCTCGACGACCCCGAGCTGCGCATCCCGCACCCGGGGCTGCACGAGCGCCGCTTCGTGCTGGAGCCGCTGGCCGAGATCGCGCCCGACCTCCCTGACCCCGTCAGCGGCCGCCGGATCGCCGATCTGCTGGCCGACATACTGAGCTCGTGACGCAGGACGGCCTCCGCGTCGCCTGGCTGGGCCACAAGTCCGCCGGCGTCGGCGACGGGATCATCACCTACAGCCGCGAGCTCACCGACGGCCTCCGGCGGCGGGGCGTCGAGGTCGCCTTCTTCCACCACGGCGAGGCCGTCGACCCGAAGGACCTGACCCCGCAGGAGGCCGACGCCTCGGTGGCGCTGGAAGCCTTCCCGGTGTCACCTCAGCGCTGGGTCATCACCAGCCCGCGCTCGCGGCGGCGGCTGATCGACTGGCTCAAGCGCAACCGGGTGGACGTCGTCCACGTGTCTTACTCGTTCGGGTTGCTGGATTTCGAGCTGCCCCGTGTGTGCGGCCAGTTGGGACTGCCCCTGGTCGGCACCTTTCACGCTCCCTTCGACACCCGGCTGACGATGTGGGGCGGGCTGTCCCGCACCCTGTACCGCCTCTACGCAACGCCACTCAGCGGCTGCGACGCGGTGATCATCTTCGGCGAGACGCAGCGCGGGCTCCTGGAGAGGATCGGCGTCCCCGCTCCGAAGATCCACGTGATCCCCAACGGGGTCGACACCGACAAGTACTCGCCCGGGCCGGGTGGCAAGCGCGAGCCCGGCATTCGGCGAGTGCTCTATATGGGCCGGATCGATCCCGAGAAGAACGTGGAGCAACTCCTGCTCGCCTTCCTCGCGGCTGCGCCCGCCGATGGGGTGCGGCTGGAGATCATGGGCGGCGGAGCTGACCGGCGGCGGCTCGAACGCCGCTACCGCGACCGGCGCATCCACTTCCTGGGCACGGTCACCGACGAGCAGGAGCGCATCGACTGGCTGCGCTCCTCGGACGTGTTCGTGCTCCCGTCCAGCATCGAGGGACTTTCGCTCGCGATGCTGGAGGCGATGGCCTGCGGTGTCTGCACGGTGGCCACCGACGTCGGCACCGACGGGGACGCGCTGCGCGGCGCGGGCATCGTCCTCGACCCGAACGCGCTGCAGGGCGAGCTGACGGCCGCGCTGCGACTGCTGTTCGACGTGCCCGAGCTCACCGAGGTCCTGGGCCGAGCGGCGCGACAGCGCGCCGACGAGCGCTACTCGCTCCAACGCAACATCGACGCCGTCCTGCGCCTCTACCACGAGGTGGCCTCCGGCCGGCGCGTGACAGACCTCTAGGCGGAGTCTTCGGCGGCCGCCGGCGCGGCGACCTCGGCGTCCCTGGCCTCGGCGCGGACCGCGTAGGCGGGCACTCCGAGGGTGCGGGAATGGATGCGTGCCAGGTACTCGCCCATGACGCCGAGCGAGAAAAGCTGGGCTCCCGAGAAGATGCTGAGCGCCGATGCCAGGAATGCGAACCCGGGCACGCGGCCTGACTGCGTCGCGTAGACGACGATCACATAGACGAAGAGGCCGATCCCCAGCAGCACGGCGAGGAAACCCGTCCAGATGGCCAGGCGCAGCGGCAGTGAGCTGAAAGAGAAGATGAGGTCAAAGGACACGGACGCGAGCTTGCGCAGGTTGTAGTTCGAGCGGCCGTAGCGTCGCGGCGCATGCTCGACCGGCAGGGAGGCGAAGCGCGAGGTCGACCAGGCGAGCAGGGCGTCGATCGAGACATCCGGCCCATTGAAATCGTGGAAGGCGTCGCGGAGTGATGTGCGGTAGGCGCGAAAGCCGCTCAACTCCTTGACGCCGCTGACGCCCAGCAGGCCGCTCATCGTGTTCTTCGCGACCGCCGTGACGAAGTTCCGGCGCCGACCGTGGGTGCCTTCGCGGGCGTAGCCGTACACACAGTCGTGTCCCTCGTTCAGAAGCGCGATCAGCTTCGGCACCTCCTCAGGGGGATGCTGCAGATCGTCGTCGAGTGTGACCGTGATCGGATATCGGGCCAACCGTGCGCCGCACAGAGTGGCGTTTTGCTGACCGAAGTTGCGGGCGAGATCGATGGGGACGAGCTCTGAATGCGTATGTGACAACTGGATGAGCACACGCCCGCTGTCGTCAACGCTGCCGTCGTTGACCATGATCAGCTCAAAGGGGCCGCCCAGGTCGCGCAGCATCTTCTCGAGACGTTCGACCAGCTCGGGGAGGCCGACCGCGCTGTTGTAAACCGGGACCACGACCGAGATGCCGGTCTTCTTCACGCGCGGAAGGGCTCCCGCCGCACGACGACCAGGAATTCATAGGCGCCGTAATCGTGCAGCAGCGTCACATGACGCGACAGATGTCGCGCGCAGTGATCGAGCACCACGGCCGGGTCGGCGTAATAGAGATCAGGCCGCTGGCGTTCCGGATCGGAGTACTTAGTGAGCAGGTTGAAGGCGGTTGCCACGCCGCTCACGCTGTACATACGATCGACCGTTTGCAGCACGTAGGAGGTCCATTCCTCACCGCCCGTGTCGAACTTGCGGTTGAAGATTCCCGACGCGACTGTGTAATCGGCGACCGGCAGCTCGCCATCGTCGGCCACGAACGTTTTCCGCTCGTCGTTCTCATAACGAGAGCGGGCAAAGGCGAGCAGAGGCTCGGCGATGTCATAGCCGCAGTAGCGATACCGCAGACCGTGGGCGTCGAGAAACGGGATGAGAGCGCCCCAGCCGCAGCCATAATCGTTGATGGTGAACTCGCCGCTGGTGTCGAGCACGCGCAGGAGCTGCTCGAATCTGAGTGATTGCGCGGCGTCGTCTTTCCAGTCCACTCCGCGCCCGGTCGCGCCATGCTCGGAGAACGTGAGCGAGAAGAAGCGCGCCTGCTCCTCGCGCAGCCGGTCGGAGCCCATTCGGGCGCAGATCATACGCTCGGCCGGCCGTTGAACTGCGCCATCCTGCAGCCTTCCTATCTGCCCTGGCGGGGTTACTTCGACCAGATTCGCAGGGTCGACGTCTTCGTCTTCTACGACGACGTCCAGTACGACCACCACGGCTGGCGCAACCGCAATCGCATCAAGACGGCCAACGGGGTCCGCTGGCTGACCGTTCCCGTCCGCCAGGCGGGCCATCGGACCGAGCTCCGGAGCATCGCCGAGACGGAGATCCACTGGGACGCGAAGCCGTGGACTCGCTCTCACTTCGACTCTCTGCGCAGCGCCTATCGGGACGCTCCGTTCTGGTCGCGATACGAGCCGCTGCTCGAGGCCGTCTACTCGCGTCACGACCGGTACCTCGCCGACCTGACCATCGAGACGACGACGCTCATCGCCCGTGAGCTCGGCTTTCCGACCCGTCTCCTGCGCTCGTCCTCGCTGCCGAGCCGGGGGACGAAGACCGAGAGGCTGCTATCGATCCTGAGCCACCTTGGCGCAACCCACTATCTGACGGGTCCGGCCGCGCGCAACTACCTCGACGAGGAGATGCTCCAGAACGCCGGCGTGGACGTCGAATACATGACCTACGATTACCCGCCGTATGAGCAGCTCCACCCGCCATACGAGCCGCACGTCTCGATCGTCGACCTGCTGCTCATGACGGGGCCCGACGCGCGCCACCACTTCGGGCAGGTCGCCGCCGCGCCGGGATGACACCGGGGTCGAGCACGGGGGCCGGCGTCCCTTTCAACCGGCCCGGCCCGGTCGGTCGCGAGGCCGAGTACGTGCTCGAAGCCATGCGCAGCGGGCACCTCTCCGGCGACGGGCCCTTTGCGAAGCGCTGCGAGCGCATGCTCGGCGAGGAGCTGGGTGCCCGCGTCCTGCTGACACCCTCCTGCACCGACGCGCTGGAGGCCGCAGCGCTGCTCCTGGACACGCGCCCCGGCGACGAGGTGATCGTGCCTTCTTTCACCTTTCCGTCGACCGCTCTCGGGTTCGTGCTGCGCGGCGCGCGGCCGGTCTTCGTTGACGTCCGCGCCGACACGCTGAACCTCGACGAAACCAAGCTGGCCGGCGCGATCACCGAACGCACCCGCGCGATTCTGGTGATGCACTACGCGGGCATCGCCTGCGAGATGGACGCGATCGTGGAGGTGGCGGCCGCCCGTGGCGTGGCGATCGTGGAGGACAACGCGCACGGGCTCTTCGGCCGGTATCGCGGGCGCCCTCTCGGTACGTTCGGCCGGCTCGCGACCCTGAGCTTCCACGAGACGAAGAACTTCACCGCGGGCGAGGGCGGCGCCCTGGTGGTGAACGATCCGGAGCTCCTCGAGCGGGCGGAGATCCTGCGCGAGAAGGGCACGGACCGCAGCCGCTTCTTCCGCGGCCAGGTGGACAAGTACAGCTGGGTGGACCTGGGCTCCAGCTACCTCCCGTCCGAGCTTCAGGCGGCGTTCCTCGCGGCTCAGCTGGAGGCCCGTGTCGAGGTCCAGCGGCGGCGGCTGGAGATCTGGGACCGGTACCAGTCAGGTCTCGGCTGCTGGGCAGCGGACAACTCCGTCCAGCTGCCGGCGCCGGGTCCCAGGATCGAGCACCCCGCGCACCTCTACTACATCCTGCTGCCCGACCTCGCGACCCGCGAGGCGTTCCGGCGCCACATGGCGGCCCGTGGGATCGACGCTCTCTTCCATTACGTGCCTCTGCACCTGTCCGGAATGGGCAACCAGTTCGGAGGCCGCGTCGGCGACTGCCCGGTGGCCGAATCGGTGTCGGACCGGTTGGTGCGGCTGCCGCTCTTCACCGATCTCCGGCCCGCCGAGCAGGAGCGGGTCGTCGAGGCGGCGCTCGAGTTTCACGCCTGACCCGGCACCCCTCGCTCCCCGGTGGCCTGGCTGCGTGGGGCCTGGCGGCCGTGCCGGCCGCCGTCCTGCTGGTGCTTGCCTGGGCAGGTCCCTATCCCCATCCGAGCTTTCTCCGGGACTCCAGCACCTGGGTCTACGGCGCGCAGGTGATATTGGCGGGAGGCATCCCGTTCCGCGACTTCTGGGGCAACCCGGAGGCGAGCACGTACATCAACGCGGTGGCGCTCGCCTTCGGCAAGCCGGTCCTGCCGACCCTGTTCTTCCTCGATATCGCCTACAGCCTGCTGGTGCTGGCGGCGGCCGCCTGGGCGTTGAGCCGGGTGGTCTCGCCCTGGATCGGGGCGGCGGCCCTCGTGTGGATGGTGCTGCTCTTCCGCGAACCGGCGATCTTCCAGGGCGGCAACCTGACCGAACAGCACGCGCTCCTGCCGGTCTTCCTGTCCGCCGGTTGCGCCCTGCGGTCGCTCACCGCCAATGGCCGCAGCCTGCTCGTCTGGGCCGGGCTCTGTGGTTTCTTCACCGGCCTGGCCCTGCTCTGCCGCGAGAGCTGGGTCTCGATCGCGCCGGCCCTGCTGGTCGGGAACGCGCTGCGCTCGCCTGGACTGTCGCTGCGAGACTGGCTCCGGCTCACCGCCGTCGCGGCCGCCGCGGCGGCGCTGCCCGTCCTCGCCCTGGTCGCCGCCTACCTGGTGATCGGCGTCACGCCGGGCCAGCTCTGGGACCAGGGGCCGGTGTACGACTCGCTGTACGAGGTGCCGCCGGGTCGCCACCTGCTGCGCCTGGCCTGGCAGTCGCTGCAGCGGCACCCTGAGCTTCTCGCAATCCCGGCCGCGCTGCTCCTACGACTGCTGGCGGAGCTGTTCGCGCGGCGAGCGCGGCGCTGGTGGCCACCGGGACCGGTGGCGGCCTTTCTGCTCACGATGCTGGCCTTCGACATCTACCAATGGGGCCGGCCGGGCTACTTCTACGGCCACTACTACATGATGCTGGTCGCCTCGACGACCCTCCTCGGCGCCTGGGCCCTGGAGGGTGCGGCCCAGGCGGTGCCGGCGGCCACCGCGGTGCTTCGCCCCGTTCTGGCCGTCGCGAGCGCGGCGGCGCTGATGGCCTTTGCCTTCCCGACCGCAACCACGGAATCCCCCAACGGACTGCGCGCGCTCCTCGCCGGCCGGACGATCCCGACGCCCGCGCTGCAGACGGCAGTCCTCGACGAGATCGCGCGCCGCTGCCCGGCCGGGGCCCCGATGCTGGTCTGGGGCTACGAGCCGCGCCTCTACGACCTCTCCGGTCACCGGGCGGCGAGCACGTATTTCTACCTGTTCCCGCTGGAGATGGCCGGCTATCAAAACGCGGCCAAGGTCGGGGACCTCACCCGCCAGGTCGAGTCCGCGCAGCCCTGCGTGATCGTCTACCCGCTCTGGGACCAGGACAGCGTCATCCACTCTCTGTATCCGCCCCTCGAGGCGTCCGAGCGGCTGGGCTGGGTCAACCCGCAAGCCGGGGACCAGCGCCAGGCCTACCAGGACTTCAGCCCGCTCTACCCCTATGTGGCGGCGCACTACCGCCGCGAGGTGGTCGGACGCTACGAGGTCTACGTGCGCCGGACCTGAGAGCTCAGACGACCCACGGTAGGCCGTGGAAATGTGCAGCGAAAAAGACCAGCCCGGCGGCCAGATGGAGCCCGAAGACCGTGCCGCAGATCGCTGTCCGCCAGGTCACGAGGTCCAGGCCGTGGCGGAGGACGTGGATTGCGGACGCGATGAAGAGCAGATAGACGCCGATCTCGCCCGTCCACTGGTAGTTGCCGTCGAGGGCGTAGTCCCCCAGGCCCTCCACGAACGAGAAGTTGACGAAAGCGGCGAAGAGCATGGTCACCCACGCGAGCACCAGCAGCCGGTCCTGGAGGACGGTCCGGCGAAAGAGGAGCAGCACGGCGATAGGAAACGCGACCGACAGCAGGTAGCGGAGCGCAAGCCACCAGGGGCCGCCGACCGCCGTCACGTGGAAGTAGCTGATGTAGAGGTTGTCCAGGTAGCCCGGCCGGAAGTAGGCCTGGGTGACGTTGGGGTCGCCTGTGTTCTGCGCATACAGGTACTGACCCAGCAGGACCGCGCCGAGCGCGCCCAGCAGGACCGTCACCTGGACCTTTCGCAGAGGCCGGCGCAGCAGGATGGTGGCGCCTGCGAGCACGACCAGCGCGGGAACGAGGGCGAGCGCCAGGCTGGGCTTGGCGACGGTCGAGAGAAACGACCAGAGGGCGCCGCGGACGAGCGTCCACAAGCCGGCGGCGCCGGGCCCGAAGGCGGCCGCCGCCTCCACCATCAGCAGCAGCCCGAACGGCTTCAGCAGGACGACCGTGGGGTTGTGATACACGTTCGGCGCCATGTAGGCCAGGTAGAGGTTCCCGGCCCACGCCGTGGCGAACACGATCGGCGCCACCATCTGCAGCACGCTCGCAACGAAGGCCGCGAGCAGCGCCGGCCCCCAGCTCCCCCAGCGCCGCGGCAGAGCGTCGAGCAGCAGCACATAGGTGATGGCCGTGGCCGCGAGGACCGCTGCCAGCGCGGTCAGCAGCCCGGCGTTCAGAAGGCTGAAGCCGAGCAGGCGCGACAGCCCGCGGCTGAGCACCTCATAGAGGAAGTGCGGGTCGAGCGGATGCCTCGGGTTGCTCAGGTAGAGCACGTAACCGCCGAAGTCGGTGCGCGCCTGAGAGCGCCCGTAGAAGGCGGTTCCGTACAGCGATCCGACGGCTGCGAGTGACAGCGCCAGACCCAGCACGGCCGCGCCCGCGCGGGGTCGACCCGCCGCTCCCGGCTGGGGCTGCATGCGGCCGCCTATTATCCAGGGGCCCCGCCACAGTCGCTTGCCAGGAGTCGGGACGAGAGGTACCCTCGCCCCGACCGGTTTGGAGCCCAGCGTTTGAGAATTCTCGTCACCGGAGGCGCCGGTTTCATCGGCTCCCACCTCTCCCGACGCTTACTTGAGCTCGGCCACGACGTCCGCGTTCTCGACGACCTGTCCACCGGGCATCGCTCGAACCTCGACGGCGTGGCGGTGGAGCTGATCGAAGGCGACCTGACCGACTCGGACGTGCTCACCAGCGCGCTGCGCGGCGTCGAGGCCGTGCACCACGTCGCCGCCCGGCCGTCCGTGGCCCGTTCCTGGGCCGACCCGGTCGCCACCCTCGCGGTCAACGCCCAGGGGACGGCCAAGGTCATGAAGGCCGCGATCGCAGCCGGCGCACGCAGGGTCGTCTATTCGTCCTCCTCGTCGGTCTACGGCGACCAGCCCGCCGACGCGAAATCGGAGGACCTCGAACCCCGCCCCATCTCGCCCTACGGCTTCTCGAAGCTGCTCGGCGAGGAGATCGCCCTGGCGCACGCCCGCGCCGGTGACATCGGGGTCCTCGCGCTGCGCTACTTCAACGTGTTCGGCCCGCGCCAAGACCCGGACTCGCCCTATTCGGCGGTGATCCCGATCTTCATCAAGAGCGCCCTCGCCGGAGTGACCGCCACCGTCCACGGCGACGGCGAGCAGTCACGCGATTTCACCTTCGTCGACAACGTCGTGCACGCGAACGTGCTGGCACTGGAGAGCGACGCGAGCGGTGCGGCAGTCAACGTCGCCTGCGGAGCGGCCATCACGCTCAACGACCTGGTCGGCGCAATCTCGGGCCTCGACGGCCATCCCCTCCGGATCGAGCACGGAGAGCCTCGGGCCGGCGACATCAAGCATTCGCTGGCCGACCTGAGCCGTGCCGAGCAACTCCTCGGCTATCACCCGATCGTGGACTTCGACACCGGGCTCCGCAGGACGTATGAGGCCTTCGCGACCGCTTAGGGTGGCCCGGGTCATCACCCGGATGAACATCGGCGGCCCGGCCCATCACGTCGCCATCCTGGCGGCCGGGCTGCGGCCGGAGTACGAGACGCTGCTGATCACAGGTGCGCCTGAAGCTCGCGAAGGAGACCTGGCGGACGCCGCGGAGCGCGCCGGGGTCACCCTGCAGAGGATCCCTTCGCTGCGACGCCCGCTGCACCCGCTGCGGGACCTGCGGGCGCTGGTGGCCCTGGTCCGCGCGTTCCGCGCCTTCCGGCCGGACATCGTCGCGACCCACACCGCGAAGGCCGGCACCCTGGGTCGCATCGCCGCGCTGATCACCCGGGTGCCGGTCCGCGTGCACACGTTCCACGGCCACGTGCTCGAGGGCTACTTCGGCTCGCGGCGCGCGACCCTGTTCCGGTGCATCGAGCGACTGCTCGCTCGCGTCACGACCCGGCTGGTGGTCGTCAGCCCGGAGGTCGCCCACGACCTTGAGCAGTTGGGCGTCGGGCATGGCAACGTCACCGTGGTCCGGCTCGGGCTGCGGCTGGACGAGCTGGCGGACTCGGTTCCCAACGGTGCGCTGCGTGCGGAGCTCGGCGCCCGTCCGGCGACGCCCACCGTCGGCATCGTCGGCCGGCTCGTGCCGATCAAGGCGCACGAGGTGTTCCTGCGCGCGGCGGCGCTGCTGCAGGCCCGCCTCCCGGAGGTCCTGTTCGTCGTCGCCGGCGACGGGGAGCTCTGGGCGCAGCTGCACGAGCGGGCGGCGGACCTCGGAGTGGAGCGAAACGTCCGCTTCCTCGGTTGGCGCCACGACCTGGCGACGGTCTACGGCGACCTGGACGTGGTCGTCTGCTCCTCACACAACGAAGGGACCCCGGTATCGCTCATCGAGGCCGGCGCCGCGGGCCGTGCCGTCGTGGCGACGCGCGTGGGCGGAGTGCCCGACGTGGTGGAGGACGGGATCAACGGGCTCCTGGTCCCGGCCAACGACCCCGGTGCGCTCGCCGGCGCGATCGAGCGCCTCCTGCTGGACCCGGAGCTGCGGGCGCGCCTGGGCTCCGCCGGCCGGTCCCGCGCCCTGTCCAGGTATGGCGCAGAACGCCTCACTGCGGACATCCGCGCGATCTACGGTGAGCTCATGGCGGCGGCGAACCAGGGCCTCAGCCCTGATAAGGTCTCGGCTCGATGACCGCGAAACCTCTCGCGGGTCGTGTCCTCGTGACCGGGGGCGCCGGTTTCATCGGCTCCCATCTCGCCGACAGGCTGCTCCGGGACGGGTGGTACGTGACCGTCCTCGACGACCTCTCGACCGGCAATTTCCGGAATATCCGGCACGTTGCCGACGAGGCCAACTTCCGGTTCGTGCAGGGCTCCGTGCTCGATGCCCCGCTCGTCAGCCGCCTCGTGGACGGCAGCGACCACGTCTACCACCTCGCCGCCGCCGTGGGGGTCAAGCTGATCGTGGACAAGCCCCTGCAATCCCTCATCACGAACATCCGCGGCACCGAGACGGTCCTCGAGGCGGTGGACAGGCGGCGGCGGAAGATCCTCCTCACCTCGACCAGCGAGATCTACGGCAAGAGCTCCAACGGGCCGTTTCGCGAGGACCAGGATCGGGTCCTGGGCTCGCCTCAGAAGCTGCGCTGGAGCTACTCGACATCCAAGGCCGTGGACGAGATACTTGCTCACGTCTATCACCGAGAACGCGGGCTCCCGACCGTCGTCGCGCGCCTTTTCAACACCGTCGGTCCGCGCCAGTCGGATCAATACGGGATGGTCCTGCCCCGGTTCGTGGGCCAGGCGCTGGCGGGGAAGCCGCTGACGGTGTTCGGCGATGGCAGCCAGTCGCGCGCCTTCACCTATGTCGGAGACGTGGTCGAGGCGCTCACGCGGCTGATGAGCACTCCCGCCGCGGAAGGCGGCGTGTTCAACGTCGTGTCGGACCAGGAGATCACCATCAAGGACCTGGCTCTGCGGGTCGTCGCGCGCACCGAGTCGCACTCAACCCTCGAATTCATCCCCTATGAGCAGGCCTATGGCCAGGATGACTTCGAGGACCTGGCCCGCCGCTCAGGCGATGCCACCCGCCTGGCCCAGGTGACGGGGTTTCGCTGCACGACGACGCTGGACGAATCGATCGACCGCCTCATCGAGTACAGCCGCCAGTCGAACGAGGCCGCGTGAGCCCAGCGCTCGAGTTCGGGGTCGCGGCTCTCGTAGGTCTGGCCTCGCTATGGCCGCTGCGGCGGCTGGCACTGCGACTCGGACTGCTCGACCGCCCTGGCGCCCGCAAGGCGCAGCCGGCGCCGGTCCCCTACCTGGGCGGCGTCGCGGTCGTCCTCGCCCTGGCAGCCGGGGCCTGGTGGGAGCCGTCAGCGCGGCCGCTGCTGTTCGTGGTCGGCGCCGTCTGCGCGCTGGGCCTGGCCGACGACGCACGCAACGTGTCCGTCCCGATCAAGCTCGGCGTCGAGCTGGCAGCGGCGGCGGCGGCCGTACTGCTGGGCTACGGGCTCCACGCGCCGGGCGCGGCCTTCCCGGCGGCCGTCTTCAGCGTCATCTGGATCGTCGGCCTCACAAACTCCGTCAATATGCTCGACAACATGGACGGCCTGAGCTCGACGGTGGCCGCCGTCGCTCTGCTCGGCCTGGCGGCCGCCGTGCCGGCCGCCGCCCCGATCGCGGTCGCGCTGGCCGCGGGCCTGGCCGCCTTCCTGGTCGTCAACGCGCCGCCGGCGCGGATGTACCTCGGCGACGCCGGCGCGCTCCCGGTCGGGTTCGCGGTCGGCGTGGTCTCTCTGATCGCCGCCGGCCACCTGCCGGGCCGCGACGCGCCCATCGTCCTGCTGGCCCCGGTGGCGGTGACGCTCTTCGACACCGCCCTCGTCATCACCGACCGCCTGCTGCACGGCCGGCCGGTCGAGCGCGGCGGGCGGGACCACTTCTCCCACCGGCTGCTGGCCATGGGTTGGTCCCGCCCGCGCATCCTCGCGGCGGCGGCCACGACGACCGCGCTGGGTGCGGCGGCGGCCGTGATCGTGGCGCGCTGGCCCTGGGTCGCGGCCGGCATCGCCGGCACGGAGGTCCTGCTGCTGATCGCGGGTTGGTGGTGGTTGCTCGGAATCGAGGTCTACAACCCGGCTCTCGTGAGATCCGGCGAGGCTCACAATGCCTGAGCGGTCGCCCGCCTACAGCGTCCGGCTCCGCGACGAGATCGAGGGCAGACGCGCAACCGTGGCCGTCGTCGGGCTCGGCTACGTGGGACTGCCCCTGGCCGTGGCCATCGCGGACGCCGGGCACACAGTCGTCGGCATCGACACCTCCGCCGAGTCGATCGCCGCCCTCAGCGCCGGCTACTCCCTGGTCGAGGACGTCTCCGAGAAGGACATCCGCCGCCTCCTGGAGGCCGATCGGATCCGCTTCACCACCTCCTATGACGGCGCGTCCGGCGCCGACGTGGCGGTGATGGCCGTGCCGACGCCGATCGACGAGCACCGCACGCCCGACCTGTCCTACGTCGTCGCGGCGTCGAGATCGCTCGCGGCGGTGCTCAAGAAGGGCGCGCTGGTCATCCTCGAGAGCACCACCTACCCGGGCACCACCGAGGAGGTGGTGGTGCCGACGCTGGTCGAGCGCGGCTTCACGCCCGGGCAGGACGTCTTCGTCGCCTACTCGCCCGAGCGGATCGACCCGGGCAACGAGGTCTGGACGATCAAGAACACGCCTAAGGTCGTCTCCGGCCTCACTGACGACTGCCGCCAGCTGGTCATGTCGTTCTATCTCACCTTCATCGACCAGGTGGTCCCGGTCACGTCGATCCAGACCGGAGAGCTGACCAAGCTCTTCGAGAACATCTTCCGGATCGTCAACATCGCCCTCGTCAACGAACTGCAGATCATCTGCGACGCGTTCGGGATCGACGTCTGGGAGGTCATCGACGCCTGCGCGACCAAGCCCTACGGATTCATGCCGTTCTATCCGGGTCCGGGCCTGGGCGGCCACTGCGTGCCGGTCGACCCCTTCTACCTGGCGTGGCAGGCACGATCGAAGCGGGTCAACACCGAGTTCATCGAGCTCGCCGGCCGGATCAACGCCACCATGCCCACCTACGTGCTCGGGAAGATCGGGCGCGCGCTGAACGGCCAGGGCAAGTCGCTGCGCGAGTCGCGTGTGCTCGTGATCGGCGTCGCCTACAAGAAGAACGTCCAGGACGTGCGCGAGTCACCCGCGGTCCGGCTCATCGAGCTGCTGCTCGGCGAGGAGGCGATCGTGAGCTATCACGACCCCTACGTGGCGGCCATCGAGGTCGGCGGCGCCGAGATGCGATCGGAGGAGCTGACCGACGACTTCCTGGCCGCGCAGGACTGTGCTGTGATCGTGACCGACCACGACGGCATCGACTGGGGACAGGTCACCGCCTACGTGCCGGCCGTCGTCGACACTCGCAACATCCTGCGCCGGCAGGCGCTGACCCCGACTGTCGAGGCCTCGCCGACCGCGGCGTCCTTTGAGTGAGGAACCGGAGAGCCGCGTTCGGATCGCCTTCCTGATCGGGAGCCTGGAGATCGGCGGGGCCGAGCGCCAGCTGGTCCGGCTCGTCAACTCCCTCGACCCGACGCGCTACGAGCCGCTGGTCATCTGCTGGCACGGCCGGCCGGTGCTCGCCGCCGAGCTCAACCCCAACGTCCAGTTCCAACACCTGCAGCTCGGTCGCGTGGGCGCCCGGAGCTCGGCCGTATTCAAGCCGGTGCGGGCGGCGGCGCTGCTGTGGCGCCTGACCCGCCGGCTGAACGCCTTCCGCCCTCGGGTGCTGCACGCGTGGCTGCCTGCGGCCTACATCGCCGCCGCCTACGCCGGGCGGCTGGCCGGTGTGCCGGTGGTGATGGGGGCTCGTCGAGGCCTGGTCTCCTACCGCACCTACCCGCGCCTGATCTGGCCGTTCGCCGAGCTCGCCAACCGCCTGCTTCGAGTTCAGGTCTGCAACTCGGAGGCCGTCCGCCGCTGGGCGCTCGAGCAGGAGAGGCTGGATCCTGACCGCGCGGTCGTGATCCCCAACGGCGTCGATCTCGTGACGCCGTCCGAGCCCGTGCCAGGGCGGCCGCCTCGGGCCGCCATGTTGGCCAACTTCCACCGCTACAAGGGCCACGCCCTGCTGGTCGAGGCGCTCCGGCGCTGCTCGGGCCTTCCGGCCGGCTTCCAGGTCGTGCTCTACGGCGACGGCAAGGAACGGCCCCGCGTCGAGGAGCTGGCGCGAGACGCCGGCGTGCTGGACCACCTGGTGTTCGCGGGCCTGCAGAAGGACGCCGGCTCGAGGCTGGACGAATTCGACTTCACGCTGCTCTGCTCCACCGAGGAGGGATTCCCCAACGCGGTGCTCGAATCGATGGCCGCGGGTGTGCCGGTCGTGGCTACCGCCGTCGGCGGAGTGACCGAGCTGCTGCGCGACCAGGTGGACGGGCTCCTGGTGCCCTCCGGGGACGCCGGCGCCCTGGCGGCCGCCATCGACTGGATGCTGGCGCACCCGGAGGAGCGCAGGCGACAGGGGATGGCCGCCCGCGAACGCGTCGCGCGCGAATTCACGTTCGCGGCGATGGTGAGCGCGCACGAGGACATCTACGACCGGCTGCTGGGGCGGCGGCGCGGCGCGGCCGCGATGGCCGAAAGCTGACATGTGCGGTATCGCCGGCATCGCCGGAGGGCACATCGACCCCGACGTCCTGGCGCGGATGGGGACGGTCCTGGCGCATCGGGGGCCGGACGACAACGCCGTGGCGGTGCTGGATGGCGCCGGCTTCGCCTTCCGGCGGCTCAGCATCATCGACGTCGCCGGCGGAATGCAGCCGATCTCGAACGAGGACGGCTCCGTCTCCATCGTCCTGAACGGCGAGATCTACAACCACCTGGAGCTGCAGCAGGAGCTCGAGAGCCGGGGCCACCGCTTCGCCACCAGGTCGGACGTGGAGACGGTCGTCCATCTCTGGGAAGAGCTGGGCGAAGCCTGCCTCGAGCGCCTGCGGGGCATGTTCGCCCTGGCCCTCTGGGATGCCCGCAAGCGGGTCCTGTTCCTGGCGCGGGACCGCGTCGGCAAGAAACCGCTCTACTTCGCGAGGCTGGCGGGAGGAGGTCTCGCGTTCGCGTCGGAGATCAAGGCGCTCCTGCAGGTGCCGGAGGTCCCCCGACGGCCGCACCTGCCCGCCATCGATCACTTCCTGACCCTGCAGTACGTCCCCTCACCGCTGACGGCGTTCGAAGGCATCGAGCGCCTCGAGCCTGCGCACTGGCTGCGCTGGGATGACAGCGGCATCGCGACCCAGCGCTACTGGCGGCTGGATTTCGGGTCAAAGCTCGAGCTTCCCGAGCCGGAGCTGCGTGAGCGCCTGCTCGAGCTGCTCCAGGACGCGGTGCGCGTGCGGCTCGAGAGCGAGGTCCCGCTGGGCGCCTTCCTGAGCGGCGGGGTCGACTCGAGCGCGGTGGTGGCCCTGGCGGCCGCGGCCCTACCCAGGTTGAAGACGTTCTCGATCGGTTTCAAGAGCGCGCGTCACGACGAGAGCCGGTATGCCCGGCTCGTCGCCGAGCGCTTCGGCACCGATCACCATGAGCTCTTCGTCGACGAGGTCACCCCGGAGCTGCTGGACGACATCGTGTGGCACTACGACCAGCCCTTCGGGGACTCTTCGGCGATCCCCTCGTTCCAGGTGGCGCGGATCACCCGCCCGCACGTGACGGTGGTGCTCAACGGGGACGGCGGCGACGAGTGCTTCGGCGGCTACGAGCGCTATCGCCTGGCCCGCTTCTCGCCCTATTTCCGACTGCCCCGGCCGCTCCGCCGCCTGGGCTTCACGCTGGCCCGGCCGGCGACTCGGCGCCTTCACCTGGCGACCCGCCTGCTGCAGTCGCAGCCCGATGACCAGGCAGAGGCGTACTTCGCCACTCTGATCCACGCGACGGGGCCCTTGAAGGCCGAGCTGTACGCGGATGCGAGGCTTCGCGCCGAGGCCGAGCACCCGGCCCCGCCCCTGCGCGACCTGCGCAGGTACGCTTCGACGCTGCCCTCCTACCTGGACCTCATGCTCGCGACCGACACCGCCCACTACCTGCCTGACGACCTGCTCGTGAAGATGGACGTCGCCACGATGGCCCACTCCCTGGAGGCACGTTCGCCTTTTCTCGACCAGGAGGTGCTCCAATTCGCCGCGGCGGTACCGGCCCGCTGGAAGCGCCGCGGCGGCCGGGGCAAGCTGCTTCTCAAGTCCGCGCTGAAGGACCTGCTGCCGGCGGAGATCATCGAGCGCCCGAAGATGGGCTTCGGCGTACCCCTGGGCGACTGGCTGCGGACCTCGTTTCGGGAGCGGGTGTACGACTCCGTGCTCTCCGAGCGAGCGCTCGCGCGCGGCTACTTCGACCCCACGATCCTGCGCCGGCTGGTGGACGACCACATGGCCGGCAGCGACCGCCACCAGTACGTGCTCTGGGACCTCCTGCAGCTCGAGCTCTGGCACCAGGCCTTCATCGACCGGGTCCCCACGGCTCGACCAGCGCCGGCGCCGGCCAGTGTCGTCGCGGGCTGAGCCGCCTCTGAAGGCCGCCGTGGTCGGCGCGGGGGCGGAGCCGGTCGGGGAGCCGCGCCTCAACCTCCAGGACTTCATGCGCTCCGCCGGCCTCCTGAGCCTGAGCTCGGTATCGAACCTGCTCCGCGCCATCGTGACCACCAAGCTGTTCGCGCTTGCTCTCGGTCCGAGCACCGTGGGCATCCTCGCCCAGCTCTTGAACTTCTCGTCCCTGATGGCGACCATCATTCCGCTCGGCCTCACCACCGGGGTGAGCCGGATGGTCGCCCGGGCAGGACCCGACAGCAGGTCGTTGGCTCCGGTCGTCGGCACCTCGGCGGCGGTCTCCCTGGGCTCCGGCATCGCGGCCGGGATCCTCCTGGCGCCTTTCAGCGCGCAGATCTCCACGGCGCTGACCGGCTCCAGCCGATACACGCTGCTCGTGCTCCTGATCGCGGCCAGCTTTCCGCTCTACAACCTGGCCTGGGTGCTCGCCTACGTCCTGCAGGGCCTGGCCGCCGTCAAGCACCTGACGGCGGCGAACGTCGCCAACGCGATCGTCACCGTCGTCCTCCTGATCCCGCTGACGCTGGCGTTCGGCCTGACCGGGTCGATCCTCGGGGTGCTCATCGGCAGCGTCACCCAGGCCCTCATCTTCGTGGTCGCGGTGGCCCACGCCTACCGGCTGCGGGGCTGGCCCGTCCGCGGGCTGACGCTGGACCGCGCGACCGCGGCCACCCTCCTCCGCCTGGGCGGCATCGTGCTCGCCGGCGGCATCGCGATGTGGGGCTCGGTCCTGATCGTGCGGACGGTCGCGGTGCATCGCCTCGGCGGTCACGCGAACGGCCTCTACCAGGTCGCGTACGGCCTCTCGAGCCAGTACATCGCAGTGTTCATGACCTGGATGAGCGCCTACGTCTTCCCGCGGGTGGCGCGAGAGGCTCGCAGCGAGCGCATCCAGCTGCTGTTGAACTCGGTTCTGCGCGCCAACCTGATGCTGATGGCGCCCGGGCTCGTGCTCGTCACGGCGCTGCGCACCCCACTGATCCAGCTGCTCTACACGCATGCCTTCCTCGCGGCGGCGCCACTGGTCGGGGTGCAGGCGCTGGGCGACTATGTCCGGGTCGTCGCGTGGTCGTTCGGAGTCGCACTGTTCGCCCAGGGCTACGTGCGCACCCACCTGGTCGCGATGGTCGTGCAGAGCGTCGCCTGGGTGGCGGCCACCGTCCTGCTGCTCGGCCCCCTGGGCTTGATGGCGCTGCCGGTGGGATACCTGATCTCGTTCCTCACCTGGCCGCCTCTGCTCTTCGGGACGGTCAGGCGCTTCCTGAGCGCCGGGATCGACGGCGAGAACGTCGCGCTGATCGCGCTGGGACTCGTGGCGCTGCTCGCGACACTCTTCGTCCCCTGGCCCGTCGGGGTGCTCCTGGCCGTGCCGGTGCCGGCCGCGGTCGTGCTCTTCCAACGTCGCCAGGCCACGGCTTGACGCGCGTCCTGGCCGTGATCGGCAGCCTCCGCGTCGGCGGCGCCGAGGTCTATCTCACCCGCACGGCGCCCCGGCTGCGCGAGCGCGGTGTGGAGATCGAGATCTGCGCCCTCGACGCGTCCGGACCGCTGCTGACCGAGCTCCAGGCAGCGGGGATCCCGGTTCACGGGACCGGGTTCCTCAGGGTCGACCCGAGCGCGAAGATCCGCTCCTACCTGAAGGTTGCCGCCGAGATCCGCGACCTCGTCCGGCGCGGGCGCTTCGACGCCGTCCACACCTACCTCTTCTGGAGCGACGTGCTCGGCGGCACCGGCGCGCGCTGGGCGGGCCTCCGCCGCGTGATCATGTCGCGACGCTCGCTGCACGCCGCGCGACGCTCCTACCGGCGCGGTTACCGGTCCCTGGAGACGGCCACGAACCTGCTGGCCGCGGAGGTCATCGCCAACTCCCGCGCCGTCCTCAAAGACGCCGAGCGCAGCGAGCGGATGCTGCCCCGGCGCCGCACGGTCATCTACAACGGGGTGGACGTGGCCGGCTACGAGCTCGCCAGGCCGGGAGCGAGGTCCTGGCTCCAGCTGGTCAGCGTCGGCAGGTTGGCCGCGCACAAGGGCCACGACGACGCGCTCCGCGCCCTGGCCGAGCTGGCCCGCGCGGGCGTGGACGCCAGGTTGACCTTCGTCGGCGACGGCCCGCGCCGGGCCGAGATGCAACAGCTGGCGACGGCGCTCGGCGTCGAGTCGCAAGTCGAGTTCGCCGGCGAGCGCGATCCGCGGCCGGCCCTGCAGCAGGCGGACCTGTTCATCCTGCCGTCCCATCACGAGGGGTTCTCGAACGCCCTGCTGGAGGCGATGGCGAGCGGCCTGCCCGTGGTCGCCACCGACGCCGGCGGGACGGCTGAAGCGCTCGGCGACGCTGGCGGCGGTCGCCTGGTGCAGCCCCGCGCCCCGGCGGCGCTGGCACAGGCGCTGATCGACCTGGCCAGGGACCGGGATGCGCTGGCTGAGATGGGTCTCGCCAACCGACACCGGGTTGAAGCGAACTTCACGCTCGACCGCTCTTGTGACGCCCTCGCGGCCTGGTACCGCGACCCCCAGACCTCTCTAGACTCGGGGATCGCGTGAACACCGCGGTCAGCGCCCGGCCTGCGATCCGCGCCATCGATCTCCCCGCCTGGGCAGGACGCCTGTCGCTGCCCTGGCGGCTCTTCCTCGCGGCGGTCGCCCTTCGCCTCGTCTCCTTCCTGTGCTTCTTTCTCTACAGCTGGTTCCGAGGCCACGGCGGGTTCACGGACCCACACGACCCCGTCGAGATCGACCGTTGGGGCTGGTACATCGCCACCCAGCTCCACCAGGGCCGGCTGCCCGACGTGCGCGGCGTGAACCTGCTCGGCAGCTGGCAGGTCGGCTTCGAATATCTCGTCGGCTTCCAGTACTTCCTGGTCGGGCACCACGTCGCGATCCCGCGGCTGGTCAACGTCGCTCTCGCCGCCTTCACGGCGCCGGCGGCCTATTGGGCTGCCCAGGGGGCCGGCCTTTCGCGCCGGGTGGCGAGCCGCGCCGGCTGGCTGACGGCGCTCTGGCCGCTCTCCATCTACTGGAGCGGTTACGACCTCCTCAAGGATCCCCTGATCTGGTTCCTTGTCGCCCTGGCGCTGCTTTCGATGACGCGCCTCACCGGCCTTCGTTCCGGGCTATCCGGTGCGCTGGCCGCCGGCGGCATGCTGCTGGTGCGCATCTACCTCGGGGTGATGCTGTACGCGCTGATCCCGCTCGGCGCGCTCATCCGCCGGGATTGGCGCGGGCTCGCCATCCTGGTCACCCTGCTCACGGCCGCCGAGGCGGCGCTGGTGCTGGGGCTCCATCAGCCACCGATCTGGTCGACCGCGCCCTACCACGGCAACGGCGTCTCGGTGTCCCAGGGCCAGGCCGCCGGCGGAGGCGGAGGCGGCGCGGGGTCGGGCTCGGGCGACGTCGCGGCGGCGCAGATCACCGGGAGCGGCTCTGATGTGGCGACCGTCGTCCTGACCAACGACCCGAGGCTGATCGCGAAGCGCCTTCTAGTCGGCGGCATCCTGGCGCCCACCGGGCCGTGGTTCTCATTCCACCGCCTACTCTCACCGACGGTCGAGACCGGCATGTACCCGGGACTGGCGATCTGGGTCCTGCTGATCCCGTTCGGGGTCCTCGGCTTCGTGCGCGCCGTCCGCTCGCGTGTCCCGGCCGTGATCAACGTCGCGGTCCTCTCGATCACCCTCTGGGCTTCGCTGGCCTACCTCTACGCCGGCACCGCGTACCGGCAGCGAGAGATGGCCTTTCCCGCGACGCTGATCCTGGTCGCGATCGGTCTCGAGGGCCCGCTGCCCCGGCGCTGGTGGTGGCCCGTGTATGCGCTCTACATCCTCGCCGGCCTGGCGGTGCTCGCTCTGCACGTGCAGATCACGTGAGCGCAGCGACGGGCGCCCGCTTTGAGTTCGGCAAGAACTGGAGCCGCTTCCTGGAGCGAGTCGACGAGCAGCGCATCGGAGAGGCCGAGGCGTCGCTCCGCGACTGGCTCGAGGCCGACTCCCTGGCCGGTCGGTCGTTCCTTGACATCGGCTCTGGCAGCGGGCTCTTCAGCCTGGCCGCACGCCGCCTGGGCGCGACGGTGCACAGCTTCGACTACGACTCCCACTCGGTCGCCTGCACCGCGGAGCTGCGCCGCCGCTACCGGCCCGAGGACGCCGGGTGGACGGTCGAACGGGGCGACGTCCTGGACGGCGACTACCTCGCGCGGCTGGGGCGGTTCGACGTCGTCTACAGCTGGGGCGTGCTGCATCACACCGGGGCGATGTGGCGTGCGCTGCAGAACGCCACCTCGGCGGTCAAACCAGGTGGGGTGCTCTACATCGCCATCTACAACGACCAGGGCTGGCGCAGCCGGGTTTGGCGGGTGGTGAAACGGACCTACAACCTGCTGCCGGGAGGCCTGCGCTGGCTGGTTTTGGGGCCGGTGGTGGTGCAGCAGAAGTGGCGGATGGTCGTCCACGACGCCCGGCGTGGCGACCCCCTGCGCCGCTGGCGCGCCAACGCCGGCGGCCGCGGGATGTCGATGTGGACCGACCTGGTCGACTGGGTGGGCGGCTACCCCTTCGAGGTGGCCGCGCCGGGGGCGGTCGTCGCCTTCTGCGAGGCTCGTGGCTTCCGGCTCCGGCGGCTCTTCAACGCGGGTGCAGGACCGGGTTGCAACCAGTTCACTTTCGAAGCTGCCGAAACAACCGTTCGAGCCGGCGCGGAGCCGATGTTAGACTCCCGACGTGCTCCGAGGCGACAGCGCCCAGGCGCCGCCACCGACCGGAAGCAGCCTGATCCGACCAGCATCTGAACGCGATCCCGCCGTCGCCCTGGAGGGCCGCCGCAGGCGCGCCGGCCGCCGCTCGCGGTCTCTCCGCGCTCGCCCCCTGACACTGCGGCAGGTGCTCAGCCTGGTATTCGCGGCCATCCTGCTCGTCGTCGGCTTCGGGCTGATCGCGAACCCGGCCTCCCTGAACCCGGCCACGGCGATCGACGCTGAATTCCGCGCGGGGCAGTCACAGCTGGAGGGGGGTAAGGCGGACCTGAAGCTGGCGGTGACCAAACACGACCCGGCGCTGGTCGCGCGGGCGCAAGCCGACTTCGTGACGGCGGCCGGGCATTTCCGCCGCGCCCGTTACCTGGCGCACAACGACCGGCTCCTCCTGACCGCGGAGATGGTGCCGCCGGCACGCGATTACACCGCGCCGCGGGTTCGGGCGGTCGACCAGGTGACCGCGATGGCCCTCGCTCTGACCGAAGCGGCGCAGGCCGCCGCCGGCATCGACGCGCTGCTGGTGGCGCCGGAGCCCAAGGGCGTCCCCGCAAGCGCCCATCTCGTCCACGTCCTGCGGGGCTTGCCGCCGCTGATCGACCGGGTCGACTCCGCCCTGGCCCGCAGCCAGGCGGACGCGGCGAGGGTTGACCTTGCGGTGCTGCCCGGATCCGCCAAGGCCGCCGTGCTCCAGGTCCACGCGACGGCGGGGAAGGCGGTGGCCGCGCTGGCCGAGATGAAGGCCCTGGCGCCATCCCTGCTGGAGCTGCTCGGTGGTAACGGACCCCGCAAGTACCTGCTGGAGCAGGTGAACCCTGCCGAGCTGCGAGCCGGCGGCGGCTTCTTCGGCAGCTACAGCATCCTCACCGCCGACCAGGGAGCGCTGACCATCACCAAGACCGGTGATATCGCCGACGTGATCGGCCCCCGGCCCCTGGCGGGCGAGGCGGGCTACGTCGCTCCGCCCCGTCCCCTGACGCAGCTGGTCGGCGACAAGAGCTGGACTATCGCGGACTCCAACTTCTGGGCCGACTTTCCGACCGACGCCAAAGCGGCGGCACCCTTCGAGCAGCAGGCGTTCGGAACGAAGTTCGACGGGGTGATCGCCATGGACCCGCAGGCGCTCGCCGATCTCCTCGCGGTGACCGGCCCGATCAAGCTCAGCGGCTACGACCCGGTGTTCACGGCGAAGAACCTCACCGAGGAGATCTTCGACATCGAGGACACCTTTGCGGCGGTCCGCGAGACGCAGCACAAAAAGCTGCTGGGCCTCCTCGGCGCCGAGATCATGAGGCGCATCCTGCTGCTGCCGCCGAATCGCTATGACGCGCTCTGGGGAGCGCTAAACTCGGCTGCTCAGCACCGCCGCCTTGCTGTGTACTTCAACAATCCCGGGCTCGAGGCGAAGATGGACAGCCTCGGCTGGACGGGTCGCGTCAACCCCACCCAGGCCGCCGACTTCCTGCTCGAGACCGAGGACAACCTCGGCGGTGACAAGGCCAATCATTTCGTGACGCGCTCATTCGACCTGCAATTGACGCACCAGGGCGACCGGCTCCTGCACAACCTGACTGTCACGGTCACGAACACGACGCCGCGCTGCTGCGAAGGGGGTCGCACGTACGTCGCCTACGCGCGGCTGTACATTCCGGCCAACGCGGCCAACGTGACGGTGGCTGGTCTGACCCCCGGCAAGCATCGCAGCACCGAAACGCCGCCCGCCGGCCTCCAGCTGGTCGACGGTTGGTTCACCGTGTACGTCGACTCGGTCAGCCCGAACACCATCTCCTTCTCGCTCGGCTACGACACACCCTGGACCGCGGACGCCAAGGGAGCGCACCAGCTCTACTGGGAGAAGGAGCCGGGCACGGTAGCCGACCAGTTCAAGATCACCTGGTCGCCCGACGGCCAGAACACGGCCGTGCTGCAGAAGGATCTCGGCCTGGACCGCCTGATCGAGCTAACACCGCAGGTTGTCTGGCTGCCGCCGGCGCAGGTCGCCGCGGCGCCGATTCCGCAGATCACGTTCTAGCCGTGAAGCGAATCTGGCTGCTGGCACTGGGCGCGGCGGCCGCGCTCGTCCTGCTGGGTCTGACCTTCAAACCGGTGGTGGAGGGCGACGGGGTCGGCTACTTCATCTACCTGCACTCGGTGGTGAGCGACCACGACCTGCAGCTCGCGAACGAGTACGCGGCCGCACGGGCGGCTCACCTGAACGGCGCCGCGGCCTGGCTCTCGATCAGGACGCCGACCGGCCTGACCGCCGACTACTTCCCGGTCGGTCCGGCGCTGCTGTCGCTCCCGGCGTACCTGCCGGTGAGCTTGGTGGCCGGACGGTTGGCGGCACCGGTCGGGGTCTTCGGGACGCCCCTGACGGCCGCGTTCACGCTGGCGTCGCTCCTATACGGCCTGCTCGCCCTCGCACTGGCGTACCGCCTCGCGCGCGAGGTGCTCGGCTCTGGGCGCGCGGCGGCCGGCGGGGTGGCCGCCGCGGCGTTCGCGACGCCGTTCGTCTACTACCTCCTGTTCGAGCCCAGCTACTCGCACACGTTCTCCACGTTCATGGTCACCGCCTTCGTCTACGCCTGGTGGCGCACGCGCGGGGAAAGGACGGCGGCGGCCTGGCTAGGCCTCGGGTTGATCGGCGGCCTGATGGCGGTCACCCGCTGGCAGGACGCGCTGCTGCTCGGCCTGGTCCTGGTTGACCTGCCCGCCGTGCGCTGGCGCGCCAGCCTGTTTCCGCTCGGCGTGGCCGTCGGCTTCGCGCCGCAGCTCGCCGTGGACAGAGCCCTCTGGGGTGCCTGGCTGCCGGTGCGACCTCCGGGTCAGACGCTCTCACTGCTGGATGGCCACTACTGGCAGGTGCTCCTCTCGAGTCATCACGGCCTCTTCGTCTGGACGCCGGCGGCCCTGATCGCGCTCTTGGGGATCTGGCTCCTGCCCAGCCGGCGTCTCCAGCTGGCGTTCGTCTACGCCTTCTGCGCCGAGCTCGTGATCAACGGCGCGGCGCCCGACTGGTGGGGCGGCTTCGCTTTCGGGGCCCGGCGATTCCTGGACCTGCTGCCGTTCTGGGCCCTCGCCCTGGGTGCGCTCGCCCAGGCGCTGCGCCCGCGAGTCGCCTGGGCCCTGACCGCCCTGCTGGCGGCATGGAACGTGGTGCTGATCGCCAATTTCGCGTACGTGATCCGGCTCGACCGCGACCCCGGCTACGCGGGCCTGCTGTCCGGCCAGCTGCAGGCGCTGCAGTACGTGCCCCACCTCTTCGCGCAGGGGGCGGCCGTGCGCTCGCTGCTCCCCGGCCACCTCGTGACCGGCGCGCTGCCGCCCGCTGCCGGGCTGGGCATCCTGATCCTGGAGCTGGCGGCGATCGGCGTCGCGGCGGCGATCGGGTTTCAGCGCGCCAGCAGCACCAGGGCCGAGTGGGCCGGCAGCCACCAGCTCGCCCCGCCGGAGACGCGCTGAAGGGACTCGAGGTCCTGCCAGTGACCGGGCGGCACCTGGATCGAATACCCGGAGCCGGCCGAGGGGTTCACGAACACGACCGACGAGGTCAGATCGCGCCGGTAGACGTGCTGGTCCGGGTAGTAGTCGTCGATCGGGCTGCCCACCGTCGCGGCGTATTCGCTCAGGTAGAGCAGCGACCCGTACTGCTGAGGCCCGGCTATGTACAGGCTGGTGGCGTTGTTCTTGATCAGCAGGTAGTTGCCGATCGCCCACTCCTTCTGGGCCGCGGTCGGCGTGGTGGTCGGCTCCTGGTCGATCATCAGAAGCCCGCGGCCGTCGCGGTTGAGCAGCTGGTTGTAGCCCGCCATGGCGGCCGTCCAGCCGCTCCCGGACGCGCTCACGAAGCCTGATTCGTCGGCCACGTAATCGACGGCCTGGTAGAGCTGGTACGTGTTCGAGACCGTCGACCGGTCGGACCAGTTGACCGGTGAGAGGTTGACCGCTAGCGCGCCGCCCGAGTAATGGATTCGCGAGCCCATGCCCTTGGCCCAGCCGACGACCGAGGCTTCGTAGGCGGGATCCCAGGCGCGGCCCGAATACTGGCTCACCCAGCCCGACCAGACGCCGTTGGCGTAGTAGGTGTAGTGCCCGCAGCGGTGACCCGGGTTGTTGAAGTTGACGTTGTCGAAGGCGATCCCTGAGTAGCCGGCGGAGAGCTCGACGGCCAGGGAACTGTTGAAGATCGTGGCACGGGCGTCCGGGTTGGAGATGTCGATCGGCACGAAGCTCTGCCCGAACTCGTAGGCGACCTGCCCGGAGCAGTTGAACTCCACCCAGCTCGGGTGGTTGTTCTGATACCAGCTGAGGCTGCGGTTGCCGTTGCCGTCCCGGTCGAAGGGGAAGTAGTAGGTGTTGAAGATCCCGCCCGGCGCGGTGGCGGAGCTCGAGCCCCAGACGAAGTTGCCGACCTTGCCCACCTCGCTCGAGAGCTGGCTGATCCCGTAGTTGAACACCTGCCCGTAGGCGATGCCCGCACTCGTGCTCGCCAGCCCGCGGATGGCGGCCGGCCGGTCGACCCAGAACGACTGCGGCGACCAGGCGCTGCCGGCTGCTGTGACAACTTTCACCTGCCCGCCGCCGGCACCGGCCGGGACGGCCGCCCAGATGTCATGGTCCGACGTCGCCACGAAGACGGCGGCAGCCCCGCCGAAGACGACTCCCGTGGCGCCGGCGAGGTTGGTGCCCTGGATGTGGACGTGATACCCGGGCAGGCCCGAGGCCGGGACCACGCTCGCGATCGCGGGCGGACCCGCGGCGGCGACCGGCGCGGCGCTGCTCGACGAAGCCGCGTCCGAGGTTGACCCCGCGGCGGGAACGTCGAGAATGCCCGCGCCGTCAGGCGCGAGCGCGGAAACCCCGTCGAGGCCGGGCAGTGACACCGCGGCCGAGCCCGCGATCGCCGTGCGCGGAGAGGGTGCCGGCGAGGCCACCGTAGGGCCCGGCCTGCCGGCGCCGCCGGTGCCCCCGGGCAGCGTCGCCGTCAGCGGCAGAGCTGCCGCAGCCGCTCCTCCGTCCGCGATGGCTCCCACGCCCGCAACCAAAGCGAGGACAGCCCCCAGCGTGCTGGCTCTCTTCTTCCCCCCGACTCCCACTGGGCACGTTCAACGCGGAAAGTCCGGATATTTTGCTGTCCGGATTGTTGACAACAGGGACGGCCCCTTTGCGGCCGAGTCTAGGTCCGTGCCCGCTGCTGCTCGAACATCTCCAGCGCCTCTTTCACGGTAGTCGCGTCCTCCGGCTTCTTGTCCGCGGCGCGGAAGGAGACGATGCGCGGGAAGCGCAGCGCGAGGCCCGGGCGGTCGGCCGTCATGCCCGCGGTGTGGCGGGGACTGGGCGTGATCTCGTCCGCCAGCACCTCGGCGACGATGACCGGCTGGAGCCATACGTCCGGAGTGAGGAGCGAGTTGACTCGAGCCGGGCGCTCCGGCACCTCCAGGTCGCGTACCCGCTCATACAGCTCGCGCCAACCCGCGTCTGAGAGGCCGGTTCCGATCTTGGTGATGGTCGCGAACTCGTCCCGCTCGGAGTCATAGACTCCGGCCAGCAGCGCGCCGGCGCCGAACTCAACTCGCTTGCCCTTGCCGTGGTAATAGCCGAGGAGGACGACGTCGATGGTGTCGTTCAGCTGCCCGCTGGTGTTGCGCTTGAGCTTGACCCAGTTGAAGTTGCGGGCGCCCGCCTGGTACGGCGAGTCGAGCCGCTTGGCGACCACCCCCTCGAGCCCGCGGGCGATGTTGTCGAGAAGCTGGGCTCGCAGCTCTTCGGCGGAGTCCGTGCGCATGATCGGCGCGACCAGCAGGCGCTCCGAAGCGCCGACCAGCTCGGCCACGGTCTCGAGCCGCTGCTCGTAGGGCAGCGGCGTGAGGTCCACGCCGTCGCGGTACATCACGTCGAAGACGAAGACGCGCAGCGGGATCGACTGGGAGAACTCCTGGACGCCCTGCTTGCGGCGCCGGCCCATCGTGAGCTGGAACGGCAGGTACTCCTCGGACTCCGGGCTGTACGCGATCGCCTCCCCGTCGAGGATCAGGCTCTGAGCCTCCAGCGCCTGCGCGGCGGCGACGAGCTCCGGGAAGGCGTCGGTCATGTTCTCGAGGTTGCGCGAGAAGAGGTTGACCTCCTCGCCGTCGCGGTGGACCTGGATCCGGAAGCCGTCGTACTTGGGCTGCACTCCGACCAGGCCGAGCTTGCGGATGACCGCGTCGGGGTCGGGCAGGCGCTCCGCCAGCTGCGGCCGGAGGGGGCGGCCAACCGTCACCGCAAGCTGCTCGACGGCGGCTTCGCCACCGGCCCAGAGCGTGCTGGCGATCAGGCCGAGGTCGGAGGTGCGGTTGTAGGCGCCCTCCAGCAGCGGCCGGAGGGAGCGGTCGCCCTTGCGGGCCAGCGAGATGGCGTCCAGGACGGTGGGGTCGCCGATGCCCAGCCGCAGCTTGCCGGTCGTGATGCGCACCAGGTGCTTGGCGGAGACCGGGTCGAGCTCGGCGAGCAGGCCCGCAAAGAGCTCCAGCTTCCGAGTCTGGCTGCCTGCGCCGCTCAGCTCGGCGATCTCGGTCAGCCGGCGGTGGACGTCCTCGACGGTGGGCGCCGGCGCGTGCAGGGCCGGCGCCAGCTCGCGGACGGCGGCGCCGAGGTCGCCCAGGCGCCGGGCGGCCGCGGTCACCTCCTCCCGCGGCGTCGAGTAGGCGGTCGCCGCGGCGGACTCGATCAGCTTCTCGCCGAGCCCGATCTCGAGCGGCACGAAGAACGGCGCCAGCCGGCCCTGTACCAGGTACGTGATCGGCGAGATCTCCGCCGGCGTGGCGGCCTCGTAGAGGTCGGCCAGGATCCGGACCAGCTCGTTGCGACTCCGGGTGCCCTCGAGACGGTCGAGACCGGCGGCCAGCTCGTCGAACCGCATCAGGGCAGGGGTGCCGGCGGTAGCTGGATAGCCAGGCTCAGCTGACAGCCTTCTTCACGAGCGCGATGATCCTGGCCTCGTCGGCGGCTGTCAGTCTCCTCAGCGCGAAGGCAGTCGGCCACATGTCGCCTTCGTCGAGGTTGGCCGCCTGCTGGAAACCCAAGGTCGCGTATCTCGATTTGAACTTCTGCCCGCTCTGGAAGAAGCAGACGACCGTGCCGTCCTTGGCGTAGGCCGGCATCCCGTACCAGGTTC
>Ga0070714_100000143_pt1 | contig 57312 bp, 53 predicted proteins | sample LARL83metaG_FD_65450 | JGI IMG/M metagenome (GOLD analysis project Ga0070714, IMG submission 65450) | Corn, switchgrass and miscanthus rhizosphere microbial communities from Kellogg Biological Station, Michigan, USA - LAR L8-3 metaG | ecosystem: Host-associated > Plants > Roots > Rhizosphere ... | reverse complement strand
CCCCGGCTGGGGCTGGAGAAGCTCTATTACCTCTTGTGAAAGTGCTGGATCGTGGGCCGTGATCAGCCCTTGGGGAAGACTTTGCTAACGAGGTCGGTGAACCGAGGCTGCGCGTCGGCGGAGTAGCTGTCCCACCGGGCCTCTGGCCAGATCTCCACCAGGTCTCCGGTCCCGGCCACCACCACCGTCGAGCCCGGCTCGATCCGTGAGTAGCGGCGCTGCTCCTGGGTCAGCGTCACGCGGCCCTGGGTGTCGAATTCGCAGGGCTGGGCGAGGGAATAGAGCATCCGGCGGAACTGCCGCTCCTGGTCGGTCGCCTGCCACGGCGCCGGCACCGCTTGCGCCACCTTCTCGAACTCCGCCGGCGTGTAGATCACCAGCACGTCGTCCGGCCCGATCGAGATGTGGCTGCCCTCCGGCAGCTTGTCCCGGAGCCGGTGCGGAATCGCCAGGCGGCCCTTCGCGTCGACTTTGGGCCGGTAGGTGCCGGCGAACATCCACGGCTAGCTCAGCTCGTTGCGGGCGTTGCGCGCGTTCCGAGCATTGCGGGCGTTGCGGGCGTTTCGAGCGTTGCGTGCGCAGACAGCAGTGACGGGGAGCAGTGCTAGGAGGAGGGAGGGCTGCATCGGGTACATGGACGTTGGCTGCGACGTTGGCTGCGACGTTTGTAGTTCTTTCACCACTGCTCCCCACTAATCACCGCTGTACACCGCCGGACAGTATCAGGGCGCCACGCAGGTGTCAAGGAAATAGCGAAATTAGTTGGGGGAGTCCCCACTGGGGGCCCGGGCAGACTCCTCCCCACTTGCTGGGGAGGGGCCATTCCCCGCTTCGCGGGGACCCCTAAGTCCGGAGGGGCCTCGCCTACCTAGTCCAGGAAGACGTCCAGCTGGAGTTCCGCCTCCACCCCGCCGTAGACGCTGAGGTCGGTGATGCCTTCCTCGGCGAGCACCTCGTCGTCGATGAAGAAGTTGCCCGTGCACTCGCGGCTGGGCCTGGTGAGGATCGCGTGGGCGGCGTCGGCCATGATCCGCGGGTCGCGGGCGCGGCGCATCGCCTCTTCCCCACCCAACAGGTTCTGGATCGCCGCCGTGGCGATGGTCGTCCGCGGCCAGAGCGAGTTGGCGGCGACGCCGTCGGAGCGGTAGTTCTCGGCGAAGCCCAGCGTGCACATGCTCATGCCGTACTTGGCGATGGTGTACGCGAGGTTCGGCGCGAACCAGCGCGGCTTCAGGTTGAGCGGCGGCGAGAGCGTCAGGATGTGCGGGTTCTCGGCTTTCTTGAGGTGCGGCAGGCATGAGCTCGTGAGCAGATAGGTGCCGCGCGTGTTGATGTCCTGCATGAGGTCGTAGCGCTTCATCGGCAGGTTCTCGGGATCCGCAAGGTCGATCGCCGAGGCGTTGTTGACGACGATGTCCACGCCGCCGAACCGGTCTACGGTCTGCTGGACGGCGGCCGCCACGGCTTGGTCGTCGCGCACGTCGCCGACGAAGGCCAGGCACTCACCGCCGGCCTTCTCGATCTCCTCCGCGGCGGTGTAGATCGTGCCCTCCAGGCGCGGGTGCGGCTCGGCGGTCTTGGCGATCAGCGTGACCTTGGCGCCGTCCTCCGCCGCCCGCAGCGCGATGGCCAGGCCGATGCCCCGACTCCCGCCGGACATAACCATCACCTTGCCGCTCAGACTTCTCTCAGCCGCCACGTCAGAACTCATTCTGCGGGAGTGCGAAGGACGGCTCTAGTTGATCCGCTTCTCCTTGCCCGCCCACTCCTTCTCCCGGAGGACGAACTTCTGAACCTTGCCGGTTGAGGTCTTGGGCAGGTCCATGAACTCGACCGCCTTGGGAGCCTTGAACCGGGCAAGCCGGCCGCGGACGTGCTCGATGATCTCGTCCTCGCTCGCCGACTGACCTGGCTTGAGGGTGACGAACGCCTTCGGGACCTCTCCCCACTTCTCGTCGGGGATGGCGATGACGGCGCATTCCATGACCGCCGGGTGGGAGACGATTGCCTGCTCCACCTCTATGGTCGAGATGTTCTCGCCGCCCGAGATGATGATGTCCTTCTTGCGGTCGCGCAGCTCGATCTGGCCGTCGGGATGCATCACGCCGACGTCGCCGGAGTGGAACCAGCCGCCGGCGAAGGCCGTCTCGGTCGCCTCGACGTTGTCGAAGTAGCCCTTCATGACGACGTTCCCGCGCATGCAGACCTCGCCCATGGTCTCGCCGTCCTGCGGGACGCGCCGCATCTGCTCGTCGAAGACCGCGACCTCGCCGGCACAGAGGTTGGCCAGGCCCTGCCGCGCGCGCAACTGCGGCGACGCGTCGGGTGCCGCGACATTGATCGTGAAGGGACCGTAGGTCTCGGTCAGGCCGTAGACGTGCTCGAGCTCGAAGCCGAGCTCGGCCATGGTGCCGATGATGGTCGGCGAGGGCGGCGCTCCGGCGGTGAAAAGCCGCACGGGCCGCTCCAGCGTGGCCGCGTCGGGGTGGTTGACCAGCATCGTGAGCACAGTCGGCGCGGCGCAGAAGTGCCACTCGGCCTCGGTCCGGAAGAGCTGCCAGACCTCGCTCGGCTCGATCTTGGGGATGCACCAGCTGCGAGCGCCCACGGCGACCGTCGCCCAGGGGAAGCACCAGCCGTTGCAGTGGAACATGGGCAGCGTCCAGAGGTAGGTGCTGTCCTGCGTGAGGCGGTGGTCGATCGCCATCGCGAGCGCGTTGAGGTAGGCCCCGCGGTGGTGGTACATGACGCCCTTGGGCCGGCCGGTCGTGCCCGACGTGTAGTCGATCGCGATCGTCTCGTACTCGTCCTCGAGCCAGGTCTCCACCGGCTCCTCCGACCCGGTGGCGAGCAGGGCCTCGTGCTCCTCGGCCGCGTTGATGCGGCGGATCCCGACCGGCGCCTCGGCCAGCAGCGGCTCAAGCTCGGGCGAGTAGATCACGAACTTGGAGCCCGAGTGCTCGAGGATGTAGCCGATCTCGCCGGCCGAGAGGCGCGTGTTGATGGCAACGATCACGCCGCCCGCCTGGGGCACCCCGAAGTGGCCGAGCAGGAGCGGCTCGGAGTTGAGCGCGAGGTAGGCGACGCGGTCGTCCTTCTGCAGCCCAGCGCCGCGCAGAGCGTGCGCCAGCCGGCGCGCCCGCGCGCGCCATTCGGCATAGGTGTAGCTCCGGTCGCCGTCGACGACGGCCACGCGGACCGCGTGCGCGGTGCCCGCACGCTCGAGGAAGCTGATCGGCGTCAGCTCGTCGCGGAAAACTGTCGCGCCGCGCTCGGTCGCCCTCGACTCTGTGATCGCCATCAGTCGCTCACCTCCCACTCAGCACAGCTTGCGTTTGCGTCACCTGGGCCACCCGCTTGCCCTCAAGGTCATGGATGTCCGTCTGCACCACGATGGTCGTCCGCCCGACGTGCAGCGGCCGGCTGGTCGCGCTCACCGCCCCGTCTCGCACGCCGCGGAAGAAGTTGGTCTTGGACTCGATCGTGCTGGTGAGCGCGCCTTCCGGCAGGTTCAGGAAGGCGCAGATGGCGCCGAGCGAGTCGGCGAGGGTCATGAGGGCGCCGCCATGCAGGACGCCCCCCGACGTGCAGAGATCGTCGCGCCAGCGCAGCCGGCCGGTAACCTCCGCCGGCGTCGCGCTCACGAGCTCGATGCCGAGCTGTCGCGCGAACGGCATGACGTCGATCAGCGCCTCTGTGTCGGCCGCCACGCCCGGGATGTTAGCCGCATGATTCGCATCGTGGATCGCGAGGCCGTCGAGCTCCTCTGGAGGTTCACGGACTACAGCTGGCGCACTTACGAAGCAGCGATCCGGCCGAGCGGGGACGAGGTGCTGACCCGTGCCGCGCCGGGTTCCGGCTGGCCGGCCTTGCGAGATGCCCTCGTTCACATCTGCTGGGCCTACGTGCGGTGGCTGACCAGCCCCACGGAGACCACGAGCACGCCGCCGGAGAACGTCGCGACCTGGGATGAGCTCAATGACTATCGCGGGCGCGTCCGCGACCACGCCCGTAGGTATTTCGACTCGCTGTCAGACGAGGCGCTGACCACGCCTCGAGAGATGATGGTCGACGGGCGGCCGCTGCGCTACAGCCCCGGCGAGGTGCTGGCCAGCACGATGCTGCACGAGCGGCAGCACCACGGCGACCTGAACACGCTGCTCTATCAACTCGGCATGGAGATCCCGCTGGTCGAGTTCCGGTTCTCGCTGCCCGATCGCGGCTGACGATTACGACGTCTGTACCGACCGGTAGGAGACAAAGCGCGCCAAGGCGGCGCCGATCGCGTACGCGAACGGCGGCCACATGACCGCGTACGCGGTATCCGCCCAGGTCCCGTGCCCTATCCACGCATCGAACAGCGCCAGCGCGCCGAGAGCCACCTGACCTCGCGCGAGCCGGCGGACCAAACTGTCCTGCGTTGCCTCCCACGGGCTGACGCCGAACAGCCACGCCACGGACGGCCACCTGGCGAGCCACAGCGGGCGGCTGAGGCCGAGCCCGAGGCCCGAGATCACGAAGGCGACCCCGAAGGCGATCAACCAGTTCGCGTACACGGCCCAATCGTATGGCCGCAGCGAAAGAGCACACAAGCTACCGAGGATGCCGAAGATTGTCCGCTTAGGTCGGGGGAGGCTCCTCCGGTTCGGGCACCTCAAGCTGCCGCCGCCTCCTGATCACCCAGGCCGCGGCGCCCCCCACCGCAGCGAGGAGCGCCGCGGCGCCGGCCAGCGGCCAGGGCCACCAGGTGTGGGCCAGGTAGCCGTGGACCGCGCCTGGCAGCGCGGCGGCGGGTCCCCCGACAGCTGACCCACCCGGTGTGCCGGCACCGGGCGTTGCGCTCGCGCCCGGGGCGGCGCCCGGACGTGCGGCACCACCCGTCGCCGTTTCTGAGGCCCCGAAGATCGTGCCCGCGATGAGCCCGCCTCCAGGTGTCTGGGTGCCGGCCGGCTCGGTGCAGCCCGGTCCCGGGCGCGGCCGCCGGACGGCTCCGGCGAGCGCCACCTGCTTCGGCATGACCTGGTTCGCGGGCGGCGCATAAGCGGTCCCGCTGTGTCCGCCGACGGAGCCCGAGGTTCCCGACGTCGTGCACTCGGGATAGATGCGCGGGTCCGAGCGCGACGGGACCTGGGCGGAGGTGAAAGCGGGGATGGATTGGTCGGCCTTGGCGGCGAAGTTGATCGCCGACGTCAGATCGCCGACCACACCGCGCCGCCACGAGGTGAGGCCCGGCCGGCGGTGCGCCGGGTCGTAGCCGGGGATCTCGACGCCGAACCGCGTCTCCAGGAACCGCAGCAGCGAGGTGTGGTCGAAGCGGTCGGAACAGATCAGGCCGCCACGGGTGAACGGCGAGATCAGCAGCATCGGGACCCGGAAGCCGAGGCCGATCGGGTCGAGGTAGGCGCCGTTGCCGGACTCCGTGTAGGCCGGCGTGCCTGGGGCGACCGCCGGGATGTGCTCACCGGGGGTTCGCGCAGGCGGCACCGGCGGCTTGACGTGGTCGAAGAAGCCGCCGTTTTCGTCGTAGGTGAAGAGGATCAGCGTCTTGGCCCAGAGCGCCGGGTTGGCGGTGACCGCCGACAGCAGGTGGTACGTGAAGTCCTGCCCGTACTCGAGCGGCGCGGGCGGGTGCTCGCAGTCGAGCGCGCCGGAGAGCACCCAGGAGACCTGCGGCAGCGTGCCGGCGGCGCAGTCGGCGGTGAAGTCCGCCAGGTACGGGCCTGAGTTCTGCGACGCGGTCGCGTTCTGCGAGTTCGCCGACGACGGGTCCTGGTAGCCCTTGAAGTAGAGGAGCACGTTGTCGAGCTGCTGGCCGTCGGACGTCGCGTACACCTTCCAGGACACGCCCGCGGCCGTGAGCCGCTCGGGATAGGTGACCCACCGACCGGCGGTCCCCAGCGTGTAGAACTTCTGCTGGCGGTCACTGACCCGCGTATCGATCCACTGCGCACCGCCGTCCCAACCATCGGGATCCATGGTTCCGGTCATCGAGTAGATGCGGTTCAGGTCGGTGCCGCCGATCACCGAGCAGTGGTAGTTGTCGCAGATCGTGAACTGGTCGGCGAGCGCCCAGTAGAACTCGAGGTCTGCGCGCTCGTAGTAGCCCATCGTGGAAGGGGCGTTGGCCGGGTCGGCGGCGGTGTCCTGGTCGCCCTGGGCATGCGTGTACACCCACTGGTCGCATGCGCCGTGGTTCCACATCAGGTGCGTCGTGAGCCACTGGTGGTCGATGTCGTTGATGCATTCGCCTGGCTGTTTGGGGTCGCTCGGGTTGAGGGCGGTGTCGAGGTGGTAAGGCAGGATCCTCGTGGAGCCCGACGCATCCAGCTTCTGGCTGAAGATGCCGGCGCCGAAGCTGCGGTCGTCGAAGCCGCGCACGCCCGGGTAGCGCCCGAAGTAGTGGTCGAAGGAGCGGTTCTCCTGGATGAAGATCACCACGTGCTCGATCTCGCTCAGCGAGGCGCAGGTGAGCGCCGGAGTCGCCAGCGCGGCCTGCATCGACCTCGGCAGCAGCCCCAGGCTTCCCACCGCGGCCCCACCGGCAAGCCCGGCTTTGAGCAGGTCGCGGCGGGTTAGCAGCACGCAGTCACTTTATTGGTCGCGCAGTTAACCCTGGGTTACAGCGTGCTGACCCGAATCCGTTTCGCACGCGTCGTCGTTGCACTGTCGTGATCGGCGAGCGGATTCCTCTCAGCACGAGGTTCCCGTGGTTGTACGGCCCGAGCGTCGCCTTCCACCGCGTGGTCCGCCGCACTCGCAACGCGAATCGCCGGCGCCACGCTGTGCTGCGACCGCAGATCGTCACGCCTCATCTCGTCGCGGCGCACAGCTCAGTGGTCATGCGCCGCCTCGCCGGCGTCGACATGGAACTGCAGGAGAACAAGCGGCGGAATCTGGCGCTGTCGATCCCGCACATCGACGGGCGCGTCATCCGTCCTGGCGAGCAGCTCTCCTTTTGGCGCTGCATCGGCAACCCGACGGCGCGTCGCGGCTACCTCCCAGGCCTGGTGCTGCACTCCGACCATCTCGAGGCGGGCACCGGCGGCGGGCTCTGTCAGCTGTCGAACCTGATGTACTGGCTCGTACTGCACACGCCGCTGACCGTGGTCGAGCACCACCATCACGGCAACGACGTCTTCCCCGATTCCGGTCGCATCCTGCCCTTCGGGAGCGGGGCCACCGTGTTCTTCAATTACGTCGATCTGGTGATCGGCAACGACACCGCCGACGACTACCGCCTGCACATGTGGCTCACCGAAGACGACCTTCACGGCGAGTTCCGCGCGACCGCCCCAGGACCTCTCGCTTATCACGTCCGGGAGGAGGACCACCGTTTCTTCCGCGACGGCGCCCGCGTGTACCGCGAGAATCGCCTGTACCAGGTCGCGATAGATCGGCGGACCGGCAAGGAGGTCTCCAGCCGGCTGATCGCGCACAACGTGTTCCCGGTGCTCTATGAGGTCGAGCCGGCGCTTTTAAGCGGCCAGGTAGGTGATCGAGGTGGACTGTAAGCCGGATTCTGTTCCTCTTGCGAGGCGGCGATCATCTATCTAGGACGCCGGTTACCCGGCGCCTCCAGCGACACAACCCGAGGGCTCGGCGAGCAGCCTCACAGCCCTCCTATTCGGTCTTGCTCCGGGCGGGGTTTGCCTGGCCGGCCGATCACCCGGCCGCCGGTGGGCTCTTACCCCACCATTTCAACCTTGCCTGATCCCTCGCGGGCCATCGGCGGTGTGATTTCTGTGGCACTTTCCTTAGGGTCGCCCCGACTGGGTGTTACCCAGCGCCCTTGCTCTGCGGAGCCCGGACTTTCCTCCGACCGCGTTAAGCGGCCGGCGACCGCCCGTCCACCTCGACCGCGGTGATGTTACCGCCAGTCCACACGTCGCCAACTCGCTCGGCCCACTGCCGGCCCTGACGCCGCCCCGCCTCGGCCGCCCGCGCCCGTCCCGCCGGCTGCAGGACCTGGCGGCCGATCGCTCGTCGCGATTCGCGGTCTGGGCTGACGATCACCGAGCGCACGTCCGGGCCAAGCCTTGCGAGCTGGACTGAGATGCGCCCGCCCTTGCGGAAGGCCGCTGTGATCGGCGCGATGACGACCACGCGGTCGCAGCCCGACGCCAGGTCGGCGTTTGCGATCGAGCGGGCGCCACCGTCCATGTACCGCTTGCCGTTGATGGTGACCGGCGGCCAGACCAGCGGCACGGCGCAGGAGGCGGACACGGCGTCCAGGAGTGACACTCCGCTCGAGCGGTCGAAGACCATTGGGTCGCCCGTTTCGGCATTGACGGCCGTGATGAGCAGGCGCCCCTCGGGCCACTCGCCGAGAGGGACGCGGGCTGCGAGGATCCGCTTTCGCTCCTCCTCCGAGCCCGGCACCTTCAGCGCCAGCCGGCCGATGCGGGCGCGCACGTCCTGTGGGTGCCGGCGGCCGAAGCCGGCCGCCGCGACGTAGCCGAAGATCACCCCCCAGCCCATCCGGGCGCCGATCGGTTCCGTCTCCTCGACGATCTGGCTCTCGTAGATCTCCTCGAGCGACAGCTCGCTGCGCACCAGCGCCCCCACCACCGACCCGGCCGAGGTCCCCACGACCCTGTCGGCGGCGCGGAGATCGACGCCACGCTCGGCCAGACCGAACACGACGCCGATCTCCCAGGCGATGCCGGTGATCCCGCCACCGCCGAGTACGAGTCCTCGATTCACCTCAAGGAGGCTAACCTCCCAGGGCGGTCACCATATTCACGATCGCGGTCATCTGCTTGCCGGCCTTCTGCGCATAGTTGCCGTCAGAGGCGGCGTAGCCCCACCAGTCCCAGCACGCGTTCGGGTTCGGGCTGGTCTGGATGACCTGCGGGAAGAGCACGACCATGTTGTTCGTATCGGCGTACTGCTCGAGATAGCTGTCCGCCACGAAGGTGAATCCAACGTAGGAGTAGGACTGGAGGCAGCCGTGCAGCGCGACCAGGAGGCGGCACGAGGCGCCGCCGGCGCAGCTGCTCGGGACGTACGTGTAGCCGTAGTTGTCGAGGCTCAGCAGCGGTGCACTTCCGCCCGGCGAGTACTGGTTCTGATCGAAGGCTGCCAACGTGCCGGTCAGCGTCCCGTTGTTGGGGGCGTTGACCGAGCCGAAGAACCTGGTCAGGAAGTCGTGTTCGGCGTCGTAGCCACAGTTGTTGATGAACGGGCTCTGGGTGACGCTGCAGGGGTTGGGGCCGAGCGGTGAGATCCATGCATGCCCGGACGCGGTGGTGCTGTTGTAGGTGGTGGAAGCGCCGAAGTGGTTGAAGTAGCTGACCGTGTCGCCGACCACCGACGCTTGCACCGTCGAGTCATAGATCCCGTGGTAGACCCAGACCGGCTTGTTGCTGAGGTTGCTGGTCGGATCGATCAGGCCCTGCGTCGCCCAGGTGCTCGTGTCGCTTTCGAGGGTCGACAGCTGGTCTGACCAGACGTTGGACGCGCAGGCGTTGGTGCCCCGCAGCGCGTTGTCCTGGGCACAGTAGTACGGCGGACCCGAGAAGACCGCAGCGCCTTTGAACTTGGCCGAATAGGCCACCTGCAGCTGCGTCGCCATGGCCGCGCCGGAGCTGACGCCGGCCACGTAGTCGCCGCTGATCGAGTACCTGGGCAGCGGAGTTGCGGCGGTCGCGGGCTGGGCCCAGGCGATGGCGCCGGCCGCGGCGACCGACGCCGCCAGAAGAGCACGGAGACGAGGCTTCCAGAGGGTCATCGACAACCTCCAAGAGCCGGCCCTGCCGCCGGTAGCCCCTCCCTAACGAACGTTAGTTAGGGAGCGGCATACGAGGCGCCGATGTCAAGCAGACGAGTTCAGACGGCCGGCTTGTACTCGTCGATGGCCTTGTTGGCCAGCGCGTCGGCACCTTTGTTCTTCTCCCGCGGCACGTGCTTCAGCTCCACCGACGGGAAGCGCTGCAGCAGCTCCGAAGCCTGCCGGTGGAGCGGTGCCAGGTCGGCGTTCTTCACCCGGTAGCGCCCCGCCAGCTGCTCCACGACCAGCTTGGAGTCGAGGTTGACCTCCAGACGGTCAGGCTTCCACTCCTCGACGGCCCGCAGACCCTCGATGACGGCGAGGTACTCCGCCTGGTTGTTGGTCGCCTTGCCGATGTAACGGCAGAGCCCGCGCAGCCGCAGCCCCTGGTCGTCTTCGATGACCACCCCGAGCCCGGCCGGCCCGGGGTTGCCCCGGGCGGCTCCGTCGGTGAACAGGCGCAGGACCTTCGCGGCGGTCAAACAGAAACCAGGAGCCGGTTGCAGTTCTGGCAGTGCAGCAGCTGGTCCCCGCGGCGGACCTGCTGCAGCTCCGAAGCGGTCAGCGCGACTCGACAGGCTCCGCACTGGGCGCCTGCCACCTCCGCCACGGGGTTGGGGATCCTCGGCTTGAGCCTGAGATACGCGGCCTGGTAGTCCGGCGGCACCTGCGCCCAGGCTTCGTCGCGCTCACGCTCCGCGTCCGCCAGCTCGATGCGGGCTGTGTCCAGACGCTCTTTCAGGGCCGGCTGCGAGCCGGAGAAAGCCTCCCGCGCCGCCTCCAGCTCGGTGGTCAGGCGAGCGACCTCCGCCTCCGCCTCCTCCACCGCACCCATCAGGTCAAGCTCACGGTCCTCCTCGTCGCGCATCTGCGCCTTCGAGTGCTCGACCTCCTGGCTGAGCTGCATCAGCTCCGTCGGATTGCGGATCCGCCCGCTCATCAGCTCGGCCTCCCGGGCGCGCGTCCGCTCGCGGTGGCCGGCCACCACCCGGTCCATCTCGCGCAGCCGCAGGTTCGCCTCCTGGAGCCTTTCGTTCGCGCCGGCGGCCTCGAGGGCCAGCCGCTCGACCTCCGGGTTGCTGCTCAAGCGCAGGTCGATGTCGCTGAGCTCGGATTCGAGATGGCGGACGCGCTCCTCCTGCCGCTGGTGATGCAGGAGCAGCTCGCCGGCGCGCACTAGCTCGTACGGGGCTCGAAGCCGATGTGCGTGTGCGGCGCCTCGCGGCTCTCGCCGATCGGGATGGCGCCGAACTGCTTCTCATAGCCCTCGACGTTCTGCTGCAGCAGCTTGGCGAGCATCTTCAGGTGGTTCGGGCTCATGCCGACGCGCGTATAGACGCGCACGAGGCCGGGCTGCTCGGGCGCCCACTGGCCGAAATTCAGGACGAAGCCGGTCGGCGAGCCGTTGACGACCACGACGTCGCTGAAGATCACCTGCTCGGCGCCGGGCAGGACCGCGACCGAGATCGGCGGCTGCGGCTGCTGGGCCATTACTCGATGATCGCGAGCGTCTGGCCCTCGCGCACCACATCCTGCTCTTTGACCAGGATCTCTTTCACCGTTCCCGCCACCGGGGCGGTGACCGGGATCTCCATCTTCATCGACTCCAGGATGATCAGCGTGTCGTCCATCTCGACCTGCTGACCCGGCTGGGCCTCGATCTTCCAGACGTTGCCGACCAGTTCAGCCTTGACCTCAGTAGCCACCTAGCTCACTCCTTCCAGTACGCGTGGTGTGGGATCCAGGGCCAGCAGCTCGCGCGCCTCGGAGATCGACGCCACGTCGCGCCCGAGCTCGCGGCAGAGCCGCGCCGCCTTCTCGACGAGGTCGCCGTTGCTCTTCGCCATCACGCCCTCCTCGAGATAGAAGTTGTCCTCCAACCCGACGCGGACGTTGCCGCCCAGGGTGATCGCGGCACCGGCGAGCTGCCACTGCGCCAGGCTGATCCCGATCACCTGCCAGTGGGAATCCTCCGGCAGGTTGCGCACCTGGTTGGCCAGGTTCTCGGTGCTGGCGGGGATGCCGCCGAGCACGCCCATGATCAGGCTGAACTGGTAGGGCGGCTTCAGGATGCCCATGTCGATCAGGGGCGCGGTGTTGCCGATGTGGCCGGTGTCGAAGCACTCCATCTCGGGCCGCACGCGCGCCTCGTTCATGGTCTCGAGGAAGAAGCGGATATCGCGGAAGGGGTTGGCGAAGACGTGATCGTGGATGATCTCCTTCCGCCGCGCCGAGTACAGCGCGTAGTTCATCGAGCCCATGTTCAGGGCGGCGATCTCCGGCTTCAGGTCGCGGATGTGCTCGATCCGCTCCTCCGGAGCCAGCCCGACGGCGCCGGTGGAGAAGTTGATGATCACGTCCGAGCGCGCGCGCACCTCGCTGAAGATCGCGCGGAACGTCTCCACGTCCCAGCTCGGGCCGCCGTCGTCGGCGCGAGCGTGGATGTGGACGATGGCGGCGCCGGCGTCGGCCGCCCGCTTGGCCTCCTCGGCGATCTCCTTCGGCGTATACGGGATCGCCGGGCACTGCTCGCGGCGGGCGAGCACGCCGGTGAGCGCGGCGCTGATGACGACCTTGCCGCTGCGGCCCGTTTTCATCGACTCAAACGGGGATGTTCCCGTGCTTGCGCCAGGGGCGCTCAAGCTTCTTCCCCGCCGCCTGTTCAAGCCCCTTGATGACGACGCGGCGGGTCTCGGCGGGATCGATCACGTCGTCGATCATGCCCCAGCCGGCGGCGATGTACGGGCTGATCTGGTCGCGGATCGCCGCCACCAGCTCGGCGCGCTTTGCCTCCGGGTCGTCCGCGGCCTCCACGATCTTGTTGAAGATGATGTTCACGGCGCCCTCGGGGCCCATCACCGAGATCTCCGCGAATGGCCAGGCGACCAGCAGGTCCGGGTGGTAGCCCTTGCCGCACATCACGAAGTAGCCGGCGCCGTACGCCTTGCGCAGCACGACCGTGATCTTCGGCACCGTCGCCTCCGAGGTCGCGTACAGCATCTTCGCGCCGTGCCGGATGATCCCCTGCTTCTCGACGTCCGTCCCGACGAGGAAGCCGGGCACGTCGACCAGGTAGAGCAGGGGAACGTTGAAGGCGTCGCACATGCGGATGAAGCGGGCCGCCTTGTCCGCGGAGTCCGAATCGAGCACCCCGCCCTTGAACATCGGCTGGTTGGCGACCACGCCCACCGAATGGCCGCCCATCCGGCAGAAGCCCACGACCAGGTTGCGCGCCCAGGAAGGCTTGACCTCGAACCAGGAGCCCTCGTCGGCGATCCGCTGGATGACCTTGCGGACGTCGTAGACCGAACGCTGGCTGGCCGGCACGAGCTTGTCCAGGCCCTCGACCAGGCGGTCTGACGGATCGTCGGTCGGGACGAACGGGGGCGCCTCGGTGTTGTTCGACGGCAGGTAGGACAGAAAGCGCTTGACCGTCGCGATGCACTCGGCGTCGTCCTCGACCTCGTTGTCGCCCACGCCGGAGATGTAGCAGTGGATCTGGGAGCCGCCCATGTCGTGGTCGGTGACGTCCTCGCCGGTGGCGGCCTTGACCAGCCGGGCGCCGCCCAGTGACATCGACGAGGTCTCCTTGACCATGGGCACGAAGTCCGCGAGGCCGGGGATGTAGGCGGTGCCCGCCGCGCAGGGGCCGAGCATCGCCGCGACCTGCGGGATCACGCCCGACATCTGGACCTGGTCGTAGAAGAGAAAGCCCGAACCCGCGAAGCGGGAGCCGGCCGCCTCCTGGATTCGGGCGCCCGCCGAGTCCAGCAGCCAGACGATGGGCTTGCGGTAGCGCATGGCCAGCTCGCGCACGCGGGTCGCCTTGTACTGCTCGCCGATGGCCCCCATGGAGCCGGCCATCACGGTGAAGTCGTAGGCGATGACCCAGACCTGGCGGCCGTCGACGTCGCCGTGGCCCGTGATGACCCCGTCGGCGGGGGTCTCGTCAGGCTTCGCCGCCGCGCCGGCCACCGGCTGCTGCGAGGCGAGGAGTCCGAACTCCACGAAGGTGCCGGGGTCGAAGAGCAGGTCGATCCGCTCCCGGACTGTCAGCTTGCCCTTCTCGTGCTGGCGCGCGACCCGCTCGGCGCCCCCCATCTCGAGGTTGCGCTCGCGGCGCGACCGGAGCTCGTCTACCGCCGCGCTGAACTCGTCACCCACGCCAATGAAGTGTATGGGGGCTGAAAATTCCGCCTGATTCGGTACCCTCGGGATGAGTCTTGCTTCGTTCGCTTTCCGGGCTCAAGCCGGTGCGGCTGGGCCCCCTCGGCTATGTCAAACCAGAGCTCCTCGCCGGTGGCGCGGCGGCCCTCGTGTTGGTGATCGTCGTCGCGGCGATCGGAGTCCTGCACGCCCTTGGCTCCTCCGCGCCCACCGCCACGCTGGTGGCCGGCAACCTGAAGGCCGTCAAGCTCGAGGAGCCGATCACGATCAAGTTCAACCGGCCGGTGGACCTCTCCAAGACCAAGGTCTCGGTGAGCCCGGCGCTCAAGATCCAGACGGCTCGGGACGGCAAGCAGCGGCTGATCGTGATGCCCTTCGCCAACTGGGCGCCCAAGCAGGGGTACACAGTGCGGCTGAGCGACGTCCCGGACGCCAAGCACCAGACGGTGCTGAGGGGCTTCGAGGGCTCCTTCACCACCCAGCCCCTGGTCGGCGTGCTCGGCTTCACCGTGGACGGCCAGCCGGCCAACGGCACCTACACCTCCAACACCAGCCCGCTGATCACAGCGCGGTTCGTCAGCCCGATGAAGATCGCGACCGTGCAGATCCTCTACAACGGCGCTGCTCTGCCAACGTCGTCGGTGGCCTGGGACAGCACTCAGTCCACCGCCAGCATCACGCTGCCCAAGCGGCTGGTGCCCTACAACAAGGCGACGCTGCAGGTGCCGAAAACGGGCGTCGACAAGAAGGGCAACCCGATGACCGACGCCGCGCAGCTCACGCTGTCGCCGCTCGGACTCGAACCATCGAACGGCAACGGCATCGGGCCCGGCTTCAAGACCAAGGCGCCGATCATGGTCGTGGTCGAAAACGCGCCCGGCTCGCTCCCGTCGCACGGGCTGCAGAACGCCGACATGGTGTTCGAGTACCTCAGCGAATACGGCATCACCCGCATGACCGCCGTCTTCTTCAACACGGTGTCGCCCGAGCTGCGATCGGTCCGCAGCTGCCGCATGATCAACGCCTACCTCGACTTCGCCTTCACCGGCTACCACCTCTGCAGCGGCGCCTCCGACGGGACCTACCTCTGGCTGATGGGCAACCACAAGCCGGCCCCGGTGGCGCCGGGGGCGATCAACGACGTGGACCGCCACGGGTACTTCTTCCGCTGCGGCGGGGACGCTCCGCACAACCTCTGCGTGACCGCCGGCTCGGCGACGCCGATCCGGAAGAACTGGCCACTCAGCGGCCAGACCTACCTGGTCGACCCGAACCATCCGGACAGCGGACTGGGCACCCCCGCGGGGCCTCCCTCCGTCCCGCAGCACTGCGTCAGCTACAAGTACGAGGGCGGCAGCGGCACGTACATCCGCTACGACCACGGCGCCCCGTACTACGACGCCGGCACGGGACGCGCGCTTCGCGTCAAGAACGTCGTGGTGATGCACGTGAACGAGCGCTTCGCGGGCTGGGTCGAGGACGAGAACGGCGGGGCCGGCTCGATCTGGTACGAGATGATCGGATCCGGCCCGGTGTCGATCTTCTCGGACGGCAAACTCATCCAGGGCACCTGGCACATGGGCGACAACATCCCGGGCATCTCGAAAAACTGGTACTGGGAGAACCACCAGGCGCCTTACTTCACCGACCAGAGTGGCAACCTGATCGAGCTCAACTCGGGGCTCACATGGATCCACGTGGTGGGTAACCAGGGCCTCAACGGAGGCTGCTAGGAGTCAATTTGGCAGCGCCAGGAGTCCCCTCCGTCGGCGCTGCGCGCCGACACCTCCCCACATGGTGGGGAGGAGTCTCGGAGTCCCCCCTGCTCTAAAGCAGTTCCAGCGCCTGGTCGATCGGGGTGGCCAGGCAGGTGAAGATCGGGGTGTCGCGCTCCGTGTAACCCGACGCTTCGCTCTCACGCAGCTCCATCACCAGGTCGACGAAGCGATGGGGAGCGTCGCCTTCGAAGGAGACGACGAACTCCTGGTCGTCGAGGCCGAACGAGTACGCCGTGTTGACCTCGAACTCGGGGTACTTGGCCCCGATCTTGAAGTGCTCGTTCATCATTCGCTGCCGCTCGTCCTTGCTCAACCGGTACCAGGCGCGCGTCTTCACGAACGGGTACACGAACAGGTACTTCTTCGAGCCCGCCTTGACCTCCATGCGGGTTCCATGCCGGTCGCCGTGGGCGCCGTCGGGTAGATAGGTCGAGCGGCGCAGCGCGGACAGGAAGGCGTGCGGCTTGTCCAGGTAGGCCCCGAGACCCGTCTGGTTGAGGTCGCCGACCAGGCGGTTGAACACCTCCAGCTCGTGGGCGGCCGCCCAGAGCATGAGGTCCGAGTCGGCGCGTGTGCCAACCACGCTGTAGCTCCTGAGAAAGATCAGCGGCCGGTACTCGTCCACCACCGCCGCGAATTCCTGCCGGCCCCGCTGCCGGTCCGCCTCCGGCAGGCGCCGCCACTCGGGCTGCACTCGGAAGAAGGTGTAGGAAACGAACTGCCGGTGGCCGTCCCCGTCCTGATGGTCTGCCATCGCTCGGGCAGGCTACTCCGCGAAAAGGTCGGTCCGCTCTCGCCAGAGGTCGAGGAAGCGGTAGAAGTTCTTCTTGCTCAGGCGGTCGCGCTCCTCCGGCTCGGTCGCCTCCCAGAGGCGGTGCGCGTGCTTCCTGACCGGCACCGGGACCAGCGCCGCCCGGCGACCGCCGGCCGCCCGAAGCCGGAAGCTCAGCTCGAAATCGGCGATGCGGTAGAAGCGGAACTTGCGGTCAAAGCCGCCCACGGCCTGCGCGTCCGACTTCCGGAAGGCCATGCAGTAGCCCTCGATCGCATGCGCACCCGGGCCGCTGCTCTCCTCGATGTGATGCAGCGAGTGCGTCGCCGTCACCGCAAAGGGCCCGGCGACCGCGACGGCGGGATCGTCGAGCGTGCGAAGCAGCGGTTCCAAGTCTCCCTCGACTTCGGTGCCGGGGTCGAAGAGGACGACCAGCTTGCCGGCGGCCTGCTCGATCGCCTCGTTGGCCGCCTCCGACCAGCCTACCGCCGGCTGGATCGTGTGGACGCGGACCCGCTCGCCCGCGAGGGCCTGGACCTGCGCGCCCACGTCCGGGTCGCCGGAGTTGTCTACCAGCAGGATCTCCCAATCGGCCTCGGGCGGATGCGCTTGGACGGAGGCCGCCCAGCGGTTCACGTCCTCCGGCCAGCCGTGAACAAGCGTGACCAGCGTGACCTCGCAGGGAGCCGGAGCGACCTCGAGCGGCTCGAGCCGGCTCTCGCCGCCAGCGTCGACCACCTGCCAGCCACCGTCGTGCAGCTGGTCGCGGACGCGATCCGCGGCCGCGAAGTCACGCGCGGCGCGGTGTCGCGCACGTTCTTCGAGCAGCCGCTCGGCTTCGGCCCGTTCCGTGCGGGCTAGCCTCCCTTCTTGGCCTTGATCGCTTCCGTCAGCTTGGGCACGATCTTGAGCGCGTCGCCGACGACGCCGAGGTCGGCCATCTTGAGGATCGGAGCCTCGGGGTCCTTGTTGATCGCGACGATCAGCTTCGAGCTCTTCATCCCCACCGTGTGCTGCATGGCGCCGGAGATGCCGGCCGCGATGTAGAGGCCCGGCCGCACCGTCTTGCCGGTCTGGCCGACCTGCATCGAATAGGGCACCCAGCCGGCGTCGACGACGGCCCGGCTCGCGCCCACGGCGCCGCCGAGGGCAGCCGCCAGCTCCTCGAGGATCGGGAAGTTCTCCGGGCCGCCCATGCCCCGGCCGCCGCTGACCACGATGCGCGCGTCCTCGAGCTTCACCTGCTCGCCCGCCTCGACCACGCGGTCGGTGATCCGGGCGCGTTTGGAGTCCTCGGCCACGGCCGTGCTGACCTGCTCCACCTGCGCGGCGCCGCCGCCGGTTTCGGAGGCTTCGACCGCTTTCGGCCGCAGGAGGATGAGGGCCGGCGAGTTCTGCGCCTGCATGGTGGCGACCTTGGCGCCGCCGAAGTAAGGCACGCTCGCGGCGAAACCGCCGTCCGCCTTGGTGACGTCCTGCGCATTGGAGATCACGCCGACGCCGAGCCGAGCGGCGACCCTGCCCGCGACCTCGCGCGAGTCGTAGGTGAAGCCGAACAGGATCAGCTCCGGCGAGTGCTGCTTGACCAGGTCGGTGACGGCGTCGGTCGCCGGCTGGGCCAGGAAGTCGTGGTAGGCGGCGTCGTCGGAGGCGTAGACCTTCTTGACGCCGTGCTTGCCCAGCTCGGCCGCCGACGCGGTGGCGCCCGGCCCGAGGGCGATGGCCTCGACGTCCCCACCCAGCTCGCGCGCCTTGGCGGCGAGCTCGAAGGCGATCGGCGCCAGCTTGCCCTCCTGCAGCTCTGCGTAAATCCAGATGCTCATACGAACTTCGCCTCCTGCAGGAAGGCGACGATCTTGTCGACGGCGCCCCCGTCATCCTCGATGACCTCGCCGGCCTTGCGGGCCTCGGCATCCTGGACCGCGGTCAGCTTCTCCGCCGCCTGGCCTGGACTGACGCCGAGGTCGCCGAGCGACACCTGCTTCACCTCTTTGCTGCGGGCCGCCATGATCCCCTTCAGGGAGGCGTACCGCGGCTCGGCGATGCCGGCCGTCACCGTGATCAGAACCGGCGTCTTCGCCTCGACGACCTGGTAGCCGTCAGCCGTCTGGCGGTGGATCTTGACCTGGTCGCCGCTGACCTCGACCTGCTTGGCAAACGTGAGCTGCGGGATGCCCAGCAGCTCGGCGAGCATCGGCGGGACGACTCCGGTCGAGCCGTCGTAGGACTCGGTCGCCGTGATCACGATGTCGGGGTTCTCGGCCTTGATCGCCGCCGCCAGAGCCTGGGCGGTCAGCAGTCCGTCCGCGCCCGACAGCTGGTCGTCAGTGATAAGGATGCCGCGGTCGGCGCCCATGGAAAGGCCCTTGCGGATGGCGTCGCGGGCCTTCTCGGGCCCGACCGACACCAGCACGACCTCACCCTCGTGCGCCTCTTTCAGCAAGAGGCCCTCTTCGACTCCGTATTCGTCGCCGGGGTCGAGGACGACCTCCCGGTCGCGGCTGATGGTGTTGTCTGACTCCAGGGCCGAGGCCGCGTTCGGGTCCGGCACCTGCTTGACGGTCACGACGATCTTCACGAGCTTTGGACACCCCCTGAGGTATCGAGGCGCCGCCCTGTCATTGGCAGGCGGCGCAGGTCAATCTCATTATCCGTGAAGGCGCTTCTATGATCGGGTGACCGTGCGCGCCATCGACTTCCACGTCCATCTGCCGACGCCGGAATGGCTCGACGTCAGCATGGGCGGCTACATCGAGGCGGCGGAGCGCTACTTCCGCTCCTCCGTCGCCCGCAAGAGCCTCGACGAGCTGGCGCGGGAGTACGCCGAGCAGGACCTGCTGGCGGTGCTGCTGGCCTGGGACGCCGAGACCGCCACCGGCCGCCCGCGCCTGCCCAACGAGCTCGTCGCCCAGGGCGTTCGCCACCATCCCGAGGTCTTCGTCGGCTTCGGGTCGGTGGACCCGCACAAGGGCGAGCGCGCCGTCGCGGAACTCGACCAGGTCCGCGAGCTCGGCCTGAAGGGGATCAAGCTCCACCCCTCCCTGCAGGCGTTCAACCCCGAGGACGAGCGCTTCTGGCCGCTCTACGCCCGCTGCCAGGAGCTGGGCCTGATCTGCCTCTTCCACACCGGGACGAGCGGCATCGGCGCGGGCATGCCCGGCGGGCAGGGCATCCGCCTCGACTACGCCCGGCCGATCCACCTGGACGCGGTGGCCGCGACGTTCCCGGAGCTCAGGATCATCGCCGCCCACTTCGGCTTCCCCTGGCACCTCGAGATGCTCGCCATCGCCCTGCACAAGACCAACGTCTTCATCGACATCTCCGGCTGGGCCCCGCGCTACATCCCGCCCGAGGTGGTCCGCGAGATGAAGGGCCGGCTCCAGGACCGCTTCCTCTTCGGCAGCGACTACCCGTTCATCCAACCCTCCCGCTGCCTCGACGAGCTCGGCGAGCTCGGCCTCTCGGCCGAGGCGACCCAGAAGCTGCTGGTCGAGAACGGCAAGCGGCTGCTCGGACTCGAGTAACCCGGCGTCAGCTGCGCGCTTGCGGTCGCGCTGACGCGCACCGTCCGGCCTGGTACCCACAGTGCGAGTGTCACCGGCACGGATTCGTGCGCCCATAGGCCGAATTCGTTCCCGCTGGCCCACCATCCGTCCAGGACGGCGTTCGGATCCAGTTGCACTAGCTCCCGTCCAGCGGCCGGAAGAGCCAGCGCGGGGTCGACGATGAGCGCGGAGCTGCCACGCAGGGCGGTGACGTTGATGTTTTGCACCGCGTCCTCGGCGGCTCTCTCACACGCCCAATCGAGCAGCGCCGCGCGCGAGGCCGCATAGGTCGCTTCGATTGCATAGGCGGCGACCGGCAGCAGGACCAGTGGGATCAGGAACGCGATCAGGACGAGCGCCTGTCCGCTCTGCTTGCGCCCCGTCAGCCGGTACACGTGCCTACAGACCGCATGGCTGCCGGGACCGGCTGCGGTACGGCTCCACGAGGGCCTGCGCCTGCGCGCGGACGTTGACCGACCTTGGTAGGAACCAGAGGGGAACGAAGGAGATGTCGACCGTCGCGCGGCCGCTGCCGGCGTAGGTGGAACCACGAGCGAACGAGCCGGTCAGCTCCAGCTGCGCGCTGCGTAGCGGGTACTGAGCCGTGATCGCAGAGAACCGGTGCTGACCGCACAGGGAGGCATCGGTTGCGGTGACCTGGCGCGCCGCGTCCGCGACAGCCGCTGACGTCGCGCCGTCGAGACCGGACTTGGCGTCCACCAGGCGCAGCAGCGCCGCCGATCCCAGGGCCAGCATCAGGAGCGCCGGCAGGGCTACTGCGAGCTCCACCAGCGATTGCCCTCGCGACTTCACGGCGCGAATACCTCGCGGGCCAGGTGAGCGTCGGCCGCGATGGGCAGCGTCGCCGCAACGATCGGCAGGGGAACGACGGCCGGCACCTCACCGCCGATGCGCACCTCGACATCGGCGCCGCGGCTGGAAGCGCAGACCCAGACTCCGCGCGGCGGCGAGCCCGGGCCCAAGACCGGCGGGCACCAGGCCGATTCGGCGCCACCGGGAAGCGCCGGCCGCAATGTCCGCAGTGCGGCCTGCTGCGCCAGCGCGAGCGTCGCCCCGCGCTCCGCGCCGACCCGCGTCCCGGCCAGGGCTGCCTCGCGGGCGCTGTAGGACTCGACGCCGTAGACGGCGACCTGGATCGCCGCCAGCACCAGCAGCAGGATGATCGGCCAGGCGAGGGCGAACTCGGTGAGGGCGCTCCCGGCTTGTCGCCGCCCTCTCACGACAGACTCCGCAGGAGCGTGAACGCCGCCGGGAAGAGCAGCACGCCGATGAAGGGCAGCAGGATGCCGATGGCCGAGGGGATGAGGACGCGGTTGAGCGCCCGGCGGCTCACCACGATCAGGCGCCGCCTCTGCTCGCGCCGCAGGTCCGCGGCCAGCGCTCGCGCGCCCTGGGCGGCGCCTGAACCGTAGTCGCGGCTCATCGCGCAGAGCGCGGCCAGGCTCTTGAGGGCAGGGAGGCGGTGGAGGTCGGCATAGGCGTCGAGCCGCTCGTGCAGGCTCGCCCCGCCGCTGACGCGAGCTCCGACGAGGACCGGACGCAGGTCATGAACGAGCTCGCCGCCCAGGCGCATGGACACGCTCTCGAGGGCCGATCGCAGGCTCGCGCCACCGCTGAGCTCGAGGCAGAGCAGTTCGAGCAGCGGCGCCGCCTGCCCGGCGAGCAGCTCGCGCCGGCGGCGGCCGGCCGCGAGCAACGACCGCCACCAGAGCAGGGGCGGGAGCGCGGCGCCCGGGACGGCGAACGCCGCGCCGGCCGGAAAGCCCGCGGTCGTGGCGAAGGCGGATGCCAGCAAGGCGCCGGCGAGGCTCGTCAGGGCCACGCCGGCCAGCAGGCGCTCGGGCGTCTCCGACCAACCCGCCCGCTCGAGATCGGGGCCGACGCTGGCGGCCAGCCGCGTTGCCCAACGCCGCCACACCTGTCCCGCCGAGATGCCCGACCGGACGGAAGGGGGCGCGCTGCGGCGCTCGAGCCAGACCTCGGCTGCCGCCTTGCGCGGAATCCAGGCGGCGCCCGCTACCCCCGTGGCGATGAACGCGCCCGCGCTGCCGGCGGCCGCGAGCACGAGCGCGTCAGCCATCGCTCAAGCTCAGCCGTGGCGGCTCGGGGAGGCGCAGCCAGCGCCGCATCCAGACGTAGCTCAGGCCCATGACGGCGAGCATCGCCGTGAGGAAGATTTCGCCCACCGGCTGCCGGTATACGTCCAGGTAGGAGGAGTGAGAGGCCGCCAGGAAGGTCAGGAAGGCGATGGGGAGCACGAGGATGAAGACCGCCGCCGAACGGGCCTGCGTCTGCAGCGCCTCGCCCTCGCGAGCCACCTCGTAGAGGGCGGTCACCGACTCTTCGACGTCCGCGAACAGAGGCCCCAGGCGCCCACCGGCCGGGCGCTGAACAGCGATGGCGGCGGCCAGCAGATCGAAGACGGGTTCCGCCAGCCTGCTCTTGGCCGCCGCCCACGCCTGCGCCTGGCGGCCCGAGGCGCCCGCCGCCACGATGTGGCCGAACTCCTGCCGCAGCAGCTCCGGGCCGCGTTCCGCAAGAACCGCCAGGCCCTGCTGCACGCCGACGCCGCCGGTCTCCAGGAGCTGGCGCAGGAGCCGGACCGCCTCGAGCACGGCGTCCTGACGCCGGCGTCGGAGAGCTGCCACGCGCATCATCGCCGCCAGCCGCACGCCGCCGGCGCCGCCCGCGACGCCGACCAGCACCAACGGCACCAGGCCCGTGACCACGGCCGCGCAGAGTGCGCCGAGCCCGGCTGCGGCCGCTTCGGAGGCCAGGAGACGTCCGGGGCCGAAGCCGCGCCAGCTCGTGGCCGCCGCCATCACCGTTTCGCGCTCCCACCGTGCCGCCAACCAGCGCTCCAGTCGCGTCTGCCTTTGGTGGCGCGAGACCGGCAGCAGCAGAGCCAGCACCGGGATGGCGACCGCCAGGCCTGCCGCAGCCGCCGCCTCAAACATCGAGAGGCTCCAGGAGGCGGTCCGGGTCGCACACCGACGCCAGCTTCAGCAGCGACCGCTCGGGCATCGCGCTGGGGGATCCGACCCGCCGCCAGCGCCCGTCCGCGCCGAGCCGGACCAGCTCGTCCACGATCGGCGTGCCGGCCTCCGCCCCGGCCACATAGCCGACCGACGCCAGTCGGCGGCGGCGCACACCGGCCTCCATCGAGAGGCCGAGGTGCAGTACCAGGTCGACGGTGCGCACGACCTCGCCGATCACGGCCTCCGGGCGCGGCGCGTGCGCGTTCCGCAGGGCGAGGCGCGCCAGGCGAGGCAGGGTTTCGCGCGGCGTCTCGGCGTGAAGGGTGCAGACGCTGCCCGGATGCCCGGTGTTCATGGCGTCGAGCAGGTCGAGCGCCTCGCCGCCACGCACCTCGCCGATGACGATGCGGTCGGGCGACATGCGCAGCGCTTCGGTGACCAGCATCTGGATCGAGATCAGCCCGTGGCCCTCGACGTTGGCCGGCCGCCCCTCGAGCGAGACACAGTCGGTGAGCTCCTTCCAGAGGTGGAGCTCGGCCTGGTCCTCGATGGTGACGACGCGCTCGCCCGCGGGGATGAGCCGGCAGAGCACCCGCATGAAGGTCGTCTTGCCCGTTCCGGTTCCACCGGCGACCAGCAGGTTCAACCGGCCCGCCACCGCCGCCTCCAGGAGTTCCCTCAGCGCCGCCGGAAGGAAGCCTGCTGTCGCGAGATCCTCGACTGTGCGGAACCTGCTCGCCGGGTGGCGGCGGATCGTGATGGAGAGAGGGCGCGCTGGGGGGGACAGCGCCGCGTGCAGCCGGCTCCCGTCCGGAAGCGTGAGGGTGACCATCGGGCTGGCGCGGTCGAAACGCGCGCCGGAGCCGTCGGTGTACCAGTGGACGAGCTCGACCAGGCGGTTCTCGTCCTCGAAGGGCGGTGCGACCTCCTGGCGCCTGCCCTCTTTGAGGACGAAGCAGGTCGAGGTCCCGTTGATGCGGACCTCCTCCACCTCGGGATCGGTCAGGTGATCGGCCAGGGGACCGAGGGGAGTGACCGCGCCGAACACGCTCTTCCAGAGCGAGGCGCAGTCCTCCCGTGAAAGCTCGAAGCCGCCCCGACGATGTTCGTCCGCCACGAGGCGGCCGACCAGGTGGTAGACCCAGTCCTGGTCCTCGAGCCGCAGACGCGCCGCCTCCCTGGCGGCGAGCGCACTTGCCAGCTCCGCCTCCACGGCGGCTCGAATCCGGGTTTCCGCCGCAGCCAGGGACATCTCTACGGCCACGTTCCGGTCCCCTCCAGGTCCCCGTGGACCGTGCGCGAAATGCGCTCGAAGGCGCTTCGGAACGGGCGTTGTCGGTGGGCGGCCGCGCCCCGCTCGCTGACCCGTCGGGCGGCGCCGGAGTGCTCGGGGATCCGGGCGAGCAGCGGGATGCCGTGCCGATCCACCAGCGCGCGGTCGGCGCCGGCGAGACTCCAGCGGGCCGAACGGTTGACGATCAGCCCGCGGCCGCCGCCCAGCGCCAGCGTGGCCAGCCGACGATCGGCGCGCTCGAGACCCTGTCGGTCGGCCAGGAGCACCCAGACCACCCAATCGGCCGCCGCCGCCAGCTGCCGCTGCAGCGGGCCCCAGGCGTGGCCCAGGTCCAGCAGCACGAGGGCGTGCTCGAGCCTCGCTGCGGCGACGAGCTCTCGGCCATCGCCGTCACGGAGACTCTCCGCACCGCCGCTGAGATCGAGGGTCTGGAGCCTCGGTGCCGCCTGGACCGCCACGTCTCGCAGCACCTCCGGGGCCCAGCCGAGAGCCGCCGCCCGCTCCAGGTCCGGAGCGTCGCCCCCGGCCAGAGCCAATGCGGAGGCGACTCCCGACTCCTCGCCGTCGGCGTCCACGAGCAGCGTCTCGAGACCCTGCTCCGCCACGCAGCGGGCCAGTCCCACGGCCACGAAGGTGCAGCCGGGGCTGCCCTTGGCGCCGGCGACCGCCACGACCGTGTTGCGCCGCTCCACTCCCGACCGGACTCGCAGCGTCATTTAGTCGCGAAGTCCTGCGCCTGCTGAATCGTGCTGACAGGCGGCTCACCGCCGGCGCCGCCACTGGCCACGACCGCGATCAAAGGCGTCGAGACACCCGCGTAGGCGAGTGCGCCGGCCTGCAGGGGGTCGACCGCGACCACCAGCGCGCCGCTCAGCTGGGCACGAACCAGCAGCCCCGTGGCGAAGGGCAGCACCGCGGTGCCGCCGCCGGTCCCGCTGACAGCCAGCAGGTCCACCCGATCACCGGGCGCAAGCGGAGGCGCCGACCGCACCGGTACGACCAGCTCACGGAGCGGCGCCGCCTGGCCCGTCACGCCCGCGCCGACATCCGAGCGTTGGATCACCTGCCCCGCCAGCAAGGCATGGGTGGTGCGCAGGCCCTCCAGCCGGCTCGCGGCCTCTGCCGCGAAGGCGAGTTCTTCCGCAGCGCCCAGGCGCACGGTCAGAACCTCCAGCGAGGTCGAGTCCAGGGTCGCGCCCGCGGGCACATCGCGGGCAGCTGCGAGCACGCGCTCGGTGCCCGCATCGGGATTGGCCACCACCAGCAGCACCGCCGCCGTCCCGCCTCCCAGCAGCAGGGCCAGCAGCGCTATAAACCACCTTCTCATCGGTCGGAATGCACCTCCACGGGCCGGCAGCGTAGAGCCGAAAGCGTCGCGTGCCAACGCAGCCTGTTAAGACCGGCCGGCGTAAAGCGATCCTTTACAAATCGCCTACACGCCGCTATCGTTGCGCCCGTCCCGGAGCGGGTCCGGGGGTTGGGTGGAGACGGCTGGGATGGCGTTGGCATGGCTGGACGAAAGGGACTTCGAACACGGACGCAAACGCCTGCTGGGCGAGGCGGATCGCATCCTGGACAACGTCGAGGAGCTCCGCCTTGCGGACGGGCGCGCGGTCCCGCCGGAGCTGGCGGACGCGATCAACAGGCTCCAGCAGAGGCTGGGGCGGCGCGGGACCGCACCCAGCACCCTGTCCGCGGCGCACCGCCTGGTCCTCGCGCTCGAAGGCCGGCTGATGGCGGCCAACCGGCGGGTGCCGCGCACCCGAGAGCACATCGAGCGGCCGCCAGGGCAGCCGGTCGTGAGAGTCATCAGCGGCGGCCTGACGTGGAAGCTGCTCACACTCCCAGCCGCGCCTCCGGCCGGGGCGGGCGACGACTGGTTCGAGCTTCTCGACGCGTTCGTCGACCGCTGCTGCGAACGATGGCTGTATACGCAGGAGCAGGCGATCCGCGCCGCGCGCGAGAAGCGCGATGCCCGTTCAGCGCTGGAGCGGGCCGACACCGCGTGGACGAACTACTGGGCGCTCAAGACGGAGGTCGAGGACCTCAGGCTGAGGGCGGTGAACCCTCCAGCCACGACCTGAGCTCGGCTGCGGTCACCGGCTCCGGCGATGCCCGCACGCGGTCGGCTAAGGCAGTGAGAAAGAGCTCCAGCCGCGGGTCGTCTAGAGCTGAGACGCGCACGATCAGCGCCGCGGCCTCCTCGGCGTCGGCGGGGTCCAGGGAGGCCAAGAGCAGTTCCGCGAACTCCTCCGGCAGGGGGCGCCAGGGCTGCACCGGGCGAGTCTAGGCGTGCGGACGTGGGCACCTAGAATCCGAAGCGATGCAGCCGGTCGTGATCGGGGACGTGGTCTGGCGGCCAGATCCGGCGACGGCTGAGCGGAGCCGCCTCGGCCGGTTCATGGCCAAGCACGGCCTTGCCGATCTCGAGGCGCTGCAGAAGCGATCGGTCGCGGATCCCGAGTGGTTTTGGGGCGCCGTCGTGGACGACATCCCGATCGAGTTCTACGAGCCCTACGAGCGCGTGCTGGACGTCTCCGACGGCATCCAGTGGCCGCGCTGGTACTCGGGCGGGGTCATGAACATCGTCCACAGCTGCCTGGACCGCCACCGGGGCACGCCGGTCGAGGGCAAGACTGCGGTGATCTGGGAAGGCGAGGGCGGCGACGTGCGCCGGCTGACCTACGGCGAGCTGGACCTGATGGCGGGCCGGCTGGCGGCAGCGCTGCGCAAGCTCGGAGTGCAGCGCGGCGACCGCGTCGGCATCTTCCTGCCGATGGTGCCCGAGACCGCAGCGGCGGTGCTCGCCTGCGCCCGCTTGGGAGCGGTCTTCATCCCGCTCTTCAGCGGCTACGGCGCAGAGGCGATCGCGGCCCGGCTGGAGGACGGCGACGCCAAGGTTCTGATCTGCGCGGACGGCTTCCACCGGCGCGGCCAGGTCGTGGCGATGAAGGAGGTGGCCGACCAGGCGGTCGCGCGCGTCAAGACTGTTCAGCGCGTCATCGTGCTGCGTCATGCAGGCCGCGAGATGCCCTGGAACCACGGTCGCGACGTGCTCTGGGAGACACTGCTCGACGACCACCTCGAACCCCTCGAGACCGAGCGGCTGGAGCCCGAGAGCCCCTTCATGATCATCTACACGTCCGGCACGACCGGAAAGCCGAAGGGCGCCGTCCACGTGCATGCCGGCTTCCCGCTGAAGGCGGCCCAGGATCTCGCCCACGGCTTCGACATGGGCGCCGGCGACACGCTCTTCTGGTTCACGGACATCGGCTGGATGATGGGCCCCTGGCTCATCTTCGGCAGCCTCCTGCTGGGTGGCACGATGGTGCTTTACGAGGGCACGCCGGACACGCCGGGGCCGGACCGCCTCTGGCGGATGGTGGCCGACCACAAGGTGACGATCCTCGGCGTCTCCCCCACCCTCGTCCGCGGCCTGATGCCCGCCGGCGACGACCTGCCGCAGAGGCACGACCTGTCGAGCCTGCGCATCCTGGGCGGCACCGGCGAGCCCTGGAACCCCGATCCCTGGCGCTGGTTCTTCGAGAAGGTCGGCGGTGGCCGGCTGCCGGTCATCAACTACTCCGGCGGCACCGAGATCTCCGGCGGCATCGTCTCCGGCAACGTCCTCACGCCGCTGCGGCCGTGCGCGTTCGCCGGCCCGGTGCCGGGGATGGCGGCGGACGTGCTGGACGAGCAGGGCCAGAGCGTCCGCGGCGAGGTCGGAGAGCTGGCGATCCGCGGGCCCTGGCCCGGGATGACGCGCGGGTTCTGGAAGGACGACGACCGCTACCTGGCCACCTACTGGAGCCGCTTCCCCGACGTCTGGGTTCACGGCGACTGGGCCTATGTCGATCCCCGCGACGGGCTCTGGTACATCCTCGGCCGCTCGGACGACACCATCAAGGTGGCGGGCAAGAGGCTCGGGCCGGCGGAGGTCGAGTCCGTGCTGGTCGACCACGAGGCCGTCGCCGAGGCGGCGGCGATCGGCGTGCCCGACGAGCTCAAGGGCGAGGCGCTCGTCTGCTTCGTCGTCCTGCGCTCCGGCCGCGCTGCGTCGGCCGAACTGGCGGAGAAGCTCAAAGACGCCGTCGCCGCCTCGCTGGGCAAGCCGCTGCGGCCGCGGACGGTGGAGTTCGTCCTCGACCTGCCGAAGACCCGCAACGCCAAGATCCTCCGGCGCGTGGTCAAAGCGGTGTACCTCGGGCTCGAGCCGGGCGACCTCTCCGCCTTGGAGAACCCGGCGGCGGTCGAGGCGATCGCCGCCATCAACGGCTGATCGCCACGAGACGCCCGCCCTGGCTGCGGCTCGGGCTCCTCGGCCTGGGCGGCGTGGACATGCGGATCACCGTGCTGGCAGTGCCGGCACTGGTCAACTTCGGAATCCACCGCCAGCTCCACCTCAACGAAACGGCCGTCGGAGTGCTCACGGGGCTGCCGACTCTGCTGTTCTCTCTCGCCGCCGTCGGCGGAGCGCTGCTGATCTCACGCATCGGGGCGCGCCGCGCCGTGATCACCGGCCTGACTCTGGTTGCCGTCGCCGGCGCGCTACGTGGAGTCGGACCGTCCGTTGCGGTGCTCTTCGGCGCGACGCTGGTGATGGGAGTCGGTATCTCGCTCGTCCAGCCGGCCTTCCCGGTGCTGGTTGGCCTGTGGTCACCCGAACGAATCGGCCTGGCGACCGCCACCTACAGCACCGGACTCCTCATCGGTGAAGCGCTGCCGCCGGCGCTGACGGCCGCCGTAGTGCTGCCGCTTGCGGGCGGCTGGCCGCAGGCGCTGGCGGTGTGGTCGATCCCGGTGGCTTTCGGGGCCGTTCTCATCGCCGTCTTCACGTCAAGCGGCGGACACGACGCTCATGGCTCATCACGGCGGTGGTGGCCGGACTGGCGGAGCTCCCGGACCTGGCGGCTGGGGCTGATGCTGGGCGGCGACTCGGCGCTCTACTGGTCGTGCAACGCGTTCATCCCGGACTTCCTCCAGCACACGGGCAGACCGGGTTTGATCGGGCCGGCGCTGACCGCTTTGAACGCCGGTCAGATTCCCGCCGCGTTCGCGATCGCGGCGCTGCCCGACGTCTTGCTGACGCGCCGCGCCGCGTACCTGGTTCCGGGCTCGCTGCTCGGCTTCGGTGTCGTCGCTTTCGTCGCTCTCCCCGGCGCGGCGCCGGTCGCGGTCGCGGCCGGCCTTGGTTTCCTATCCGCCTGGATCTTCGTGCTGGCGCTGGCGCTGCCGCCGCTCATCGCGCCGCGCGGCGAAGTGCATCTCCTATCGGCCGCTATGTTCACGATCACCTATCTCTGCTCCTTCACGGCGCCTTTGCTCGGCGGGGCCGCCTGGGATCTGACCCGGTTCCCGCCGGCTGCCTTCCTCCCGGGCCTCCTCGCGTGCGGGTTGGTGGCCGCGATGGCTGCGGGGCTTCGCCTGCCATCGCGTGCCTCCCTTGAGCCGATCGCCCCGACCTGAGGCTAGGCCGCGCCGTCTGCCCCGGTCCTCTTGAGCCATTTCGTCACCGCGGTCGCGATGGCGGTGGGCGTCACGCGGCTCTTGATCAGGTATTCCATCGCGCCCAGCTCCCGCGCCTCGTACTTGATGCGCGGGTCGTCGTAGTTGGTGATCACAACCACCGGGATTCGCCGTGTGCGCCGCTCGGCGCGGAGCCGCCGCAGCACCTCGATGCCGTCCAGCTGAGGCAGCCGGATGTCCAGGAAGACGAGGTCGGGCAGGGTTTCGAAAGCGGCGGCCAGGCCCTTCAGGCCATCCTCCGACCACTCGACCTGATAGCCGTCTTTTTGCAAGCGCCAGCGGTACATCTCCGCGATGTCCGCGTCATCTTCTATCAGGAGGATGCGCGCGCTCTGCCGCTCCCCGTCCGGCCCCATCCTTACTCGCCGCGCGCAACATGGCACCGGGCCCAGACGAACCGACGACCAGTCCGCCAAGCCTGTGGACGGGCGCGGAGCTCGGGCCGAGACGGCGGCTATAGTCCCGCGTGATGACACCGCCGGAAATGGACGCCTACGTCAGGAGCTTCAGCCCGGTCTGGAAGACTCCTTCACGCGACGAGGCCGTGCGGATCCTGGTCGAGACGCGCCAGGTGACCGATGCCCTGGTGGCCGACCTCGAACCCCGGCAGCTCGACGAGATTCGAGGACTCGGCGGTGGGTCCTGGTCAATCAAGGATTTGCTCGGCCACCTGGCCACGTGGGAAGAACGCGGCCTTTTCTTCGCGGGAGTCAGGGAGCACCCCGGGACGGCGGAGCCCTCGACAACCGACGACTTCAATCGCTTCCACGTCGAACGCAAGTCCGCCTGGTCTCCCGAAGAGGTTGTTGCGGACAGCGAGACTGTCCGGGCGGCTCTGATCGCCGCAATCTCCGACATGCCGGACGAGCGGTGGCGCGAAAAAATTCAGACCCGGACCGGGAAGTCCGCGTTGGGACTGGTGCTGGGCAACGTCCTGGCCGGTGCCAAGTACGGGCTCTTCGCCCACGACCTTGCGCACTACCGCGACCTCAAGGCGGCCGTCACCGCCGAGAGGTGAGTTGGAGCGGGAGACGAGACTCGAACTCGCTACCTCAACCTTGGGAAGGTCGCGCTCTGCCAGGTGAGCTACTCCCGCTCAGCGAGATAAGGAGTCTACCCAATGGCGATAACGTCGCCATCCGCCGGCGAATGGTCGTGTCAAAGGCCGCTAAGAGGGCCATCCGCCGGCGAATGGCCCACCCGGTGCCCGGGGCAGGCGCTAGGCCACCGGTTTGTGGAATGCGAGCCGGCCGACGATCTCCTGGTAGCCGAGCGACTGGTTGAGGTGGATGATCGGGGCGTTCTCGGAGTCGTTGTCCGTCTCCGCCGCCTCCACGCCCAGCTCGGCGGCCTGCGACAGGCTCGCCAGCTTCATCGCCCTCGCCAGGCCCGCACCGCGAGCTTCTCGTAGGAGGCACGTGTAACCCGTCTCGACCAGTCCGTTCGAGCGGAAGGCCAGGTATGAGTAGCCGACCGGGCGCTCGCCCGCCGTGAGGCCGACCCAGACGCGCTCGGGCAGCACGCGGGGCGCGCTCATCCATCCCTTCCAGACGTCGAACGGCTCCGGGACGAACGCCACTGAGCGCGGAATGTCCGGCTGAGTGATCTCGTGGATCTTCCAGAGGGCGCGGTAGACCTCCTCCCCGCCGAGCTCCGACGCCGGCCGGACGGCGAGCCCGACGCCCTGAAGCCGCTCCAGGGCTTCTTCGAGCTGCGAGCGCAGCCGCTCCCGCGCCGGCTGCAGCTCGAGGCGCCAGAACCGGTCCACCCGCCTCCGCTCCCAACCGCCCCCCTCCAGCGCCGTGATCGCAGCCGCCTGGTCGGCCCAGACCTCGGCCACCGCCTCGGCTGCCCCCAGCTCACCCGCCTGCGTCACGGCGAAGTCGTAAACCGCGGCCCATTCCCCCGTGGGAGCGTCCGCAGGCAGATCGAGCTCCACCCAGGCGTGCGGCTCTTCGCCCTCCCGGTTGACACTCAGCAACCCAATCTCGTCCACGACCCAGCGCCGCGTCGGACCGAGAGCGTCGCTGTACTCCCAAAAGAGCTCGACCTCGTCCGCAAAGGGGTGCGGGTGCCCCGGGGTGGCCAGCTCCCCGGCTCGAACCGCGAGCGCAACATCCGCCGCAGTGGCGGGGCGGTAGGACGGCACCCTAGCGCTCGGCCTGCTTGCGCTCCACGACGGGCTCGCCGCCGGGCCGGGTCTCCTCCACCACCTGCCGCACCAGCTGCGCGTACTCCTCGACCAGGCCCTTCGCGCCGGCCGCCTCGCGAGTCGAGGCGATGATGTGGTACTCGGGCTTGTCGGCGTCGGGTACGACGAGCACCCAACCGCCGTCGATGAACACCTTCACGCCGTCGGTCAGGTCGACGTGGTCGCGCAGGTGGCGCTCGATCACCGTACGCATGACGCGGCCCTTCGCCTCCCACGGGCAGAACTCGTCGCGCCGGAAGTAGCCGACGGTCGGGAGGCGCTTGCGGAGCTTGCCGAGCGTGTGCTTGCTGGTCGAGAGCAGCTCCAGCGCACGGGCCACCGTGAAGACCGCGTCGAAAGCCACCTGGAAGTCCGGCCAGCAGTAGCCGCCCGCGGCGTCCGAGGCGAGCACGGTGTCGCCGTGCTGCGCCGCCCGCAGGACCGCCCCCGGCGTGGTCTTGGTCGCCACGAAGCGGCCGCCGAGCTCCTCTGAGATCATCGCGAAAACTAGCGAGCTCGAGGCCGGGCCGAGCACAGCGCCCTGCTTCTGCTCCAGGGCCAGCTGCGCCAGCGTGCCGAACGCCTCGTCGTGCTTGAGCACGGCGCCGGTCTCGTCGACCAGGAAGCAGCGCTCGCCGGGCGAATCGATGAACACGCCCAGCCGCGCCTCCACGGCCTTGACGATCGCGCCCATCTCCCGCAGGTGGGAGTTGAACTCGGCCTCCGTGCGCTCGAGGGCCTCGCCTGGCGCACCGTTCAGCGCGATCACCTCGCAGCCCAGTTCCAACAGGACGCGCGGGAGCACATCAGCCGCGGCGCCGCCGTTGTAGTCGACCAGAACCTTCAGCTTGGCCGCCCGGACGCGCTGGATGTCGACCTTGCCCAGCAGCAGGTCCTGGTAGCGCTCGAACGCGTTCTCAAAGCGGTTCAGAACGCCGAGCTCCCCGTGCATGACGCGGCGAACGTCCTCGCGGAAGAAGAGGTTCTCGAGCTTGCGCTCGCTGCGCTTGTCAAGGTCGAGCCCGTTCGCATCAAAGATGCGGACGTCGACCGAGCGCGGGTCGACCGGCGACGTCTGCACGTGCACCGCCGGCACATGGCGCATGTGCGCCCAGTGGCGGGCGACCGGGATGGTGACGGCGGAGAGGTCGGCGATGTCGGCGCCGGAGGAGATCAGGCCGGAGATCAGGGCGCGCTGCACCATCCGCGCCGAGCGGGAGTGGTCGCGCGATACCGCCACCGTCGTGCCCTTCGGGTAGAGCGCCCCGATCGAGGCGCCCAGGCGGGCGGCGAACTCGGGCGTGATCTCCACATTGGTCAGGCCCGACAGGCCGTAGGCGGTGAAGAGCCCGCGGCGCCAGGAGCCGGCCCAGATGATCGACTCGCGCACCACCGCGCCCGCCTCGATGTCCTTGTTCGGCCAGATCCGGACGTTGGCGTTGACCTGCGTCCCGTCGCCGACCACGACCTGGCTGCCGATCACGCTGCCCTCCTCGAGCAGGCAGCCGTTCTTGACGATCACGCCGTGGCAGACGACGCTGCCGCGCAGGCGGCAGTTCTCGCCGAGGTAGGTGTGGTCCCAGACGACCGAGTTGGACACCTTGGTGCCGCCGTCGACCGTGCAGTAGGAGCCGATCACCGTCGGGCCGTTGATGAAAACGCCGGGGCGGATCCGCGAGCCGGGGCCGATCAGCACCGGGCCTTCGATCCGGGCCTCCTCCGACACCTCCGCGTCCTCTGCCACCCACGCGGAGCCCTGGCGAACGCTGGCGGGCAGCTCGACCCGAACCCGCCCCTCCAGGCAGTCGAAGTTGGCCTTCAGGTAGGCGGCGTGGGTGCCGACGTCCTCCCAGTAGCCGTCGGCGACCCAGCCGTAAACCGGCCGCCCGTCCTCGAGCAGGCGCGGGAAGACATCGCTCGACCAGTCGACGACCGTGTCTCGCTCGAAGTAGCCGAAGACGGCCGGGTCGAGCACGTAGATCCCGGTGTTGGCGAGGTCGCTGAAAACCTCGCCCCAGGAGGGCTTCTCAAGGAAGCGCTGCACACGGCTGTCCTCGTCCGTGACGACGACGCCGTACTCGAGGGGGTTGGGCACCGGTTTGAGCACGATCGTGGCGGCGGCCTTCTTCTGCTTGTGGAAGCGGATCGCCGCGGTGAGGTCGATGTCGGTCAGCGCGTCGCCGCTCATCACGAGGAAGGGCTCGCGGAGCTCGTCCTCGACCAGCTTGACCGAGCCGGCGGTGCCGAGCGGCGAGTCCTCGACCGAGTAAGTCATCCGCACGCCGAACTCCGAACCGTCCCCGAAATGGTTGCGGATGCTCGCCCCCAGGTACTGCAGGGTGGCAACCACCTCGCGCGCCTGGTGCTTGCGGAGCAGCAGCAGGATGTGCTCCATGATCGGCCGCCCGCCCACCGGCACCAGCGGCTTTGGCCGCTGGCTCGTCAGCGGACGGAGTCGAGACCCTTCGCCGCCGGCCATCACGACGGCTTTCATGGGTTGAATGCTAAGTCGCCGACGGCGCGCTTCCCGAGCTTGCTAGCGTGGGCCACTGTGTTCGAGGAGCTGCGGGCCTGGGCGCTCGACCTCACGTGGAGCTGGCTGCCGGGCCTGCAGAAAGCGTTCCAGGCGCTTGACCCCGCCGCCTGGGAGGAGACCGGCCACAACCCGGTCGTCCTGCTGAACCGGCTCGGCCCCGACGGTGTCGAGCGGGCTCTGCAGCGCGAAGAGGTGAAGAAGGCGGTCGAGGCGGGCCGGGCCGCGCTGCATGCGTACCGAGATCGCCGGCCGCCGTTCTATGACGCCCGCGCCCCGCTGCTGATCGGCTATTTCTCGTTGGAATTCGGTCTTGCCGAGTGCCTGCCGATCTACGCGGGCGGCCTCGGCATTCTCGCCGGCGATCACCTGAAGGCGGCCAGCGACGCCGGGCTGCCGCTGGTGGCGATGGGCCTGCTCTATCGCCAGGGCTACGGCCGGCAGCGGATCGACGCGGAGGGCCGCCAGACGGAGATCTACCTCGAGAACCGCCCCGAGAACCTGCCCATCCAGCTGGTCAAGGACGGCAACGAGCCGCTGCTCGTGGACGCCCCGCTGGGGAGCGAGACGGTTCGGATCGCAGTCTGGCGCGCGCAGGTGGGCCGGGTGCCGCTCTTCCTGCTCGACACGGATATCGACGAGAACCCGGCCGAGATGCGCTCGATCACCGACCGGCTCTACACGGCCGACCCGGAGCGCCGGCTCAAGCAGGAGATCGTGCTGGGCATCGGCGGCGTCCGCGCGCTCCGCGCGCTCGGGATCGCAGCGACCGTGCTCCACCTCAACGAGGGACACAGCTTCCTGGCCGGCATCGAGCGCATCAAGGAGCTGCGCGGAACGCGGCAGCTCACGCTCGAGGAGGCGAGGCTGATCGTCCGCGCGGGCATCGTGTTCACCACCCACACTCCCGTGGCCGCCGGCAGCGACTACTTCCCACCCGCCCTGGTCTACGACCTCCTCGGCCCCTATCTCACCCAGACGGGCATCACCTTCGAGCGCTTCATGGAGCTCGGCCGCGAGCAGCCGCAGGACCACGCGGAGCCGCTGTGCACGACCTACGTCTGTCTCCGCCTTGCCGACACCGCCGTCGGCGTCAGCCGCCTCCACGGCACCGTCTCGCAGCGGCTCTGGAAGGCCGCCTGGCCGGGGCTCAAGCCCTCACAGGTGCCGATCAGGTTCGTCACCAACGGCGTGCACATGCCGACCTGGGTGGCGCCTGAGGTCGCCGACCTGTTCCGCAAATACGTGTCGCCGGACTGGTGGGACCTCGCGCCGGGCGATCCGCGCTGGGACCAGCTCCAGCTCGTGAAGGACGAGGAGCTCTGGGAGCTGCGCGGCACGCTCAAGCAGCGCCTGGTGGACCTGGTGCGGGAACGCAACGGTCAAGACCTGGACCCGCAGTCGCTGATCATCGGGTTCAGCCGCCGCTTCGCGCCGTATAAGCGGGCCACGCTGCTGCTCTCCGACCCGCGGCGGCTGCAGAAGCTGCTCAACGCGTCTGGCAAGAAGGTGCAGTTCGTCTACGCGGGGAAGGCCCACCCCGCGGACATGCCTGGCAAGGAGCTCGTGCAGCAGGTCGTCGAGCTGTCGCGCGCCGAGCCCGGCGTCGTCTTCGTCGAGGACTACGACATCGAGGTCGCGCGCCATATCGTCCAGGGCGCCGACGTCTGGCTGAACAACCCCCGCCGCTTCCTCGAGGCCAGCGGCACGAGCGGGATGAAGGCGGGTGCGAACGGCGTGCTCAACGTGAGCATCCTCGACGGCTGGTGGGACGAGGCGTACACCCCGTCCATCGGCTGGGCGGTCCCGTCCGGGTCGACTCTCGACCGCCCTGATGCGGACGACCGCGCCGAGGCGGAAGGGCTCTACCGGCAGCTCGAGCGGGAGGTGGTCCCCACCTATTACGACCGGCCCGACGGCGTGCCCCGCCGCTGGCTGGCGATGGTGCGCGCGTCGATGCGGAGCGTCGGCACCGACTTCGCCGCCCGGCGCATGGTCCTGGATTACTTCGACCGCGCCTACGCCCCCGCGGCCCGCCGGGTGGAACAGCTGCGCCTGCTCCCTGACTGGGGCGGCTGAAGGCGCGGAGGGAACCCAGGTTCCCCCCGCGGGCCCGCCCTCCCGGGAACACGCAAGGGTCTGGTGCGCAATAGATGGACTCAAACGGCCCGGCAAAGCCGGGCCTTACTGCACCGTCACGTGTCCTCGCACTTGGGAGGGGACTCGCGCCCTTAGACCCCGACCTCGACCGGGAGCAGCTCGTGCCGCTCCCCGTGCAGGGCCACCGCCGTTCGGTAGAGCTGCACGTAGCGCCTCGCCGACCGCTCCCAGGACACGTCCTGAGCCATCGCGCGACGGACGAGCCCGCGCCAGGCGTCCACGTGCTTGTGGTCCTCGACCGCCCGGACCACCGCGGCAAAGAAGCTCCAGGCGTCGTAGGGGCCGAACACGAAGCCCGTCCCGGTGCCGGCCACCGGGTCGAAGTCGGTGACGCTGTCGGCCAGACCGCCGATCGAGCGCACCACCGGGATGGTGCCGTAACGCAGCGCGATGAGCTGGGCCAGGCCGCCCGGCTCGGTGCGTGACGGCATGAGCAGGATGTCCGCCCCGGCGTAGAGGCGGTGCGCAAGGCCGTTGTCGAACCCGACCCGGATCGCGACCCGATCGGGGCGCTCCTGCGCCGCCCGGTGGAGCATGTCCTCGTAAACGCGCTCACCGGCCCCCATCACGGCGAGCTGCAGGTCGAGCGCGAGCAGGTTGGGCAGAGCTTCCTGGAGCAGGTCCAGGCCCTTGGGGTCGTAGAGGCGGCTCACCATGGCGACCAGTGGTGCCTCGGTGTCGGGCAGGCCGAGCTCGGCCCGGACGCGCGAGCGGTCCTCGCGCTTGCCGAGCAGGTCCTCGGGGCCGTAGGTGGCGGAGATCAGAGGGTCGTGTTCGGGGTCGAAGAGCTCGGTATCGATCCCGTTGAGGATCCCGTAGAGCTTGTGACCGTAGGCGCGGATGTACTCGTCCATCTCCTCGCCGAACTCCGGGGACTGGATCTCCGCGGCATAGCGCTCGCTGACGGTGTTGACCACGTCCGAGTAGTGGATGCCGCGTCCGAGGACGTTGACGACGTCGTCGAGGTGCGGCACGCCGGTCCTCAGCAGGCCCCACTTGTCGAGCTGCGCCAGGTGCAGCATCCCGGAGCCGAAGATGCCCTGGAAGGCGAGGTTGTGGATCGTGAGCACGGTGGCGATCCGGCTCAGCTGCGGGTCGTCGCCATAGAGGCGGTCGAGCAGGTTCGGGATCAGCGCCGTGTGCCAGTCGTGCACGTGGACGACGTCGGGCACGAAGCCCACCGGCCTGAGCATCTCGAGGACCGCGCGGCAGAAGTAGACGAACCGGGCGTCGTCGTCGCCGAAGCCATAGATGGCGTCCCGGTTGAAGAGCTGCGGGCAGTCGACGAAGTAGACGGTCACGTCGGTGCCGGGCAGCTTGCCTGCCAGGATCGCGCAGTCCACGGTCTGGGCGCCGAGCGGGACGGGCAGCGTCTCGATGACCACGGTCAGGTCCTCGCGCGGGACCTGGCGGTAGCGGGGCATCACGAGCCGGACGTCGTGGTCCTGGCGCTTCAGCTGCTTGGCGAGGGCCGCTCCGACCTCGGCCAATCCGCCGGTCTTCGCGAAAGGAGCGAGCTCGGCGACGGCCATCAGCACCTTGATCGGCGCGCCGCCGGAGGCTTCGGCGAGGCTGTGGTCGAGCGGCAGGCGCAGCTTGAGCGCACCGACCGGCGGAACCTGCTCCACCTCGCGGCCGTGGCGCTCCACGACGAGCGCGAGCTCGAGCGGCTCGCCGGGGCGCCGGTCGATCTCCTCGAGGGGGACGCTGAACCAGAAGGGGCTCGAGATCTCCTGCTGCAGGCGCGGAGTGCCGTCGCGGAGGTTCTGCTGGACCGCGAGGACGGCCAGGCTGGGCGCGCCGGGTCCCGGTGAGACCTTGATCACGTAGCCCGGGTCGAAGCCCAGGTCGGCCAGAGCGCCGGGCTTGTCCGGAAGCCTGACCGAGTCGCCGCCGGTGGCGTTGCTGGGTGTGCCACCGCAGTAGATCCAGAAGTTGGTGCCGGTGGACGTCAGCTCCTCCGCGGAGAGCGGGCTGTCGACACGGATGTGGAGCGAGCGGGCGTCGGCGCCGAAGAGGATCCTCTCGACCACGCCCACCGGCTTGTGCAGCGCGCCGAAGCCGCTGCCGATCTCGTAGCGGCCCGCCTGGCTCCAGGCGGGGTCCTGGGGGCCCGTCGGGCTGATCGGCGCCTCGGCCACGAAGTTCTGGCCGGTGCCGGTGCGCTCGATGATGGGCTGGAAGAGCCGCGACGGCGGCTTGACCCCGCCGACCTTGTAGGCGTTGCGCAGGTGCAGCCGGAACTCGTTGTCCCAGAACGTGTCCATCCCGGAGTCGTGGCGGTGGCTGAACCACCAGTACCAGTCGCTGCCCTCGGTGATGCGGATCTCGCGCCAGGCCGCGGCCGCCGCCTCCGAGTCCGGGATCTCGTGAAACGTGTGCGTGACCCACTCGCGCGCTTCGGCGAGCAGGTCCCACGCCACCGTGTGCTCGGGGTCCCCGATCCAGGTGTCCAGGCTGGCGCCGATCCAGCTGCCCGTGTGCAGGCGCGGCAGGGTGGCACGCTCGGCGTTGTCGCGCAGGAAGTCGCCGACCGTGGTGCAGACGATTTCCTCCGCAGCTTCGAGCTCGGTGTACAGCGCGTTCAAGAAGTCGTGGCCGTCGCGCAGGTAGAAGTCCCACGCGTTCTCGCCGTCCAGCGCCACGGTGACCAGGAACTGCTCGTCCCCCTGGCGCTCCCGGATGCCATGCAGCCGGGCGACGAAGTCGCGGGCCGCGTCGACCGGCGGCATGCGGTGATAGTCGAATCCGATCAGGTTCGACAGCAGCGCGTCGCGGAACACGATGGCGACCTGGCGGCCTTCCGCCTCGACATTCCAGGGTTTGTAGAGCAGCCCCGGCTGATCGAGCCGGCCCTCGCCGTCGCGGCCGAGATGGGTGTCGAGAGAGCGGCCGAGCACGCCTTCGTCGGAGATCATCCACTCGACGCCGGCGCCGGCGACCGGCGCGATCATCGACTCGCCTACGGCCATCTCCGGCGGCCACATGCCCGCGGGCTTAACGCCGAGGAGGTCCTCGAACGCCTCGAGCCCGAGCCGCACCTGCTCGTCCACGTCCTCCGGATGGGCGAAGGGACGCTCGGGGAGTGCCAGCCCCGGGTTGGCGAGCCGCGCATTCTCGACGTCCTCGAGCAGCGGCAGGATCGGGTGGTAATAGGGCGAGAACGTGAGCTCGGCCTGGCCGCGCGCCGCCAGCTCGCGGTACTTGGGGATGACCTTCGAGACCCGCTCGAGTTGGACCTCGAAGAGGACCTGCTTGTCCTTCTCCGTGAAGCCGCGGTCCTTGACCTTCAGCGCCGCCAGGCGCCGGTCGGCGTCGACCCAGGCGGGGTCGCACCAGGCGAGGTTGAACCAGACCTGCAGGTCCCGCAGATCCTCGACCGTGAAAAGGCTGCGCGGGTCGCGACCCGCCAGCTCCAGGTAGCGCGGGCTCTGCTGGACGCGGAGGAACCGCGGCGACTCCCGCATCCAGGTGAGCAGGAACTGCCGCTCCTCGCCGCTGAGCTCGGCGGCGGGACGGCTGGAGATGTTGAGGAAGAGGTCCTGGTAGGAGCCGTTCGAGTAGTCGTTGATCTGCTCGAGCAGGCTCGGCACGAGGTTGAAGGTCTGCCGGACGCGGGGGTAGCCGTCGAGCAGGGCGGCCATCTTGTAGTAGTCCTTGGCGCTCCGGAGGCGGACCCAGGGCAGCAGGTAGGTGCCCGTGAGATCGTCCTTGTAGTACGGCTGGTGCATGTGCCAGACGAGGGCGAGGTGGAGCTTGCCAGGCATCAGAGGCCGATCTTATAGACCCCTGCTCAGCCCGGAATCAGGGCTGCAAGGTCAGGCCTTGTTAAGAAGTGCGCCGCGGGATGAGTCGAGCTGGGAGGCCTTCCACGCCCCCTCCGTCGGGCTTCGCCCGACACCTCCCCGTCAAGCGGGGAGGAGACCTCTCTAGCCCTCCGACTTGAAGAACACCGCCGACAGCGGGGGTAGGGTCACGTTCAGCGCGTACGGCCGACCGTGCCAGGAGATGGGCGCCGCCTCGACGCCGCCCAGGTTGCCCTGGCCGCTGCCCCAGTAGCGCTCGGAGTCGCCGTTCAGCACCTCCTGCCAGAAGCCGCCGCGCGGGACGCCGATCCGGTAGTTGTGCCGCGGGATCTGGGTGAAGTTGAACGCGCAGACGATCAGCTCGGGCCGCCCCCGCGCCCGGCGCAGGAAGCACATCGTCGACTGGATCGAGTCGTTGGCGTCGATCCACTCGAAGCCCTCGGGGTCGAAGTCGGACGCGTGCAGCGCCGCCTCGCCGCGATAGAGGCGGTTCAGGTCCTCCAGCCAGACGCGGATGCCCTCGTGCGAGGGGAAGTCCAGCAGCGACCAGTCCAGCTGCGACTCGTGGTTCCACTCCTTGCGGGTCGCGAGCTCGGCGCCCATGAACAAGAGCTTCTTGCCCGGCTGCGCGTACATGAGCGCGTAGAGCAGGCGCAGGTTGGCGAACTGCTGCCAATCGTCGCCGGGCATCTTGCCGAGCAGCGAGCCCTTGCCGTGCACGACCTCGTCGTGGCTGAGGGGCAGCATGAAGCTCTCGCTGAACATGTACATGCCCCGGAAGGTGAGGCTGTTGTGGTGGTAGGACCGGTAGACCGGCTCCTTGGACATGTACTGCAGCGTGTCGTGCATCCAGCCCATGTCCCACTTCATGCCGAAGCCGAGCCCGCCGACGTAGGTCGGCCGTGACACCATCGGCCAGGCGGTGGACTCCTCGGCGATCGTCTGGATGTCGCCGCGGGCGCCGTAGCACTGAGTGTTGAACTGGCGCAGGAAGTCGATCGCCTCGAGGTTCTCGCGCCCGCCGAACTGGTTCGGGATCCACTCACCCGGCTTGCGCGAATAGTCGAGGTAGAGCATCGACGCCACGGCGTCCACGCGCAGTCCATCGATGTGGTACTGCTGCAGCCAGAACAGGGCATTCGAGATCAGGAACGAGCGAACCTCGTGCCGGCCGTAGTTGAAGATGTAGCTGTTCCAATCGGGGTGGAAACCGCGCCGCGGGTCCGCGTGTTCGAACAGGTGCGTGCCGTCGAAGAACGCCAGCCCGAACTCGTCGCTCGGGAAGTGCGACGGCACCCAGTCCAGGATCACGCCGATGCCCTCCGCGTGCAGCGTGTCGATCAGATACATGAAGTCCTGCGGCGTGCCGTAGCGAGACGTGGGCGCGAAGTAGCCGGTGACCTGGTACCCCCAGGAGCCGTAAAAGGGGTGCTCCATGATCGGCAGGAGCTCCACGTGCGTGAAGCCCATCTTCTGCACGTGCTCGGCCAGCTTCGGCGCGACCTCGCGGTAGGTCAGGAAGCGGCCGTTCTCACCGCGCAGCCAGGAGCCGAGGTGCAGCTCGTAGACGGAGAAAGGCGCGGTGGGATCCATGCGCTCGTGCCGCGTCCGCATCCAGTCCTCGTCCTTCCACTCGTACGCGAGATCCCAGACGACCGACCCCGTCTTGGGCGGCGTCTCGCAGTGGACGGCGAAGGGGTCGGCCTTGTCGGCCTGGTAGCCGCGCTGGCGCGAGACGACGCGGTACTTGTAGATCTGCCCCTGGCCCACGCCCGGCACGAACGCCTCCCAGATGCCGGTCGATCCGCGCGGCTGCATCGGCACCGCGGCGGGATCCCAACCGTTGAAATCCCCGATCACGGAGACGCGCTCGGCCGAGGGCGCCCAGACCGCGAAGTGCGTCCCGACGACGCCGTCCTGCTCGGTCAGATGCGAGCCCAACTTGTCCTGCAGCGCGTAGTGAGTGCCTTCGTTGAAGAGGTAGGCGTCCTGGTCGCTCAGGCGTGAACGGAGTGCGGTGACTGCCACCCTCTCTTGTTTACGCGACTCGCCCAAGCGGCCTCAATCCCCCTCTTGGAGGAGCGCCAGCAGGCCGCCGATCGGGATCGGCGCCCAGGTGGGCCGGTTGTTCAGCTCGTAGCGCAGCTCGTAGAGCGCCTTCTCCAGCAGGAACGTGCTCAGGAGCACCTCGATCTCCCCGCGATCGGTGGGCAGGAAGACGCCGCCCGCGGCGGTCTCGAGGTACTGGCGGAAGAAGGCGTCCGCCACCGCCTCCACCCAGGCCTTCGCCCACGCGCGCAATTCCGGATCGTCCGGCGCGAGGTCGAAGACCGCCGCGTGCGCGGCGTAGTCGAAGGAGCGAACCATGCCGGCCACGTCCTTCATCGCGAACCGCTTCAGCCGCCGCTCGCGCAGAGAGCGGGCCGGCTCGCCCTCGAAGTCGATGATCACGAAGTCGCTGCCGGTCTTCAGGACCTGGCCGAGGTGGAAGTCGCCGTGGATGCGGATCCGGTGCGCCTTTACCGGCTGGTTGAGCAGCGCCTGGAAGCGGGCCATGACCGCGGCCTCCTGGCCGGCCAGCTCCTCGCCCTGGCGCCGGATCTGCTCCGGCAGCCCGGGCAGCGACTGCCGGAGCAGCTGGAACACCTCCGACGAGAGCGTCCGCGTCGCCTGGTACGCCGAACGCTGAGCGTGCGCGCTCGGCGGCTCGGGCGCGAAGGCGGGATCGAGCGGGTCGGAGGCGAGCGCGAGGTGCATCTCGGCCGTGCGGCGGCCGAGCACGCGCGCATCGTCGAGGTAGCGCCCCGCCAGCTCCTGCACCAGCTCCGGCTGCGGCCGGCCCAGCCGCCGCTCGCGAACGTGGTGCAGGTAGTCCTCGAGCGACGACCGGGTGCTCTGCCAGGCATCGCCCTGGTTGGGCACGTAGGCCTGCAGCACGGCCAGCGTGACCGCCTCGGTGCCGTTGGCGGAGCCCCCTCCCGCCCCCTGGTCGTCGCGATACTCGAGAGCGCCGGCGACCTGGGCCAGGTTTCTGAAACGCGTGTGCTCGGTGAGGAAGCGGCCGATCTCGAGGTCCGGGTTCTCCCCCGCCTCGAGGCGCCGGTAGAGCTTCAGGATCAGCTGCTCGCCGAAGATCACCGAGTTGTTGCTCTGCTCGGCCGCCGACGGCGCCGCGTGCACCGGCGTGTCCTCGCGCCAGTGCTGGCGAAGGACGCGCGTGGGCGTTCCCGCCACCAAGCGGCGCCCACTGCGGAAGCGCCGCCGCCGCGCGATGGCCGTCAGCAGGGCGTCGCAGAAGCTCGTCTCGACAAGGCAGTCGTAAAGCACCGCCTCGCCCTCGGCGCCGCGGAGCCGGGCAACGACCGCGTGCGGCGCGCGCCGCCACACCTCTTCGGCGCGCTCGCCGCGCGCGACGGCCAGGGGCAGCAGGTAGGTGTCGCCCTCGCCGCCGTCGGTGTACTGGACGTCGACCAGCGACAGCTGCGCCATGCCCTGCGCGTACGGGATCTGGATCGAGTCCTTCAACGCAGCCGACTTGATACGCCGTGTCTTGGCGCCGAACCAGCGCTGCACGGCAACGTAGCTCGGCAGCACCTCGGCGAGCTGCCCGTCGCCGCCCGGCTCGAAGAGCTCCGTCCAGCTATCGGCCAGCATCACCTCCGGCACGTCCAGCCGGTCGGCCGCGGTAGGTGTCCGCGGGGCCTCGACGCGCTGCGGCTGGAGCGAGAACCAGTACCAGGCATGCGGGCCGAGGCTCAGGAAATAGCGGCGGTTGAAGATGCGCGGGAACTCCGCGCCGCCGAACATCTCCACCGGCACCAGGCCGTCGAACGCGGCCAGGTCCAGCTCGGCGAACTGCACGAAGCGCGACAGGTTGGCGACCACGAGGATCACCTCGTCCCCGTGCCGGCGCACGAACGCCAGCACCTTGCGGTTCTCCGGGTGCAGCATCTCGAGCGTCCCGCGGCCGAAGGCCGAGTGTCGCTTGCGCAGCTGGATCAGCCGTTTCATGAACGCCAGCAGGGACTGTGGGTTCGCCTTCTGCGCCTCGACGTTGACAGCCTCGTAGTGGTACTCGGCGTCCGAGATGACGGGGAGATAAAGACGCTGGCGGGTGGCGCGCGAGAACCCGGCGTTGCGATCGTTCGACCACTGCATCGGCGTGCGCACGCCGTCGCGGTCGCCGAGATAGATGTTGTCGCCCATCCCGATCTCGTCGCCGTAGTAGACGACCGGCGTTCCCGGCAGCGAGAAGAGCAGGGCGTTCATCAGCTCGATCCGGCGCCGGTTGTTGCTCAGCAGCGGCGCCAGACGCCGGCGAATGCCCAGGTTGATGCGCGCCTCCGGATCCTGCGTGTAGGCGCGGTACATGAAGTCCCGCTCCTCGTCGGTGACCATCTCCAGCGTCAGCTCGTCGTGGTTGCGCAGGAACAGGGCCCACTGCGACGACTCCGGAATCGGCGGGGTCTGCGCGATGATGTCCGTGACCGGGAACCGGTCCTCCATACGGATGCTCATGAACAGCCGCGGCATGAGCGGGAAGTGGAAGGCCATGTTGCATTCGTCGCCGCGACCGAAATAGGCGACGGCGTCCTCCGGCCACTGATTCGCTTCGGCGAGCAGCATGCGGTCGCCGTAGCGCGCGTCGATGTGCGCCCGCATCTCGCGCAGGAAGGCGTGGGTCTCGGGCAGGTTCTCGCAGGTCGTGCCCTCGCGCTCGAACAGGTAGGGGACGGCGTCCAGGCGCACCCCGTCGATGCCCATGTCGAGCCAGAAATCGAGGACCTTGTAGATAGCCTGCTGCACCTCCGGGTTGTCGAAGTTGAGGTCCGGCTGGTGCGAGTAGAAGCGGTGCCAGTAGTACTGCTGCGCGATCGGGTCCCAGGCCCAGTTCGACGACTCGAAGTCCTTGAAGATGATCCGCACGTCCTTGTACTGCTCGGATGAGTCGCTCCAGACATAGAAGTCGCGCAGCTGCGCTCCGGGCGCCGCGCGGCGCGAGGCCTGGAACCACGGGTGCTGGTCCGACGTGTGGTTGCAGACCAGCTCCGAGATGACGCGCATCCCGCGCCGATGCGCCTCGCGGACGAAGCGCCGCACGTCGCGCAGCGACCCGTAGGACGGGTTGACGCCGCGGTAGTCCGCGATGTCGTAGCCGTCGTCCTTCAGCGGCGAGGGATAGAAGGGCAGCACCCAGATCGCGGTCACGCCCAGGTCCTGCAGGTAGTCGAGCTTCTCGATCAGGCCGGGGAAATCACCGATGCCGTCCTCGTTGGAGTCGTAGAACGCCCGCACGTGGACCTCGTAGACGACAGCGTCCTTGTACCAGTCGGCGGGTTGCGATGAGATGTTCAGTTGTAGTACTCGAAGTCACGCTCAGAGCGCAGGCGGTGTCTCAGCCGGAAGATGTGCACCGGCGCCGCGTGCGGGTTGAGCTCGATGTAGGAGGATTCGCCGCGCCACGTGTAGCGCGCATCGGAGAGCAGGTCATGCACCTGGTAGGGCTCTTCGGAATCGAGGCCGAACTCCTCGAGCGGCACGTGCAGCAGGCCTGACTGCACTCGGTACGGATCCAGGTTGACCACCATCAAAGTCACATCCTCGGCATCCGGCGTCGCCTTGCTGTAGGCGAGCAGCATCTCGTTCTCCGTCTCGTGGAAGCGCAGCGATTCGTTCGACTGCAGGGCCGGGTTCTCGCGCCGGATCCGGTTGATGCGAGCGATGAAATCGCGCAGCGAATCCGGCTGCTCCAGGTTCCACGTTCGCAGCTGGTACTTCTCGCTGTCGAGGTACTCCTCCTTGCCCGGCTCGAGCGGGTCGTGCTCGAGGAGCTCGAACGCCGGTCCGTAGACGCCGTAGTTGGCGGAGAGCGTCGCCGCCAGCGCCAGGCGCGCCATGAACGCGGGGCGGCCGCTGGTCTGGAGCAGCTCGGTGAGGATGTCGGGCGTGTTGGGCCAGAAGTTCGGGCGGAAGAAGTCGCGCACCGGCGGCTCGATCAGCTCCTCGAGGTACTCCCGCAGCTCCCAACCCGCGTTCCGCCACGCGAAGTACGTGTAGGACTGGGTGAAGCCGGCCTTCGCCAGCTGGTACATCACCTTCGGCCGCGTGAAAGCCTCGGCCAGCAGGATCACCTCGGGGTGATCACGGCGCAGGCCGTCGATGCACCATTCCCAGAACCGGAACGGCTTGGTGTGCGGGTTGTCGACGCGGAAGATCGTGACGCCCTGCTCGATCCAGTGATCGAAGACCGAGCGCAGCTCCCGCCAGAGGCTCTGCCAGTCCTCGCACTCGAAGTCGAAGGGGTAGATGTCCTGGTATTTCTTGGGCGGGTTCTCCGCGTACTGGATCGTGCCGTCCGGTCGCTTGCGGAACCACTCCGGGTGCTCCTTGACGTAGGGGTGATCCGGCGAGCACTGGAATGCGATGTCGAGAGCGACCTCGATACCGTGCTGCTCCGCCGTCTTCACAAGGTGCCGGAAGTCTTCGAGCGTGCCGAGCTGCGGGTGGATCGACTTGTGCCCGCCCTCTTTGGAGCCGATGGCCCAGGGGCTGCCGACGTCGTCCTTCGCGGCGGTCACGCTGTTGTTGCGGCCCTTCCGGAATGCCTTGCCGATCGGATGGATGGGCGGCAGGTAGAGCACGTCGAAGCCCATGTGCTTGATGTAGGGCAGGCGCGCCTCGACGTCCTTGAACGTCCCATGGCGGCCTGGCTCGGGGCTCGCGGAGCGCGGGAAGAGCTCGTACCAGCTGCTGAAGGCCGCCCGCTCGCGATCGACCCACACCGGCACCACGCGCTCGTAATCGGTCACGTCGCCGCGGTCGGCATAGAGCGCCATCAGGCCGGCGAGCTCGGAGTCCAGCGCAGCCGCGGCCGGCGTTCTCTTGCCGGTGATCGCTTTCGCTTGCTTCAGCAGCGCCTGGCGCTCGGCCGACGGCGCGCCGGTGGCCGCGGCCTCGACGAGGGCGGCTCCGATGCGCAGGTCGACGGCGACGTCCTGCTTGGCGTCGATCCGCTTCTGCAGGTCCCGCCGCCACGTGCCGAAGTGGTCGACCCAGCCGCGGAGCGTGAAGTGGTGAAGGCCCAGCCGGCTGACCGGGAACTCGGCGCACCAGCGGTCGTTGGGAAGGGGCTGCAGCGGCACCTCGGTCCACTCTGCGTCTCCATCAGCGCGGTAGAGGAGCAGGCCGGCGAGCACGTCGTGCCCCTCGGCGAAGAGGTCGGCCTCGACCCGGACCGGTCGCCCCAGCGCGGCCTTGGCCGGGAAGCGCCCACCATCGACCTCCGGCGTGACGCCCTCGATGACGACCCGTCGATGGAGGGATGCCGGCAGCGCGCCGTTCGATTCGGCTCGCGGGGACTTCGGCCTGGCCTTGCTCCGGGCTTGAGCCACCTATTCCACGCTAACAGTCTCTTGGTACAGGCGCAGGGCGAGCGCGTGCGCGGCCGGCGTCGCTCCGACGAGCAGAGAGCTGCGCCGGTCGAGCCCGACCGCCCGCTTGCCGATGTCCTTGCCGGCCACGTCGGTGAAGACGGCGCCCACCTCGCGGGCCATCAGAACGCTGGCCGTCATGTCGAACAAGCGCGCTTCGATTGGACAGATGAAAGCGTCGAACGAGCCGCTGGCGGTGTGCGCGATCGAGATGGCCATGGAGCCGAGGATGCGCACCTTTTCCGAGCGCTCGATCAGCCCGCGTGCCTTGAAGATCGAGCGCGGCGAGCTCTCGACGCCGAGCAGCTCGAGGCTCTTGCGGCTGCGCGGCGCGAGTGGCGTGAGGCGTTCGTTGTTGCGGAAGGCGCCGCGGCCGCGGACGGCCGTCCACTCCTCCCCGCTGACCAGGTTGAGCACGTAGCCGGCCAGGACGTCGTCGAGGTGCGGGCCGTCCAGCACCGACAGCATCGTCGAGAACAGCGGGATGCCCTGCTTGGCGTTCAGGCTGCCGTCGATCGGGTCCAGGAAGACGAGCGGGAAGTCGGCGCCGAAGCGCCTGCGGCCGATCTCCTCCGAGATCACCGTGAACTCCGCCCCTGCGGCCGCCGCGCGCTCCAGCTCGGCCATGGCTGCCTGCTCCGCCAGGCGGTCGATCTCGACTGTGATGTCGCCGCCGGCCCCGCGGGTCAGCTCGGCCCGGCCCGCCTCAGTGCCCGAGTAGCCCTTGATCGCGGTCTTGACCGCCTCACCGGCCTGGCGAAAGAGCTCGACCCACACGGTGGTTCTAAGTGTGGAGAGAATCTGTGAACTTCATGAGCCGGCGGCTGACGTTCTGGACCTTCGGCACCGCCTTCGCCCTCTTCCTGTTCGCGGCCGCGGCGCCCTCGCCCCTCTACGGCCTCTATGCACTCCGCTGGGGATTCTCGAGTCTCGAAGTGACGGAGGTCTTCGCCGTCTACGCCATCGTGCTGCTGGCCGCGTTGCTGTTGACCGGTTCGCTGTCAGACGCGGTCGGGCGAAAGCCCGTGGTGCTGGCTGCGCTCGTGATCCAGATCGTGAGCATGGGCGCCTTCATCGCGGCTTCGGGCGCCGGCTGGCTGTTCGCGGCGCGCAGCCTGCAGGGGCTGGCGACGGGGCTGGCAACCGGCGCCCTGGCGGCGGCGCTGGTGGATCTGCAGCCCAGGGAACGGCCGGGGCTGGCGCCCCTGGTCAACAGCGTCGCTCCGATCTGTGGTCTTGCCTTGGGAGCCCTGCTCTCGGCGGCGCTCGTGCAGCTGGGTCCGGATCCAATGCGCCTCGTTTACGGGATCCTCGCCGTGGTCTTCGCGGTGCTGGTCCTGGTGATATTCGCCGCGCCGGAGCCCGCGTCCCTTTCAGGCCAGCCGAGCCTGCGACCGCGTGTCGGCGTCAGCGCGGAGGCCCGGCCGGCCTTCCTCGCCGCGCTGCCCACTCTCATCGCCGGCTGGGGTGTGGGCGGTTTCTATTTCTCACTCGGCCCCAGCCTCGCGTCGGAGCTGAGCGGCTCGCGGGATCGCCTGATCGGGGGCGCGCTGCTGTTCACGCTCGCCGGCGTCGGCGCGTTGGTGGTGCTGGCATTGAGCCGCTGGGAGCCGCGCACCCTGATGACACTCGGAGTCCTGGCGCTGATCATCGGGCTGGGCGTAACCGTGCTGGCCCTGACGAGCCTCTCCCTCGCGGCGCTGTTCGCAGGAACCGCGATCACCGGGGTCGGCTTCGGCATCGCCTGGCTTGGCGTCCTGAGAACCCTGATCGCGCTCGCGCCCGCTGCGTCAAGGGGCGCGCTGCTCGCCGCGATCTACATCGTCGCCTACCTGGCCTTCGCGGTCCCCGCGGTGATCGCGGGCTATCTCGTCACCCGCGCCGGACTGCACGATGCGAGTGTCTGGTACGCGGGGGCCATGGATCTGCTGGCAGTTGCCGGACTGGCAGGGACCGTCCTGGTCGGCAGGCCCGCGAGGACCTAGCCGGGATTCCGCTCAGGCGGTCGCGGCCCCTGTCGCGGGTGCGGCGTCCGCGTCCTTGCGGCGGCGGCGGCGGCGGCGGTCGATGAGCAGCTGGATCAGGTAGGGCTGCTGCAGCGCCCAGACGGATTCGATCAACTGCGGAATGGCAAGCCCTTCGGGGGCACGCACGCCGATCTCATGCAGCCGCTCGAGCAGTTGGAGCGGCACCGTGCGCTCGTCGTGCAAGTTGAGCTGCTCGAGCGCCTCCAGAATGTCGTCGAGCCGTCGCAGCTGCAGACGCCGTTCCGGTTGATCGACCAATTTCCTCTGTCCTTCGGGCGCGAATACTACTCCGCTCCGACGTGATCTAACAAAAGTCGTGAGACCTCGTCGGGACGCTGATGCTGCAGCCAGTGACCGGCGCCGGCCAGCGGCACGAACCGATACGGACCCTTCACATGCCGCTCTGTCAGCTCGGCCTGCTTCCGGCCGAGCGCGATGTCGTCCTCGCCCCAGATGAACAGAGTCGGCACCTCGATGGGATTCGGCGCGCCGTCGTAGCTCTGGAACCGCTCCGGTGTGAGGTTCGCCCGGTAGTAATTCAGCGCGGCCGTCAGCCGCCCCGGCCGCTGCAGGTCGGTGATGAATCGGTCTTCGACGTCGCGCGGGAAAACCTGCGCGTACATCCCCCGGATGCGTGCGCCGTCATCCTCCAGCAGGAGGTTCTCGGCCGTGCCGGGCTGGTTGAACAGCAGGATGTACGAGGACCGGTTCCGCTGGTCCTCGTCGCCCTCGCCGAGGACCTGCGCCAGGGCGTGCGGATGACCGACGGAGAGCGCCGCCCACGTCCGCACGCGGTGCTGCCGCTGGCTCGTGAACTGCCAGCCGATGATGGCTCCCCAGTCGTGCCCCGCGAGGTCCACCTTGTCCGCGCCGAGCGCGTCGATCAGCCCCTCGATGTCGTCGAAGAAGTTCGGCATGAGGTACTGATCGACGCCCTCGGGCGCATCGGTGCCGCCGTAGCCCCGCTGATCGGGGGCGACGGCGCGACGGCCGGCCGCGCCGAGCGCCTCCAGCTGCGGCAGCCAGGACTCCGCGCCCTCGGGAAATCCGTGCAGCAGCAGCACGACGGGACCGTCCGCAGGTCCCGCGGCAAGCGCTCGGAAGTTGAGTCCGTTGGCCTTCAGCTGGAGTTCTTCAATCACGCGGTGAGCGTACTCAGCCAGCGGGCCGCGATGTCGAGCGCCTGCTCCAGCTCGCGGTGAAAGCCGTGCCCGGCGCCCGGCAGAACGTGCACCTCATGACGCGGCAGCTGGTTGACCGCGCCCTGCAGCAGGTCGATGCGGGCGAACTGGTCGCGATCGCCGGAGATCAGCAGCACGGGGCACTCGATGCGCGACCAATGCGCCGTCCTCTCGCGCCACTGCTCCGGCTTGCCCGGCGGGTGGAGCGGATAGCTGAGCAGCAGCAGACCGCGCGGCGTGACCTCGGCGGCGGCCATGCCCGCCACACGCCCCCCGAAGGAGTGGCCGCCCACGACCAGCTCCGGGTCGGCCCGAAGCTCCTTCAGGAACACCGGGAGGGCTCGTTCCGCCGACCCGCGCGGCAGCTCGAGCGCGGCCGCGTCGACACCGCGTGCGCGCAGGCCCTCGATGTGCGGTTTGAGACCCTCGACACCTTTGGAGGCGCCCGGACCGAGGAGAACTCTCATGCGCGGAGTCTCAGCCCACGCAGGAACAGGTTCAGGTCCTCGCGGGTGACGGCGCGGAACACCAAGAGCGCGGCGAGGTAAGCGAGGCCCGCGCCGGGCGCGGCGATGAAGAGCGTGCGATCCGACAGCAGGTAGGCGACGACCGCCATCGCGAGCCCGGCAAGCAGGATCCGCCAGCTCAGCCGGAGCCAGGGCAGAGGTCGCCGGCGCCGCAGGAACCAGTACGCCACGACCGAGAACGCGGCCTCCGTCACCACCGTGTCGGCGCTCGCCACAAGGTAGCCCCAGCGCGGGATCAGAACGAGGTTCAGCCCGACGTTCACGACCACGGCGGCCGCGGTCGCCCAGGCGAACAGGTCCTGCCGGTCGACCGAGTAGAGCATCGCGGTGAATGCCGAGTTGACGAACAGGAAGGGGATCGCGAGGGCCAGGATGCGGAGGCTGACGTAGCTCTGCGGAAAGAGGTGGAAGACCCGGCCGATCGGGTGGGTCAGGACGAACGTCCCCAGGGAGATCGGCCAGCCGAGCAGCACGAGGATGCGGAAGAACTCGTGATAGGCGCGATCGAGGCGCTCGTTCGAGCTGCGGAAGTACACCGCGAGCAGCGGATAGACAACCGCCTGCACCGCCAACGGGATGAACTGCAGCGCCTCGAACGGCTTGTACGCCTGCTGGTACCAGCCCACCTCCTCCAGGGGCCGGAAGTGCTGCAGGATCGGCACGTCGATCTTGAAATAGACGTTGGTCAGGAAGCTGCCGAGCGCGAACGGAAAGGCGAGCTTCAGAAACGGCGGCAGCAGGCTGAGGTCCAGGCCCGGCGCGCCCCGCGCCAGCTTGAAGAGCGGGATGACGGCGAGGCAGTAGGCGCACGTGAAGGCGTACGAGGCGGCGTAGGCGAGCAGGAAGTAGGCCGGGCCGGCGCCGTGCGTTGCGCCGTAGAGGATCGCGCCCGCCTGGATCGCGGTCTCCCCCAGCACCGCGACAGCTTCGAACTCGAGCCGTCCGACCGCATAGAAGGTGTTGCGGAGCAGGTTCGAATAGGTCGTCACACCCAGCAGCGCGATGCCGGCGAGCGCCAGCGATCCGATGCCGGCCCTGCTCGCCAGGACGCCCAGCGCGACGAAGGCGACGGCGGCGAGCGGGAGCTTCCCGGCCAGCAGCGTGGTCAGGTACCGCGGGAGCGCCGCGGCGTGGCGCGCCGCCTCGCGGGTGTACAGCGTGTTGAGACCGAAGTCGGCCAGCACGCTGACGATCGCGCTGTAGGCGACGAGGGTCGTGTAGCGGCCGTAGCCCGCCGGCCCCAGGTGGTTGCTCATGGCTAGCACCAGGACCAGAGCGGCCAGTCGCGAGACGATGCGCGCACCCAGCACGAAGGTCGTGTTGAGAACGGCCCGTCTGCCGAGGTCAGCCGTTTGAACGGGATCGACGTCTGACACCCGTGGCTACGATAGCGGCGGCGGGTCGGCCGGACGGCCGGGCCGAAAGATCGCGGCCTCAGGTGCCGCGCATGGGAGGAGCCGACGAGCAGCGGACGAGCCGCATCAAGATGCGGCGAAGGAGCAGCGCAGGAGGCGACGATGCAGGCGCGCCGCCTGAGGTCGCGAGCTTCGGTCCGCGTCGTCCGGCCGACCCGCTAGTGGGCAGGTTCACTTCGGGGCTCTTGGCCGTCTATCTGTTGCTGGGCGGCATCTGCCACCAGCAGGCGTCGCACCCTGGAGCGCCGCACGCGGCGGTGACCTTCAACGGGCCGCCGTCGCCGGACCCGAGCCCCTCCGCCATCGCGCCGACGCCCAGCCCGCTGCCGCCGTCGGTGTTCATCAAGGTCCCCTACACACCCCAGGCGCCCTACAACAACTGGGACGCCGCGCACGAGGACTACTGCGAGGCCGCGGCGGCTCTGATGTACGGGGCGTTCCTCCGCGGCGACCACCGCTCCGTAATCCCGCCCGCCGAGGCGGACCAGCGGATGAAGGAGATCGTGCAGTGGGAGCGAGCCCAGTGGCCAGGGGTGCTGAATCTACCTCTCGTCGACGTCGCGCAGGACGGCGCCCACTTCTACAACGCCACCCCGACCCTCGACTCTGACGCGACCCTGACCGAGATCCAGACGATCCTCGCGGCGGGCCACCCGGTGATCATCCCGCTGATGACGCACGGCGCCCCCGGCGGCCAGAAGATCAACCCCAACTACGGCCGCTACAACGTCTACCACGTGCTGCTCATCACCGGTTACGGACCTGGCTACCTGGTCACCAACGACGCCGGCATCGTGCAGGGGCAGAACTGGCGCTACACCTGGACCGTCCTGAAGTCCGCGATGCAGGCCCAGGTCTCGGTGATGCACCAGCAGCCGGTGCTCCTCTACTTCAGCTAGACCGGCGAGGCTCCCGCTCGGGGTCGATTTGTCCGATCATTGCGCCCGTCATGTCGAGCGTCCTCATCATCGCCAGCACCGGACCGGCCGACCCGACCAAGGCCAGCATCCCCTTCCACATCGCGGCGAACGGCGCCGCGGCTTCAGGCGTCGACTGCGGCGTGGTCTTCGCGGGCGACGCTGCCGAGCTGCTCAAACCGGAGGTGGCCGGAGGCGTGCGCGGGGTCGGCATCCCGCCGCTCGCCGACCTGCTCGCCGCCTGCCGCGAGCGAGGCGTCCGCTTCCACGTTTGAAAGGGCTGTGCGGAGGCCCGTGGGGTCTCGGCGGAGCACCTCGGTGAGAACGCGGTCTTCATCTCGCCGCCCGACGTCGTGCGGCTGTCGCTGGAGGCCGACCGGGTCCTGAGCTTCTAAGCGCAGGGGGCGAACTGCGGGTGACGAAAGGTCAGCAGGTGGCCGTCCGCCGACCTGAACACCGCCGTTCCGTCGGCCGCCAAGGTGATCAAGCCGCCGATCACGACCTGGCCGCTCGGATCGGTCGCCGCCGGCGAAGGCAGCGGGCCGGTATAGCGCTGGTCGGTGTACCAGTTCGCTCCGCCGAGTCGCGGGTCACTTACCACCGTCCCATCGGCGAACGCAATCCAGAGGTTGACTCCGTATGGACGTCCGACGACCGCATCCGGTTGATCCAGGAAGTCCAAGGTGAACCCTCTTGAGTCCGTGAACAGCGCATGGTGCTCGTCAGACATCGCGATCGTGCCGGGATCCCAGTCTCGGGGCAGGCCGCCGGGATTGCTCCAGGTGGGTGCGTTCGGGTACCAGGTCTTTCCCGCCCAATCGAACGGCTGCACCCCGCAGTGAGTGCCCAGGACGAAGCCGTAAGCCTTCTTGAGCTCAGCCGTCGCGGCGCTGGGGAGTGGAGCGATCGGCGGGCTTGGGAGGAACCCGGCCGGGGGCGCCACGAGGCGCAGCGCCGGCGAGGGACTGTGCGTCGGATGAGTGGCTGCCTGGCTGCAGGCACCGACTCCGATGACCACGATGACGGCCGCGAGCCACGCCCGCACGCCGGGACCTAGTGGGTGCGGCGGCGCACTGCGACCCAGCCGCCGAGAGCCAGTCCGAACCCGATCATCACCATGAGGGCGGGGACCAGGAGCGGCGCCGGCGCCTCGCCGCGCGTGAACGGAGAAGCCGCCACGCCGGTGCAGGCCGGCAGCGTGCCGTCGAACTTCGCGAAGAGCGTGCGGCCGCAGCTCTGCCTCGCGAAGGCGGGGCCCTCGATCTCGGGGTTGAGCCCGCTGAGCCGGGTCGCATCCTTCAGGCAGGTGCCGTGCTTGGGCGGCGGTCCGAGGTCCGGCTGGCAGCCGTCGGTGTACGCCGCGAGCACCCGGCCTTCGCGATCGATCGTGATGTCGTTGAAGTCCAGCAGGTTGCGCTGGTCATCGTCACCGCGCGCGCTCGGACAGGCGGAGTTGAATTCGATGCAGCCGCGCTGAACCGGCGCGTTCGGCGTCGCGTCGTTGGTCGTCCAGGTCTTGCCGCCGTCGTAGGTCGTCGCGACATAGAGGTGCCAGGTGCCGACGAACGCGTTCTGCTGGTCATCGCCAGGGGTCGTGCTGCCGAGGAAGGCGAAGGCGGCGCGGTTGTCGTCGCCCGCGACGACGGTAGGCATCTCGACCTGCTGGATCGGATAGGGGCCGCTGACGTTGACCGACGGGCCACAGCTGGTGCCCTGGCTGGTGCAGACCGCGACCTTGGGATGGCCGTCGCGATCGCCGTAGCCGAAGTACATCGTCCCCTGCGAACCGACACCGATCGACGGGTCACCGGTGTTGAAGTACCGCGTGTGGCCGTCGTCGATGGTGTGCACCGTCCAGCTCAGGCCGTTGTTGGTCGACACCGCGAATCCGGGATGGCAGTTGGGCCCGGCGGTGCTCGTCGTGATGATGCATTCGGGCGAGCCGCAGGCCTTGTTCGGCACGTAGGCGGTGCCGTCCGGCGCCACCTTGATGTGGCCGTGGATCCCGAAGCACTGGTCCGAGGTCCACATCGGCACCGCGGCTCCGTAGGTGATCCCCCCGTCGAGGCTCAGCGCGCATTCCGCCTCGAGAACGTTCTGGGAGCAGTAGTAGAGCGCGTCGGGATAGATCGGGGAAGGCGGCAGAGGTGACGCGAACGGACCGCCGCCGATCGTCTGGTGGTCCACCGCCGGCGGCGTCTCGCACGGCTTGGCGGACGGCGTCCAGGTGGCGCCGTCGTCGTCGGACACCGCACTGAGGCTGCAGACGGCGGTGAGCTGGCTCACCAGGGTGCGGCCGGTGCGCTGGTCGACGTAGAGGATCGCGTCCTCGCTCGCCGAGTTGGTGAGCGGGGCGTCGCTGACGTCCGTCCAGGTCACCTTCGCGGGCCGGGCGGTGTCGTCGAACTTCGCGCTGATCGTGTAGAGACCCGCTTGATACATCGCGACGTCGCTACGGGGGTCGACACCGATCGACGGCTCGCCAAAGGCCCGGCCGCCGACGAATTGCGACTCCCAAAGCGTCGGCGGCATCAGCGAGAGCGGGATGTGGAAGTTGTCGTATCCGGTGCCGCCCTTCGGCTCAGACACGGCTTTCTGCGCGCCGAGGTTCGTGAACTTGAGGGTCGCGGCGGCGTGCGAGGTGACATCCGAGGTTGAGTTGCCGAGCTGGTTGAAGGCGGTCACCGTGTACGTCCCGTTCTTCGGGTTCTGGAGCATGAACACGTTGACGTTGCTGCCGTCGTTGGCGACCGCCAGCACGTCGTCGCCGACCGACGTGCCCTTGGAATCGGTCATGCTCAGGCCGAGCGTCGCGTCCGGGGAGGCGTCCGCCCAAGTCAGCGTTATCTGCAGCACCGCGGAGTGCTTCGTTCCCTGGCGGACGTCCGGCGCGTAGAAGGCGCTGTCCGACTGCGGGAGCTTGACGGTCAGTTTGTAGGTGTCGGTGTCGCCGGCGAGCCCGCCGACCCCGGCGAAGTCCCACTGCACCGTTTTGGAGCCGTCGATCGTTCCGGTCGATGGTGTGGAGGCGATGGCGGGAACCACAGCCACCAGAGGCATCGCCAGGCAGGCGGCCGCAAGCAGACGTCGGATGGGCACGAGATTGGATCGTTCCATCCGGCGGGACGTCTCGGCAAGGCCGCGAGTTGGGGGAGTGCCTAAGTCGAGCTCAAATCGGTCCACTCGCCCGCCAGCCCACGAGCGACGATCTCGGCGGTCAGCGGCGCATGGATGATTCCGTTGCGGTTGTGCCCCGTCGCCAGGACAAGACCTTC
>Ga0070714_100000141_pt1 | contig 57518 bp, 55 predicted proteins | sample LARL83metaG_FD_65450 | JGI IMG/M metagenome (GOLD analysis project Ga0070714, IMG submission 65450) | Corn, switchgrass and miscanthus rhizosphere microbial communities from Kellogg Biological Station, Michigan, USA - LAR L8-3 metaG | ecosystem: Host-associated > Plants > Roots > Rhizosphere ... | reverse complement strand
CACCGAAGCAGGATCGGCGTCGTAGAGCGCGAGCCCGGCGGCGCCGGCGATCACCGCCGCCAGCGCCACGCCCCGCCGCGCCGGCCTGAACAGCCCATAGACGCCGAGAGCGAGGCTGAGGCCGCCGATCATCCAGCGATCGGCGGCGAATATCACCGCCTGCCTAGGCAGACACCATATCGGGGATGGATCGTCGCATCGCGAGCGGAAGAACTCGAGCTCGATCGCGCCATAGCGAATCGCCGCCGCGATGGCGCCGGCAATGCCGCCCCACAGAAGCGCGCGAACGACCCCCTGGCTGAAAATCGTTGGCCGCCCGCGGGAGGCCGATGACTTCGAAGAATCCATCATTCGTCAATCGGCAAAGTTTACGCCACGAAACTAGAGCGTGTTTCGGGGGGATCAATCGTTTTTTTTCGTCACTTCGGCGCAGCGGGAGTCGCCGGGGAACCGCTTGCCTTCCAGAAGAAGGTGAGCTCGTGCTTGTTGTGATGAAGGTGCGCGAGAGTCGCGCCGGGAATTGCGGTGAACAGCCGCTGCGCCGCGAAGTCGGTGGCGCCCTGGAACTTGATTGTCGCGACGATGCGCCGGCACGCGCCCGCTTCGATCCACCCGTTGACGAGTCGATACAGCCGCTCCGGATAGCAGACGACGTCGGAGAACAGCCAGTCGATCGATCCAATGTCGCCCGGGATCAGGGCGAACGCGCTGGCGTGGATCGTCCGCACGTTCGGCAGCGCTGAAATCTGCGGCGCGAGCGGCGCCTTGTCGACGCTCGCCACGTCGGCGCCGAGGCCGGCCAGAACCCATGTCCAGCCGCCGGGACTGGCGCCGAGATCGAGGCACCGCTCGCCGGGCTTCGGATGCTCGCCCAGTCGCGTGAGCGCCTCCCAGAGCTTGAGATAGGCCCGGTTCGGCGGGCCCGTTCGATCCTCGACGAAGCGGACGGCGCCATTCGGGAACGGGCTGGCGCAGCGCGCCGCCGCGAATATCGTGTTCGGATCGGCCAGCGTCCACGAGCCGAGCGGCGACGGCGGCGCCGGGTCGGGGAAACGCAACGGCTTGGCACTGACCGTGGGCAGGCGCTCGGCGATCAGCATCGCGCGGCGGTGGCCGCCCGCCGAATGGAACGACCAGTTGCGCTGGATGGCGCGCAACCGCCCAGCGCCGTCGCCGATCGAGCGAATGGGAATCCGCACGGGATCGAACCAGACATTCTCGGCCCAGGCGCTTGCCACCGGGATTCCGGGCGCGAACAGAAGTCGCCCCAGACGCAAGGCGACGTCACGGCCGGCGTCGGCAAGCTCGCGTTCGAGTTCGGCCTCGAAGCCGTCCGCAGCGAGATACCCGGTCCATCCCAGCGGGATTGGAGCTGCGTCGTCGTTCACCACGGATGCGAATCGCCGTCGGGCGCCGCAGCGCGCGCCGCGTCGATTTGATTATCGTTCATTGGGCCATTGTGCCGTCGCGAGGCGGCCGCGTCGAGCGAAGCGGCGACGCTCACGCCACGGTCGGAGCGGGCGCACGCGGATCGAGATTCTGCTCCAGAGGCAGCCGGACCGTCACGACGGTGCCGACGTTGGGATAGCTTTCGATGCGAAACGCGCCGTGGTGAAGCTCGATCAGCTTCCGGGCCAGCGGCAAGCCCAGGCCGATGCCGGGCGCGGGTGTCCCGGTATGGCGCGGCGGGTGGCCGAACGGCATCAGCGCTGCTTCGATGTCGTCCGCGGCAATGCCTACGCCGTTGTCGGCGACGCGGAGGACCACGGCGCCGCCGTCATCGCGCGCCAGCGACACGGCAACGTAACCTCCGGCGCGCGTGAAGCGGAGCGCATTGGAAACCAGGTTCCCCATCGCCTGATACAAGCGCTCGCCGTCGCCTTGAAATACGGGCAGACCGGACGCGACCTCGACCGTCAGCATGATGCCGTTCTCGTCCGCGATGGGAGAGAAGTCGGACACCACCGACCTCACGATCTGCGCCAGATCGATCGGCTCTTCGGAGAGTTCCATCGCGCCGGCATCGATCTGAGCGTAATCGAGAATGTCGCACACGAGCGTCAGCAGATTGCGTCCGGCGCGGTTGATGTCGCCCGCGTACTCGCGCCGCTTCGAGTCCGCCAGAGCGCTTGCGCGAGCGCCCGTCAGCAGATCGGAAAAGCCGATGATCGCGTTGAGTGGCGTCCTGAGTTCATGGCTCACCCCAGCGAGAAACTCGGATTTGGCCCGGCTTGCCGTTTCCGCCCGAGCCACGGCCGCGGCCAGATCGCGCTCGGTGCCTTCGTGAGCGGCGTTCGACGCCGCCGTCCGCGACATCATCCGGTTGAGGGCATCGGCGAGAATGGCAAGTTCGTCTCGGGTCTCCGCCACGACCGGCCGGACGGGATCGCCGCGAGCGATGCGTGTCGCCGCAGCGGCCAGCGCTTCGATCGGCCGCGTGAGCGAGACGCTGAACCAGATCGCCAGCGCGCTACCGATCGCCAGGAAAATGGCCTCGGCGATGACGAGCCCCGAAAGAGCATGGTTCGCCGGCAGGACGACGGGCCCCCTCAGCACGACGTATCCGACCGTGTCGCCGCGCGGATGAATGACCGGGGCGACGGCGGTTACCACCGCTTTCTCCACCGCCACAATCGGCTTGCGATCGATCATCGCACGCAGTACCGGAGGATCGCGCAGGGCGCGGCCAAGCTGCTGTCCCGCGGTTTCGTGCTCCTCGGCGACGATCCCGCCTTCGCGGTCGAGCACGTACACGTCGCCGACCATCGGGTTCAGCTTGACGATGTGCGCCGCCGTCGAGGATCCGAGCCGTCCGAGCGGCACCGACTCGACCGCGATCACCCGGGCGAAGCCACCCGCGAGATCGACCAATGCGTCCGCCGTCTGCTGGGCAGCGTGGGCGCGGACGAGATGGACGTTGACGGTCAGATCGCCGGCGGTCAGGAGCGCGACAAGGCCGAAGGTGAACGCCAGCACCTTGGTCCGAATCGTCCAGACCGTTGCCTGCCGGCGGCCCGGAAACAACGATCGCAGGCGCCGAATCGGCGCATAGTCGAGCAGCTTGGTCGCGCTCATGCCGCTCATTCTGCGGTTCGTTCCGGCGCCTTGCGGCGACCGCCCGTTTCGTTCTTGAGCCGGGGGATGCGTCTTCCCCAGCGAACCGCCACCACGGCGCTCATCGTTAGCTACCATCGATGGCGACGGGCTCGGGTCACAACTGCGTAACGTATTGTCACTTCTACGTTAACGGACGCTCACGATCCGTTAATGCTCAACGTAATCCATTGGCGATCAGGTAGGCGCCAATGACGGCCGGGCTCATTTTGATAGCAATGTCCTCGTCGCCGGACAGGGCTTTCTTCACCATCAGGTGATTCTCCACATTGGCGGGCCTGACCTTGACGATGCCGCGCTCGCCTTTGAGCCGCGGGTAGAGATTGGGATCGACCAGCTTCTCGCGCCCCGCGAGCCGGCCTAGGATTGCCGCCTCGTCGGCACTCTCGACCGTCTCCTTGGCGACCAGCTTCCAGTCCTTCTCTCCGGCGCAGCCGGCCTCGTTCATGGACTTGATCGCCGCTTCCGCGGTGCCGTCGGCGACCCCGATCCTGAACAGGTGCTTGGTGACGCCAACCTCGGCTCCCCATTTCGAGAGCCCCTGGCTCCTGGCAACGAATACGTCCGGCATCCTTGTCTCCACAACCTGACCCGTCCCGAATCGGCGGATTATCGGGTGGACAACGCTCGGGTCAAAGCGGGCATTTGAGAGTTTCCTTGACTTTCAGGGTCATAAGGCCCACATACCCCTCCGACCGCATCGCGGTCACAGGTGGCAGAGGTCGCGTAACCGGCACCGTCAGGGTGTCCGTCCTGCCGAATCACCTCATTTCTCCCGGAACAGCCCAGGTAACGCGGGGTCTTTTCCACCCCGCGAATCGCGCGTGAGCCGCCATGGCCGCTCCCGCGGGCGCGACCGTTTGAAAGAAACACAGTGAACTCCTTTACCGACACCGGCCTCTCAGAGCCGCTTTTGAAGGCTCTTGCCGACGAAAAATACGAGACGCCCACCCCCATCCAGGCCCAGGCCATTCCGCACGTCATGGCCGGCCGCGACCTTCTGGGCATTGCCCAGACCGGCACCGGCAAGACGGCGGCATTCGCCCTGCCGATTCTGCACCGCCTGGCCGCCGATCCGCGCCCGGCGCCGCGCAAGGGCTGCCGCGCGCTGATCCTGAGCCCGACCCGCGAACTCGCGAGCCAAATCGCCCAGAGCTTCAAGGCCTATGGCCGCCATCTCAGGCTCACCTCCGCCGTCGTCTTCGGCGGCGTCTCGCCGCACGCCCAAGTGCAGACGATGGCCCGCGGCGTCGACGTCCTCGTCGCCACGCCCGGTCGTCTGATGGATCACATCGGCAGCCGTGCCATTTCGCTCGAGCAGGTCGAGATCTTCGTCCTCGACGAGGCCGACCAGATGCTCGACCTCGGCTTCATCGTCCCCATCCGCAAGCTGGTGCGCATGCTGCCGGCGAAGCGGCAGAACCTGTTCTTCTCCGCCACCATGCCGGGCGAGATCGGCAAGCTCGCCGGCGAGCTCCTGCGCGATCCCGTCAAGGTCGCGGTGACACCGGTCGCCACCACCGTCGATAAGGTCGATCAGAAAGTCCTTTTCGTCGATACGCCGCACAAGCGCGCGCTGCTCGCCGAGCTTCTCGGCGACGAAAGCATAAAGCGGACTCTTGTGTTCACCCGCACCAAGCACGGCGCCGATCGCGTCGTGCGTCATCTCGACGCCTGTAAGATCCCGTCGGCCGCGATCCACGGCAACAAGAGCCAGAGCCAGCGCGAACGTGCGCTGAATGCCTTCCGCAACGGTCATACCCGCGTTCTCGTGGCGACCGACATCGCCGCGCGCGGCATCGACGTCGACGGCGTGACCCATGTCATCAATTTCGATCTGCCGAACGTGCCCGAGAGCTATGTCCACCGCATCGGCCGCACCGCGCGCGCCGGCGCCAGCGGCACGGCCATCTCGTTCTGCGACGGCGAGGAGCGGGCATATCTGCGCTCGATCGAGAAGCTGATCCGCCAGCAGATTCCCGCCACTGACCGTCGCAACGGATCGGCTCCGAAGATCAACGCGGCCGCAGAAGCCGCTTACGGCGATCACCGCGCCCCCCGTCGCGAGGGGAACCGCGACGGCTATCGCGGCGGCCGCAACAACAACGACGGACGGCAGCAGGACCGGCATCCGCCACGCGGCGACCGCTCGGCCCCGCATCGCTCCTCCGCCAACGGCGGCAGTCGTCATGAGTCCAATGGTGCAAGCCGACGCTCGGCCGATGGCTCCGAGCGCAAGGACAACGGCGGCGCTCCCGCACTGTTCCGTCAGCCGCGCCCCGGCGCTCCCGGCAACAAGCCGCGACGTTTTCGCGGCGGCGCTCCGAAGCGGATGGGCGCCTGAGTCCAAGCGTTGCGCCGGGGCTCGAGCGAGCCCCGGCGCAAGCGATGCCGGCGTGCGAGGAAAGGTCCGTTTGGGGCCTTTCTCCAAGCGTGGCGCGAATGGCTGTTTCGCGCGGAACCGATTCGCTTTTAGGGCGCGTTTACGCCATATAGAAGGTGGCCGGCCGCGGCTGGATAGCCCGCCGCGCGATCCGGTCTTAATTCACCCCGGAGGGGCGCCCGAAGCCGGGCAACCCCTCCCTCGAGACGTTGAGTTAACGGCGGCTGCCATGACTTTGCCCGAGGCCCAGGGACTGTACGACCCCCGCAACGAGCACGATGCCTGCGGCGTCGGCTTCGTCGTCAACATCAAGGGGAAGAAGTCCCACGACATCATCACCCGCGGCCTTCAGATCCTGGTCAACCTGGATCACCGTGGCGCGGTCGGCGCCGACCCCCTGGTCGGCGACGGCGCCGGCTGCCTGATCCAGATTCCGGATGCGCTGCTGCGCGACTGGGCTGGCAAGAACAACCTCAAGCTGCCCGAGCCCGGCCACTACGCCATCGCGATGTGCTTCCTCCCGCGCGAGAGCAAGGCGCTCGAAGCCGCGATTCGTCACTTCGAACACTTCATCAAGGCCGACGGGCAGACCTTGCTCGGCTGGCGCGACGTCCCCGTCGATCTGACCGGCCTCGGCACGCGCGTGATCGAGACCATGCCGCTGATCCGGCAAGCGATCGTCGCCCGCAATCCCAAGCTCAAGGACCAGCAGGCGTTCGAACGCAAAATCCTGGCGATCCGCAAGCAGACGCTCAACAGCCTCCGCGAGCTCGAAGCCCGTCGCAACCTGCCGGGACTGACCGAGTTCTACATGCCGTCGTTCTCGACCCGCACGGTCGTCTACAAGGGCCTTCTGCTGGCGCCCCAGGTCGAAAGCTTCTACGAGGATCTCAAGAACCCGCTGACGGTCTCGGCGCTGGCGCTCGTCCACCAACGCTTCTCGACCAACACGTTCCCGTCGTGGCGGCTCGCGCATCCCTACCGCTTCCTCGCCCACAACGGCGAGATCAACACCGTGCGCGGCAACGTCAACTGGATGGCCGCGCGGCGCGGCTCGATGGCGTCCGACCTTCTCGGCCCGGATCTCGACAAGATGTGGCCGCTGATTCCGCACGGCCAGTCCGACACCGCCTGCATCGACAACGCGCTCGAGCTTCTCGTCGCCGGCGGCTACTCGCTCGCCCATGCGATGATGATGCTGATTCCCGAGGCTTGGGCCGGCAATCCGCTGATGGACCCGAAGCGGCGCGCGTTCTACGAGTACCACGGCGCGCTGATGGAGCCGTGGGACGGCCCCGCCGCCATCGCCTTCACCGATGGCCGCCAGATCGGCGCGACGCTCGACCGCAACGGTCTCCGTCCGGCGCGCTACATCGTCACCGCCGACGACCATGTGATCATGGCCTCGGAAGCCGGCGTGCTGCCGGTGGCCGAGGAGAACATCACCCACAAGTGGCGCCTTCAGCCCGGCAAGATGCTGCTGATCGATCTCGAAGAAGGCCGCATCATCGGCGACGACGAGATCAAGAGCACACTCGCCGACGAGCACCCTTACGAAGAGTGGCTCAAGAACACCCAGTGCAAGCTCGAGGAGCTCCCCGAGTCGGCCGAAACCAACAACGTGGTCCGGGCGAACGATCCGTCGACGCTGCTCCATCGCCAGCAGATGTTCGGCTACACCCAAGAAGACCTTCAGTTCTTCCTCGAGCCGATGGGCATCCAGGCCGACGATCCGATCGGCTCGATGGGCACCGACACGCCGATCGCCGTGCTGTCGAGCAAGCCGAAGCTGCTGTTCAACTACTTCAAGCAGAACTTCGCCCAGGTCACCAATCCGCCGATCGATCCGATCCGCGAGGAACTGGTGATGTCGCTCGTCTCGATGATCGGGCCGCGGCCGAACCTGCTCGGGCACGATGCCGGCAGCCATTACCGGCTGGAGGTTGCGCAGCCGATCCTCACCAACGCCGATCTCGAGAAGATCCGCTCGATCGAGAGCCTGGTGAACGGGGCGTTCCGCACCCGTGCCATCGACACGACCTGGCCGACGATCGAAGGCGTCGACGGCATCGAGCGCGCGATCGAGCGTATCTGCCGCGAAGCCACCGACGCCGTCCTCGACGGCAGCAACATTTTGATTCTCTCGGACCGCGACGCGTCGGCCGAGCGGGTACCGGTGCCGGCGCTGCTGGCGACCGCCGCCGTCCATCACCACCTGATCCGTCAGGGCCTGCGCACCAAGACCGGTCTCGTCGTCGAAACCGGCGAGGCGCGCGAGGTGCACCACTTCTGCGTGCTGGCGGGCTACGGCGCCGAGGCGGTCAATCCCTACCTCGCCTTCGAAACTCTGGAGCAGCTCCGTCAGCGCAACGCGCTGACGCTGAAGCCCTACGAAGCCCAGAAGAACTATCTCAAGGCCATCGACAAGGGAATCCTCAAGGTCATGTCCAAGATGGGCATCTCGACCTATCAGTCGTACTGCGGCGCGCAGATTTTCGACGCTATCGGCCTGTCGTCGAAGTTCGTCGAGACGTATTTCACCGGCACCGCCAGCACGATCGAGGGCGCGGACCTGCGCGAGATCGCCGAGGAAGCGCTGATCCGCCACCGCAACGCCTACGGCGATAACCCGATCTACCGGACCATGCTCGACGTCGGCGGCGATTATGCGTTTCGCCTACGCGGCGAGGATCACGCCTGGACGCCGGAATCCGTCGCCAAGCTGCAGCATGCCGTGCGCGGCAACTCGAAAGACGATTACGAGGCGTTCGCCCGGGCGATCAACGACCAGAGCGAGCGACTGCTGACCATTCGCGGCCTTCTCGAGTTCAAGCCCGCCGAGAATCCCATACCCATCGACGAGGTCGAGCCGGCGAAGGAGATCGTCAAGCGCTTCGCCACCGGCGCGATGAGCTTCGGCTCGATCTCGCGCGAAGCGCACACGACGCTCGCCATCGCCATGAACCGCATCGGCGGCCGCTCGAACACCGGCGAGGGCGGCGAGGAAGCGGATCGCTTCAAGCCGCTGCCGAACGGCGACTCCATGCGCTCGGCCATCAAGCAGGTGGCGTCGGGCCGGTTCGGCGTGACCGCCGAGTATCTGGTCAACTCCGACGACATCCAGATCAAGATGGCACAGGGCGCGAAGCCCGGCGAAGGCGGCCAGTTGCCCGGTCACAAGGTCGACAAGAACATCGCCAAGGTGCGCCATTCGACGCCGGGCGTCGGCCTGATCTCGCCGCCGCCGCACCACGACATCTACTCGATCGAGGATCTGGCGCAGCTCATCCACGACCTGAAGAACGTCAACACCCAGGCCCGGATCTCCGTGAAGCTGGTCTCGGAGGTCGGCGTCGGCACGGTCGCCGCCGGCGTCGCCAAGGCACGCTCGGACCATGTGACGATCTCGGGCTTCGAGGGCGGCACGGGTGCGAGCCCCCTCACCTCGCTCACCCACGCCGGCTCGCCGTGGGAGATCGGCCTTGCCGAGACCCAGCAGACGCTCGTGCTGAACGCGCTCCGCGGCCGCATTGCCGTCCAGGTCGACGGCGGGCTGCGCACCGGTCGCGACGTCGTCGTCGGCGCGCTCCTGGGCGCCGACGAGTTCGGCTTCGCGACGGCGCCCCTGATCGCGGCCGGCTGCATCATGATGCGCAAGTGCCACCTCAACACCTGCCCGGTCGGCGTCGCCACCCAGGACCCGGTGCTCAGGAAGCGCTTCACCGGCCAGCCCGAGCACGTCATCAACTACTTCTTCTTCGTCGCCGAGGAAGTGCGCGCGCTGATGGCGCAACTCGGCTTCCGCACCGTCGACGAGATGATCGGCCGCGTCGACAGACTCGACATGCGCCGCGCCCTCAGGCACTGGAAGGCGAAGGGCGTCGATCTGTCGAGGATTCTCTACCAGACGCCCGCCAAGCCGGGGGTCGCCATCCGCCAGGTCGAGAAGCAGGATCACGGTCTCGACAAGGCGCTCGACCACGAGCTGATCGCCGCCGCCCGGCCGGCGCTCGAGAACGGCCAGCCGGTGCGGATCGAGACCGTCGTCCGCAACGTCAACCGCACCGTCGGCGCGATGCTGTCGGGCGAAGTGGCGCGCCGTTACGGCCATGTCGGCCTGCCCGAGGATACCATCTCGATCACGATCCGCGGCACCGCCGGCCAGAGCTTCGGCGCGTTCCTCGCCCGCGGCGTGAGCCTGGAGCTGACCGGCGATGGCAACGACTACGTCGGCAAGAGTCTTTCCGGCGGCCGTCTCGTCGTCCGTCAGCCCGCCGAGGCCAAGCGCGAGCCGACCGAGAACATCATCGTCGGCAACACGGTGCTGTACGGCGCCATCTCCGGCGAGGCCTACTTCCAGGGCGTCGCGGGCGAGCGCTTCGCCGTCCGCAACTCCGGCGCCGTCACCGTCGTCGAAGGCACCGGCGACCACGGCTGCGAGTACATGACCGGCGGCACGGTGGTCGTCCTCGGCAACACCGGACGCAACTTCGCGGCCGGCATGTCGGGCGGCGTCGCCTACGTCTACGACCCCGAAGGGCGGTTCAAGGATCTCTGCAACACGGCCATGGTCGACCTCGAGCCCGTGACGGCGACCGAAGCCGCCGAGGACGATCCCGGCCGGCCCAGCCAGCGCTCGATCAGCGTCGAGAACAGCGGCATGGGCGACATGCTACGGTTCGACGCCGAGCGGCTGAAGATCGTCGTCGAGCGGCACCTCCTCTACACCGGCAGCGCGCGCGCTCGCGCCATCCTGGACGACTGGGACAACGCGCGCGCCCGCTTCGTCAAGGTAATGCCGAAGGATTACCGCAAGGCCCTCCTCGGCCAGAAGGACACGCCGGCCGCGGCGAAGATCGTCGCCGCGGAATAACCTCAACGAGAGCGTTCGGAGTTTGCGCCATGGGTAAGCCCACTGGCTTCATGGAAATTGCGCGCGAGGACCGGGCCTACGAGAAGCCCGACGTCCGCAAGGCGACGTGGCACGAATTCGTCAAGCCGATGCCTTATCCGAAGGTCGGCGAGCAGGCGGCGCGCTGCATGGACTGCGGCATCCCGTTCTGCCACCAGGGCTGCCCGGTCAACAACATGATCCCGGACTGGAACAATCTGGTCTACCGCGACCAGTGGCAGGCCGCGCTCGACACCCTGCACTCGACCAACAACTTTCCCGAGTTCACCGGCCGCATCTGCCCGGCGCCGTGCGAGGCGTCGTGCACGCTCAACATCGACGACAACCCGGTCACCATCAAGACGATCGAGTGCACGATCGTCGACCGCGGCTGGCAGGAGGGCTGGATTCTGCCCCAGGTGCCGGCGAAGAAATCCGGCAAGCGCGTTGCCGTGGTGGGCTCCGGCCCCGCCGGCATGGCGTGCGCCCAGCAGCTCGCCCGCGCCGGCCACAGCGTCACCCTGTTCGAGAAGTCCGACCGCATCGGCGGGCTCCTGCGCTACGGCATTCCCGACTTCAAGATGGAGAAGTGGCTGATCGACCGCCGTATCCGCCAGATGGAGGCCGAAGGGGTCGAGTTCCGCGCCAACGTCGAGGTCGGCGTCACCATCCCGGTGAAGTCGCTGATGGAGAACTTCGATGCGGTGGCGCTCACCGGCGGTGCCGAGCGTCCGCGCGACCTCGACATTCCCGGCCGCGAGCTCGGCGGCATCCACTTCGCCATGGATTTCCTGACGCAGCAGAACAAGCGCGGCGCCGGCGACGACGAGAACCGCGCGGCACCGCGCGGCACGATCACGGCCAAGGACAAGCACGTCATCGTCATCGGCGGCGGCGATACCGGATCGGACTGCATCGGCACGTCGACGCGCCAGGGCGCCGCGTCGATCACCCAGCTCGAGATCATGCCGAAGCCGCCAGAGAAGGAAAACAAGGGACTGACCTGGCCGGATTGGCCGTTGAAGCTCCGCACCTCCTCATCCCAGGAGGAGGGCAGCGAGCGCGACTGGGCAGTCGTGACCAAGCGCGCCATCGGCGCGCGCGGCCGCATCCAGGAACTGGAATGCGTGCGGGTCGAATGGAGCAAGGCCGCCGACGGCCGGGTGCAGATGCAGGAGGTGCCGGACAGCGCCTTCCGCCTCAAGGCCGATCTCGTGCTGCTGGCGATGGGCTTTCTCGGCCCGATCAAGCCGGGCCTGATCGAGCAGGCCAAGGTCGAGCTCGATCCGCGCAGCAACGTCAAGGCCAACACCCTCGACTACAAGACCTCGGTGGCCAAGGTGTTCGCCGCCGGCGACATGCGCCGCGGCCAATCGCTGGTGGTGTGGGCGATCCGCGAGGGCCGCCAGTGCGCCCGCGCCGTCGATGAGTTCCTCATGGGATCGACCACCCTGCCGCGCTGATCCGCGCGCATCGAATGCAGAGAGAAAAGCCCGGCTTGAGTGCCGGGCTTTTCTTTTGCGCTCCGATCAATGGACCCGATACCTGCCGATCGCGTCCTCATCGATCTCGAAGCCGAGGCCGGGCCCGCCGGGAACCGCGAGACGCCCGTCCTTCGACACCACGGCGTCGCCGAGCGGGCTCGCCTCGAGGTCGCAAAAGCGGTGCTCGCACATCACCTCGCCCGGCATCGCCGCGATCATGTGGATCGCCGCCACCAGGGCCGGGCCCAAGAATGGCGAATGGGGCACGGCGCGGACGTCGGGATAAAGCCCCGCGTAGCCGATCGCCTTCCGCATTTCGGTGAGGCCGCCCATCTTGCAGACGCTCGGCTGCAGCACGTCGACGGCGCGCGCGGCGGTGATGGCACGGACGTCGTTGTAGTTGCCGAGGTTCTCGCCCGCCGCGATCGGCACGCCCACGGCCTTGCGGATGCCAGCGAGATCGTCGTAGGCGTCGGCCGGATAGAGCGGTTCCTCGATCCAGGCGACGTCATAGGGCTCCAATTCCTTGCAGACTGCGACGATCTCGTCGGCCGAGCTCCAGAAGCAGTTGGCGTCGACCATCAGCGCCGTGTCGGGGCCGATCGCCGCGCGCGCCGCAGCGACGCACGCGACGCTGTGCTCATGGAGCTTGATCGCCCGATAACCGCGTTCCACCGCCTTGGCCGCCACCTTCGCGACGAGCTCCGGCGTGCCGAGGCGGAACAGGCTGGCATAGGCGGGAACGGTCGCCTTCGTCCCCTGCCCGCCGAGCAACCGCCAGACCGGCTCGCCGGCGATCTTTCCGGCGATGTCCCACAGCGCGATGTCGAGGCCGGAGAGCGCGAACTGGACCGGCCCGTTGCGCCCCATGCTCTGGGTGCGGCGCGTGAGATCGGCCATCAGCGCCGGAAAATCCGCCGCCTCGCGGCCGACCGCGAGCTTGGCGACGATCTGGGAGACGGCCACGCTCGTCACCGGCGTCGAGGCGTGGCTGAACGCCTCGCCCCAGCCGACGATGCCGGCGTCGGTTTCGACCTTCACGAACAGGATCGGCTGTGTGTCCCACGAGCCCATGCCGTGGCGCATCGGCTTCGGCGCCCCATGATCGTAGGGAATGGCGACGTGGATCGGCTCGACGCGGGTGATCTTCATGATCGCCGGCGCCTACTCGTACCAGTCTTCGCGGTAGACGACGTCGGGGCTGACGAACACCGTGTCGGCGGTGCGGCGGACCTTGCCGGAGCCGTCCGGCATGACGCGGAGATCGGGCGTATCCGCGTCGGCCAGGGCGCCGACCCTGAGCAGCACCAGCGGCTCCTTGCCCACCGATTCGAACCAGTAATAGCTGCCAGCCGGCAGCAGGATGCCGTCGTTGCGCTTCAGCACGCGCGTCTCGCCGCGCGGGCCGTGGAAGCGCGCCTTGCCGTCGAGCACGACGAACGAGTGGTCCTGGTTGAGGTGCGCGTGGAGGTTGTTCTCGCCACCCTTGCCGTAGACCTTGATCTTGAGCCAGAGGTGCTTGGCGATGGCGAGCGGCTCCTCGGTGCTGCCGCGCGCGAGCTTGCGCGCCTTGAGCGCGAAGAAGCTCGGCTTGGGCGCATCGGCGGGGATCGCCATCGCCTTGCCGCCGCTTTTGCCGCGATACGCGGGCGGCACCTTGTAGGGCTTGAGCGCCTTGGCCGGCGCCTTGGCGCTCCGGGGAGCCCCGCGGGACCGCAGCGGAGATGTCTTTCGAACCATCAACAAATCTCCCTAAGCCATTGAATTTTATTCAAACATATGGCTGTCGTGGCGCGCCGTCCACGCCGCAAAAACGCTCCGGCGCGACCGCCCATCCGGAGATAATACGCCAAAGAACAATGGGGGCTTCCAATGAACGTGCGTATCGCGGCAACGGCAGTGGCCGGTCTCCTCTCCGTCATCGTCGGCCAGCCGGCGTGGGCTCAGGATGCCGGCCGCATCGCCATGCTCGACGGGGCCGACCGCCAGCACATCCTCGAGGACGGCGCGCGCAAGGAGGGGGCGGTCGTCTGGTACTGCTCGCTGACCGAGAACACGGTGCTGCGGCCGCTCGCCCAGGCGTTCGCGAAGAAGTACCCGTACGTCAAGATCGACTACTGGCGCGGCGGCTCGACGGCGATCATCCAGAAGGTGACGGCGGAGCTTCTCGCCCGCGCCCCCGTCGTCGACGTGGTCGAGGGCAGCGGCGTCGCCGTCCCCCTCATCAAGGCCAAGGCGGTGATCCCATTCACCTCGCCGCACCTTGCCGACTATCAGGACATCTACCGCGACCCGCGGCACCTGTGGGCGGCGACGCGCTTTTCCTATTACGGGCTCGGCTACAACACCCGGGAGGTCTCCGCCCGAGAGGTGCCGAAGACCTATGAGGCGTTGCTCGATCCCAAGTGGAAGGGCCGCATGGCATGGCGGGTCGGCGACTCGACCGGCGCCGAGTTGTTCATCACCGCCGCGCGGCTGGCCATGGGCGAGGACAAGGCGGAGGCTTATCTCGTCAAGCTCAGCGCCCAGCAGCTCATCCCGTACACCTCGTCGGCGCGGTCGCTGGTCAACCAGATCATCGCCGGCGAGTACGCCATCGGCCTCAACATCTTCCTCCATCACCCGATCTACAGCGCCCTGCAAGGCGCGCCGTCGGCGTCGCAGCCGATCGAGCCGGTGCCGAGCACCGTGGGCACGATCCTGTTGCCGCGCGGCGTGCGCCACCCGCACGCGGCCATGCTGCTGATCGACTTCGTGCTGTCGCCGGAGGGCCAGGAGGTGATGGCCAAGGAGGACTACCTGCCGGGCAACTCCAAGGTCGAGCCGAGCGAGGCGCAGAAGGCGATCGTGCCCCGCTTCAACGGCACCAGGGAGCAGTTCATCAGCCCCGAGGTCATGGACGACATGCGCCTCAAGTCCGCCGATCTCTTCAAGAAATACTTTAAGTGAAATGCACTAAGTGGTTGGGGAACCGAACACTTCCTCAGCGGCATGGAAAGCCGCGTTGGCCGCCGGAACGCCGCAGTAGATAGCGGTCTGCATCAGGCATTCCATGATCTCGTCGCGGGTCACGCCGTTGTTGGCGGCGCCGCGGATGTGCAGCTTGAGCTCGGCCTCGCGGTTGAGCGCCACCATCATGGCGATGGTGATGAGGCTGCGGGTCAGGCGGTCGAGGCCCGGCCGGGTCCAGATCTCGCCCCAGGCGTAGCGGGCGATGAGATCCTGGAACTCCTCGTTGAAGGCATTCACGTTCGTCCGGGTGCGGTCGACGTACTCGTCTCCCAGAACCTCCCGGCGCGTCTTCATGCCCGCTTCGTAGCGCTTCCGCTCGTCCATGGCCGTCTCCTATGCCAGCAGGAATTTCAGCACGGCGTCGTTGAACCCCGCCGTGTCCTCTACGTTGGAGAGATGGGCTGCGTTCAGGACCTTGCCCCACGCGCCCTCGATGGCATCGACCAGGAATTTCGCGTCCTCCGGCGGGGTGACCGAATCGTCGCGGCCGGCGATGACCAGAGTCGGCGTGGCGATCGCGCCGACCTCCTGGCGGAAATCCATGTCGCGGATCGCCGCACAGGTCGCCGCATAGCCCTGCGGGTTCGCCGCCAGCAGCAGTTGCCTGACGGCGACGACCGCCTGGGAATTGCGCTTGCGGAACTCGGGCGTGAACCATCGCGCCACGACGGGATCGGCAATCGGCTTCATGCCGTCCCGCTCCACCGTGGCGATGCGCTGATCCCATGCCTCGCGCGGACCGATCTGCGCCGCCGTGTTGCACAACACCAGCCGGCTGAGCCGGTCGGGCGCGTTGATTCCGAGCCATTGGCCGATCATGCCGCCCATGGAGAGGCCGCAGAAGTTGGCCCGGCCGACATGGAGCTCGTCCATCAGCCCGAGCGCGTCCTGGGCCAGATCCTCGATCGAATACGGCCCCTCCGGCGCCTCGCTCTGGCCATGGCCGCGGCCGTCGTAGCGGATGACGCGGAAGTCCTGGGTGAAGGCCTCCATCTGCCCGTCCCACATACGGTGGTCGGTGCCGAGGGAGTTGGAGAGGACCAGCGGCGGCGCGCCCGGGTCGCCGTCGACGCGGAAGAAGAAGCGGTTCCGGTTGATATTGATGAAGGCCATCAGGCCGCACCGTGGGCTTCGCCGGTGCGCTTCAGGAGATCGCGCAGGACGGAAATTTCGCGTTCGCTCGGCGCCTCGGTCGTCGCTACGTCGTTGGCGAAGCGGATGTCCCAGCCGGTGGCGGCCTGCACCTGCGCTCGGGTCGTGCCCGGGTGGAGGCTCGCGACCGTCAGCTCGCGGGTCACGGGATCGGGCTTGAGGATGCAGAGATTGGTGATGACGGCGGTCGGCCCCTTGCCCGGGAAGCCCGCGCGGGCGCGCGCCTCGCCGCCGTCGAGGAAGCCCGCCGTGGTGATGAAATCGAGCGTCTCCACGAACACCCGCTTGTCGTGATTGACGACGATGATGGTCTCGCCGGCCTGGGCGGCGATCTCCGGCGCGCCCCCCGCGCCCGGCAGCCGCGCCTTCGGCTTGTCGTAGGGGCCGATCACCGTGGTGTTGAGATTGGCGAAGCGGTCGATCTGGGCGGTGCCGAGGAAGCCCACGTCGATGCGCCCGCCCTGGAGCCAGTAGCGGAAAATCTCCGGCGTCGAGACGACGGTGTCCGCGGTCGTCGCCAGATCGCCGTCGCCGATCGAGAGCGGCAGCACGTCCGGCTTGGCGCCGATCGGACCGGATTCGTAGATCAGCACCGCCTCGGGCGCGTGGGTCAGCCGGGCGAGATTGGCGGCGGTCGACGGCAGGCCGATGCCGACGAAGCAGACAGTGCCGTTCCTCAGCATCCGGCTGGCGGCCACGGTCATCATCTCGGTGGTGGTGATCTCCGTCACGACGTCACCCCGGTCTTTGCCGTTCCCGCAAGGACGCGGCGGAACTCGGCCCAGTCCTTCGTCTCCAGCACGTGACGCCGGGTCCAGTCGAGGAAGCGCTGGCGGTCGCGGGAGACGTCGTCCCAATCGAGGTAGAACCGATTGTCGCGCTCGTAATAGTCCTGGGCGTAGCTCGGGAACGCGCCACCCGGCACGGCGCACACGGCGCTCACGGTCCAGTGCGGCAGCACGCAGGCGTTCGGCGGCGCTTCGAGATCGTCGACGATCTCCTCGACGGTGACGATCGCGCGCCTGGCCGCCAGCACCGCCTCCTTCTGCACCCCGACAATACCCCAGATCAGCACATTGCCCTTGCGGTCGCCCTTCTGGGCATGAATGACAGTGACATCGGGGCGGATCGACGGGATCGCCGCCAGCTCCTCGCCGGTGAAGGGGCAGTGGATCGTCTTGATGCGGTCGTTGTATCTGGCGATATCGGTGCCGGTATAGGCGCGCAGCACCGCGAACGGCAGGTTGCTGGCCCCGGCGACATAGGCGTTGCTCATGCCGGCGTGGCTGTATTCCTCGATCTCCAGCCGATTCGGCCAGCCGTTCTCGACCGCGTCGCGGAACCGGTGAAGCGAGCCGACGCCGGGATTTCCGCCCCAGCCGAACACCACCTTCCGGGCGCACCCCATGCCGATGAGCTGGTCGTAGACCAAATCCGGGGTCATGCGGACCAGCGTCAGGTCACGGCGCTTCTGGCGCACGACCTCGTGACCGGCGGCGACGGGAATGAGATGCGTGAAGCCTTCCATGGCAACGGTGTCGCCATCGTGGAGATGCTCGGAGATCGCCTCGCTGAGGCTGCAAATCTTGGCCATGGTGAACTCGCTGGAAGCACGGAACGCGTCAGGCGTCGAAGAACACCGTTTCGTCGTCGCCCTGCAAACGGATATCGAAGCGGTAGACCGGCCCGCCCGGCTCGTTGCGCCGTTCGGCGATCAGCGTCCCGCGCCGTGCCGCGTCCACCGCCGCAAGCACCTCATCATCGCCGTTCGCCTGCGTTTCGTCTGAGAAATAGATGCGACTGTAGGCGTGATTCGGCATTCCGCGCGCGAGAACGATCAGCCCGATGTGCGGAGCCTGGAGCGCGTTGCCGCGCCCGGGCACCCGCCCCGGCTTGATGGTATCGAAGCGGAACGCGCCGGCCTCATCGGTCAGGGTGCGCCCGAAGCCGGCGAAGCTCGGATCGAGAGCCACGGCATCGCGCCGGTCGGCGATGTGGCGATAGCGGCCCACGGCGTTGGCTTGCCATATTTCCAGAAGCGCGTCGTTGACCGGCGTCCCCTTCCCATCGAGCACCCGGCCCTCGATGCGGATGCGCTCGCCCACCGTTGCCGGGGCGACGAGGACATTTCCGGCAATGCCTTTATGGCCGTACCCTTCCGGCGTAAGGCCATAGGCGAAGAACGGACCGACGGTCTGCGATGGCGTCTGCTTCGTCATGGTCAGGCCTCGAACGGCGTCGCACGTGGGCCGCGCAGGACGATGTCCCACGCGTAGCCCAGCGCCTTGCCGTGCTCGGTGAGGTCGATCGAATACGTCGACACCAATCGCTCGCGCGCGGCCGGATCGGGAATGCCGTGCAGTATAGGGTCGATCGCCATCAACGGATCGCCGGGGAAATACATCTGCGTCACCAGGCGGGTGAGGAAGCAGCGCCCGAACAGCGAAAAGTGGATGTGGGCGGGCCGGAATGCGCGGTCGTGGTTCTCCCATGGGTAGGCGCCCGGCTTGATGGTGACGAATCGATAACGGCCTTCGCCATCCGTAACACATCGTCCGGCGCCGAAGAAATTGGGATCGAGGGGTGCCGCGTGACGGTCGGCGCGATGGATGTAGCGGCCCGAGGCGTTCGCCTGCCAAATCTCGATCAGCGTGTCGGGAACCGGACGACCGCTCTCGTCGAGCACACGGCCGGCGACGACGATCCGCTCCCCCAGAGGCGCACCGTTCACCGCACCGTTCCGGGTGAGATCGCCGTCGAGCGGCGCCACCGCCTCATGGCCGAACACCGGGCCGGTCAGCTCCGACAGCGTCTCCGGCAGCGGCACCAGCGGCTTCCTGGGCGCGCGGAACGCGGTCGAGCGGTAGCCCTCATGCAGGTAGGGCGGGTGCTGCGACCAGTCGCGCGGGTTGTAAGTGCGATCGTCCATGCCGTCTCAAGCCTCAGATGCGCGAGCGAACCATCGTCGAGGGAACGAACAACTCGTCGATGCGGAGCGTCCGTTCCGCCAGACCCTGCTCGCGATGGTAGCGCAGGAACGTCTCGATGGTCTTGCGGTTCTCCTCCAGGCCGTAAGGCCAGAAATCCTTGCCCATGATCGCTTGCGCCTCGGCGACGACGCCGTCGATCCAGGGATACGTCACCATCGGCTCGTTCTCCTCCAGGAGCCGCTCGATCGCCATGTCCTTGGCGCGCTCGAACGCCTTGAACAGGCTCGCCGGCAGCCAGGGCAGCTCGGCGACCTTTCGCTTGTGAACCGCGAGAAGGTGCATGATCGGGAAGATGCCGGTGTGCCTGAAGTAATCCTTCTCGACCGTCATGTAGTCGGGGAACAGACGGACGATGTCGGGATGACCCTTGTAGAATCCCGACGGCGCGCGCGGCCCGATCAGGGCATCGATCTCGCCGTTCTCCAGCATCGCCGACAAGGTCTGGTCCGGACCGATGCGCTCGAGCTCGACGCCCTTCGGCGGCGTGAATGTCACCTTCTCGGTGCGGTTCGGCTCCCATAGCCCGCCGGCGCGCCAGCGGACGTCCGACGGCTTGACGCCGTACTCGTCCTCGAGGATGCCGCGGATCCACACCGATGCCGTGACCTGATATTCCGGCGAGCCGACCAGGCGCCCTTTCAGGTCCTTGGGCTCGCGGATGCCGCTTTTCCTATTGATGTAGATGCCGTTGTGGCGGAACCGGCGCCCGGGGAATACCGGAATTGCCACGTAGGGACAGGTGCCGCGGGCGGTCAGCGTCAGATAATTGGAGAACGACAGCTCGGTTGCGTCGAACTCCTCGAAATGAAGCGCCCGGTGGAACATCTCCTCGGGTTCGAGATCGATGAAGGTGACGTTGCAGCCCTCGACCTTGACGCGTCCGTCCTCCAGCGGCTTGGTGCGATCATAACCCCAGCAGGCAACAGTGATGTTTTGCATCGGCATTTATTCCAAAGAAGACTGCATTTTGGGGGTTCCGGCGGGCGAACGGAAGCCTTACGGCTTCCGCCGACGGCGCGCGTTCAGCACTTGGTCGACCATCTCGCCGGCGAGGCCGACGTAATTCGCAGGCTCGACCAACGCCGCGAGATCGGCATCCGACAGATGCGCCGTCACCTCGCGCTCCGCCCTGAGCACGTCGAGGAAGGGCAGTTTCTCGTCGAGCGAACGCCGGCACGCATCGTAGACGATGTCGTGGGCGCGCTGGCGTCCGATCTCCGGCGCCAATGCCATCATCACCGCCTCGGCGACGATGAGTCCGCCGGTAAGGCCGAGATTGGCGCGCATCCGCTCCTTGTCGACCTCGAGATCGTCGAGCAGGAATCGCGCCTGATGAAGCGCACTCGCCGTCAGCAGGAAACTTTCCGGGATCGCCAGCCATTCGGCGTGCCATGGACCGGTCGCGCGCTCGTGGTCCTGGACCATGGCGTCGAGCATCAGCCCGACCTGCTGGCGCACGCCCTTGGCGGCGGCGAGGATCAGCTCGCAACTGATGGGGTTGCGCTTCTGCGGCATGGTCGAGCTGGCGCCGCGACCGGGCGCGAACGGCTCGAACGCCTCGGCGACCTCGTTCTGCATCATCAGCATGATGTCGAAGGCGATCTTGCCGAGTGTGCCGGTGACGAGCCCGAGGAACGTCACCGCTTCGGCGAGCCCGTCGCGCATGACGTGCCAGGTGATGACCGGCTCGTCGAGGCCGAGCTCGCGGGCCAGGCCCTTGCGCACCTCCAGTCCCTTGTCGCCGAGCGAGGCCAGGGTTCCGGCGGCGCCGCCGAACTCCGCGACCAGCGCGCGCGGCTGCAACTCGGTCAGGCGCTCGCGGTGGCGGTCGATTGCCGCGAGCCACACGGCCGCCTTGTAGCCGAAGGTGATCGGCAGAGCGTGCTGCAGATGGGTGCGACCGACCATCGCCGTGTCGCGATGGCTTCCGGCGAGCCTGGCCAGGGCGTCGGCAACCGCGCTCAGGTCGGCTTGCACGATCGCGAGCGCATCGCGGACCTGGAGCACGACGGCGCAGTCCATGATGTCCTGGGTGGTGGCGCCCCAATGGGCGTATTCGCCGAGACCGTCGGCGCAGCGCTCGGCGATCTGGCGCACCAGCGGCAGGATGGGATAGCCGACGCGCTCGGTTTCGGTCTTGAGCCGCGCGAAATCGATGGCTTCCGTCCTGGCCCTGGCGGCGATCTCCTGCGCCGCATTTTCGGGAATGATCCCGAGCTTCGCCTGGACCCGGGCGAGCGCGGCCTCGACCTCCAGATAGCGGCCGACCAGCGCCTCGTCGGAAAACACCGCGCGCATCGCGGGCGTGCCGAAGAAATCGCGGAAGAGAGTCGAATCGAACGGCGTGGACGGCATGATCGGCTCCTGACTGCTAATCGGGCGACGCGGTCGGCCGCTCGATGGCCGCAGCCTTGACGAGCGCGAAAACCGTCGCTCCCGACGTCAGCCGCAGGCGCTCGACGGTATCACGGGTGACGCGGCTCAGCAGATTCACGCCGCCGATCCGGACGCGCACCAATGCGGTGCCGTTGCCGAGGCGCACCCCGTCGACGGTTCCGGGCAAGACGTTTTGAACGCTGATCTCCTCGGGCCGGCGGGTCGCCAGAATCACCTCGCGGGCGGGAATGAGAATGCGGACATGAGAGCCAGCCGCCAGATCGAAACGCCCGACCACGAGTTCGCCGCCGTCGAAGCCGAGCCGGGTGAGGCGCCGCGCATCGTCGTGGGCGAGCACGGTGGCGTCGATCGCGCTGGCGGCATCGGTGCGATCGGAGATGCCCTTGACGTCGAGGCGGCCGGTGAGCTCGCCGATCGGGCCCGCCGCCACCACCCGCCCGCCGTCGACCACCACCAGCGTGCGCGCCAGCCGCTCGACCTCGTCATGGGCGTGGCTGACGTAAACGACGGCCAGCGACAGCTCATCTCTGAGCCGTTCGATGTACGGCAGCACCTCGGCCTTGCGCGCCGCGTCGAGCGATGCCAGCGGCTCGTCCATGAGCAGGAGGCGCGGCTGCGACAGCAACGCCCGGCCGATCGCCACACGCTGCTTCTCGCCACCCGACAGGGCGTAGGGCCGTCGCGCGAGCAAGGCGTCGATCCCGAGCAGCGACACGACGGCATCGAAGCGGATCGGCCGGTCGTCCCCCGGCGCGCGATGCAGGCCGTAGCGCAGGTTGTCCGCGACGCTGAGATGGGGAAACAGCCGCGCATCCTGGAACACATAGCCGACGCGACGCCGCTCGGCCGGAACATCGATGCCCAGCCGCGAATCGAAGAACACCGCATCCCCGATCCGGATGTGTCCCTGAACGGGACGCATGAGGCCCGCGAGCGCCCGGACGATCGATGTCTTGCCGGCGCCCGAGGGGCCGAACAGCGCGGTGACGCCCGGCGTCGGCGCGGTAAAGGCGGCGTCAACGACGAAATCGCCGAGGCGCGTCCGGATGGCGACGTCGAGCATCGTCAGTGTCCGGTCATCCGCCGCACCTTGCGCGCCAGAATCTCCGAAAGAATCAGGCCCGCGAGCGCCAGGACGAACGACAGCGTCGCGAGCCGCGCCGCGGCGGCGTCGCCGCCGGGAGTCTGGATCGCGGAATAGATCGCGAGCGGCAGCGTCTGGGTCTCGCCCGGAATGTTGGACGCAAACGTGATGACGGCGCCGAACTCGCCCAGGCTCGCCGCGAACGCGACGATCCCGCCGGAGAGAACGCCCGGCAGCATCAGCGGCAATGTCACGGTGCGGAAGCGGTCGAACGATCCCGCGCCCAGCGTCCGTGCCGCCTCGTCGAAGCCGCGGTCGATCGCGTCGAGCGACAAGCGGATTGCCCGCACCATCAGGGGGAAGGCCATGACGGCCGTCGCCAGCGCGGCGCCGGCCGTCGTGAACACGAGCCGGACCCCGAAGGTCTTATCGAGAAACGAGCCGAGCGGCCCGCGCACGCCGAACAGAATCAGCAACACATAGCCGACGACGACCGGCGGCAGCACGAGCGGAATGTGCACCAGCGCATCGAGCGCGCCCCGGCCCCAGAACCGGCCACGGGCCAAAACCCAGGCAACCGCGATCGCCAGCGGCAGGCTGAAGACGACGCTGTAAAGCGCCACGATCAGGCTGATGCGCAGCGCGTCCCATTCCGCGGGCGCCAAAAGATCGGTCACGGCCCCTCCCCGTCGCTGTCCCATCTCAGCCCGGACATCGTATCAGGGTTATATCCGGGCGGATATATCGGATGCCATTGGCGCGTGCCGAACAGCCCCCTCACCCAACCCTCTCCCCCTCCGGGGGCGAGGGCTAAAAAGAACGCTCCCTTCCCGGACAATGGAAAAAAGAACCCTCTCCCCCGCATGCGGGGGAGAGGGTCTGGGTGAGGGGCGAAAGGTATGCCCATCGAGCCTGCCGCGCCCTTCACCGCCCCTTCAGGTCCTCGAGGGCGAAGCCGGCGATGCCCTTGTAGCGATCCGACAGCGCGCGCAAATCCGACTGGCTGATGAAGCGGTCGAGATCGTCGAACGGCTTGTCGCCGACCAGTTCCTCGACCTTCATGATGATGACGTCGGGCGGGCTCTCGCGGTTGGTTCGCACGACGCGGTAGGTCGCCGGCAGGCGCTCGGCTTCGTAGGCCTTAAGGGCAGCGGGGACGTCGCCGCCGTGACGGACGAGGAGGTCGGCCAGCGCGCGCGCATCGATTGCCGCCTGGGCGGCGCCGTTGGAGCCGCGCGGATACATCGGATGCGCCGCATCGCCGGCCAGCGTCACGCGGCCGAACGTCCAGCGCTCGACCGGATCGCGGTCGACCATCGGGTATTCGAGGATGAAATCCGAGTCCTTCACCATCTGCGCCACGTCGAGCCAGTCGAACGTCCAGCTCTCGTAGACGTGAAAGAAATCGTCCAGCTTGCCGGGCTTGTTCCAGTCGTTGCGGCCGGGGCGGATGCCCTCGACCTCGGCGATCCAGTTGATGAGCTGGCGCCCCCGGTCGTCGACGTCGTCGACGATGGGATAGATCACCATCTTGCCGGTCTTGATCGAGCCGACGCGGATATAGGTGCGGCCGTCGAAGATCGGCTTGCGCCGGGCGACGCCGCGCCAGGTGTTGATGCCGCCGAAATGCACGTCTTCATCGGGATAGAACTGCTTTCGCACCGCCGAGTTGATGCCGTCGCAGGCGATCGCCGCGCTCGCCGCAATCGGCGGCACGGTCTTGCCGGTCGAGGTCTCGACGAAGCGGACGACGACCTCGTCGGCCTGCTGCTCGACGCCGACGCAGGTGCGGTCGGTGACGACGCGGTCGGCGCCCAGACGCTCAAGGGCCGCCTTGTAGAGGGCGAGGTGGAGCTTGCCGCGGTGAATGCCGATCTCCGGATACTCGTAGCCGCCGAACCGGCCGCGCGGCTCCTTGTAGATGAGCTGGCCGAAGCGGTTGAAGAACGCGCTTTCGCGATTCTCGATGCCGACCGCCTCCAGCGCCTTGTCGACGCCGAGCGCCGTGAACTCGCGCATGGCGTGGGGCAGCAAGGTGATGCCGACGCCGAGCTCCTTCACCTCCGGCACGCGCTCGTAGACGACGCACGGGATACGCTTGGCGTGCAGATGCATCGCCAGGGTGAGCCCAGCAATGCCGCCGCCGACGATGACAACGGGATGTGGCGCTTGGGTCATGGGACTACTCGGTCAGCAGATGGCGCCATTTGGCGTAGGTTTCCTTCATCACCTCCTCGCTCGCGGCGGCGATCGGCGGGAAGGTGTCCTTGCGCGACCACGGCCGGCAGGCATCGACGATGGCGCGAGTGTTCTCGACCTGACCTTTCGGCAGCATGGGATCGAGCGGACCGCTCCACGCCTTGCCGATAATGTCGATGTCGATGGCGGGATCGCAGCGCGTCGACATCGCCCAGATGACGTCGAAGATGTTGGTCGGGTCGATGTCCTCGTCGACGACGATCACCCAGCGGCCGAGATAGTTGCCCGCGTGGCAACTGAACGCGAGATGCCCGGCCTGGCGGGCGTGGCCCGGATACATCTGCTTGATCGAGACGATGTTGAACATGCGGGCGCCGCCAGCCTCGTGCGACCACACGCCATGGATGCCGGGCAGCCCCGCCTTCTCCATCTCGTCCCAGATCGTCGCCGCCTTGCTGACGCTCTTGGCGTAGATGAAGTCGTGCGGCGGGCGGCCGGGCCGGGCCGTGGTGACGATCGGGTCGTTGCGGTGGTAGACGCGGCGGATGCGCACGGCGGGCTGACGCTGCTCGCCGCTGGCATAATAGCCGGTGAACTCGCCGAACGGTCCCTCGCTGCGGACGTCCTCGGGCATGATCTCGCCTTCGAGCACGATCTCGTCGCGCGCCGGGATCGGCAGCCCGTGCAGCTCGCTCGCGATGACCTCGAACGGGCGGCCGCGATGGCCGCCGGCGTAGGAAAACTCGTCGACGCCGTAATCGATCTCGTTGCCGGCGGTGATGAACAGCAGCGGATCGGTGCCGACGCTGATCGCGACCGGGCACGGCTGGCCCTTGGCGAAATACTTCTCGCGGATCAGGCGCCCGTGCTTGCCCGGCGAAATCCACAGGCCGACGGTGTTCCTGTCGTAGACCTGGACGCGGTAGGTGCCGACGTTGACCCAGCCTGTGTCGGGATCGCGCATGATGACGAGATCGTGGGTGCCGAGATAGCGGCCGCCGTCGATCTCGTGGACGCGCGGCGCGGGAAACTTCAGGAGATCGACCGCCTCGTCGCGGTCGACGTTCTCCAGGATCGGGCCGTCCTTCACCGTGACCGGCGGGATGTGCTTGAAGCCCGCATGCATGCGGTCACGGTAGGCCTGGATCAGGTCCATCGTGTGCTTCGGCTCGGGAAAGCCGTAGGTCAGCGCGCAGCGCTGACGGCTATTGCCCGCGCCCCACACGACGCGAAAGCCCTTCTTGTATCCGGGCACCGCATCGAACAGCAGCGCCGGCGGATTGTCGGATTTCTCGATGCCGAACATCTCGGAGATGCCGGCCATCTCCAGCTCGGCGTTGGCGCCGGAGATTTTTTTCACCTCGCCCAATCTGTCCGCGCGCTCGAGAAACTCGCGCAGGTCGTTGTGGGTCCGGTTGTAGTCGACCCACTCGCGCCCCGACACGGTTGCCGCCGCCGAGGTCTTGGCTGCCTCCCTCTCGCTCGCCATGGCTGTCTCCCTGTGGGCCTCGGTCCTGACGCGAAAATCCTTGAAGGTCCGGCAGTTGCCGCCCCGGCGCGGCCTCGTTACACTGGCGACGAGAGATCGAGACGCGGCGCGGCGATTGTCGTCCGCCGAAGCCAAAACGGCAACGCAAAGAAACGGTCGATCGGGGGACGGCATGGCGCACTCGCCGAATGTATTGGCGAAGCGGATATCGCGGGCACTTGCGGGCGCGCTCGTGGGAGGCATGCTGGCCGTCGGGCTGTCGCCGACAGCGGCCGACGCGCAGGACTTCTACCGCGACAAAACCATAACGGTGCTCGTCGGAGGCACCGCCGGCGGCGGGTTCGATACCATTTCCCGCGTCATGGCGGCGCACATGGGCGCCTACATCCCCGGCAACCCGAGCTTCATCGTGCGCGACGTGCCGGGCGGCGGCGGCATCGTCGTCGCCAACACGATCTACAACGTCGCGCCCAAGGACGGCACGTCGCTGGCCTACATCGGCCCCGTCGCCGTCCAGCCGCTGCTCTCGCCGGGCAACAAGAGCATCCACTTCGACGCCACGAAGATCGCCTGGATCGGCAGCCTCGGCGTCACCAATTCGGTGCTGATCGCCTGGCATACGACGCCGTTCAAATCGGCCGCCGATCTCTTCGCCAAGGAGATGATCGTCAGCGGCACCGGCGCGGCCTCGACCACCGACATCTATCCGAAGGTGCTCAACGCCGTGCTCGGCACCAGGTTCAAGCTCATCACCGGCTACCAGGGCAGCAAGGAAACCTATCTGGCGATCGAGCGCCGCGAGGCGGACGGGCGCTTCTCGGCGCTGGATTCGATCTACGCCACCGTTCCCGACTGGCTGCCCAGCGGCAAGGCGAGGGTGATCCTGCAAGCCTCGGTCAGCCGGCAGCCGACGCTGCCCGACGTGCCGACCGCCGTCGATCTCGCCAAGACCGACGCCCAGCGCCAGGCGCTCGACTTCCTGTTCCTGCCGTCCGAAATGGGGCGGCCGATCGCCGCGCCGCCGGGCATCCCCGCCGCCCAGAAGACCGCGCTGCGCGATGCCTTCGCCAAGCTGATCAAGGATCCCGCGTTCCTCGCCGAGGCCAAGCAGCGCGGCCTCGCGGTCGACGGGCCGATGACCGGCGAAGAGGTCGACAAGGCGGTGGCAACGATCTACGCCACGCCGAAACCGGTGGTGGATCGGGTCGTCAAGGCGATGCAATAGCCCTCTAAGCCGAGGCCATCTGTGGAGAAACGGAGACGTCCATGAGGAGAACGGCGGCGATTCTCGGCGGATTGGCGGCCTCCGCCCTGTGGAATGCGGACGCGGGCGCGCAGTCGGTCGAAACCTTCTACAAAGCCCATCCGATCACGATTTCCGTCGGTTTTTCCGCGGGTGGCGGCTACGACCTCGCCGCCCGAACCGTCGGCCGCTACATCAACGCGTACATTCCCGGCAATCCGAACGTGGTCATCCAGAACATGCCGGGGGCGGGAAGCCTGAAGTCGATCAACTACATCTACAATGTCGCGCCCAAGGATGGCTCGCAGTTGGCCGTGTTCTCGCGCGGGATCGCCGTCGAGCCGCTCCTCGGCGACGATGCCGCACACTTCGATCCGTCGAAGCTCAACTGGATCGGCAGCCCGAGCAAGGAAACGAACGTCGTCTTCGCGTGGGCGACGAAGGCGTTCAAATCGTTCCAGGACACGATCGACAAGCAGATGGTCGTCTCCACCACCGGGTCGGGCGCCGACACCGCGACCTTCCCGCTGGTGCTCAACAGCGTCTTCAAGACGCAGTTCAAACTGGTCACCGGCTATCCGGGCGCCGCGCAAACGCTGCTCGCGGTCGAGCGCGGCGAGGTCGACGGACAGGCCGGACTGTCCTGGGGCTACATCAAGGCCAGCAAGGGGAGCTGGATCAAGGAAAAGAAGATCGACGTCCTCCTCCAGCTGGCTCTCGAGAAGCACAAGGACCTTCCGGACGTGCCGCTCGTCATGGACATCGTCAAGAACGAGCCCGACCGTCAGCTCCTCGAGCTGTTTCTGTCGCGGCTGCCGATGGCGTGGCCCTTCGCCGCGCCGCCGGACGTTCCGCAGGAGCGCGTGGCCGCGCTCCGCCGAGCGTTCGACGAGACGATGAAGGATCCGGCCTTCATAGCCGAAGCCAACAAACAGAGCCTGGAGGTCGAGCCCATGACCGGCGAGGCGATCGCGGTGCTGATGAAGCGGGTTTACGCCAGTTCGCCCGCAGTCGTCGAACGGGCTCGCGCCATCGTCGAAGAAGGCCGCAAGCACAAGTAGATCAGGCGGCACCGCGGAACGGGTTGAGGCGCTTGAAGAACGCCGAAATCTTGTGCCGGCGCTGCTCGTAGGCGACGACGCTTGCATCCGTCACCCAGTTCATCTGGATCGCCCGGCGTGGACCTTCGAACGGCTGATGACCATGCCAGGACCGCTCGGAACGCCGGAACACCAACAGCGTGCCCCCCGTCGGCGACACCTCCTCCGCCGCATCATCGAGCACCGGCGAGCGGAGAACGCGGAGACGGCCGCCGTCGGCTTCCCATGCCTGATTGAGATAAAGAAGCACGGTGACGATCTTGGTGCCCGTGTCGGTGTGAATCTTGCCGTCGCCCCGATGGCATCGCCCGCGCACGGTGAACATGGTCGGCCGCGAGTCGAGGTCGACGCCGAACTTCGACTCGATCAGCTCGCGGAAAGGCGCGTCTTCCATTTCATCGATCAGCATCGCAAATGCGCCGCGAAGATCGAGTTCGGAGAGCGGCAACGACCCCGTCGTGTTGATCGCCGGGAAATCCGCAATGATTCGCGCCAACGCCTCGGACGGAACGAAATTCGGCACCACGAGATAATCGTAGGGCTCCGTCTTGAGCGGGGTCCGCCGCAGGGCGTCGAGATCGAGCAGTTTCATTATGCGTTCACGCCGATTGATGCGCGTTCAGGCTGATGTGACGGCGCGACGCGCCCGGAAGGCCGTGGCGATCGCCGAAGCGATGTCCTTGGTTGCATTTAAGGGCACGTATTCCCAGTTTTCAAGGCGACCGTCGAATCGCCGCGCTGCGCCATGGGCATACATGGCGTCGAGAAAGCGCCGGAACTTCGGCGATCCCCCTTCCAGCTCGATGACGTGGACGGGCTTTCCGGTCGCCGCCGCCTCCCCCACCATATTGACCGAATCTCCGGTGACGACGACCGCATCGGCGTTGCCGAGAAATCCGAAATACGGATTGTCGCCGGTGCCGTCCCATACCACGGCGGCCTTGCTCTTCAGACGATCCCGTACGATGCGCATCTGCGCCTCGCCGGTGCGCCGCGACGGCGTCACCATCAGCCCGGCGCCGGAGCGCTCCATAAGTGCGACCAAGCGGTCGGCAATCGCCACAGCAGCCCTTTCGTCGAGGCGATAAACGGCATTGGTGCCGCCGAGCAGCACGGCGACGCGAGGGTGCGGCAGATGGGCGACACCCGCCGCGAACCTTTCCGCTTCCGCCGCCAACCGCTCGGGCGTGAGGCGATGGGGCGAGACAAGGGTCGAGAAGACGCCGGCTCCCGACAGCCTGTCGTGCTCGGGCGCCCACACGAAGTCGAACGATGCGAGCGAAACGGCCGGGCTCTGCAGAACGGCGACGAAGGTGCGCCCCTGCGACCGTCGACGGATCATGCGGGCATAGGGTATCGACTGTCGTCCCGACGCGATCAAGAGATCCGGCCACGGCGGCGCAATGCCTGCTTGGGGCGCGGCGGGCCCCCAAGGCGCAAGCCAGCGCCACGGCGCCGGCGGCGAAATGCGCTTGATCTCGGGAACGACGCCGAGCGCTTCGGCAACGCCCACCGCCTGCACTTCGAAGCCGATGGCACCGCTGGTCAAAACCCATGCACGGACGCCCGCGCCGCGGAGGGTCGATCCCGTATGGTTCATGTCGGCGTTCACGTCGGAATGAAGCTCGGGATTCAATGAGGTTCCTCTATGCGCTCGCGGGGCGCGTCGAGGCGGAACATAGAACCCGCCCTTCCATGGACGGAAGCAAAATCGAAGCTTGGCCGGGAGCAGCGTTTCCGTCGCCGCCGGATTCCCGACAAAGAACGGGCCGGACGGCGAAGCCGTCCGGCCCAAGAGAACGCCGGGGGTGGAGAGGGCCGGCGTTCCCAGTGCGCGTCGGGGGGCTAGCGCCCGACGTGCACCTGGCTCGGTGTGGTGAAAGCGCCGATAGCCGCGCCGGCAGCACCGCCAACGACAGCGCCAACGACCCAACTACCCGTGAGAGCGCCGATCACTGCGCCGCCGGCTGCGCCGATTGCACCGCCGCTCAATGCACGCTCCTGTTGGGTGTTCAGGTTGGCGCAACCCGTGGCCGATGCGGCAAGCAGAAGCAGCACACAGCTTCGTGCGAGGTTCTTTTTCGTCCTGGTCATGGAGTATCTCCTTTCTCTTCTTTTCTTCTCCGTCTGATGACGAAGACCACTCGACGCGTGAACAACTACGCTCTAACCACAAATGTATGCAGATGCGGGTCCGTTTCCGCGCCAATGCGGGGAACGAAAATCTGCCCTTATCACCGCCGCGCCGACGCGGTAGCCCGTTCGATCAGCGTCAGCGGACGACGAAACGCGCGATCCTCCAGCCTCCACACCAGATCTTCCGCATCCGATATTTCATCGGCCCAGTAATGCAATGCCACGAAGCGCCTTGCGGTTCCGGGGGCAAGAGCATCCATCGCCTGATGCTCGACCAGCTCCGCGAAGACATTGTCATCGCGCTCCGACGAGTGTCCGCGGTCCAAAAGGAGAAAACCGATGTGGTCGCCACCCAGCACACCGACCGGGCCGAGCCTTTCAAAGCGCGCGGTCAAGCGCGCCAACGCCACGCGCATGCCGATGCCCGCCGGGCGGACGGCGAAGAGCGAGCAACGCAACCGCGTCGAACCGAGATGACGACAGGCCAGCGCCAAGTCTTCCATAAATCGCTCCGTGCCGCCGATCGGCGACGGCAACGGAAGTGGAATCGGCGCGAGCCCGTAGTCGTCCCAGGGTCGTCTCATGCGCAATAATCTCCACCCTCTTCGCTCTGGTGGCGCTACGCCTCGCCAGTCGAATTCGCGGGAAATAATGGGAGGAGAATTGTGAGATGAGGGCGGCAACGCTGGGGCAAATTCGTGGCGATGCTCTCACGATGCTCTCACGAAGCCGTGAAGAATCGTCGTAAACGATTGATTCCAGCGCAAGCTCAGTGAACGAGAGGCAGCACCACGGAAAGAACGAGTCCGCGTGAGGAGCGGTTCGCCGCCCTCACGCTACCGCCAAGTGCCGTCACGTTTCGTCGCACGATCCAGAGGCCGATGCCGAAATGGCTGTTGCCGTTGCCGTCGGCCGCGGCGCCGGGGCGGTGCGAGAAGTAGCGGTCGAAAATGCGCTCGAGGTTCCGGGGATCGACTCCCGGCCCCTCGTCCTCCACCAATACCCGCGCCTCATGCCCCGAACGCACCAACGTGACCGAGATCGTGCCGTCTTTGGGAGAGAAGCTTGCCGCATTCTCGATCAGGTTCTCGAACACAACCTCGAGGATTTCTTCGCCGGCCCGAACGACCAGACCGGAGGCAAGATCGACGCGCAGGCTGAGCCCCTGCTCCACCATGCGCTCGCGGTAGCCTTCGATCATGCGCTTCAGGAGGTCCGATAGGTTGATACGCTCCTTGGGAACGTCGATGAGGGACGCCAGCAGCTCGTCCATGTGGCGAGCGGCTCCGACCAGCGAGTCTAGTCGATCAATCGATCGTTCGATCAACTGCAGCGCGCGGCGCCCTTTTGTATCGATTTCGGGGACCGCGCGCCGAAGCGGCTCCAAGGACTGCGCGATAACGGCAATCGGCGTCTTGAAGGCGTGCGCATTTTCTTCCGCCGCATCGCGAAGCTCGCCCGCCGATTCGCGCAAGGTGCCTACCAGCCGGTCGAACTCCGCCGCGACCGCGGACAGCTCCGGCATGCGATTCTGATCGGCGAAGGACGCGCCATGATACGGCTCGGTGCGAATGGTATGGGCAAGCCGTGCAAACCGGCGCAGGTTCTGGCCGATGCCGATGAAGATGATCAGTACCAGCGCCGCCATCAGGAGATACACGGCCAGCGCAAGCTGGATTTCGGGGGTCTGCCAGTAGGAGCGTCCGAGCGACGATCCGACGAACTCCGGGGACGTGTGCGAAGTCAACACCGCCCAGCAGCCGGCAGTGGTGTTCACCGGCGTCAACGAACTCAAAATCTCTTCCTTGCCGGCCGGATTGGTGTAGCGCACCGCGAGGGGGTGATCGCCTGCGCAGCTCCCGGCGAGAAGATTCAGGATGCCGGTATCGAGAAGCTCCTGACGCTCCTTGGCCAGATATTCGGGCGGAGATGACGGTGCCGACGCCACATAAAAGAAGGCCCCGGAGGGCCCAGGCAGACTGGCAGGCCGAAAGAACACCTTGATGTTGAGGCTTCCCTCGGAGAGCCGTTCGAGCGGCGGACGAAGCGCAGCGGCCGTGTTCGCGTCGAACCGGGTGAACAGCGGTTCCAGACTGCGAGCGACCAGCCGGCCCTGCTCTCGCACTCCACGCAGGAGAAGATCCGTCTTCTCCATGTCGGCGTGGCGAAACTGAAAATAGATGATGATCGGGCAGGCAACGAAGATGATCGCGACCAGAGCCAGCTTCGCGGCCATCGACGCCGCAATTCGTTGCGCGAATCGCATCGGACCGGGAGCCGCCGGGCTATGGTTTACGCCAGCGGTAGCCGAACCCTGGGTAATTCTCGATCGAGTCAAATCGGTCATCGATTTCACGAAATTTTTGGCGAATTCGCTTAATGAACGTTCTCACGTTGGCACGATAGCCTTCAGGGCCGACTCCAGCCGTAAATCCTTCGCCGCGCACAAGATCATAAATATCGCGGTAGCGCACGTCCGTTCCGGCGCGCGACGCCATCAGATGAACGATGTTGAACTCGCTTAGCGTAAGCGGAACCTCACGATTGCTCCATAGCGCCCGATGGGACTTCAAATTGAGCTCGAGCGGCCCGAGCAGGAGTATTTCGTCGCTCACCGTGCCGGTACCCCCACTTGCAGGCTGGCCGCGGACGCCGCAGAGGATGAGCTCGATGCGCTTCAGCAGAATGACGAAACTCCGCGATTTTTCGACGAAATCGACGGCGCCGCTGGCGAGCGCCGATTCTTCGTAAATCTGGTCGGTCAGCGTCGTCAGGAAGATAACCGGCGTTTCCACCCCGCCCTGGCGAACGCGGCGCAACACCTCGATGCCGGTCAGGCCCGGCATCTTCCAGTCGAGGATCACCAGATCGGCTGCGTCCTCGGTAGACCCCGACAATTGACTGAGGGCCCCTTCGCCGTCGGACGCCGTGTTCACCTGGAATCCGGCATCGGCAAGATTCTGCGCCAGCGACTCGCGAAAAAACTCGTCATCATCGACAACGAGAACGCGCTTGCCGGCCGCTACGACTTCAACGCTTGGCTCCGCCACGCTGTGCCTCCTGGATACCCCCTAGACAGATTTTCTGGGCCTGTTCGGACCCCCCCTCCGGTTCGACGCGATATGTCAGCGCCCGAAATTCCTGACGCGTCAGATCAAAATAGAAAAGCACATCGACCGCGCATTTATCGCCTGCATAACGCCACACCAAGGCCGGGGGCTCGTCACGAACCTCGCCCGGAGAACCGATGAGGCCTGTTACCTCCGCTTCACCGAGCCCCACGAGCTCATGCGGGTCAAGCTCAGCCGAGGGTTGCACCGGCGGTTTGGCCGGTGGCGTCGGCGGCGCTATCGGAAACTTGGTGGGCGAAGGAGCCTCGTCCACCGCCGCCGGTTGTTGCGGAGCACCGTCGTTCCCCTGACCCCGTGCGACGCATCCCGACAATACTCCAACTGCAAAGACCGCCGAAGCGAGCCTGCGCCATGGTCTCGCGCGAACATCAATATCGTTCAAAATTCGAGACATGGCGTTTTTCAATCAGGCGGAAATCGTGAACATCGTCAAGAAGCAACGATGTTCTGGACCTGCCGCCAATCTGTGGGAATACCTTGTTTATACAAATTTGCAATGACGACGGCCAGACTTCGTTTCGTCGACTCCCGCATCGATCGACGGTGTTTTCCTAAAATTGAGCATCGGCTAGGCGAACGCATCCGTTCCGCATCTTACCGCGCCGCGCCAGGGGTCCCTGCGACATCGACCGGACAACGGCTGGTCCGGGGCCCGCGGCAGATGCAGGGTTTCAACGCTAGGGTCGTGTAATGTCCTTGACGGACAACAGGGCAGGAAAGCCCGCTCGATGAGGGATTATGCGGTTGCTACGCCTTCTGGCACCATGGGTCATCGGCACGTTCGTGACGTTCGGAGGGGCAACCCTGGGACACGCCCAGCCTTCTTCGGACTCGTTTACGCCCGATCAACAGGCCCTGCATATCCTCAATCGAATTGCCTACGGCCCACGCCCCGGTGATATCGAGCGAGTGAAGGCTATCGGCATCGAGCGTTACATCGACCAGCAGCTCGCGCCGGAATCCATTCCCGAATCGCCGGCGCTTACGCGCCGACTCGAAGCGCTCACGACGCTGAACCTGTCGCCGATAGAGCTGTTCGATCGCTATGAGCCTCACCCGGTTTTCGGACGACGCCCCTCGGTCGAGGAAGCGAAGGCGATCCGCCAGAAGGCACGCATCATTCTTCGCGAGGCGATCGAGGCCCGTCTGCTGCGCGCCACCCAAAGCGAGCGGCGACTTCAACAAGTGATGACCGACTTCTGGTTCAATCACTTCAACATTTTCGCCGGCAAGGGACTCGATCGCCTGTGGGTCGGTGCATTCGAGGAGCAGGCAATCCGGCCGCACGCGCTCGGACGCTTCCGCGATCTCCTCGGCGCCACCGCCAAACATCCGGCAATGCTGTTCTATCTCGACAACTGGCAGAACACGGCGCCGGGCAGCCCCGGTGCGAAAGGCAAGGAGCAGGGCCTCAACGAAAACTACGCCCGCGAGATCATGGAGTTGCATACACTCGGGGTCGACGGCGGCTACAGCCAGGACGACGTCATCGCGCTGGCCCGCATCTTCACCGGTTGGGGGCTGCCGCAGGGACTCCGCCTCGGCCGAAGCAATACCAATGGCTTCATGTTCGACCCGCGCCGGCACGACAACGGCACCAAGGTATTCCTCGGTCGCACGATCAGAGGCGCGGGCATGGCGGAGGGCGAGCAGGCTCTCGATATCCTCGCCCGCAGCCCGCAGACCGCGCACCACATCGGTTTCGAGCTGGCGCAGTATTTCGTCGCCGATCAGCCCGATCCGGCGCTGGTCGACGCCCTGACGAAGCGCTATCTCGAAACCGACGGCGATATCCGCGAGGTGATGCGCACGCTTCTGAAAAGTCCGCAATTCTGGGACGCAGCCGGATTCGACCGCAAATTCAAGACTCCCTATGAATACGTCGTCTCTTCGGTGCGTCTCACCGGCATGCCGGTTATGGATGTGCGACCGCTTGCCGGCATGCTCGCCCAACTCGGCATGCCACTTTACGGCTACCAAACGCCCGACGGTTACAAAAACACGCGCGATGCCTGGCTTAATGCGGACGCCATGACGCGCCGCCTCAACTTCGCCACGGCGCTTGGAGCCGGACGGACGCGAATCGGCGTTGTCCCCTCCGACGATCAGCTCCAGTCGGGAAGGAACGCGCCATCACCTCCGGTCCGTACCATCAAGGTGGACGACGGGCCGCGGCCGCTCGATGCCGACGCGCTGATTGCCACACTCGGCCACCAGCTCAGCGCCAAGACCATGACTGCGATTGCATCGGCTGCGCCGGCGCTCAAGGCCGGCCTCGTCCTCGGCAGTCCCGAGTTCCTGAACCGCTAGGAGGCACCATGGATCGCCGCGATTTCATCAAGCTTGCGACCACCTTCGCCGGCGGGAGTCTCGTTCTGCCATTGGCATCGAACGCCTGGGCCGCCATCGGCACGCCGGCCGATCATGGCGCGAAACGGCTGGTCGTGATTTTCCTACGCGGTGCCGTCGACGGACTGAGCGTTGTGGTGCCGCACGGCGACCCCGCCTACTACGATTCGCGACGGACCATCGCTATTCCCAAAGGACAGGATGGAATCGTCGATCTCGATGGCCACTTCGGCCTTCATCCCGCGCTCGCACCGATTCAGCCGCTCTGGCAGGACAAGAGCCTGGCATTCATTCATGCATCCGGCTCTCCCGATCCGTCGCGCTCTCATTTCGACGCACAGGCGATGATGGAGACGGGAACTCCAGGCAATCCCACCGTCCGCGAAGGCTGGCTCAACCGCCTGCTGGCGACGCTGCCCGGTCCCCACGCGCCGACGCAGGCGGTGAGCCTCGGTCCGACCACGCCTCGCATCCTGGCCGGGCCGATCCCAGTCGCCAACGTCGATGTCGGCAAGAACGCCGGCAAGCCCATTCCGCTCGACCGGCCGGCGGTAAATCAGGCGTTCGGCGCGCTTTACGACGGGAACGACGATATGAGCCTCGCCTACCGTCAAGGTCAGCAGACGCGCAAGCAACTCCTTACCGACATGGAACGCGAGATGCAGGAGGCCGACAACGGCGCGCCGTCCGCGAACGGCTTTCCCAGTCAGGCCAAGCGGCTCGCCGGTCTTATCGCCCGCGATCCGGCGATCCGGATCGCCTTCGTCGCCCTGGGCGGCTGGGACACCCACGTCAATCAGGGCAACGTCAAAGGGCAGCTTGCCAATCATCTTCAGCCGCTCGCCGAGGGGCTCGTGATCCTCACTAAGGGCCTCGGACCGGCGTATCAGGACACCGTCGTCCTGGTGATCTCGGAGTTCGGCCGCACCGTGCACGAGAACGGCAACGGCGGGACCGATCACGGCCACGGCAATGTCATGTGGGTGATGGGCGGAGGCGTCAACGGCGGCAAGGTCTACGGCGAGTGGCCTGGGCTCGCGTCCGAGCGCCTCTACCAGGGGCGCGATCTCGCCATTACCACCGATTTCCGCACCGCAATCGGCACGGTCGTCGAACGGCACCTGGGTCTTTCCGACCCAAGCCTGCAGAGGATTTTCCCCGAGATGCCGCAACCTCAGGCCGGAATCGCGAAACTTCTGAGGGCCTGAGTCTTACGTCTTCGGACGGCTGTGAATGTGGGGTTGATCGCCGCCGTGGGTATGCGCGTGCTGCGCTCCATGGGTGTGCTGATGATACGCATGCTTGCCGGCGATGCGCGTCTCCACCGGCACGGCACTCAGATTGCCGTGCCGCACGCCGGTTTCAGCCATGACGCCTTCGGCGAAGCGCCGCACATTGCCGGTGTCCCCTTCCAGCACCGCCACCTCCATACAGTTCTCGTGATCGAGATGGACGTGCAGCGTTGAACGCACGAGATCGTGACTCGCGTGCTGGGCATCGGTGATCCGGCGGCTCAGCTCGCGCTCATGATGGTTATAGATGTAAGAAAGGCACGCCACGCAACGGCCGGATTGGTCCCCTTCGAGGCGCTCCGTCTCCAAACGATCGCGCAGAATGTCGCGCACCGCCTCGGAGCGGTTGGCATAGCTGTGCCGCTGCATGTAGCGATTGAACTGCTCGAGCAGCTTGCCATCCAGCGAAACGGTGAAGCGTTCCATCGTCGACCTCGCGTGCGGTTCGGGCCTTTGTGGGGCCGTGCAGCATAGCGCGCTTCGGCCGCCGCCGACAGGATCAGAACGCCTTTCCGACGATCAGCACAATCCCGTCGCACGAACTGACGCATTCGCTTCCGCTGAAATCGATGAAACAAACTCCACCCAAGTATGAATTATTTAATTTTTTTCGTACTATCTGCACACCTCCTGTGCGAGCGCAGCTTGCGCTTGCGCGATTGCGATTTGCGGATATGATAAAAATTCAAAACTTAATACAATCGACAGACGCTCCCTTCCGGCCGAGTCGCGTCGGACGCAATCGCGGCCGCGGCGGGAACGATAATTGCCAGGGACAAAAGTTCCGATGGTCTGCACGCTGTTCGACGATGAATCCCATGGCCTCCGCTCCAAGGCGGTCGGCATCTACACCCTGCTGATCGCCGCCAACCTCGCTGCGTGGTTATGGGCGCTCGCCGAATTTGGCGATCGGCCAGCGCTTCTCGGCGCCGCGTTCCTGGCCTACATCTTCGGCCTGCGCCATGCGGTGGACGCCGATCACATCGCAGCGATCGACAACGTCGTGCGCAAGCTGATGCAAGACGGCAAACGGCCCATCGGGGTCGGCTTCTTTTTCTCGCTGGGTCATTCCACGGTCGTCATTCTCGCGGTCGCCGCCATTGCCGTGGCCGCCGCAGCGATGAAAACCCAATTCGCTGAATTCAAGGACATCGGCGGCGTGATCGGCACCAGTGTCTCGGCTGGGTTCCTCCTCATCCTCGCCCTCGCCAATCTGATGATCCTGCGTGGCGTATGGCGCAACTTCCAGAATGTGCGTCGGGGCGGCAGCCTCGACGAGGACGATCTCGACCTTCTGATGTCGAAGAGCGGATTTTTCGCCCGCATTTTCCGGCCGCTGTTCCGCACCGTGAACCGGAGCTGGCACATGTACCCGCTGGGTTTCCTGTTCGGTCTCGGCTTTGACACCGCGACCGAGATCGGCCTCCTCGGCATCACCGCCGTCGAAGCGGCCCAGGGTCTGCCGCTGTGGTCCATTCTGGTTTTCCCTGCGCTATTCACCGCCGGCATGGCGCTCGTGGATACCACCGACAGCGCCGTCATGGTCGGCGCCTATGGCTGGGCATTCGTCAACCCGATCCGCAAGCTCTGGTACAATCTCACCATCACCGCCGTTTCCGTGATTGTCGCGCTCCTGATCGGCGGCCTCGAAGCCCTCGGCCTCCTCGCCGACAAGCTCAAGCTGGAGGGCAATTTCTGGCAGACGATCGGCAATCTCAACGATGACCTTGCCAGCTTCGGCTTCATTGTGATCGGCGTCTTCGTCGCAAGCTGGATCGCCTCCGTCCTCATCTACCGCTGGAAGCGGTTCGACGAACTGGTCGTCGGCAAGGCGAGCGCCTGACGCTCCGGGAGTTCTCCTCTCGCGCGCGGCGCCGAGAGGCAGTCGGACGTTCTGACGCCAGCGACAAACCGTAAGTCCCGTCGCTCTCATAACCCCCCCGGTCGCATTCTGCGTCCTATCGATTGCCGGATATATTTTACACGTTATTATCGTTAAATATAAACCCGAGGCCGCGCCCGCGGATCCAGCGATCCCCTATTGCGATAATCAAAAGGACCACAGGGAGGGCATAGGAAAATGCGCTGGCTCATATGCAATTGATAATGATTTGCAACACGGCAGGATTTTGCTATGACAACGGCCGAGATTTATGTGCAAATGATAATGAGTTGCAGAAGGAGGAAGGCGTTCATGCTTGGTGCGTCGATAGGCTTCCGATCCGGCTTGGCCCTACACTGTGTTTTCCTGGTTGGCTTGGCATTCGCGATGGGCGGAAACATCTCCGCCGTCCGCGCCGATGACGAGCCGACGTTCACTCTGACCATTAAGGATCATCGCTTCGAGCCAACTCAGCTCGACGTTCCCGCCGGGGTGAAGATAAAGCTGCTCGTCAAGAATGCCGACGCAACCCCGGAGGAATTCGAAAGCACCGATCTCCGCCGCGAAAAAGTGATCGCCGGCGGTCAGCAGGCGATCGTTTTCGTCGGCCCGCTCAAGCCCGGCTCCTACGAATTCTTCGGCGACTTCAATCCGAAGACCGCCCGCGGCCGAATCGTCGCCAAGTAGCTCCGGAAATCACGCATGCTTGCCGCCGCCATCATAGTCTTCCGCGAAGTGCTCGAAGCGTCGCTCATCGTCGGCATCGTGCTGGCGGCAGCGAAAGGCATCGCCGGACGCAACGCCTGGGTGAGCGCAGGCATCGCCGCAGGTATCGTCGGTGCGATCCTCGTCGCTTCCTTCGCCGGCGCTCTGGCGGAGGCGGCCCAGGGCATCGGGCAGGAACTGTTCAATTCGATCATCCTCATAACCGCCGTCGTGATGCTCGGCTGGCACAATGTCTGGATGTCGAGCCACGGCAAAGAAATGGCCAAGAACGTCGGCTCGATCGGCAAGGAGGTCATGGCCGGCGCCCGGCCGCTCTACGCGCTCGCGGTGGTGACCGGTGTCGCCGTCCTCCGTGAGGGCTCGGAGACCGTGCTGTTCCTCTATGGCATCGCCAGCTCCGGCGGCGGCGGCGTGGCGGACATGGCGATGGGCGGCCTTCTCGGCATCGCCGGCGGCATTGTGATGGGAGCCGGCCTCTACTTTGGCCTTCTCCGCATCCCCATGCGCCATCTGTTCACGGTGACCAATTGGATGATCCTGCTGCTGGCCGCCGGCATGGCGTCGCAAGCGGCCGGCTTTCTCGTCCAGGCGGATCTTCTGCCGGCACTCGGCACCTCAGTGTGGGACACCTCATGGCTTCTCACCGAAACCAGTGTCGTCGGTAAAATTCTTCACGCCCTTATCGGTTACGTCTCCCGCCCTGCCGGGGTTCAAGTCCTGTTCTATGTCACGACGCTTCTCGTCATCGGCCTCTTCACATTCCTGATCGGCCGCCATCCCACCACCGCAAAATCCATCGTCGCAGGGGAATAAATGCGTAAAATCAGTGCCCTAATCGTCAGCGGCGTGCTGGCGAGCGTGTTCGCTGCGCCCGCTCACGCCGAGTTTCATGTCCGCTCGCCGATCGTCGACTATGGCGAGATCGAGATCGAGCACAACGGCTCCGTCTCATTGGACAAGAAGGATTCCGGCCTCAACCATAAGCAGAGCTACACCACCGAATTCGCCTACGGCGTGACCCCATGGTGGAAGCTCGGCATCGAAGCGGAGACGGGTGCAGATGCCGATCAGCAGCTGCGTTATCAGGCGACCACGCTGGAGAATATGTTCCAGCTCACGCCGCAGGGCGAGTACTGGGCCGATCTCGGCTTCTTTTTCGAGTATTCGCAATCGGCGCGGCGCGGCGATCCCAACACGCTGGAGTTCGGCCCCGTCGCCCAGAAGGAAACGGCGGGTCTGTTCGGCGCCAACGCGCTCCATACGGCCAATCTGTTCCTCGAGAAACAGGTCGGGCACAACCACAACGACGAACTCGGCTTCAATTATGCCCTTCAATCTAAGCTGCTGCTGAACGCGCTGTTCGAGCCCGGCATTGAGGTTTACGGCGAGGTCGACAAGCTCGACAAGCCGGGCAAATTCACCGAGCAGGAGCATCGCTTCGGGCCGATGTTTGCCGGCGCCTACAGCCTGGCTCCCTACGGCAAGATCAAGTACGAGTTGGGCTACCTGTTCGGCGTCACGCCAGCGACCGAAAATGGCACCGTGCGCTGGCAGCTCGAGTACGAGATCCCCTTCTGAGCCGCCTCTCAGCGTGAGCCGGCGGAGAATTCTCTGAATATCAGGTCGGGCGCGCTTGTGTTGTGCCGCGACGGAACCACGCGTTCGGCGCGCAGCTCGACCGCGCTCGCGTTCTTGAACGCTATGATCGGCGCCGTTTGCCACGAGCGCTCGTTCAATCCTCGCCATGCCACCTGGGCGACGTCGGCATTGGTTTCCGAGACGAACATCGATCGCAGTGCCGCGAACGGATACGCGCCGCCGAGCGGGCGATCGAAGATGACATCGAGGGCGATCCGGTCCCGATCGAGGCTCGTCACATGGAGCGACGCCGAGCCGCCGCGCGCGAACTGCAACGTGAACGTCCGCGTCGCCGGATCGAAGGCGACCTCTTTGATATCCACCAACGGCCGTCCCTGAACCTCGACCGGTCCGACCAGGAACGAGCTCCCGTAGGCCGTCGAGCGGAGGTGCTCGGGCGTCAGAGGACGCGCGCGCCAGTAGCCGTCGGTCGGGTACAGCACCAGAACTTCCTCGGTGCGTCCCTGGAATCGAGTCCAGAGCTGCAACAGGTGAATATCGCTCTCCACCCGCTTTCCGACATGAACGGGAACGCTGTTCGTACGCCAAAAGGTTTCAAAGGTGAACCCGACGAGTTGCCAATCGGAGTCTTCGTAGATCGTCACCCGGCGCGGCGCGAAGCCGCGCTGCGCCGCCGGAGCCGTTGCGTCGCAATGGGCGAAATCCGGTGCCGTGCGGTCGACCGCGAGGGTCCCGATGTAGCTCGGGTGCTCGGCTTCGATCCGGAACGCGCGCACGGCCGGCAATTGCAGGCGAAGGTCGACGTTGTCTTCCTCGGCGCAGAGCGTCGGCCGGCTCTGGTTGTCGACGGCGACCGCCAGTTCCTCGCCCCGCGCTGCGCCCGCTGCGAATACGAGCGCGATGGCCAATCCGAGACGGAATGCGCCACGCGCATCACTCATCGGCCGCGGCCGACAAGGATCGCAGGCGCTTGATCTCGTCCGGCGGATCGAAGTCCTCGGGAATGCCGTTGAGTCCGGTACGGACATAGAGCGCCCCGACGCAAGGAGCCGCGGTCAGCATTGCGAACGGAATAGCGATCAGATAGCCAGCGATCAACGGCAGCGCCCACAGCAGCACGACGGGCCGAGTCAACGCCAGCGCCGTTGCGACCGCAATGCCGAACAGCCCGTGCCACCATAAACGGCGCATCGTTGCCCGCCAGGACAGCATAGCGACGTCGCGTACCTGGCCGGACCATTTCACGGAGCGGCCGAACAGAAGGCCGATCATGAACACGCTGGTGCGGAGCGTCGTCACCGCGCCGAGCAGATACGAGAACGTCAGCTCGACCGCAGCGCTCGCCGAGAACCGGAGCGCTCCGCCGTAGCGCGCAAGTCCGCCCGGCGTGAACAGGGTTCCAAGCAGACCCGCGATTTTAGGCATCAAATACATGGCCTGAAACACGAGATAGAGGCCGATGGCAAGCCCTGCGGGGAATAATGCCGGATCCTTCCCATCGATCGCCTTGAACGGCATCAATGCCAGCATCAGCGTCCATGCCGGCACGCTGAGGAACATCAGAATCGCACACGCAAGCTGAAACCGGCTCGTGAGCTTGAGTCCCCGCATTGCCAGCAGCCGCCAATACTGCATGTTGCCTTGGCACCAGCGGAGATCCCGCTGGGTGAAGTGGAGAATCGACGGTGGGTTTTCCTCCCAGCTTCCGCATTCGACCGGCAGGACCCGCACCTCGTAACCGGCCCGGCGCATCAACGCCGCCTCGACCTGATCGTGAGAGAGAATGTGTCCGCCGAGAGGCGCACCGCCCGGCAACACCGGAAGCTCGCAGCACTCGTAAAAAGGTGCAATTCGAACCAGCGCGTTGTGCCCCCAGAACGGGCCGCAGTCGGCGCTCCACCACGCGGCGCCCATCGTGTAGGAACGCATGCCATGGCGCATGCCGAACTGGAACATCCGCGCAAATGCGCTGTCGGACGGCATGCCGACGACCAGGCTCTGCAGGATGCCGAGCTTCGGGTAAGCCTGCATCATCCGCACCAGTCGGACGACCGTTTCGCCCGACATCAGGCTGTCGGCGTCGAGCGGCAGCATGAGATCGAAGTCCCCGCCCCAGCGCTCGCAGAAGTCGCGGAGATTGCCGGCCTTGAAGCCGACGTTGACTGCACGGCGACGATAGACGATCCATGCGTCCTCGGCCTTTTGCTGCGCTCGGACGGCGTCCTCCTCTTGCGCCACGACAGCGGGATCGGACGTGTCGCTCAAGATGAAATAGGCAAACCGATCGCCAAAGCCTGTGCGATCGAGACTCGCTTTAACGACAGCAAGACGCGCGACCGCGCGCCATGGATCTTCATTTCGGAGCGTCATCGCCACCGCGGTTCTGAGGCAAAGCGGCCCGTTCGAGTCGCCGGCGGACGCATACGGCGCAACGCGACTCAACCCATTGCGGCAGCCGTGGAGCAGCCAGAGCCCGAGTACCGCATTCCAGAATCCGAGCACCGTCCAGGGCGCGCCGATCAGGAAAGGGACGAGCAAGCACACGTCCACTGCCGTCCAACCGCCGGCGCCGAGGACGTGGGCAAGCACGCCGACCAAGGCTCCGTAGGTCGCGAGATTGAGAGCGAGAACGATCCCGCGCCGACATTTCAGCGAGCGCAGAGACTGGAGCCCGGCCGGCGTCATGGAGGGATTGCTCATGCAGGGTCGACCGGATGCCGTCGGACTGTGTCTGGGCAGACCATTGGGATATGCTTTCCGAAGAATAGCATAAGCGGCCGTCTAACGGGCCGCGCGAGGAACGGATATGAACGGTACAATGGGGTCGGCGGCCCGCGCGTTATGGTATGCCGCCCGTGGCCGCGCGGAATTGCGTCCCTGCCCTCTCCCGGCCCCCGGTCCTCAGGACGCCCTCGTCCATACCGCCTGGAGCGGCATCAGCCGCGGCACCGAGCGCCTGGTGTTCGAGGGGCGCGTGCCGGTTTCGGAGGCATCGACGATGCGGGCACCGATGCAGGACGGTGATTTTCCATTTCCCGTCAAATACGGCTACAGCGCGGTAGGTTATGTAGAAGACGGTCCGGCCGTGCTGGAAGGGCGCCCCGTATTTGCACTGCACCCCCATCAAGACCGGTTCGTGGCCGCGGCGGCGGCGCTAATCCCGCTCCCCGATGACGTGCCGCCATGGCGCGCCATTCTGGCCGCCAACATGGAAACGGCTGTCAATGCCGTGTGGGATTCGGGTGCCGCCCCGGGTGCCCGTATCGTCGTGGTCGGCGCCGGTACCGTCGGCCTGCTGGTAACATACCTGTCCGCTCGGATTTCGGGAGCATCCGTCACTGTCGCCGACGTTGTCCCCGAGCGGCGCGTCATCGCGGAATCGTTCGGCGCTGCGTTTGTGCCGCCTGAAGACGTTCCCAGCGATGCGGATATCGTCTTTCATACCAGCGCCACCGCAGCGGGGCTCGCCACTGCTGTTGCCGCTGCGGGATTCGAGGCGAAGATCGTCGAGATGAGCTGGTACGGCGACGGCACCGTGGCAGTGCCCCTCGGCGGCGCGTTCCACAGCCGCCGGTTGCAGTTGATCTCGTCCCAGGTTGGGCACGTCGCGCCATCGCATCGCGCGCACTGGAGCCATCGTCGCCGGCTGGAGCATGCCCTGGCGCTGCTCGCCGACGAACGGATCGACGCCCTCATTACCGAGAATGTTCCCTTTGCAGATTTGCCCGATATGTTGCCGCGCCTCCTCGCCTCCGGCGCGCCGGGACTCGCCACCGCCGTCCGCTACTCCTGAGAGGAATCCATGTACGCCGTCGAAGTCCGCGACCACATCATGATCGCCCACAGCCTAGCTGGCGATCTGTTCGGCCCCGCCCAGCGCCTCCACGGCGCGACGTTCGTGGTAGATGTCGCGTTCTTTCGCGATACGCTCACCGCCGACAACGTCGTCGTCGACATCGGCCGGGCAACAGAGGAGCTGGCAGCGGTCCTGGCGCCGCTCAGGTACAGGAACCTCGATGAAACCGTCGGGCTGAAGGGCAAACTGACCACCACCGAGTTTCTCTGCCGCCATATTTTCGATGGCATGGCGGATGCGGCGTGCACCGGCAAGCTCGGGCCGGGTTCCGATGGCGTGACACGCCTTCGCGTCACGCTCCGCGAATCCCACGTCGCGCGCGCGTGGTTCGAGGGGCCGATCCAGAGTGCGTGACGTCGTCTTCGCGATTCCCGGTGACCTTTCGACTCGAACCGGCGGCTATGCTTACGACCGCAAGGTCATAGCCGCGCTGCCTCGCCGGGACATCGACGTTCGCCACGTGCCGCTGCCGGACTCCTTCCCGCACCCATCGGCCGCCGATCTCGCCGCGACAGCGGGTGCTCTGGCTGACGTTCCCCCCGGCGCAGTTGTCCTGTTCGACGGCCTCGCCTACAGCGCTCTGCCCGCAGACGTCATCCGTGCCATCCGCCGGCCGATCATCGCCATCGTCCATCATCCGCTGAGCTTCGAGTCTGGACTGACCGAGAAGCGGCGACAGGAACTGTATGCGAGCGAACGGGTCGCGCTGGCACTCGCCAAAGTCGTGATCGTCTCCAGTGCCACCACCCGCACCGTTCTTTTGACCGAATTCGGCGTGAAGCCGGATCGTATCGTCGTTGCCGAGCCCGGTACTGCCCGAGCTGTCCGCGCGCGCGGCTCGGGTGGCGAGCCGTCGATTCTCATGGTCGGTGCCATTTCGCCGCGCAAAGGCTACGACGTCCTGGTCGAGGCGCTCCATCACCTGTCCAACCGACCGTGGCGCGCCACCCTCGTCGGCAGCCGCACGCGCGATCCTGCCACAGCAGCGGCGCTGGTCGCCCGGATCGCCTCGCGCGACCTGATGGATCGCATCGACATCACCGGCGAAGTCGATGATGAGAGGCTCGGACGCCTCTACAACGACGCCGATCTGTTCGTCCTGTCGTCACATTACGAAGGCTACGGCATGGTGCTGGCCGAGGCGATGGCGCACGGCCTGCCGATCGTTTCCACCACCGGCGGTGCCGCAGCGGAAACAGTTCCCGATGACGCTGCGCTCAGGGTTCCGCCGGGCGACGCGGATGCGCTTGCCGCCGCCATTAGCCGGATGCTCGACAATCCCGGCTTACGCGGGCAAATCGCCGATGCATCGTGGCGCGCGGGCCAGACCCTTCCCGGGTGGGATCGGACGGCGGCGATCATTGCCGAGGCGATCCGGCAAGCCGCAACATGAGCGACTTCAGTCCTGAATGGCTGCGCCTGCGCGAGTCCGCCGACCATCGTTCGCGCAACGCGAGCTTGATGAACGATGTCGCGAGTCTGCTTCGTGGCAAGGAAATCGCGCGGATCGTCGACCTCGGTTCGGGTCTCGGATCGAACCTGCGCGCACTCTCTCCGCTGTTGCCGTGCGATCAGGATTGGCGACTCGTGGATGTCGATGCGGCTCTTCTAACCGCGGCCCAAGGCGAGCTTTGCCGATGGGGCGACGAGCTTGTCGCCGGCGACAAGCTCGTCATCCGAAAAGGTGTTCGTCGAATTGTCGCTCGCCTCGAGCCGCTCGATCTCCTTCATGAGATCGAGCGAATCTTCGACGGCGAACCCCATCTCATCACGGCGGCAGCGTTGTTCGATCTGGTCTCGCCGGAATGGATCACGCGGTTGGCCGAGGCCGTCGTTCGGCGTCGCATCGCGTTCTATACTGCCCTCACCTACAACGGTCTCGATTATGGGCAACCCGCGCATCCTCTGGACGCAGCAATATTCGGGGCGTTGCACGTCCATCAGCATCGCGATAAAGGCTTCGGTCCCGCCGCTGGCCCGGACGCGGTAGCCACTCTGACGAACGCCTTTACCGCCCGCGGCTATCGGGTGCGCGTAGCGCCGAGCCCGTGGACACTCAACGACGCCGACGCTGCAATGCTGACTATGCTGGGCAAGGGCGTGATCGCCGCGGTCGCCGAAACCGGACTGGTTTCATCGGACGATATCGAAAGATGGCGCTCATTTCACATGCCCGACGGAGTCTGGCGCGGCGTCACGTGGACCGTTGGCCACGCCGACGTCCTGGCCGCCCCACCGCCATAAGCCAATCGCCCCAGCCATTGGGTAGCATTCGCGCCAGCACGCCGTCACGATGGATGAAGCCGTGCAAAAGCGCAGCGCCGATGTGGACTGCAACGACGGCCGATATCAGATAGGCAGCCGCCATGTGGACGGAGAATAGGGTTCCGGCGAGCCGCTTGTCGACCGCCAGGATCGGTGGCAGCGTGAATAACCCATAGACCGAAATCGGGGCGCCGAAGGCCGAAGCCCCGGCCCAGCCGAGCAGCGGCACGATGAAGATCAATGCGTAGAGCACGCGATGCGTGATCTCGGCGGCAAGCCGCTGCCACAGAGCCAGACTTGCGTACGGCTCCGGCACGCCGCGGATCAGCCGCACCGCGACGCGAAGGCACGCCAGCGTCAGAATGGTCGCGCCGAACGATTCGTGCAGTTCGAACAGGCTGTCCTGAAGTTTCCCCGACGGCAGACGGGTCATCGTCAGCCCGACCGGGATGATCGAGAGAACGAACCCGGCCATGATCCAGTGAAGCCACTTGCTCAGCGGCGAATAGCCGCGGGTCATCTCCGACATCACGATATACCACTCTTTAGATGCTATTTCGCCGGCACCCGCAGATCGCAGTCGAACAAGACGTCGCCGTCGGCGAGGACGTAGACATCGGCCTGCGGCCGCAATGCTTTGTTCAAAGCTCCAATCGGTGCCAGCTCCAGCGACGATTTCCCCGAGCCGATGATGACCGGTGCCACCAGTACGTGGAGCCTGTCGAGGCAGCCAGCATCGATGAACCGCGAAATCGTATCGGCACCGCCCTCGATCAGGATGCGCCGAAACCCGCGAGAAAAAAGAGCATCGACAATGACGCCCGGATCGATTCGCCCGCCACCATCGGCGAACAGGCGCACAACCTCGATGTCCTTCGGCGTTGGCACGTCACAGGCACGGATGACGAGGCAACGCGTATCCGTTTCGCGGAAGCACCGTGCCTGGTCGGGAAGCTTGCCGTTGGGGTCTAGGATCACCCGCGCCGGACTGCGTCCTGGAACCCGCCGCACTGTCAGCAGCGGATCGTCGGCAAGCACGGTGCCGATGCCGACCACCACGGCGTCGACATGAGCACGCAGCGCGTGAAGGTGATCCAGTGCGCCGGAACCGCTGATGTAACGCGATTCGCCCGTCGTTGTGGCAATGCGCCCGTCGAGCGACTGACCGAGCTGGGCGACGACAAAGGGCCGTGCAGGATCGGCGCGAAGAATCGGCGCGAAAGCAGACATAGGCTGAGCCGACGAGGCGTGACGCTGCGGCAGCGAAGCCGACCGCTCGCCACGTAATTCCTGCTGAGTCCTTTGGCGCTCGAGCGGCTGCATCAAAATCATCTGTAGGGAAGGACTGACGGTATCACCGAATTATTCCCCGGCCAAGCAATGGCAACTGGATCAAGGTCGTAACAAAGCAGTGAGGCGGCTTCGGGCTTCTGCGCGGTCTTCTAAAGATTACGTCAGGCTTCGCCCATCTACTCGCTACCTCCATTTTCGGGCATTATTCCGGCACGCTCGCAGTCACTATGAGGAAACCAGAAGCGTGCCCGACGTCATACTGTCCGTCTCCTTTGGCCTCGAAAGCCACAGCCTGCGCGCCGTGTTCGTCAATGCCGCCGGGCTATAGCCGACGCCCGGGCTCCGCATGAAATTCTTCCGCATCTACGGCCGCGTCCTCGGCTTGCTCGCCCCGGAGAAAGGCCTCGCGACGACGCTGGCGCTCGCCAATCTGGCGCTCGCCGGCCTTCAATTCGTCGAGCCCGTCCTGTTCGGGCGCGTCATCGACGTTCTGTCCGGCGCCGGAAGCAAAAATCCCGACCGGATTTGGGCGGAAAGCTTCCGGCTGCTCGCGATCTGGGCCGCGGTCGGCGTCGGCGGCATCGTCGCCAACATTGCGGTCGCTCTCCACTCCGACCGCATGGCGCACCGCGAGCGCCTCGCCGCCATGGCCCACTATTTCGAGCACGTGCTGTCGCTGCCGCTCGCATACCATACGGCGACCCACTCCGGGCGGCTCCTCAAGATCATGCTCGAGGGCGTCGATCATTTGTTCGGCATATGGCTGGCGTTCTTTCGCGAGCATCTCTCCACGTTTGTGGCGGTGATCGTTCTGCTGCCGTTCACGCTGTTCGTCAACTGGCGGTTGGCTCTGCTGCTGATGGTTCTGCTCGCCATCTTCGCCGTCCTGAGCGTCGTTGTCGTCTCGCGCACCGAGGAAGCTCAGTCGGAGGTCCAGACGTCGCACTCGGAGCTGGTCGAGCGCGCGGGCGACGCCTTGGGCAACGTCGGCCTGATCCAGAGCTTTGTCCGCCTTGCCATAGAGGTTCAGCAGCTTGGCGCGCTCATTCAGCGCGTGCTGCGAGCCCAGTTCCCTGTGCTGACATGGTGGGCCGTGGTGTCGGTGCTCACCCATGCCGCTTCGACCCTCACCGTGATCTCGATCTTCCTTCTCGGCACCTGGTTGTTCCTGCACGGTCAGACGACGGTCGGCGAGATCGTCAGCTTCATGGGTTTCGCCACGCTCCTGATCGGGCGGCTCGAACAGGCGATGGGCTTCGCTGGACGGCTTTTCTTCCAGATGCACTCCCTCGAGGAATTTTTCGGCATCCTCGACACACGTTCGTCGGTGGTCGAGAAGCCGAACGCGATCGAGCTGTCGCGCGTCCGCGGCGATGTCGTCTTTTCACATGCGTCGCTGTCCTACGACAACAGGCGCATGGCGGTGAACGATCTCACCTTCCAGGCCCCCGCCGGCAGCATGGTGGCGCTGGTGGGGGCCACCGGCGCCGGCAAGAGCACGGCGATGGCGCTGCTCCACCGCTTGTGGGATCCGCAACGCGGCACCGTCACCATCGATGGCGTGGATATCCGCGACGTGACCCTCGAATCGCTGAGACGCAACATCGGCGTGGTGTTCCAGGAAAGCACCCTGTTCTATCGCACCATCGCCGACAACCTGCGCGTCGGGAAGCCCGACGCCACCGATGACGAGTTGATCGAGGCCGCGAAGCTCGCCCAGGCCCACGAGTTCATCATGGAGCACCCCGACGGCTACAAGACACTGGTCGGCGAGCGCGGGCGCACGCTTTCCGGCGGCGAGCGCCAGCGCATTGGTATCGCCCGCGCGCTCCTCAAGAATCCGCCGATACTCATCCTCGACGAGGCGACCAGCGCGCTCGATACCGTTACCGAGGCCAGGATCCAGGAGGCGCTGACGGGGCTTATGAAGGGCCGCACCACGTTCGTCATCGCCCATCGGCTCTCGACCATTCGCCATGCCGACAGGGTGTTGGTCATGGATCAGGGCCGGATCGTCGAGCAGGGCAGCTACGGCGAGCTGATGTCCCGTGGTGGCACCTTCAGCCGCCTGGTCAACACCCAGTCCGCCATGATCTCCGACGTGTCGGCGTAAGCCGGATTCCGGTCGACTGCGCTCGAAGTCTTGGCCGAGGACGCCTTTTCTCGCGCCTCATCGGCCATACGTGCGCGACAGGGAATAAACCGCCCTCCGGTCAGGTCTATCCCAGCGGGAAGACGACCAACCAAACGGAGGGCACGATGACTAAGCGCGAGGACATGAACCTGATGAGCTGTGCGGTAGATCGCCGCGGGCTCCTCAAGTGCATGGCATGGGCCGGCACAGGCGTCCTGTGGACGGTGAGCGGAGGCGTTCCGACATCGCTCGGATTGATCGGCGAGGCCAACGCCCAGACGGCGGCGGCGACCGGCTTCACCTTCATGCAGATCAGCGACAGTCATATCGGCTTCAAGCGACCCGAGAATCCCGACGCCATCGGAACGCTCAAGGAAGCGATCGGCAAGATCGAAGCAATGCCGACGAAACCGGCGTTCATGATCCACACCGGCGACATTACCCATCTCTCGCGTGCCGATCAGTTCGACGATGCCGATCAGATCATCGGCGGCGCGCGCATTCCCATGCATTACGTCCCCGGCGAGCACGACTACGTCGACGAGGATGCCGGCAAAGCCTATCTCGAGCGCTACGGCAAGAACACCAAAGGCGCCGGATGGTACAGCTTCGACCAGGGTGGCGTGCATTTCATCGGTCTGGTCAACGTTGTCGACCTTAAGGGCGGCGGCCTCGGCAACCTCGGCAGCGAGCAGCTCGAGTGGCTCGAGGACGACGTCAAGGGCAAGTCTGCCAGCACCCCGATCGTCGTGTTCGCCCATATCCCGCTGTGGATCGTCTATCCCGAGTGGGGCTGGGGCACCCAAGACGGGGCCAAGGCCCTTTCCTACCTCAAGCGCTTTGGCTCGGTGACGGTGCTCAACGGGCACATTCACCAGCTCATGCAGAAGGTGGAGGGCAACGTCACCTTCCATACCGCGCGTTCCACGGCGTTTCCGCAGCCGGAGCCCGGTAAGGCGAAATCGCCCGGGCCGATGCAGGTCCCGGCCGACGAGCTCCGGAGCTACCTCGGCATTGCGCGCGTGGACTTCAGGCAGGGAAGCGAAAAGCTCGCCGTCACCAACACCGCCCTGAGCGCCGGTTGATTCAGACATTCAAAAACGAAAGCAGACAGTCACATGACCAACATTGCGTCCACTGCGCCGGCACACCAGCCGGCGCGCTCGCCCAGGTTGCGCCGGCTGATCTCCGCGATTGCCATTCTCGTTATCGCCGCCATCGGCCTGAGCGTTGGCCTCTCCGCTGCGCCGGTCACCGATGCCACGGTGAAGATCGACAATTTCACGTTCGGACCGAAGCTTCTCACCGTGAAAGCGGGAACCAAGGTGACGTGGGTCAATCAGGACGATATCCCGCATACGGTCATCGACAAAAATCGCAAGGTGTTTCGATCGAAGCCGCTCGACACCGATGATAAGTTTTCGTTCACGTTCACGCAGCCGGGCACCTACGACTACTTCTGCGGCCTGCACCCGCACATGACCGCGCAAGTGGTCGTGACGCCTTGAATGAGCATGCGTTCTGCAACATCCATCAGGACGGCTGCCGTGCGTCTTCTTGCCGGTGCCGGAGGATTGGCGGATACTCCGGCATGCGCGATACGGCCGGGCCGACGAACGCCCGTAGGCCTGCGCCCGCGCGGTGAATTGCCGGAGCCCGTTCCGGTGCACGTCAGCAACATATCCCGTTCGACGATCGGCCCCGCGGATTCCATGCCGGCAAACGATGAAGCGATGGCAGGGCGTTTTAGGGAAGCGGTGATGCCGCACCTCGACGATGCCTACAATCTGGCGCGCTATCTCACGCGCAACCCGCAGGATGCGGAGGATGTCGTCCAGGAGGCCTATCTTCGCGCCTACAAGTTCTTCGGAACCTTCAAGGGCAGCAACGCGAGGCCCTGGCTCCTCGCCATCGTCCGCAATTGCTTCTACACCTGGGTCAAGGCAAGGCCGCGCAGCGACACCGCATCGCTGACGGATATCGACCTCGACGATGTCGATATCGCTTCGGTGGTCAGCGACCTATGGACGTCAGACGCGATCGATCCGGAAAAATCGCTCATCAAGCTCGATGACGCTGCCGCCGTGCGGACAGTGATCGAGCGCCTGCCGACGCAGTTCCGCGAGACGCTGGTTTTGCGGGAGATGGAGGATCTCTCGTATCAGGAGATTGCCGAGATCACCGCGGTGCCGATCGGAACGGTTATGTCGAGGCTTGCCCGGGCGCGACAGCTTTTCAAGGCAGCGTGGATGGAACATCAGGACAAGGAGCGCCGCTCGTGAGCTGCTCGAAGGAAAAGGCGATTCTGCTGCATGGCATGCTGGACGGCCAACTCGACGCCATGAACGCGGTGCAATTCGAGGAGCATCTCAAGGTCTGCCCGCTTTGCGCCGCGGAATACGAGCGCCAGAAGCAGATGCGCGCTGCGATCCGGGCCTCCGGCGTCGCTCACAAGGCACCCGAGAGCCTCCGTCTGCGCATCGCGGCAACCATCGGTCCGGTGGGCGCGGACGCGCCTTCCGCGCCGGCGAATGCCAGCCGGACGCGGCAAAGGTCGCTGCGGACGAGCTGGTGGATCAGCGGCGTTTCGCTGGCTCTGGCGGCGAGCCTGGCATTGTTCATTGCGCTGCCACAATCGCGCTACGGCGCGCTTGAGGAAGAGCTCGTCGACAGCCATGTCCGCTCCCTGCTCGCGTCGCACCTGACCGATGTCCAATCCTCCGACCGGCATACCGTGCGGCCGTGGTTCAACGGCAAGGTGGACGTAGCGCCGCCCGCGGTGGATCTCGCCGACAAGGGATTCCCGTTGATCGGCGGCCGCCTCGACTACATCGACGATCGCGTCGTCGCCGCACTGGTCTACAGGCGCAACGGCCACGTCATCAACGTGTTCGTCCGTCCAGCGTCGGAGACCAAGGATTCGGAGCCGCGGGAGACCAGCTATCGCGGCTACAATCTGTGCCAGTGGCGGCAGAAGGGCACCGAGTTTTGGGCCGTCACCGACGCGAGTCCGTCCGAGCTCAAGGAGTTCGAGCAGCTTTACTCCGCGGCGAGTGCCGCCGAGCTGTAGCCGCCTCGCGTCAGGCCGAAACCCAGCGAGCGACGAGGAACGCGACCGCCGCGGCGGCGCTGCCGACGATGACGGTCTGCAGGCCCGAGCGCAGTGCGGGCATGCCGGTCATGCGTCCCTTGATCGAACCGAGCACCATCAGCGTCGTCAGCGTCACGACGATGGAGGCCGCCAGCGCCGCCTGGACCGTCGCCGCGAAGACATAGGGCAGCAGCGGAATAAGCCCGCCGCCGAAATAGGCGACGCCGATGGTGCCGGCGCTCGTCACCGCCCGCCGCGACGACGGCCGCTCGAGGCCGAGCTCGAAGCGCATCATGAAGTCGACCCACTTCCGGGGATTGGCGGCGATCGCGTCCACCGCCTGGCCCAGGCTCTCGCCTTCGAGGCCGTACTCCATCAGCACCTTGGCGACCTCGCGCCGCTCCTCGTGCGGGATCTCGACGACCTCCTTGGCTTCGCGCCGGTATTCGGAGGCGTAGTGGTCGCTTTCGGAACGCGCCGCGAGATAGCCGCCGAGCCCCATGGCGATGGCGCCGGCGACGATCTCGGCAAGCCCCGCGGTGACGATGATGGCGGACGATGCGACGGCGCCGGCGAGCCCCGCCGCCAGCGCGAACGGCACCGTGAGCCCGTCGGCGGCGCCCAGCACGACGTCGCGCAGAGCCTGCGACGCGCCGAAGTGGTGCTCGTGGTGATAATAGATGGGTCTCATCGGGGCAACCTGTGCAGCGCCAAACCGCCGTTAGGTTACTCCGAGAACGCCATCCATGCACCTGGGCGAGAAGCCCGGACGCACCCGATCACCGGCCGTGCGGTCCGCGTGACAGGATGCGCCGTCCATCCGGCGATATCTCGGCTGCGGCTTCGCGCATCACGTCCTGTAGCGTCTGCTCGAAGGCAGTGCGGGCCTTGCGAATATCGTCCATCGAGTGCGCCAGCGCATCGGGATCGAACGGGTCGCCGCGAAGAGTGCGCCGGACGGTCCGGCGCGCCGTTTCCACGTCCCGCGAGCGCTGGACGATGGCGTCGCGGTGCGACTCGTAGGCGCGCCTCAGGATCGCCGCGTCGGCGTCGCTCAGACGATGCGCCATGCGCTCGATCGTCCGGCTGAAATCCGGCGGCGACGGCGGTCCGCGGAACATCGGACGCACCGCCCATATCCCGACGAGGCCGACGAGAAACAGATTGAGCGCGAGCGAGACGATCAGGGCCACGCGCCAGCGGCGGCGCGAGGTGCCGCGGTCGTCCGTCATTCGCTCCATGACGTGAACCCCCCGAGAAGGGCCGTATCGCTGGCACCGACGCTGCCGTCAAATGCCTGGTCGGTCGCGGCGGTTGGCGGAGCGCTCGACAGGCCGACGACGATACCGAGCATTGCGATGCCGACGAGAGCCGCTGCCCGCGGCCAGGTTGCCGCCGTCGCATTCCATAGGAATGCACCCCAGCGGACGTCCGGAACGTCCCATCCGGCAACGCGCGCGGCAGCCACGCTGCGATCGATCCGCGCCGCGACGCGCGCCGCGGCAGCGGCCGGAACGTCGGCGCGCGCGCGATCGAGCGCCGCATCCAGGCCCCGCGCCGCATCGGCCCGCGCATGCCCGTCCGCCGAGCGAACGAGCAGCGCCAACGCGGCTGCGCGCTCGGCATCGGGCCACCGCCGGGGATCCGATCCATACGCCGCAAGGATCGCTTCGACGCGCTTCGGTGTCATTGGCTGTGTCATGACCCAACCATCCCTTCTGTCCTCGACCTCACCCATCCATCCTTCAATCCAGAACCGCGAACCGATGCCGTTCCAGCTCGGCGCGCAACGCCTTGCGAGCACGCACCAAAAGCGATTCCAGCGCCGATACCGAGACGCCGAGAATCTCCGCCGCCGCCGCATTGCTCAGCTCCTCATAATAGGAGAGAACGAGCGCCGCGCGCTGACGATCGGGGAGCGCCGCCAGCGCGACGGCGACGATGCGCGTCCGCTGGTCCTCGACGAGCCTCAACTCAACGCTGGGCGCCGGATCCAGCGGATCGCCGGCGGCCTCGAGCGGCGTCGTCGGCTTTCGCCGCCGCCGGTCGAGGCAGAGATTGACCACGACCCGATAGAGCCAGGTCGAGAACCGGGCCTCGCCGGCGTGCCACACAGCGGCCTTCTGCCACGCCCGCAGGAATGCCTCCTGGGCCACGTCCTCCGCCTCGGCGACGTTTCCGGTCATGCGGCGCGCCAGCGACAGCACGCGGCTCAGGTGGCGGGCGACCAGGGTACGAAATGCGCGCTGGTCGCCCGCTCCGGCCTGCGCCAGCAACGCATCATCGCCGGCTTTCTCGTCGTCGTCCGAAGTCTCGATCACGCTTGCGCCCACCACCCGTGCACGACGCCCCATCGGCGCGGGGGATGCGACCATTCGAAGCGCCTGCGAGCTCATCTGCAACCCCGCACCGACAGCTTACAGCCGGCGGTGGCGGCGCGGCGACAGCAATTGGTCGGCTGCCTTCTTCTGATCGTCGCCCATCCGCGCATAGAGAGCGGTGAACGCGGCGGTGAACGCCTTTGCGTTCTCGGTGTGGATCGCGTTTGCCTTGTCGCGGCGCGCGAGGCGTTCGACGGCCGTCATCGGCTTGCCACCCTGGGCATGCATCTCGTCACGCAGCGCGCGCTCCGCCTCGGCGCCCCGCCGCATGGCGGAGGCGACCGCGTCCCATTGCGGCGCCTGGGCATCGGTGATCTTGAGCTCCGCCCGGAGATAGGCGATGCGGCCCTCGACGTGATCGGCGCGGCCGTGGAACGCACCCGGCGCGGCGGCGGCAACCTGCGCCGCGGCCGGAACGGCCGAAGCGACGATCAGGCCCGGAACGGCCAAGCTCATGAGCGCCGCAGCAACGACGGATCGAATGCGGACGGCTTTCGGCTCAGTACGCACTGTCATCGAATGTCTCTCCTGGAGCGGGCGGCGCCGCGACCATCGTGGCGCCGGTCCCCGCTGTCTCTCAGAATTCCACGCGACATCGCACGAAACCCTGCGCTTCAAACCGAGAGCCTTGCGGCTAAGTCCTCTGGGAATCGGGAAAAATCCGACACATTCGGTCCGCTTTCACTCTGCGTCCCTTTTGAAAGCCCCGCGCCCTCCCCGTCTCTCGACGGGGAGGGCTGGTGAGGAGCGGTGGGTCCGTCGGTCGGGCGCTACCCCTTCGTCCGGGCACACGTCGGCGACAGCGGCTTCAGCCTCGCCGCCTTCTCTTCCCTGGGAGTGTCGAT
>Ga0070714_100000139_pt1 | contig 57645 bp, 45 predicted proteins | sample LARL83metaG_FD_65450 | JGI IMG/M metagenome (GOLD analysis project Ga0070714, IMG submission 65450) | Corn, switchgrass and miscanthus rhizosphere microbial communities from Kellogg Biological Station, Michigan, USA - LAR L8-3 metaG | ecosystem: Host-associated > Plants > Roots > Rhizosphere ... | reverse complement strand
ACTACACGCTCCAGCTCTGAAATCTGCGAGCGCTTCCCCAAGGGAGCCGAGTTCATCGGCTCCCTTCATTGCTCATACCTCGTAAACGCATTTGTCAATACATCGCTAACTCGGAAGACAATTCTTACGACGACAATCCAAGTGAATTTGTGATCAGGGCAGAATTCCGATGCCCGATATTGCACTGACGAGAGCTGTCGTTTGAAGGTTAAAGTCGAAGACGGACGCTATCAATGTGATAACTGCGGCCACGAAATTAATCATTGCCAGCCCACTTTCCGATACAGATGCAGAAAATCGGCGCCGATTAGCTCCTGTGTGAAGCCTGCGGCCATACTTGGCGGTGCGAATGAGCAAGATTCTGAAGGCCCTCAGCCTTCTGCTGCTTCTGTCCCTCCCCCGCTCCATACACTTCCGTCTCGGCAACCCTGGCGGACCTCGGCGGACAATCGAATCATGCCAATAAAGACCCTGTTTGATATCAAAACCCACGGGTAGCGTCTCGCACCAATACGTTACTACGCCGTATCTACTCTTAGTTACCTGGTTAGTACTTCGTTGATCATTGCTTACCTGGTCGGTGATACAAGAAAAGTTAACCATAAGCACCATAGACCTTGGCTCCAATTTGAACCTTGTTCAAAGTTGATCCGGCTCCTATTGTTACCGCAAGGTCGGCGCAGCGATTGGAGCACCATGAAGCGAGTCCGCGTCCTCGTCGCAAATCAACCTCGTCTAATGCGAGAACTCATTATCAGCACTTTTGCTGATCAGTCAGACATTGAACTGGTCGGCGAGGTCGGAAACCAGGAAGACATCCGCGAAGCCGTCGAGGAATCGCGACCGGATGTTCTCATCCTGGAGATGGACGACCGGAATAAATACCGCCTCGATTGCGGGTTCCTGCTCGGTCGTTATCCCGATATGAGAATCCTTGCATTGGCTCCAGAACAAAACCACGCGGTCTTCTACTGGGCGATTGTCGACGTTCGAAGCAAGGCGCTCGAGAGTTCAGAAGCTGGAATTCTGAATGCGGTACGGCAGCGGCCATCGGTGTTAGGAACAGCGCCGGTTTAGTTGGGTCCGTTCGGATTCAAAACTGCCCCAAGTGACTATAAATAAATGGGTTATCTCACGTAAGCCCTGTAAGTGAGGGGGCGAAGCTGTGAACGGGAAGCGGGAGCGAGGATGTTTGGGTTGGGGGAAAAGCCGATCGAAAATCCCGTGACAATTGCAGAAGCACCAGGAAGAAATTGGTATGCCCTTTGCACCTGTCCGCGCCACGAGAAGCGTGTCGCCGAACAGATTGAGCGCAGAAACCTTTCCTGTTTCCTTCCCCTTTACCGCTCGCTGCGACGCTGGAAGGATCGACGGAAGGAATTGGATCTTGTGCTGTTCCCTGGTTACATCTTCGTGCGTATCGCACTCGAGAACAGGCTGCAGGTTCTGAATTTACCCGGAGCGCTTCGATTCGTTTCATTCAACGGGCAGCCAGCCGCCTTACCGGCTGAGGAGATCGAGGCATTGCAGCGCCGCCTATCCGGCGACGTACGTATCGAACCTCATCCGTATTTGCGCAAAGGACGACGAGTCCGCGTACGGTCCGGAGCGATGCAGGGACTGGAAGGCATTGTCGTGAGACGAAAAGACAGGTGCCGGATCATCTTTTCAATCGATCTGATTATGCGGTCGGTCGCTGTCGAATTGGACGAAGCTGATCTGGAGGCTGCATGAGAGCTTTCTCGATGCGGAACACTCGGAAGAGGGGAGACACAAAAATGCCATGCTCCGCAATGCCGATCTCCAAAGAGCTCGTTCGCAACAAGCTCGTTTCACGATCGATGCGGCGGGGAATGTCTTGCCTTGCAACTCTCTTCTTGCTCTGCTCCTTGCTCTATGGACAATCGAGCGAACCATCACGCCCCCAACCGGCGGATGGGCAACGTACTCGCACAGCTGGTCTCTCCGAACTTGCCCTGGATAATCTTAATCGGGTGGCCGCCTCCCCATCTCAAATCCGTGCAGTGCTCGTTAAGGATACGGGACTGCTGGTGGAGTTGAAACGATGGGTGGCGAAGGAAGCTACCGACAACGGGCAGATCGTCGAAGAAGCCAAGCTCTCCGATCAGGCAATACTTGACCGTGTCGATCACGATCTCAAATTCCGTTCGGTGGCGACTCGGTTGTTGCAACGATATGGATATCTGCTGCCTTCTCCGAATCCGGATTCAAGCTTAGGAAAAGAAGAAGAGCTGGTCTTGAAAGAACGGGCACGGCAGTGGGTGCAGATAGAAGCTCAGGAAGATAGCCAGGGGCTGCAGCCTGACCGAAGCCAACCAAGTCAATCAGTTGAGCGCACCACCACCACCTGCAATCCGCGGCAGGACAGCGACTGTGAAACATCCGGCGCACGCAATCGCCAGTACAAACGTCCGCAAGAAAACTCGGCACCGAACCAAGACAACAATCAGCCACCGGTGCCGGACACGCCATCGTATTCATCGCCAGGCACACTGAAGACCAGTGTCCCGGACGGATTTGGCAAACGGCCTTCGTCCCCCGAGTTTGAATTGGCGGCGAGCGCGATGACCTCGCGCCCAGACAGCGCATCGCGATTTCAGGTCCCGGACTATTCCACCCTCGATAGCCTTGCAGCGGCTCGCGATCGGAGTTCGTATCCCGACAGAGGCAGCATCGGCGAAACTGCATCGGCGAGACGCGATGTTCCTTCCTCATACATTGATTCTGACCGGCGCCGATTCAACGAAGGGCGGCCCGATCGCCGACTGGACAACAACGCAAATCCGGTGAAGATGGTGCGCCCGCCCAATCCCTACGCCGATGTCCCTTCGCTTTACGATATGTACATCCAAGCGTCGGGCCACCAGCTTCCAGCGGAGCGCTTCGGTTTGGAGATATTCCGCAACACGATGAGTCAGACGGACGCGGTTCCAATCGATCTGCCCGTGGGGCCTGATTACGTGGTGGGTACGGGCGACAGTCTGTCCATTGATCTCTGGGGAAGCGTTTCGCAAAGGCTAGTGCGTCAGGTCGATCGAGAAGGACGGATCGCGCTGCCGGAAACGAGTCCTCTTTTGGTAACCGGCAAGAGTTTGAGTGATGTGCAACTGGAGGTCCAGCATGCATTGCGCGCCGCTTTCCGGGATGTATCGGCGGACGTCTCAGTCTCGCGCCTGCGAACGGTCCGCATATATGTTGTAGGAGAGGTGGCGGAGCCTGGGGCGTACGACATCAGTTCTCTGTCTACTCCATTGAATGCGCTGTTTGCCGCGGGAGGAGTGACGGCGCGCGGTTCGTTGCGCTCCCTTAAGCATTTTCGCGGCAAGCAACTGGTGCAACAAGTGGACGCCTACGACCTGCTTCTGCACGGTATACGCTCCGACTTGAAGCGTCTGGAAAATGGTGACACGTTACTCGTGCCTTCCATGGGACCGGAGGCAACCGTCGAAGGAATGGTGCGTCGTCCTGCAGTGTATGAGTTGCTGGATGAGAAATCGCTCGCGGACGTGCTCGAACTGGCTGGTGGGATATTGCCCACAGCCGCATTGCGTCATATTGAAGTGCAGCGGGTCGAAGCCCATGAGAAGCGCACCATGCTGACTCTGGATATTACTTCGGCCAGCGATCCCCGAGAGCTCGAATCCCGACTGCAAGCGTTCAAGATCCAGGACGGCGACCAAGTTCACATATTTCCGATTGCCGCTTACAACGAAGATGCGATTTATCTCGAGGGACACGTCCTGCGTCCCGGTCGGTATTCCTACAAGCAAGGAATGAAGCTAACCGACCTGGTCTCATCCTATGGTGATCTTCTGCCAGAGCCGGCGCCGCACTATGCTGAGATCATTCGGTTGAATGCTCCAGACTTCCATCCCACGATTGAAAGCTTTGATATTTCCGCCGCCTTGGCAAACCCAGCCGCCGCTCCAACCCTGAACCGGCTTGATACGGTGCGCATATTCAGTCGATACGATTTCGAAGTCCCACCTGAAGTGTCCGTGGCCGGTGAAGTTCACCAACCAGGCTCGTACAACACGTCTGGACAGGCTCATCTGCGGGATGCCATTTATCTGGCAGGCGGAATTACCGCGGATGCGGCGCTTGATTCCGCACAGCTGTTTCGCACTCAAGCGGACGGCACCATGAGGATTCTGAGCGTCGATCTAGCCGAAGCCCTCTCTGGTAATCCAGTGGACAACATTATTCTGCAGCCCCGCGACCGCCTATTGATTCATCGCAACGCAGCCAAGGTGGATGCACCGACGGTTTCGATCCGGGGCGAGGTGGCAAAAGCTGGACTCTACCCACTAACCAGCAATATGCATGTTGAAGACCTTGTCAGGGCTGCGGGAGGACTGAAGCGAAGTGCGTTCGCCGACAGCGCTGACCTTACGCGGTTTGCGGACGGTCAAGGGTCCAGTGAGCGTCTTGAGATCAAGCTCGCGTCCGCCTTGTCAGGCGATGTCAACGAAAACGTTCCGCTGCGCAATGGCGACGTTCTCGCGATTCGACAGATTCCGCAGTGGAACGATCTGGGATCCTCCGTCGCGGTACAAGGAGAAGTTCAGCATCCGGCCACGTACGGGATTCAACCCGGCGAGCACTTGAGTTCTTTGCTCATGCGTTGCAACGGATTTACCAACCAGGCATATCCCTACGGAGCGATATTGCTCCGTGCGGAAGTTCGCGATATTGAGATGAAATCTCACCTGGAGTTAGTGAACCGCCTCAAGTCCGAGCGAGGATATTTGAAAGCCTTGCCCGAGGCCGACGCGGACCAGAAGGAAGCAAAACTGACGGCGATCGCGCAAACGGACACCGCGCTGCAGCAACTCGAGTCTACTGCCCCCGTTGGCCGAGTCGTGATTCACATTCCCGCAGACCTGAAAAAATTAGCGAAGACACCCGCGGACGTGCCCTTGCGCGATGGAGACGTGCTGATCATTCCGAAGAAGAGCAATTATGTCGTAGTCAGCGGACAGGTCTTTAATCCTACGGCGGTAAGCTATCTGCCTGGCCGAAGTGCGAAGTGGTACTTGAGCCAGTCTGGCGGCCTGACGCAAATTGCGGACCGGAGTGCCGTTTTTGTTGTGAGGGCAGACGGTTCGGTTCTATCGGCCAAAAACAATTCCGGCTTCTGGACGGGTGATCCCATGAGCTCAGTTCTGAAGCCAGGCGACTCAATCATCGTCCCCGAAAAGGCGCCGAGGCTCGCTCCGAGAAATTGGACAGCGCTCTTGCAGGCTGCTCAAGTTGCCTCGTCCGTGGCTCTTACCGTTGCCTACATCCATCCATAAGATTGACGTTGCAGATCTGCAAATCAAGGTTATCCGTGTGGCCAGGATCCTGATCGTAAGCGCGATAATGTCGCTCATACCCGCACTGCTAGTCACAACAGCATGGTCGCAGGAACAAAGCACGAACAAATCAATGGATAGGCCTTCCGACGATCCGCTAACGCGATCAGCGTCAAAGCCCATCCCTGCGGGCACACATCAAGTCGTCTCCGATGATTCCGTGACGAGCGGTTGGTCCGGGCATTTCCAGAATTTCTTCGACGATCAAAAACAAATCTGGACGAGTCCATCGCGAATCCGTCTCGCCGATGCGAGTTGGCTGGTTCCCCTGAGTGGACTTACCGCTGGATTGTTCGTGACTGATCGCCAGTACAGTGCCTCGCTATCACAGCTTCCTTCGACGATCAGCCACTACAAAACAGTTTCTGACTACGGAGTTGCCAGCCTGATCGGCGCCGGTGCCGGACTTTACTTATTTAGCTATCCGGCGCACAACCAGCACTGGCGGGAGACAGGATTTCTGGCGGGAGAAGCCGCTCTGAATAGTCTGGTCACAACTGAAGCTCTGAAGTATTCATTCGGACGCGAGCGTCCCTTTCAGGGCACGGGCAGCGGATCCTTTTTCCAGGGAGGAACGTCGTTTCCTTCCGAGCATGCTGCAGCGGCATGGTCAATTGCTGGTGTGATCGCACATGAGTATCCGGGCACGCTCCCACGGCTGTTTGCCTACGGAATGGCGTCTGCGGTTAGCTTCTCGCGGGTTCGGGCTCGCCAGCACTTTCCTTCGGACGTTCTTGTGGGCAGTGTGTTGGGGTATCTAATCGCCCAGAGCGTCTATAGCAGACGTCACGATCCTGAAGTTGGGGGCGCAGCATTTGAGTCACCGCGTGAAGATGTAGGCGATGAGACGTTCCACAGGCCCTCGTTCATGGGTTCGCCCTATGTTCCGCTGGATAGTTGGATCTACCCGGCCCTCGAGCGTTTAGCTGCTCTCGGCTATATCGAAACAAACTCCCTCGGCATGCGTCCCTGGACCCGTCTGGAGTGTGGTCGCCAGCTTGGTGAAGCCGGAGTGCGCGAAGCGGACAATGATGGGGCGCCAGAAATTCAGCAACTGTACAGCGCGCTTGCGCGAGAATTTGCGACGGACTTGGAGTCGATGAGCGGAGAGCGTAACCTTGGCGCGCACCTCGAGTCGGTTTACTCCCGTACGCTCCAAATCTCGGGAAAACCGCTGACTGACGAGCATTTCGGGCAGACTGTGCTGAACGACTATGGCCGTCCGTACGAGCAAGGCTTCAACGCAGTATCTGGCGCCTCGGGCTGGACCACGGCTGGACCGTTTGTGATTTATGCTCGCGGCGAGTACCAGGCCGCGCCCTCGGCTCCGTCATTGTCGAGCGCAGCGCTGGATTTCATCAGTGGCGTCGATGGACTGCCGCCAAATCCTCCTCCGTCCCCGATTGCCTCCACCGGCCGCTTTCAGCTCCTTGACGCCTACGTCGCCATGAATCTTTCCAATTGGCAGTTGTCGTTTGGCCGGCGAAGTTTGTGGTGGGGACCAAGCGAAGGCGGCACCATGCTTTTCACCAACAATGCCGGCCCGCTCAACCGTATGTTCACCATCGATCGGGTCAGTCCTTTTCGATTGCCCTGGGTCTTTCGCTATCTCGGCAACCTCCGCTTGCAAGCTTTTATCGGACAACTCTCCGGGCAGGAGTTCTTGACCACAAAGTTCACTGGTCCAACCGCAGGCCCCACCGTCGGTCAGTACGGCCAGTCCTTGCACCCGCAGCCCTTTCTCAGCGGCGGAAAGATCAGCTTTAAGTTGAACAAGAATTTCGAGTTCAACATTTCGAAAACGACGATCTACGGCGGTCCAGGAAATCCCCTGACACTGCACACGCTTTTTAAGAGCACTTTCGGCGTCCACTCGAGTGGGGATCAGTTAGGGGACGGCCGATCCGCAGCCGACTTTGCTTACAGGATTCCGAAGTTGCGCGATTGGCTGACTTTCTATGGTGAGGCTTTCAGCGAAGACGAACCCAACCCGATTCCATATATGAGAAAGTCCGCGTTTCAGGGCGGACTGTATTTTGCCAAGCTACCAAAAATCCCTCGACTGGACCTCAGACTCGAGGGCGGCTCGACTGTTCCTTACAACGGATATTTTTGTACCAGCTGTTTTTATACAAATGGCCAATACATCAACGGATACACGAACGATGGGCGACTGATCGGAACGTGGCTCGGTCGGGCATCCCAGGGAGAGTTGGTACGTTCAAACTATTGGCTGAGCCCTCGAAAAAAAATCGGTTTCGAACTCCGCCATAGAGCGATTGATCAGCACTATCTACCGCAAGGGGGGAATCAGAACGACGTTGCGGTGAATGCCGATATCTTCGCCGGGCCGGGTTTCCGCTTTACTGGAAACGTTCAGTATGAGCGCTGGCAGATTCCTCTACTGGCGGCGAATCACCAGAACAACATCTCGGCGTCCTTCGAGTTTGGATTCTGGCCAACCGCGGCCAGTCACTGAAGAAATCTGGAGCTTACGTTTGAGAACGTGCTTGATCAGGCAAGACTTGTAGTCCCTCGGAAGGTATTAATTGGCCCAAATACAGACCAGAACGGTTGAGTACCAGCCACCGCGAGAGCTCGAAGAAATCGGCAAGCCGGAGTTTGTCGCAACGGCACCGCGGTCGGCGGCTCTCGAACATCTTCGCGTCTTGTGGAGTGGCCGACGATTCATCGTCAAGACGGCATTAATAGGCCTTTTGGCAGGTACGCTGGTCGCATTCTTGCTGCCGAAGAAATACACATCGTTTGTACGGTTAATGCCGCCCGACGGCCAATCAAGTTCGGGAATGGCTATGCTGGCGGCGTTGTCAGGAAAGACTGGGGGCTTAGCAGGAGTCGCCGGGGACCTGCTTGGGGCAAACGGCTCTGGCGCACTATTCGTCGGAATCTTGGGAAGCCAAACAGTCCAGGATCGCCTCGTACAGCGATTTGATCTGAAACGGGTCTATTGGGACAGACTAGATGAAGATGCACGCAAGGATCTGGCGGAGCGGACCGGCATTGCCGAAGATAGAAAAAGTGGAATCATCACGATCAGCGTTGCGGACAGAGATGCGCGCCGCGCCACCGCGTTGGCACAAGCTTATGTCGAGGAATTGAATCGCCTGTCCGCGGAACTATCCACTTCTGCGGCTCACCGCGAGCGCGTTTTTCTCGAGGAGCGACTGCAAGCGGTAAAAGTGGATCTCGATCAGGCAGCCGTTGACTTCAGCCAGTTCTCCAGTAAGAACACCGCGATCGACCTGAAGGAACAGGCTCGCGCCATGGTGGAAGCAGCGGCTCAGTTGCAGGGAGAACTCATCGCGGCCGAGTCTGAGCAAAAAGGGCTGGAAGCAATTTACTCCTCCAGCAACGTTCGCGTGAAATCGGTCGAGGCACGCATCTCTGAATTGCGCAAACAATTGGAAACACTCGGCGGAACCGGAGTCGACGTGGTCGCGCAACCCACATCAGGACGTTATCCTTCGATTCGCCAGCTGCCACTTCTCGGCGTCAAATATTCCGACCTCTACCGCAGAACGAAGATTCAGGAAGCGGTTTTCGAAACACTGACTCAGCAGTACGAACTGGCCAAGGTGCAGGAGGCGAAGGAAACTCCCAGCGTAAAAGTGCTTGACCCTGCACGCATTCCCGAGCGACGTTCTTTTCCGCCTCGTTTAGGAATCATGTTTCTGGGTGCAACGTTTGGATTGGCCGCTGGCGTATTTTGGCTGATCGTGCGCAATCGTTGGGAGCAGACCGGCACGATGGATCCACGAAAAATCTTCGCAGAAGAAGTTTTTCGCTCGGTTGAGGGACATATGCCGTGGGCACCGCCCAACGGATCGCGCGGACAGGCTATCGCACATTCCATCTGGCGGCGTTTCACGCGGCGAGTTCCTGCCGAGAGCGCCGACAGATCGTGAAAGCATCCTTTGAAATCTGCACTGTGGTCTCTTTTACAAAGATCAGAATCTGAACAATGAGTCGACTCAGCAAGTGGTCGAGTTCGTTTCCCCAAGCTGCCTTCACCAGGCAGCGGATGATTCAGTTGGCTCTGGGCATGGCGGATCAGGGACTCTCCGTTGGCGGGATGTTCCTCGTCAATGTGGCGTTGGCGCGCACTCAAACCAAAGAGGAGTACGGCGTTTTTGCACTATCGTATTCCATCTTTATTTTTCTTTCCGGTCTGCACAATGCCGCCGTGCTCGAACCGTTCACGGTCTATGGCTCCGGAAGATATCAAGGGCGATTTTCGTCATACTTGAGGCTGATGCTGCGAACCAATGTCATCGCAGGAGCACTCCTCTCGGGCGTCCTTCTTCTGACGTGTTGGTTGCTATCGCGCTTCTCGCCAGCCGTGAACGTACGAGCGCTCCTAGGCCTGGGATTGACAGTGTTATTCATTGTTACGGGTTCCTTCTTGCGACGGAGCTTCTACGTCCAGCGTCAGCCCGCTCAGGCGGCCGTCACATCGTCGGTATTTTTCGTTGCGGTTGCCATTCTGCTGTTGATCGCGGCGAAGATTCACCTTCTGAATATTTTCTCTGTCTTCCTGATCGTCGCAATGGGATGGGTGGTCGCAGGCCTGGTTTCGTTTCGCAAACTGCCGCAGAGTGACGCGCAGGAGCAATTCCTCAAATGCGAGCCCCAATATTGGCAAGAACACTGGCAATACTCTCGCTGGGTGCTTGCGACGGCTTTTGTCTTTCAGTTCATGCACCAGGGTTATTACTGGCTGGTCGCGGGCTTTCTTTCGGTACGCGAAGTCGGTGAGTTGAAGGCGATGTACGTCCTCATCGCGCCGGTCGAGCAGGTCATGATCTCGCTCTCGTTCTTGTTCCTGCCGGCGCTGGCTGCGAAATACGTTGCTCAGAACATGGACGCTTTCCTTGCATTGTGGAGGCGATACACACTCTTGATGATGGGCCTCACCATTGCATTCGCCCTGGCGGTGCGGTTAGTGGGCTCATTCGCGATTCATCTCTTGTACGCGGGCAAGTTCGACGAACTGGCTCCGATGCTCTTCCTGCTCGCATTGGTACCACTGTTGATGGGGATGGGAAGCACTATGAGTGATGCGATTCGGGCTGTGGAGAAGCCTCGTCTCGTTTTTTATGCGTATGTCAGCAGTGCGGTTGCGACCTTTGTACTCGGCGTGCCTCTGGTTAAGTATTTCGGTTTACGTGGAGCTGTCTACGGCATGTTAGTCTCTGCGGTCGCATATAGTGGCACGCTCGCCGTCGCATTCCGAATCAATGTACCGAAGCCGATAGCCCTTCATGCCGAGGACATTTACAGACCAGGACCACCAGTCCCCTCCTCGGAGGCTCTGTGAAGCTAATGGTGGTTGGGCATCCGTTTCTGCTGGCTTACAACCAGCAGAAATACGTGGCCATGAAGCGATTGGACAAAGACCTCTGTCTGCGGCTGGTAGTGCCGACTCGCTGGTGTGAGCGGTTTGCATTCACGGACTACCAAATTCATGGGGAACTGGCAGCCGAAGAGATCGTTCCTCTCACCGCCCATTTCGCGAAGACGCACATGACCTACATGCATGCTCCGGGGACAATCGCGGCGATGTTACGTAGTTTTAAGCCAGATGTCATACACATCGAGGAAGATCCGCAAGCCTTTATCAGCCTGGAAGTGATCGCGCTGCGACAGAGGTTTGCGCCGCGTGCCACAGTGTCGCTCTTCACTTGGGACAACATTTTGCGCTCGCGACGGTTTCCCCTTGGAGTCGCTAAGAGACGGCTGCGCGCCTACTCCCTTCGCCGCACATCGCTGATGATTTGCGGTAACCGGCAAGCGGCTGAACTCCTACGAGCCGAGGGATGTTTTGGAGGAGCAGTCGAAATTCTCCCGCAATACGGCCTGGATGTTGCCGAACATATGCCTGGGACGGAACCATTGTTGCGCGAGGAACTGGGTTTACAGACCGGCCCAGTCATCGGGTATGTCGGACAGATGGTCGAAAGAAAGGGGCTGCGTCTCCTATTCGAGGCCTTAAGAAAACTCTTGCATCGTCCCTGGAAACTGTTACTTGTCGGATCTGGCCCGCTTGAGCAGGAAATTCGACAACAATGGATGGAGAAACTCCCGGGACGAGTTGTGCTGGTGCCCGCCGTGCCCTATGAGCAAGTCAACCGATACTTCCGCTGTCTAGAAATCTTCGTGCTGGCCTCGCAATCGACTCCCACTTGGAAGGAGCAGTTCGGATTGGCGTTGGCTCAGGCAATGATGTCGGGGATCGCCTGCGTAGGCTCGAGCAGCGGTGCTATTCCGGAGGTCCTCGGTCCAGGTGGCCTCATTTTCGACGAAGAACGGAGCGACGATCTTCAGAAAAACCTGACCACTCTTATCGATTCGCCCGTGCTTCGAAAACAACTCGGGGACGAAGGACGCCGCTTCGCTCTCCGGCATTACACGCGGGAAAGAGTAGCGGCCCAATACCTAGCCGCTTTTGACCGGATGCGGACCCGGCCTTCTGGCCAACCGGGATCCGAATCGAAATTGGACGAGTTCCAGCCGGTTGCAAGCTAAATGTGTGCCCCCACACTATTAATGCTGACTCTTCTAGTGTTGCCTACATGGAATTAGAGATTAAGGACTGATGAGGACCTCATGAAAATACTAGTGACCGGAGGAGCGGGTTTCATTGCGTCTCATGTTTCCGAGGGCTATTTGCGCGCTGGCCATTCGGTGGTGATTGTCGATGACCTTTCAACTGGGAAGCGGGAAAACATCCCCGCGGCCGCCAAGTTTTTGGAATGCGATATCACAAACTTCGCAGAGATGGAGCGAATCATCGCGGACGAACGACCCGAGCTCATCAATCATCACGCCGCACAGATGGATGTTCGCCGCTCCGTTCGTGAACCCTTGTTTGATGCGCGAGTGAATATTGTGGGCGCGCTCGGATTGCTCGAACTGGCCGTCAAGTATAAAGTCCGCAAATTCCTGTACGCGTCGACGGGTGGCGCCAGCTACGGCGAAGTTGAAACTGTGCCGGTCGATGAAAATCATCCCACCCGACCCATCTGCCACTACGGCGTAAGCAAGCTCACTCTTGAGCGATACCTCTTCTTATACAAATATCTCTACGGATTGAACTACACCGTCATGCGGTATCCAAACGTATTCGGACCCCGGCAAAACCCTCACGGCGAAGCAGGTGTTATCGCCATCTTCGCCCTGCAGATGCTTCGCGGTGATCAGCCCACGATTTTCGGCGATGGTTCGAAAACACGCGACTACGTTTTCATTGAGGACATCGTGCAAGCGAATGTCGCGTTATTGGATAAAGCAGACGGCGAAGTCCTCAACTTGGGAAGCGGAGTTCCCACTTCTGACCTCCAGATTTTTGAGTTGGTGCGCACCTCCACTCATTTCGATGGTGATCCGAGATATGCGCCGGTTCGCCCCGGAGAAGTGGGTCACATCGCCTTGAGCGGGCAGCGAGCGCATGACATTCTCGGCTGGGCCCCGCGTACTTCCTTGGCGGAAGGGATCGGCCGAACCGTTCAGTCCATCCAACAAACCAATGCGTGTCTTACAAATTCATAAAACCTTTCATCACCGTGGCGGAGCCGACACGTTCTTCTTTAAGACGTGCGATCTGCTCACGGAGCATGGACACGAAGTTGCTCATTTTTCTACATCGCATCCCAAGAACCTGGAATCCCCGTTTTCAAAATATTTTGTAGGTGGATTCACCGATGCGGATGTGCCCCAACTTGGATTGGGACGGAAGGCCAAAGCTTTCGTTCGAGGGATCTACTCTCTTGAGGCGAGAACCAATCTGGAGCGATTGGTCGACGACTTCACGCCTGATTTGGCCCATGCGCACTGCATCAATTATCAGCTCTCGCCGTCAGTGTTCGATGTCTTCCGCCGTTCCGATATTCCGCTTGTGGCAACGATGCATGACTTTACGATCGTCTGTGGCGCTGGAACGTTGCAGACCGGGGGGTCTTTCTGCGAACGCTGTCGGGGCGGGCATCATTACAACCTCCTGCTGCACAAGTGTTACTGGAATGTACCCGCTAGCCTGATGGCGGCCTTGAGCCACTACCTGCACGATTTTCGCGGATCGTGGAATAGCGTGTCGAAATTGCTGGTTCCAAGTCGCTTCATGCTCGAGAAACTTGTGGAATGGGGAATCCCCCGCGAGCGCATGGCTCACATTCCGATCTTTATCGACTACTCGGAAACGACTCCTGCCAACAACACGGGCGATTATGTCCTATATTTCGGCCGAATCGACCCCCACAAGGGCGTCGACGTTTTGGTTGAAGCGATTCGACCGCTGGATTGCAAGTTGGTGTTAATTGGCGACGGTCCGTTGAGCCCGTGGGTCAAGGAACAAATTGCCGGCGGGCTGAAGGGCGTGGAACATATTCCGTTTGTCTCCTCGCGGGAACAACTGCGCAACTACATTGCAGGAGCAGCGTTTTCGCTCGTTCCTTCCACCTGGTACGAGAACCAGCCGGCCGTTGTTCTGGAGGCCTATGCAATGGGAAAACCAGTGATTGGTTCCCGCATCGGCGGCATTCCCGAATTGATTGACGACGGTCAGACCGGACTGCTCGCAACCGCAGGAGATGCTGGCGATCTGCGGGAGAAAATCCAGTTCCTGCTAGAGAGGCCAAGTTTGGCCGAGGAATGGGGAGCGAACGGAAAACTCAAACTACAAGCAGGATTTTCCCGCGCGGCTCACTACGATCGGCTCATGTCGATTTACGATTCCGTGCTTTTACGAAAGCAGGAGTCCTCTATTACTGCGGCGGCCTGCAGCTAAGTTCTTGCAAATAGGGGAATGATTCGACAAATGTCTCGCGTAATACCACAACCATGCGCCGCAACGACACAGGAAGGCGTTCCTGTCGAATCCAGCCACTATAAGGATGCGTCGGGCTCGACATATTTCGGCTGGCAGAACAAGAACGCAGCGCCTGTTTCGAAGATGGAGGCCCGGAAGTTTTCCGGCTACATCCGGCCGACCGATGCTGTGCTGGACTTTGGGTGCGGAGCTGGACACATTCTGCGCAATCTCGCCTGTGTCCGCCGGGTGGGCGTCGAGATCAACCCGTTCGCCCGAGCGGCAGCCATTCAGGCTGGACTCGAGTGTCACGAATCTCTCGCAGAAGTCGAAGACGATAAGTTTAATGTCGTAATTTCACACCATGCCCTCGAACATGTGGAGCATCCAATCGCGGTGCTGCGAACTCTTCGCAGCAAGCTCACTCCCTCTGGAACTCTGGTGCTCTATCTGCCTATGGACGATTGGAGAACACAACGAGATTACGATCCCTCTGACGTGAATCACCATCTACAGACGTGGACGCCCCAGTTGCTGGGCAACTCACTCTTCGAGGCGGGCTTTCTGCCCAGTCAGTTTTCAATTCGTGTCATTAGGCATGCCCTCTTTCCAGGCTGCGCGGCAACATACGGCAAGCTTCCCCAGACTCTCTTGGACTCGCTTTGCCACGCCTTCGCGATTGCAGTCAAGCGCCGTCAGCTCTTAGCAGTGGCAGTAAATAGTGCTGATACGGGCACCCGACGCTCGGCGTCAGCCTGTGTCCCAATAGCAAGATGATCTCCGATAAGAGAACGCTGGCAAATCGCGTAGCACTTACGCTGGTCTTCACTCTGTCATTCACCAGCTATATGTCTTCAGACCTGTCGCTCTTGGTGCAACTTGCGCCATTAGCTCTATTTGCGATCATAGTTGTGTTTCGCGTCTTCTTCTCGAACGATCTACTAACTGCGCTGGAATCGCTGTTCGCCACCGACGGCCTCCTCTTTGTTCTGTTTCTTTCACTGCTGGTGATTGCCCCGTCCATGCAATCGGAATATGACAAGTCATTTATCTTCTCGCTGGCACTCGCGTGTTGTTTGATCCTCGCGCGGTTGTACATGGCAGTCGTTCCCATCGGTGAAGTCATCGAAGCATTTTTTTGGTCCGGAGTTATTTCCGTTGGAGTGTTTGTCCCGCTCGCTTTTGGGAGCCTGATGGAGTCAATCCGAACGCTCTCGCGCTTCACAATATTCAGTTTCCACCCCAACCTTCTGGCGTTTTTGCTTGCGGGTTATTTCTGCGTGACGGTCTGGAAATTCATCGTCGGGGGATGGCTCTACAGGGTCATCGCAGCGCCCGTGGGGATCATCTGCCTGCTCGTCATATTCTTCGCCTCTTCTCGGGGAGCCATCGCCGGAATTATCGGGGGCAGCGCTCTGATCGCTGGACTGTACATCGTTCATCTGCCAAAGCATAGGCGCTCCAGAGCCCTGAAGCTGGCATTTCTGGTGGTCATGGCAATAGTTGTCACGTTTGTCTTTCTGCAAAGCAGCGAGTGGGTGGACAGTACCTACACTTTCGTCGACACGGTGCTGAACATTACCGATCCCAACCGCGGCGTCGATTCGGGTTTTACTGGTCGCTTCGACAAATGGCAAGAGACGATCAACACCTTGAAAGACGGAACCTGGCTATTGGGACACGGCATCCGGTCATCCGATTCAATGACCCAGTTGATTGACAATAGTTACATGGTGAATCTTTACGAGATCGGTGTTTTGCCGCTGATCCTGATCTGTTGGCGATTTGGGGGGACTCTCTGGCGATTCATGAAGGGCTACGCCATAGCGGCCGATTCGCGGCAGGCACAGATGTTTCTGGCTTGTTGCTTTTTGATGGGGACATTCTTGCTGAGCAATTTCGTTGCGCGTTATCTATTCGCTATGGGCAATCCTTATTCGCTGGTGGCAATGCTGTTTTTCGTGGCTCCGACCGCTGAAGGGGGAAGATGGTGGGACACGTGTGCCGAGGCTCCGCGGAACGGATGCAATCGGCAACTATCGGTTCAAGCACGAAGTCAGCTGCCAAGCTGATCTCTACTTTATTTTCATTTTCGCGAAGGGCGCCGGAACAGTCTGGAATATCGGCCCACAGACTTGGAGAACGGCTAAGAACCCTATGCACCTGCGAAGCGAATCCCAAAAATGTCTACGGAAAAGGTTGGTCGCATGAGCACCATGGCAGATCGCGTCAATCTGGGGTGCGGCCCGGACGCTCCGGCCGGTTGGCTAAACGTCGATGGCTCATGGAGCGCATGGTTCACCCACCACGAAGCGCTTCGGTGGACGCTGGAACGAGTCGGTGTCATCAATGCGAGCTACCACGGCGCACAATGGAAAGTAAGACCGGTCGTTCACGATTTGAGTAAGCCGCTACCCTTCCAGGACAACTCCTTTTCCGCTGTTTATGCCTCTCATGTCTTGGAACATCTCTACCGCAGCCGGGCACTCGCTTTGCTCTCGGAGTGCAAGAGGGTTCTGAAACCCGGAGGCACTCTCCGACTGGTAGTACCGGACTTGCACGTTCTGGTCGTGGAATATTTGGCTAGCAAGAACAACGGGGGAAGCAGGACTGCGGCTGACGATCTTAACGAGAAGATGGCGTTCCGTGCCTCGGCGCCGCTAACTGGAAATGCTTTGTTGAAGTTCTACCACCTCTGGAAGGATTTCCACTCCCACAAATGGATGTACGACGCCGAATCTCTGATTGGGTACCTCGAAGCGGCCGGATTCCACGAAGTCGCGCAGATGGAAATCTGCAGAAGTGCTATTCCGGGTATCGAAGAAGTCGAACGTCCGGACCGCGTCCTCAATGGCGCGGGAGTCTGCATCGAAGGCAAGAAAATCGACGACTAGTCGGCTTTCCCAGATTGAACGTCCAACTATGCAACCCGCAACTGATCATCTGACCCTCGATCCGCATCCGTCAGAAGCGTCTAGCCCCATGCCGATGAAGTTTCCGGCGCCGGCTTGCCTCGCTTGTGGCGGGTTCCTGGAACCATGCGCTGACGGCCTGTTCGATACCCGCTTCGGCATCGTGGGCGATTGGGGAGTGCAACGCTGCGAGCGGTGTGGATTGGAACAAATTTCTCCTCTTCCCTCCGCAGATGATCTTAAGAATTTTTATGAGAACTACTACAACTTCGGCGGAGAAAGAGGCACTCTCTATACACGACTCCGGGGCTGGTATTTCTCTTCTGTACTCCATCGTCTGTGGGCTGCCGTGGATGGAGATATTTCGTTCTACACGCGCAAGGGGCGAGGGCACCTGCTCGATATCGGCTGCAATGAAGGTCGCGGCTTAAGAATCTACGCGCAGAATGGTTTCGAAGTGGAAGGGCTGGAATTGAATGAGCGAGCCGCCGAGGTTGCCCGGCGCGAAGGGTTTGCGGTAGATACTGCCACGCTTGATCGGTTTGTCCCGACAGCACCTTTTGATGTTGCTGTGCTTTCCAATGTCCTCGAGCACTCGCTGGATCCGGCCCAGATGTTGCGCGACGTCCGCCGCATTTTGAAGCCGGGCGGCCAGGTCTGGATCAGCTGTCCGAACAGCCAAAGTTGGTTGCGCTCCTGCTTCGGGCGGGGCTGGATCAACTGGCATGCTCCTTTTCACATCGTTCATTTCTCGTCCAGCACGCTCGAAACGATGCTCGCGGGGGCGGGCTTTACGAATATTCAGACTCGGCAGATCACACCCTCTCTATGGGTAGCGCACTCGGTGGTGGCTCGCATGTTTGCGCGCCGAGGGAAGCCCACCCGACAACTCAGGAATCCGGCGTTGATACTTGGTTTGATGTTGCTGGCTCGGCTGATCTTGTTCCCGCTGCTCGTGCTCGGCAACCGGTTGGGGCGAGGAGATTGTCTGCTGGTCGTCGCAAGCAGGAAAGAACCAGCGGCCATCGATCTTCCACCACGACCATCACATTGAGTGCAGTGCGGTCGTTGGCAATCTGTTGTTTGTAATCCACGAAAGGACTGATTGTGCGGATACTCATCCATGGCATCAATTTCACTCCTGAGCTAGTGGGCAACGGAAAATACACCGGCGAAATGGCGGACTGGCTGGCTCGACACGGGCACGAGGTCCGCGTCGTAACTGCTCCTCCATTTAATCCAGCCGGAAAAATTGGCGCCGGCTACTCCGGTGGGCGATACCGCAAGGACACGTTTCCAGTCCACAATTCGAACGGCAGTTTGACGGCGTACCGTTGCCCCTTATTCGTCTCGCACATTCCCTCAGCCGTAAGGAGGATCCTGCATCTGGCGAGTTTCGCCTTGTCGAGTCTGCCCGTCATGCTCAGCCAGGTGTTTTGGAGGCCTGCTCTCGTCATCGTGATCGAGCCGACAGCGTTCTGCGTGCCCGCCGCACGAATGACGGCATGGCTCTCTGGCGCTCACAGCTGGCGTCATATTCAGGACTTTGAAGTGGACGCCGGATTCGCGGTGGGAATGCTGAAGTCACGCGCCTTGCAAGCCCTCATTACTCGTCTGGACAGAGGCTCGATGAGTGGCTTTGATCGGATCTCGACGATCACGCCGAAAATGCTGAATCGCCTCGGCGAAAAGGGATTTCCCGCCGTCCGTAGCATTCTGTTTCCCAACTGGGCCGACAATAGCATTTTCCCCACGGGACTACCCAGCTCGTTCCGAGATGAACTGCGCATCCCTCGCGACGCCATCGTGGCGCTTTACTCCGGCACGATGGGACGCAAACAGGGCCTGGAAATCCTGGCTGAAGCAGCCGACCGTCTTTCCAGGAAAGACAATATTTACTTTGTTTTTTGCGGAAGCGGTTCGGGCCGAGATGCCCTTGCCAGTCAGAGTGCGCACCTCGCCAACGTTCGCTGGCTCCCTCTGCAGCCCATTGAGCGCCTCAATGAGCTCATGAACCTTGCTGACATTCATCTGCTCCCACAATGCGCTCAGGTTGCAGACTTGCTCATGCCTTCGAAATTGACTGGGATTGTGGCCAGCGGTCGTCCCGTGGTCACGACCGCGGCAGCGGGCACTCAGCTCGCGATCGCGGTGCAAGACTGCGGAATTCGAGTTGCCGCGCATGATGCGACCGCGTTCGCTGAGGCGATTGCCCGGTTAGCCGAGGATGCCGCCTTGCGTATCCATCTGGGAAAGAATGCCAGACAATTCGCAGAAACAACGATGGACAAAGACAAAATCCTCGCGGCGTTTGAGCAGGAATGTCTTCAGCTTGTAGGTTCCAATACAAGCCCGGTGGCTCGACTTGCTCCGGACAACCATGAAGCCCAGGGTGCAAGTTGCGAGTCGACGATCAACACGTTGTCCTAGAGAACGCTATGGCTGCACCAGATCTGAGTGTGGTTCCTTCTGAAAAAGGACAGCTGCCAGCTGATCCCAACGAGATGGTTTTGTCGCCACGTTGGAAGAGTCCAGTCCGGCTAGCTCTCAAGAGATTGGTTGACGTCACCGCTTCAGCATTCCTCCTCCTGCTCTTGGCACCACTATTTCTGGTCGTATCACTAGAAATCAAACTCAGCTCACCGGGGGCAGTCTTTTATCGCTGGAAGGTCGTTGGTCGCGGAGGCCAACCGTTTACCGGCTACAAGTTTCGGTCGATGGTCAGCAACGCGGATGCACTCCGTGATCAGCTAGCGTCACGCAACGAAATGCAGGGCCCCGTTTTCAAAGTCTCTGACGATCCGCGCGTCACAAAGATCGGCGCCGTGCTCAGAAGATACAGCCTCGATGAGTTACCCCAGCTCTATAACGTGCTCAAAGGTGACATGAGCTTAGTCGGACCCCGGCCACCGCTGGTTTTGGAATACGCACAATTTAGTGAATATCAGAAACAAAAAATGGCAGTGAAGCCTGGAATCACCTGTCTGTGGCAAGTCAGTGGCCGCAACAATATAAGCGACTTTAACGAATGGGTCCGGCTCGATCTTGAATACATCGGCCGATGGTCTCTCACGCTCGACCTTGCGATTCTTATGCGCACGGTGGGAACAGTTCTCTCGGGTTCGGGCAAATAGCCGGGTTTATTCGCCTCGGAAATCTGCGTACTCACAGGAGTTGGTCTGATCATGCGTGTTCTGGTCACAGGCGGTGCTGGGTTCATTGGTAGCCATCTGGTGGATCGATTTCACCGGGATGGCTTCGCGGTTCGAGTTTTAGACAGCCTGGAACCCAGAGTCCATCCGACGGGCCAACCGCCCGAATTTCCTGGCGGAGTCGAATTCATCCGAGGAGATGTTACCGACCGCGAAGCCCTTCGTTATGCCCTGCGCGACGTGGAGATCGTCTCGCATCAAGCCGCGTATCAGGACTACATGCCGGACTTCTCGCGCTTCTTGACGGTGAACGCTGTGGGTACGGCTCTGCTGTACGAGCTGATCGTAGCGGACCGGATGAAGGTCCAGAAGGTCATCGTGGCATCTTCGCAGGCGGTCTATGGCGAAGGACAATACGCTTGCCCGGATCATGGTGCTTTTCTTCCGGTGCCTCGCAGCGCCGAGCAATTGCAGCGAAAGGAATGGCACGTATCCTGCGCGGCATGTGGCCGGCCGGGATTATCGACGCTACTCGAGGAGCAGTACACCAATCCTTACAATCAATACGCCGTTTCTAAGTTTGCACAGGAAAAGGCCGCGTTGGGTTTGGGGTGGCTCCATGGAATTCCGACCGTCGCTTTGCGCTACTCGATCACCCAGGGACCGCGTCAGTCGCTATTCAATCACTACTCGGGAATCTGCCGGATCTTCGTCAGTCGCGCCCTGACGGGTGATCCGCTGCTTATTTACGAAGATGGACTCCAGACGCGCGATTTCGTGCACGTCGATGATGTGGTGAACGCCAATATGCTCGTGCTGCAGAACGATGCGGCCAATGCTCAGGCGTTTAATGTTGGCAGTGGCCGTGCGACTTCGGTCATTGACTATGCTCACCTCGTTCGCGTGAAGGTCGGGAACGACGTAGAGTTCCAGATACCAGGAGAATATCGGACCGGCGATAACCGCCACAGCGTGTCATCCATCTCGAAACTCCAGGCGCTCGGTTGGACTCCCAAGAAGAACCTGTCCAACATCCTTGACGATTTTCTCGACTGGATTCAACGTATCGGCGGCATTCCAGAACAAGTTCAAGATGCTTACTCAAATATGAAGAAGGCAGGCGTTGTCCTGCTGGCCAGCCACTAGCTCGCCCTGACACCGAAATCGCACTTTATTTTTCTCCAGTTCTCCAAATCGAGGTCCCCCCTGTAATGAGTACTCTGCCTAACCCGCGAAGTGCCGGCGTCGCTGTTTCGTCGGCTCTCCCTCTTGAGATCGCTCGCTCGAAAACGTATTTCATGGGCGTCGGGGCCGTGCTTCGACGTCTCCCGTTTGCCTTGATCGACGACGTGACAGATGCACTGTGGAAGGCGTACCTCGAAGACCGAACCGTTTATGTGTTTGGCAACGGTGGAAGCGCTGCGTTGGCCTCGCATTGCGCCTGCGACCTCGGCAAGGGAACCTCGCTCGTCGGCAACCGGCGCTTCCGCGTGCTTGCACTTACCGACAATGTTCCGCTGATGACCGCGTGGGCGAATGATGCTCATTACGACGATATTTTTGCGGAACAACTGGCACCGTTCATTACCAAAGGCGACATCGCTCTCGCGATCAGCGGAAGCGGCAACTCGCCGAACGTGCTAAAAGCACTCCAAGTAGCGCGGGAAGCTGGTGCTTTCACGATTGGATTAACCGGTTTTCAAGGGGGCAAGATGAAGGCCCTGTGCGATCTCTGCGTAGTCGTGCCTTCCGACAATATGCAAGTCATTGAAGATCTGCATGTGTCGGTAAACCACTCCCTCTTTGTGTCATTGCGGTCGCGGATGTGCGAAAGTGCCGACCAAGACCCGACTCGCCGACAAGCATGAATATTTCAGGATTGGAAGCTCAATGACCAGTCGCCATTTGCGCAACAGTATTCTGACCGCAGACCTCGCCTGGGGTGTAATCGCCATGTCTCTCGCGTATTTGACGCGTTATGGCTGGGTCTGGCACGGACCAACGGATAGCTCCGCGCTGATCTTTTTACCTCCTCTCATGGCGGCGCTCCTGTTTTGGAGCGTGATGTCCTCCTGGACTCGACTGGACGGTTTTCGAACTGCCTGGTCATTCGCGGCTGTCGTTTCTCAACTGCTGCTCTCCGTCTTTGTTCTGATGTCCGTGATCTTGATGATCGCTTATTTGTCGCGTCAATTCATTTCCCGATTGGCTCTCGGCTATTTTGGTCTCTTGCTATTTGTGGGTTTTCTGATCGTTCGCGTGATCGCACGTTCAGTCCTGGCTTCAAGGTACGCACGAGGTTTGGTTCGGAGCGTAGTAATTATCGGCGACGGCCCACTCGCCCGCGAAATGGTCAACAAGATCGGCTCTCATCCAGAAATGCTGCGCAGAGTTGTCGGCTTCCTCAGTCCGGGCGAGGATGCTTTCCCCACAGTTTCGACCATGCATCGCAAGGACGCGTTCGTCCTTCGAACTCCTGATATCGCGGCATCGCTCAAGGCTCAGGGAGTAGACGAGATCATTTTGACCCTGGCGAGTCCGGGCCATCCTGAGATCCTCGACCTTACGTCACGCTGTGGCCGTGAAGGTATAGCCGTCAGCATGGTTCCACAACCCTACGAACTGTATCTTACGAAACCGGAATTGACTGATCTCGATGGGCTTCCGTTACTGCAACTACTATCGAGTCCGCCCGTCAGATCTGAACCGTTCTGGAAGCGCACATTCGACGTGGCTCTGACGCTCACGTTGCTCCCGCTGTGCATTCCTCCAATGTTGGCCGCAGCCGCAGTGCTCAAACTAAAAAAAGGTCGTGCATTTTATAGCGAGCGCCGCTGCGGAAAATTTGGAACGGAATTTGGAATGTTCCGTCTCAATTCGGCCCGCTTGGCCACTGACCTGCCGGGTTACGAGCGCCTGCTGCAGCGAACGAGCATCACCGAATTGCCCCAGGTGTTTAACGTGCTGCGTGGTGAGATGAGCTTGGTCGGGCCCCGTCCAGAGGGGCTGGACCGGGCTCGAAGCTATACCGATTGGCACCGCCAACGGCTTCAGGTGAACCCCGGGATTACGGGGTTAGCCCAGGTCTACGGTCTACGGGATGAGCATTCTTCTGAAGACAAAACCCGATACGACTTGCAATACCTCCTTCGGCGCTCTCCATTCCAGGATGTCACTTTGCTGCTACAAACTGCCTGGACTCTCATGCTCCGAATGGTTCACGAGCAGAGGCCGGACTTGAAACTGAATCAGCCGGTCGCACAGACCGCAGGCGTACCCTTCGAGGAGGATCTGGTTGCTCATAGTGCGCAGTCCAGTGCGGATTAGTTTTGGCGGTGGGGGCACCGACTTGCCGGCCTATTATGAGCAGTTCGGCGGGTCGGTCTTAAGCGTCGCCATCAATAAGTACTTCTACACCGTGCTCACGGCTCGGTCCGACGGCCGCATCCAGGTCATCTCCTCCGACCTTCGGGTTTTTCAAAGTTGGCCTGACATCGCGACCGCCGACCTGCGCGGCAGTTCCCTGGAAATTCCGCTGGCCGTCTTGAAAGAGATGAACTGTGACATCGCGGTTGATCTCTTTCTGGCTTCAGAGATTCCGCCCGGCACGGGGCTGGGCTCCTCGGCTAGTGTTTGCGTCAATATTCTCAAGACCTTGAGTACGTACCTGCAGCAACCGATCTCTAAATATGATCTTGCGGAACGCTCTTTTCACATCGCGCGCCATCTTCTTGGTAAGCACGTTGGAAAACAGGATGAATATGCCGCTGCTTTCGGTGGGCTAAACTTCATCTCGTTCCACAGCGACGGTAGTACGCTGGTCGAGCCCGTCGATGTGAACCCGGCCGTATTAGCCGAGCTCCAAAACAATTTAATGTTATTTTTTACTGGGTCTGCTCATCACTCGTGGAGCATTCTCAAGGAACAGGAATCGTCGACCCGCAATCAGACGGGCGGCGCCGTCGACGCTCTGCACGAGGTGAAAGCATTAGGACTGCGAATGCGCAGTGCCCTTCAGCAGGGAGATATCCGAGAACTCGGCATCCTGATGCACGAAGGTTGGCAAGCAAAACGCCGCATCTCGACGAAAATCTCAACGCCCCGGATCGATGAGCTCTACACGTTAGCCCGTGAAGCCGGTGCCCTGGGAGGCAAGATTACAGGAGCGGGCGGTGGTGGCTTTCTTCTCCTCTATTGCGAACCTCAACTTCAGCCGGCTGTACGCGAGGCGATGCGACAGCAAGGCATTCAGGAAATGACCTTCGGCTTCGACATGCAAGGTGCGCAGGCGATCGTGAACGATCCGTTTATCAATCGGGACGAGCGCACCGGATGTCGCTGGACATTTTTGCCGAATTCCAATGGTCTGACAATTGCGTAGCATGCGAGCGTTCCCTGTAAATGTCTGAAGTGTGCGAGTGTTTCACATCCGATCTCTTATGAGCGGTTCTCGATGAAAGCATTCCTCTTGGCTGCAGGCCACGGTACTCGATTGCGACCGATCACCGACAATCTCCCCAAGTGTCTGGTGCCGATCCAGGGAGTCCCGATGCTGGAAATTTGGTTGCGGCTATGCGAGAGACTCGGGATCGTTGATGTTCTGATCAATCTCCACGCCCACGCGGATGTGGTGCGAAAGTTCCTCGATCAGCGCGGGCAAAAAAATGTGCGCGTGCAGGTAGCGGAAGAAGAGCAGTTGCTGGGGAGCGCGGGCACGTTGCGTGCGAACCGCAAATGGGTCGAACACGAAGATCTCTTCTGGGTCTTTTACGCCGATGTTCTTCACCGGGCCGATCTCCAAACCATGTTGCGATTGCATCGTCATCACGGGCTAGCAGCCACTCTCGGCGTGTACAAAGTCCCCGATCCTTCTCGCTGTGGCATTGTGACCACCAATGCCGCGGGGATTATCGAAGCCTTTGTGGAAAAACCCCAACATCCCGCCGGAAATTTGGCATTCTCCGGGCTCATGATCGGAACGCGTGCCATGCTGGACGCTATCCCCGAGGTGCTCCCGGCGGATATCGGGTTCCATGTGCTACCCCAACTGAATGGTCAAATGCTTGCGTTTCCGATCAACGACTACCTGATTGATGTCGGCACTTTGCAAAACTATCAGCACGCACAATCTACATGGCCCGGAATCTGAGGAGAATATTTGACTATGTTTAAAGGAGTTGTCTTCGATTTAGACGGTGTCATCGTCGATAGCCATCCTCTTCACAAGCGGGCGTGGCGTTTGTTCCTGGCCAGCGTTGGCAAGCAGGTTTCGGAAGCGGATCTTGACTTCATCTTCGAGGGCCGCAGAAGGCGAGACATTCTTATTCACTTTCTGGGTAGGCTCTCCAATTCCGAAGTCCAGGAATACGGGAATAAGAAGGACGATTTTTTTCGGCAGGCTTGTGAGGCACTCGAGCCGGTGGCAGGCAGCGTTGAATTCATTCGCAAACTCGAAAAGGCTGGTCTGCCCGTTGCTTTGGCCACATCGGCCAGCCGACAGCGTGCCAAATGGACACTGCAAGAACTCCAGATTGCGAACTACTTCGACGTGGTAGTCACCGGCGACGACGTTGTCGAAAGCAAACCCGATCCAGAGATTTACCGGTTAGCTGCCCATCGCCTGTCGATCTCGCCAGAGTGTCTTTTCGCCGTTGAGGACTCAGTATGCGGTGTTCGTTCGGCAAAATCGGCGGGTCTGCGCTGTATCGGAATCGCGCTCGCACACAACGTTACCCCTCTCATGCAAGCTGGGGCGGACCACATCGTCCCGAATCTCATGGCCTTGTCTATTGAAGACCTGGAAGAAATCTCCAGGCATGGAAGTCCCGCTGTGACGCAATAGCCGAATATCCACAAAACGCAATCTCATCCCGCAATCGTCTCAAGATCTTTGATAAAAATCCAACCAAATGGCTGTAGGAGGATCGCTCTTGAAGAACTCTCTGGCCGCGTTGTCGCTCGCCGTTACGATTGGGCTAACTCTTGTATCGCTGGGATGTCTCTCAGCCATGAATCCGCCACCTGCTACAGCCGTCTCGCCGACTTCGAACCCGTTGGTGGCGCAATACAGTATCAATCATTTTCGTGAGGGATTTACTGCGTGGGTTGAGTTTGGGACGGATACGTCCTACGGCCGCCAGACATCGCTCATGTCCAATTCCGTCACAAAGGTCGGCGGTCAGACCCTCAATATTCTGGTGGCCGGCATGTTGCCTCAAACGACCTACCACATGCGAGCGCACGTGGAATGGCCAACTGGATCCTTTGTAGATCAGGACCAGACCTTTACAACTGGGTCCCTGACCGGATTGCAAGCGCCGGCCGCCTCGCAAGGAACGACGTTAAAGTTGCCTCAAATCACCGTCTCGGCGCCTGTTCCGGGTGTTTCGCCCGCGCCAGGTGTTGAGCTATTGAGTCTCATCGAACCTCAGGGATCGACCATGATGCAATCTGTAGTGACAGATCTGCAGGGCAATATTATTTGGTATTACCCACTGGCCGGCATCCCGATAAAACTTATGGACAATGGAGATTTCATTCTTAACCTCTCCGGCTCTTTGCGGGAAATCGACTTGGCCGGGAACACAATTCGCAATTTGGACCTCCCTCAAGTGAATAAATCGCTTCAAGCGAACGGCTATTCTTTCGCCGCCACCGTTTTCTCGCACGACGTGTTGGTTTTGCCGAATGGACACTGGGTTGTAATCGTTCAGAACACAAAGAGCTTTGACGATTTACCGGGATACGCGGGAACCACGGAGGTAGTGGGAGATGCCATCATCGATATTGATCCAAACGGAAATGTTGTTTGGGGATGGTCGGCGTTTGATTATCTTGACGTCAATCGCCATCTCCAGGGCCTTCCCGACTGGACGCATAGCAATGCCCTGGCTCTCACGTCCGACGGCAACCTCCTCCTTTCCATGCGCCACCAGAGTTGGATCCTCAAGATCGATTATGAAAACGGCGCCGGAACGGGGAATGTCTTGTGGAAACTAGGAAAGGATGGAGACTTCATCCTTCAAGGCGGGGATCCGAGCCAGTGGTTTTATGGCCAGCACTACCCGAGTGTACTGAGTACCAACGGTTCGCAGATGATCATGGCTGTCTACGACGATGGCAATCTTCGAATCGATTCCACGGGAGCGGCTTGCGGCTCCAGCCAATCAGCGCCGCCCTGTTACAGTCGGGCCACGATCTTTCAACTGGACGAAAGCACCAATAGCGCCAGCTTGCTATGGCAAGACATTCCTGGTTTCTACTCCTTCTGGGGCGGTAGTATTGATGTTCTGAGTAATGGGAACGTCGAATTCACCAGTAGCGAACCCTCTGGTACGACAGCCTCGCAAATCATGGAAGTGACTCCGACGGATAGCCCGGAAACGGTGTGGCAATTGAATGTTGCTGGAGAAAATGCCTACCGCGGTACCCGAATACCGAGTCTGTACCCCGGAGTTACTTGGCAGAAATAAATTGGAGACGGATGTTCTCCAGACGTTTTGCGGACGACTCCCGCCGATCCGATCAATTCGGTGACGGAATTGTAGTAGAACGAAGCTGCTCGGACTCGCAGCGGTTAACGACCGAAGAACGATCAGGCGCTCCCACCTTGCGCAGGATTCGGTGCACGTGATTCTTCACGGTATTCTCCGACAGGCCCAGCCGCATCGCAATCTCCTTGTTCGTCAGCCTCTCCCGTAATAACCCCACAAGCTGCTGTTCTCTCTGGCTCAGCCCCAACTCCGCTCCCCAGTGGAGCTCTGGGGCTGGGTTCGTTTGCTGCGAGACAGAACGGAACAACACCATTGACAGAGATGCTGGACAAACTGCTTCTCCCGAAGCAACTGCGCGGATCGTTGCCGCTACTTCCGTGGCCGACGCGTCTTTCAAAACGTAACCGACGACGCCCCCGCGAACAGCACTCAAGAAAGTTTTCTCCTCCGTATTCATGTCCACCATCACCACTCGGAGATCTGGAAGGGCCGCGCGCAGAAGGGGAACCAGTTTGGCGTTGGACGCAACCAAGCCCCCGGAGTCGAGCACAATAATCTCGGGACGCTTTGCAATGATCTCTTCGTGGACAGCAGGGGAATATGGGTTGGCCCCCACCACGCGGATATCGTTTTTCTTGTTAAGGAGTCTGATCAATGCTTCGCGCAACAAGCGGTTCTCAGCAAGCAGAAACACTTCGGCAATTCTATGCTCACACATTAAACTCCCGCACAACTACCGCTGAACTGCATGGGTCGCGCCCCCTTACACTCCCATGCGGCCCTTTCAAAGATCGACTTCGCCCTTATTCGATCGGTCTGTTCGCATTGCGGGGTGCGCTAAAGCACATCCACAGCGTTTGACCAATACATATAACACAGTAGTTTAATATCCGCCTCCCCGTATGGGTATTAGAACCCAAATGGAAGGGGATAGTAGTAAATAAATGCAATATTTATTTTTATCAATTCCAGAAATGGAATTGATAGGGTCATAGTTACAATCTGTTCCTCGATTGGATTTCGACGGCAGGTCATCTCCGATGACGATAAGTCGATACCAGAGTTCAAGATAGGAGGTTCTCTTGGGTGAGGAGGATTTTCGAAAGTGTTACTGCTTAGAGATTGGTTGGCAATCCCTGACGCAGACCCTAAAACCGAACCATCTGGAATGTGAGTTCTTCAAACCGGGGAGAGGAGAACCGCAATGAAGGGCACACGATAGAGCGAAGAACAGGTCACGCGAAGAGGGGCGGCTCTGGCCGTGTCGAGTGGCCTATCACGCGCTTTTTGGGGACCAGACGACCGACGAAAACATTCCAGTCTCGACTGAGGTCGCGTCAGAAATCGGGTCTGTAGCGTTCCATCCCAGTACGTTCGCGCACCCTTTTGAGGATCAAAACTCAAGCGTTTCAGGTTCCATGGCACTATTTCCCAAGATTGCCGTGAACCCACCCGCGCCAAACCGCCTTTGACTCGGGCGATTCGACCAGACGCCACACCGGGCCAGAGATGGGGTTTACGCATAATTGACAAAATGTATCTTGGAGAATCCGCTGAGATGGGTTATGGTGCCAAACATTGCAGTTTGCATCGAGGGCCACGAGGCACCTGTGCCCGAAGGTGGATTTTCGGAGTGATGATCGCGGATCCCTGCTCTGCGACCCGCTCTCTGTAGGACTCGGATAATGTCTCGTGGTGCCCGAAAGGGAGCCAGCCATGAAGTCCCTTCTCTGCCTGCTCGTCCTTATTGTGGTTTGTCTTGTGTCTTGCGAATTGTTCGCGACTGTGGGCGTTGTCAGCCCTTCGGTCGCGACGGAGACCCAGCCCCCCACAAATTCGCCTTCGGAAGGCGAAACGGCTTCGCCCTCTTCCGAGTTCCCGATCCCGGGGCCGCTGCGCTCTTTTCTGCGCATGGCGGGGATTAGTCAACAGGTCTCTCCTGAAGAAGTCCTTCCTTTGCTGAGCTGGAATGTTTCTATTAGGGGCTATCAGGGCGGCCGCCGAACCGAGTTCTTGATATTGCTGAGTCGGTACGTCGTGCAGGCAAGGGAGTTGTCAGACTTGGCTGGACCCGAGGGCGTCATTCGGGCGTCCAGTTGTGAAGATGCGGCACCTCTGCTGCGTATCCTCGGATACCGCGCTCGACCCAACTGTGGAGGGCCGGACACATCCTTGTTGACCGGGGATGCCGAGAGAGCTTTCCTCACAATCGATTCAGGTTTTCCGCTACTTGAACTCGAGCAAACCCTTCAGGGGGGCAAGCCTTTCGAGTATCCGTTCTCTCCCACTCGCGTACCAGTATTGTTCTCCGAAGGTGACTGGACCACCTCCAGCAAGAAGAATCACAAAGAAGTCAGCATGGATCTGGTCGATACGATCGTGAGTGATGCCTCGGTCGCGCGGCTGTACTGGGCGATGTCGAAGATGGATCCGGAGACGAGTGCATTCCTGTGGCGATCTGTTGGAATTCACAGGCTGCTCTCGTATGGTGCGCTGCTTGATTTCTATGGAAGCCACCTCTGCATTCGCGGAGGGCATGTGTTGTTGCCCGGTGGGGCAGGGACAGCGCCTGCATGGGGAGATTTGGCAGGCGCAAACCCCGATTCCGCTAGGGATTTCGTCGTGAGGTTGTTGTCGAAAGACCAGGGTTGGTTACTCGCGTATTTCGACGTGCTGTCGAGTGTTCGCGGGAATCAACAGGCCTATTTCACCGAACCACATCGGCTGCGGAGTTTTTACGCCGCCTTGCGTCCTCCAGATCGTGCGCTCAGCGCCTCGAGGGGATGCTTCCGACCGGCGCCGTGGTTGTTGCTGTTGGTGAGCCAAACCCAGTGGGGGAGCGACGGGGAACCATTGATTCCCGGAGGCCTCGAAGTCTGGAGAGAGACTCTCCTTCGGAAGAAAAACAGTCTTCGTGCCCGGCGAGAATGGAGCAAAGCAACAGCGCTTGAGAGGCCGGACCAGTTGATGGAAGTGATGTTCTCACTTTCTCGCGAAGACGTCGGTGACGGCCCGTTACAAGCTTACCTGGCCCTCAGCGAACTAGACAGGAAACGATCTCCCGGGCATCGTTTGTCTCCAGCTACGGTCGGATTGCTGGCGCTCAAGTTCGCAGACTTCAGCGACCAATATCGTATTTTTTCCGAGTTTCCAGAGTTGAGCGATGCATCCATAACGCTCTTCATGGAAATCGCCGAACACTTGGAGAAGATTCCCAATCCCGCGCGGGGCAATGCGCTCGGTACCTTTCAGGCGAATATCGGCATCTGGCAGATTCTGGCGCGCCAGAGACAGATCCCACCGGTGGATCTAGATAGTTCCTGGCAGAGCGTCATCCGACCATTCGCCGAGATTCGCTCCTCAACGCAACTCTACGACGCGGGGCGAACGTCCTTGTCCGCTCTGTTCCAGGTGGTTACCGGCAAAACACGGGTTTCGCAAGATGAAGTGATTGAACTCCTGGCGGGACCCCAGCAAACGACACAGGAGGGGAAAAAGGTTCACCGCGGGTTAGCCGACGCAATACGATCGGTCCTGGATAGCCAGCGGTTGGTTTCCCTTGACACGCTGATTGCGTTGGGCGATGGCCTAAACGAAAAGGCCAAGGGAAAATTGCCGGAAGAGTATTTGCTCCACATGGCAGAGGAACTCCACTCGTTCCAAATGCCTCAGCCCATCTTCACCGGCTCAGAGAGGACGGAATGGGCTGCGAGAGTTTACAACACTCGCCACACTGACTTGGAGATGCGAACCAGTGTGGGCGGTGCACTGAAGTCTCCGAAGGTTTCGAGCGCAAAATTAGAGGATGTTCGCGGTCAACTCGCCCCATTCCTCAGAGACACTCTTGTGGGTCTGAACTATGCCTACTATGAACCACCGGGCGCGCAAGCTCTGCACAACAATCCGCTTTTCGTTCGCTCCCACGATTTCTCAGCGGAAACCGTGGAAGGCATCAAGGCTATCTGGCGGGCGCCAGTACTATACGGAGCGGGATATCCTGCGGGCGGTGGCGCTCATCTGGTCGGTTCGCTTGCCGATTTGCCGTATGCACTGGCAGACCTCGAGCAAGACTTTATCGCTCCAAAGAACGTTCAGGCTCTCATCTGGAAAGAGTTGGTGCCGAGTCTTTTGACGAGCGCTGTTCTGCCCCGCTGGTGGAATGTTAGCCGCGACGAACTGCATGCGGTCACCCTCTATCAACGAACTGGCGAAGAACTCCTGAGTGCATCCTCACAGGATGAGCAATTGCGGGGCAAAGTTATGGCAATCCTTGCGGACCGTGTCTTACCACAGCGGTCCGAACAGGTTGAGCAAGCCATGCGTGCCGGGCAGATACCGCAGTTACTTCCCAAAATGATGCCGGCGGACACGTTCTATCTGGCGGCGGAATTCGAGCGCAGATATCCAGACGAAACGTATTCTTGGGGAGCCGCAGGCCAGGAACTGCAAGAAGTGCGTCGCCGGCATCCGGAGCAGATCAGCTGGGATCGTTTGTCCCAGGATTTCGGCGTACCCCATCCAACACTCACGCAAAGCGATGCCCGCGAGTTGCTCAATGTGCCCCCTCTGCCTGCTTTCTCGGGATATGCCAGCCGTCTGCTGGCAGAATCTTGGGATTCCTCGAATCTGTACTGGGCTCGTTTGGCGGATGAAACCGGCTATCCGCCGGTCGCCCTGAATCGACTGGTGCCGCAGCTGACCGAGCACATGGTCGAAAAGACGTTTGCTACCGACTTCGAAGATTGGCCTGCGATTCTTCGAGCCCTGCGCGAAACGGGCGAAGATTTCAGGAAGGGGAAGATCGCATCACTCACGGATAAGAGTGAATCGTCCCGGTGAAAAACTTGAAGTACTCGATTCGATGCCATCGTGCGAACGCTCGGAGAGCAGCGCGCGGATGGATGGAATAGGAGTCTAGCAATGATGTCCGGTAAATTCCTCGGTTCTCTTTCGATTTCGCTGATTTTATTTTCCGCTGGAGGCGCCAGGGGCGATGGACAGCAGGAATCCGACCTGCGCGTAGTCGTCAGTATGGTCCAACTCAATGTTGCGGTAACGGACAAGAACGGAAATTACATCACCGGGCTTACGCCCAAAGATTTTGTGATAACAGAAGATGGAATTACCGAGAAGCTTGCGACCTTCGCCGAGGGCAATGCGAAGGCGCACAGTCTTCTTGGATCCGACTTGCCGATTGCGGAACCTGCACGCTCCTCGGACGGAACTGGGGACTCGGCTCAGACCTTTGACTCCTTGATTGCAGGCGCGGATGTTTTCGTTCTGTTCGATACCAGCAATTACATGTACCGGGACTTTGTTTTCGCCCAAGATGCGATTTCTGAGTTTGTACGGTCTCTGGAGAGAGCCGATAAAATCGCCTTCTACTCCTACAGCAGAGATCTTTCGCGAGCTGCAGCCCTCACCTCAGACCGGATGCAGGTTCTGCGCGGGATTCGCTCAACTGTCGCCGGAGATTCAGCTGCACTCTATAATGCTCTCCTGCTAACGGTGAAGGATGCCGGCCAGTATACGGGCAGACGAGTCGTCGTGGTGTTCTCCAACGGCCCAGACAGCTCCAGCGTCGTGCCGCCCGAAGACGTTGCCGAAGTTGCGCAATCCGCCGGAATTTCTGTTTACATGATCAGCACGCAGGAAGCGAAGTTGGAGCCGGTGTCGACAGCGGTTTTTGAACGCATGACCGCGGCCACGGGTGGCAAGGCATACTTTGCTAAGAATTGGAGAGACGAGAGGCGCGCATTTACCTCCATCAAGGACGACCTCGCACATCTCTATTCGCTGAGCTACTATCCGAAGGCGAATCCAAACTCTGGCTGGCGTGCTATCACTGTCAAGCTGGCGGGCGACAAGGCAAAGTACAAAGTGCGTACGCGCAACGGATACCGTTTGGAGCCGAACAGATTTTCCTCTGGCCATAAGCCAACCGTGCCGGACCGCCTGCCCGAATAGGCGACGTTAGCTTCGCAGTTGCATTTTCCCAAGAGCCGCTCGCCGGCCCGCACCGTCGAGAGAGTCGGTGGGGTGTCGCTTTCTCTAGCGCGCCGTTTTCTGGACCGTGATTGGGGCCAGTGTTAAACTTGGGATCGTGCCGCAATTCGTGATTGAACGCGAGATTCCGGGTGCTGGATCACTTACCGAAGCCCAGATACACGAGGTCTCCATGCGTTCCCTGCAGACCCTGAAGGAAATGGGACCGCATATCCAATGGCTCCACAGCTATGTCACCGAGGACAAAGTTTACTGCGTCTATTTGGCGCCGGATGAGGACAGTATTCGGGAACACGCCCGCCGGACCGGCATTCCAGCCGATCGTGTTTCTGCCGTCCGGCGTTTAATTGATCCTGCTAACTTGAAATAGCAGCTTCCGGTTCCTGCCGTGAATACGAGATCGCTTCTTCCAAGCTCATGGCAGTTCCTTCGGCCCAGGAGCTTTTGCTTTCTTTTTCCGTGAGAGAGTTCCAGGCAGGCTGCAGCTTGCGATCGAGTTCAAGCTGTTCCGCCTGCGGCAGTGCAGCGCTGATCAGCCGGCGCAAATTTGCTGCTGCTGCTGCCAATTTCAGAGCGCGTGCGGCATGTCCTCGAGCGATCGCCAGGCTGGCGGATCCTTCTAATGCCCGCGCTGCCCCGCGACGGTGGCCTAAACTTGCGAAAATCTCCAGAGCTTCCCGGTATGCTGCGTGTGCCGCGGCATATCTCCCCAGCTCACAGTCGATGCTGCCCAGATCGGTCAGGGACCGTCCCGAACCCCATTGATCTCCGGCGGCCCTGAAGGCCACGAGTGCACGCTGATACAGCACCCATGCAACCGCCACGTCACCCCGTTCGCGTGCGATGTCACCCTGCTGATTGAGCGACCAGGCAGCGCCGCTCCGATCACCGAGCTCCTCAAAGATATGCGTCGCCTCTCGTAGAGCCAAGCGTGCCCGAGGATAGTCTCCCTGAACTTTGACCACATTCGCCAGATTGTGCAGGCAGCGCGCGATCGCTAACCGGTCCGACAGAGCACGCCAGCAGGCCAGGCTGCGTTCAAAATTCTTTTCCGCCGATACGTAGTCGCCCCGATCCCTCGCCGAGACGGCCAGGGCGTTCAACGACGCCGCGATGCCTGACTGATCGTCCGCTTCCTCATAGAGAAATGCGCTATCTTCGAGGAAATGCTTTCCAGCCGTGTAGTCACCCTGAGCCGTCGCTAATGCACCGAGAAACAGAGACACCCTGGCCCGATCCTTTGAATGCTCAGTGCCTAGCAACTGCAAAACGCTCTCCAGCCTGGCCCGCCCCTCCGTCAGGTGTTCCCGCATTTCCCAGAACCGAAAAAGGGCCACGCAGAGACGCAAACTCCAGTCCAGATCCGGCGTCTGAAACAGCCAGTCGAGAGCAAAGCGGAAGTTATCGATTTCAACGTCGCATTGCCCCAGCCAGCGGGCCCGCGCTACAGGATTCAGTTCTGGATTTCCTTCCTCCGCCACGACGAGACAATATGCGGCATGAGCGCGACGCGTCGACCGCTGCTCGCCGCTATCGATGAGACGTTCGACGGCATACTCGCGAATCGTTTCCAACATCGCGAAACGCGGCTCGGCTTCGCCCCGGTCCACACGCTGCACCAAATTTTTGTCCACCAGCGATGACAGACCTTCAAACAGATCCATTCCGAGGTCCCGGCTCGTATTGCAAACCGCTTCAGTGCCCTCCAACGTGCCCCCGCCGACAAATACTGAAAAACGCCGGAACAGTTTTCGCTCGGCATCGCTCAATAGATCATGACTCCAGTCAATGGCCTTGCGGAGTGTCTGCTGTCGTTCGGGCAGGTCGAGCGCACCCCCCGTTAGCAATTGCAGCCGGCTTTGCAGCCGATCCAGGATGGCGTTTGGAGACAGTACCTTGGTGCGGGCAGCCGCCAGTTCAATGGCTAAGGGCAGTCCATCCAGCCGCGAACAGATCTCTCGCACTGAAGATGCATTTTCTGAAGTGATGGCAAAATCAGGCCACACCGCCGCCGCCCGTTGCGCGAACAACTCTATTGCCGAATTCTGCGCCAGCGCCGTTACCGGAAACTCCTGTTCCCCGTAAACGCGCAGGCAAGCCCGGCTGGTGACCAAAATCTTGAGAGACGGACATGCTTCCAATATTTCCGCCACCAGGCCCGCTGCAGGAAGCACTTGTTCGAAGTTGTCAAGCAGCAGTAAGAACGGTCCGGACTTCTCCAACTGATCGGCGATCAGTTGCGGGAGGCTGCGGTTGGCGACTTGCTGGATTTCGAGCGCGTCCGCGATGGCTGCCGCAACTAGGTCTGATTGCATGATTGAAGCCAGGCCAACAAACTGGACGCCTGCGCTGAATCGGTCCGCAATCGCACCGGCTACCGCAACCGCTAGGCGCGTCTTTCCGGCACCTCCCGGACCCGTAAGGCTCAACAATCGAACGTCGTCTCGCAGCAGAAGCTCGCGGGCGTCCGAGACGTGCTGCTCTCGTCCGATGAGCGACGTCCGCGGAATCGGCAGATCGCGGCGTTTCCTGACAACCTTCGTCGACGATAGCTCACGACCCTCTCGTAAATCGAAGGGGGCCGTGACCGGGAAATGACTAGGTTTCGTCGGGCGTTCGATCACTTCGGCGGTGAACAGATATCCCCGCCGAGGCACCGTCTTGAACAACCGCTGATTGCGATCATCCAGTGCTCGACGTAGCTCGAGGGCGCACTGCACCAGAGAATCGTCTGTGACAAACGAGTCGGGCCACACGGCCTGCATCAATTCCTGCTTGCCGATCAGCCGTCCCGCATGTTCCACGAGGTACTTGAGGGTTTCATACACCTTTGGGCGAAGCTTGATTTCTTCTCCCGCCTTGAGCACACATCCCCTAGTGACATCCAACGTGAACTCGCCGAATTGATAGTTCGAGGGACTGGTCTCCACGCGTGCTCCCGGCTGGGGCGTCTTAGATTTTGGCTTTTCTTTGGCTTTGTTTCGTTACTTCGGGTCTTGACCCTTGTTACTTTGCAATTGCTATGCGAGCTTCAGTAGCCGTTGCCTACGTTTTTCAAAAGCAGCCCCGGGGATTGCCGCTTCATAGAGCGGATTCTAGCAAAAAAGTGGTTGCAGAAGAGCCGGTAGCAGCTGTGGAACACGTGACCTGAACCGCTAAACAGCAATCTCGGAGGAAATCGTGAATCGCTTCACCAGCATCTTGACTGCACTCTCATTCGCCTTCTTGTTTTTCGCGGCTTCAGCTTATGCCCAGAACGAACAAAGAATGGTGGTCAACATTCCTTTTGAATTCACCGTGGTTGGACATTCCTTGCCCGCCGGTCAATACGAATTTCTGCGTGTTGCCGACGGTTTCGTTTTGCTGCGCGATGCAAACGGTCACAGCCTGTTCATCCGTGCATCGGCCGCGTTCCAGAGGAACGGAGCCCAGGAGAAGTCAGAGCTTAGATTCACTACCGTAGATGGTCGTCATGTCCTCGTCCAGACATGGAATGACAATTCTGGTAGCGGCAACGAGTTTTCGTATGAGCGCTCATCCGCTCAACTTGCAAAGCCCGAACCACTCACTGAACCGTGAGCAACCGACCCTGACAAACATAGTCGATTACCAATTCAAAGGAGACAGGTCCAATGACTACATTGCAGATTCCCATGAGGGTCCGACTATTCGCGACACAATTCCAGTGTTCGATGATCGCCCTCATTCTTGCTACCGTTTGCCCCTTGCCTGCCCTGGCGCAAGCTGGTCATTCGCACACACCGGCCGCCCAACATAACGAGCGTACTGCCGACCAGAAGGTCCAGCAGGGCGCACTTCTAAAGGCTGTCCGGGAAGCGACCGAACGCTTCCGGGACGTTAAGGCGGCAGAAAATGCGGGCTACAAGCTCGAATTCGGCTGTGTAAGCGGAGACGACTTCGGGGCCATGGGCCTCCACTATGTAAATGACACTCTCGTGGGAAATGGCGTAATAGACGTCACGCGTCCCCAGATCGTACTTTACGAAGCTCATCCCGATGGAAGCGTAAAACTGACTGGCGCCGACTATCTTGTTATCGCCAGCTCCTGGGATGCGGCCCATCCGGGCGTTACGCCGCAGCTCATGGGGCAGATCTTTCATTACTTCGAAGCCCCTAATCGCTTCGGGTTACCTGCCTTTTACACGCTGCACGTCTGGGCGTGGAAAGACAATCCCGATGGTGCATTCGTAAATTGGCACCCCAACGTTTCGTGCCAGTCTTTCGTCGGCGAAACCACACCGTAGTTGAGACCGATGCCCGATCAGAAATGGCAGCCTCTTTGTTCTCGTTGCAGGCACGGAGGCTGCACTCCACAACACAAAAAGAATACGCACTGCTTCAAGAAAAAGGAGAAACAACATGAGCACTACCACCGTTCCCGCGATTGACATGAACAAACTGAACGCTTTTATCGGTCAGTTTGTGACCGACCTCGGCGCCGCAGTCCATGCCGGAATGGTTGTCATCGGAGAGAATTTGGGCCTCTACAAAGCGCTCGCCGACGGTCCGCTGAATGTTGCCCAACTTGCCGCTAAGACAAGTACCGATGAGCGATACTTGCGCGAGTGGCTGGCATCGCAAGCTGCCGGGGGCTACATCACTTATGAGGCTAAGACAAGCAAGTTCAGTCTGAGTCAGGAACAAGCCTTTGCCTTGGCGGATGAGAACAGCCCGGCATACTTGCCGGGGGCCTTCGAACTGGCCTTGGGCTCGCTCGCGGCGGTCCCACGGATCACCGACGCCTTCCGCAGCGGCCTTGGTATGGGCTGGCATGAACATGCGGATGGCGTTTTCCACGGCTGCGAGAAGTTCTTTCGTCCAGGATATGCTGCCAACCTCGTAAGCTCCTGGATTCCGGCGTTGAACGGTGTCCAGGGAAAGCTTGAAGCGGGCGCGCGCGTAGCCGACGTCGGTTGCGGGAAAGGAGCTTCGACCATATTGATGGCGAAAGCATTTCCCAAATCCCAATTCTTCGGATTCGACTACCATGACAAGTCGATTGAAGCGGCGCGCGAGTCTGCCGAGCGTGCCGGCGTCGCCGATCGCGTCACTTTTGTTATGGCCCCAGCAAAGATCTACCCTGGCCATGACTACGACCTGGTAACCGTCTTCGACTGCCTGCACGATATGGGCGACCCCACTGGTGCCGCCGCACATGTACGACACTCCTTGGCCCCGGATGGCACCTGGATGATCGTCGAACCCTTTGCGAATGATCAGTTGCAGGACAACCTGAACCCGGTCGGCCGCGTCTACTATTCTTTTTCAACGCTCTTGTGTACGCCTTGCTCGCGATCCCAAGAAGTCGGGTTGTGCCTCGGAGCGCAGGCGGGCGAGGCGCGGATCCGCGATGTTGTAACCTCGGCCGGATTCAATCGCTTCCGGCGTGCTACGGAAACTCCGTTCAACATTGTCTACGAGGCTCGCCCATGATCTGCCTGGTGTGGGTGCAAGAGGCGGCTCTCGAAACTGGGACGCCGGCGACCCACGCTAGTCACGACGCGACCAGTACTTCATTTTGGAGTCGGCTGGTCTAGTGGAATAGCCAAAACGCAGTAGAATGACGGACGAAAACTTAAAGAGGAAAAGCCGATGAAGTCAGCTCAGAACGCAGTTGCTCCCGAAGAGGCCACCAGCGGCAATGGCGCCTCGCGCAATGTCGGAATCACGAGTGCTCTCCCGCTGCCTGCTAAGCCCGTAGCTCCTTCAGTGCTCACGGATGAGATGCTTGCGCGATTCGCTTCGCGCGCTGCCGGCTACGATAAGGAGAACCGATTCTTTAACGAAGATTTCGAGGAACTCCGCGCAGCCAAGTACCTGCTGTTGCCCGTCCCCGCAGAATTCGGCGGCGCCGGCCTGACTCTTGCGGAAGTGTGCCGGGAGCAACGACGTTTGGCCTACTACGCGCCCGCCACTGCGCTTGCGGTTAACATGCACCTTTATTGGCTCGGCGTCGCCGCCGATCTCTGGCGGCGTGGAGATGTTTCTCTGGAGTGGATCCTGCGTGAGGCAGCCGCTGGCGAAATCTTCGCAGCTGGCCATGCGGAGAGCGGCAACGATATTCCGGTGCTACTCTCCACTTCGAAGGCAGAACGCGTAGACGGCGGCTACAGATTCACGGGCCACAAGCACTTTGGCAGCCTTTCTCCAGTCTGGACTCGGTTCGGCCTGCACGGAATGGACACGAGCGACCCAGCCCAACCCAAGATCGTTCACGCGTTCCTGCCACGCGATAGCAAGGGATACAAAATCAAGGAAACGTGGGACGTACTGGGAATGCGCGCCACCCGCAGCGATGACACTGTTCTGGAGAATGTATTTATTCCCGACCAATATGTTGCCCGGGTGGTCAGTGCTGGCGCGGCGGGCATCGATCAGTTTGTCTTGTCGGTCTTCGCTTGGGCCCTGATGGGCTTCGGAAACATTTATTACGGACTAGCCAAACGTGCGCTCGACGAGAGCATCCGCTCCGTGAAGAGCAAGGGCTCGCTCGCCGTCTCCCGTTCCATGGCGTATCACCCCGAAGTCCAGCACGCCATCGCCGAAATGGTCATCGAACTGGAATCGATCGGCCCGCACCTGGAGGCGGTTGCGCAGGACTGGTCGAATGGTGTTGATCACGGTGCCGAGTGGCCCTTAAAAATTTTTTCCGCCAAATATCGCGCGGTCGAGGGGTCGTGGCGCGTCGTAGATCGAGGGCTGGATGTCGCCGGAGGCAACGGAATCTTTCGTTCGGCGGGCTACGAACGGCTGGTACGCGATGCGCGTCTGGGCAGGCTCCATCCCGCCAACTCGTTCCTCACACATGAGGTCGTTGCGAAGACAGCACTCGGCATCAGCCTGGACGAACAACCTCGCTGGGGTTAGTGCTACCGTGGCGCCGTTGTGCCGACCGCCGTCGCCCAACGCCACCATTCCACGCCACGGGGGATCTTTATCGCCGAGCCATATGCATGTCTAGGAAATAGCCCTTTGAAGCGGGATCAAAGAGCAGTCGCCAGTAGATGTTGTGGTGCGAGGCCGTCAAGGCTTGTAGTAAGAGGTCACGGGCCGAGACCTTGGTTCCGCCAACCTTGACCGCGGAATGATCCAACACGCTTCTGGGCGACACTCCAATGGTGACTGGACTGTGGCTCTGCGCGGTAATTTCTTGACAGATTAGATTTACCGTTTCAGTAATGGACCTCTCGTCGATCGGCAGGGTCACTGGGCTATCGAGCACCACGGGTTGAGGTGATACTGCACCTTTCTCGTCGCGAGCTGCGATGCCAACCACATGAAAGCGGTCTGGCGCGCTTCGCCGCAGCTCAAATCGTCCAGGGTTCTTGCTTTGGTTGTAGGAATCCACTACGAGGCGAAGTGTTTTTTCTTCATCTAAACTACTCACCGGAAATTCCACGCCGAAGCTTCCGCCACTCGGCAACCGCGGGCTGGACGCGTCGCTTGGCGCATCAGTAGTGTCCATCGGAGAGAGGTACTGCGGATCTTCATAATCAATCGTCCATCCGTATTTGTGGTGGAGAGCGTCGAGCACTTGGCCGAGTGGGCGTGGGCTATTTGCCTGAATGTGAACTGAACGGCGGCGAAAAAGATCAGTGTGTTGGCCAATCAAGAGGGAAGGAAGGTTTCCGAGATGGCGCGGATACTGCTTGAGGATGCACTGGCTTTGAGAGAGACGATCAAAAGCCAGAGCGATCGGATTGAACCAAATCGGCCACGATGAGCAAATTTCACCCGTTGTGGAACAACGAGCGTTCGCGGCGATCGGGACATTAATCTGTCACGTACATTGACGTGACCGGATAAAAACGATTTTGGCGCTCCCTCTCAAGAGAGGATGTCTGCAAAGTGACCAGGCACAGGCAGTTCGAGCCGAACCGACTGGTTGCACTCTACGTCAGCAAGGGTAGTACGTAGCACGAAATCAGTACGAGATAGATTCTTAGAAAAGTCTTTATGCTGATCATGCTGTTGCCTCTCGTTCTTCTTCCCGCCAGGTTCTGTGTTTGGCACTGCGTCATTCTGAATTTGCCTTGAACATCGGGCGCGCACGCAAGAGCTGATTCATTCCCGCGTGCGCGACCCGCATTTCTCTTCGTCAAGTGGCCACCTGCTTATTGACCTGCCTTGAAGAAGTAGTAGTCAGCCGTGTATGGAACGAGCTGAGTCTGACCCACAGAGCAGGCAGAAGTGGGAGCTGCGCCTCCGTTGGTGTTCAGGCGTTGGACAAATGTGACGTTGGCCAGTAGCTTACCGCCCGTGGGACCCTTCTGGTTGCCGATGGACTGCAGGAGCAGGCAAGGAATCGAGCCAGAATTCGGGCAGCTTGCATCAGAGCCGGCGTCGATGTGAGCCGTCGCCGTTGCCCACACGCGGCTGGTGTCGAAGGAACTCTGCCACGTCGCATTGCCTCCCGCGGGCAGCGGATTGGGTGCGAACGCGTTCGGGTTCTGATCGGGGCTGAGGAAGTGAGTGATGATCTGGAAGTCGAGGCCGAAGGCATCAGTAAAGAGGGTGGCTTCGGGCCGGGCGGCGTCGATGGTCCAGGAAGTGTCACCTGTGGCCGTGGGCAGGCAAACATACCCCTGAGTGCCCTGCGCGTTCCCTTCCAGGAATGCGACATTTCCCGCGGGTGGCGTGATCGTAGATGGAGTAGTTGGCGCCGTGACTTTTTCTGCCGCGGCATTGTTGACTGTGCCAAGGGCACATACGAGCACGAGAGCAGCGGCGAAATAGCCCCGCGCTCGAGCAGTCTTTTTGTTTTGACCAAGGATGTAGCTCATTTTGTTTTTCTCCAGTTTTTTATTTCGGTGTTACAAGTTCAGGTTGTTAAGACACACGCCTTAGCTCTAAAGCTGTTCGATTTTATTCATTCACACGAACCAACATTGCTTCATGCTTGTCGGGTCTTTTGTGTTGGTGGTTACTTGGAAGCCGCAATCGGCCTCACTAGAGAGAACGAGATCTGGATGGGATTTGCTTTTTGTAAAAAACAATTCGAGTAAGAAATGTTTAATGAATCATCGGGACGGAAGAATGCACCGCGCACAAACCACGAGACATTTCGTGCAAGGAGGTATTTTCTTGGCGGAGTTAAGTGAACTACTTTCGAAGGCCGTCGGATCTCATCGAGGAGATTCTCGGCACGTTTGCTTTTCGGGAGAGTCGGATCATTCCGGTTTATAAGCTACAGCTCCCTTGATCCGTGGCATGGATATAAATGTTCCTGTATGTAGCAGGCGCAAGACAGGCTCGATGCTATTTCTGTCAGCGCGGAGCGGTGCCTGCGTTTGAGTCAGATCGCGGTCCCGCATTGCTGAATGGCAAACCATGCAGGATCGCTGCGTCTTGTTTCCTTCCTGGGAAACGAGTGCATAAGTCAGTCCATGCACCGACCAGGTAACGACCTTGTAGCCTTCGACAGTGCGGTAGTGGAAGCTTACCTTCTCAAAGTCGACTTCTACCCCTCCCGAAGCGACAGCTCCCGAGTCCGGCACCACGATCAGGCTTACGTCGTCCGTCCGCACCGCACCGGGTTGGCCCTGATATGCGATGAAGGCAGCGGTCTTAGTGCCGACTTGTACCAGTCGCGCCCCTTCCGGACGGTAAGGCCGTGTTTCACCTGGAGCTGCCGGAGATGCTGGCAACGTCAGCGCAAAGTCTGATTTCTCTCGAAACCACTGATTGATCGTCTCCTGCGAGGCCGACCGGACGTCGAGTTCAAGCCTCCCCTGTACGTGCTCGCGGTGAGTGCGAGCCGCGAGTTCGGCAAACTTCAGCCCAGAAAGTGCGGCGCCCGAAGATGAACCCATCTCACTCACTACTCCGACGATCACTATGAGAGCGATCGCGGGAATCAACCACATCATGACCCGCCGACGTGACGGCGCAGGCGCCATTCTCGGTTGGATGGGATCAGGCCGCGCCGGTGCCTTGAGCTCCGCCAGGAGTTGCTCCTCCTGGGGAGTCGGGTCGTCATCTACGGATGTGGCAGCGCGAAGTAGGGGGCCGCAATGGTCGCAAAGGGCGGCATGCATGATCAACTGTGCGGCCTTCAATTCTGGCCACAGGCCCGCGGCCACTTCAGTCCAGTCGACATCGTCATGTTGGGGACAGTCAGGTCCCGGCGTGGTCGGCCTCGTCATCACTGCTCTGCTCGAAAATCCGTCCACGAGTTGCCAGTATTTCGACACCTTAGCGCTGCAATCCACGCATGAATTCACATGACGTCTGGCTTCGCGAACAACGTCCGGGGAGAGCCCGTGGATCCCGTACCCGCTTCCGGGAGGGGAAGGCACAAGAGCGTCTAGCTCCTTGCTATCAATGTGCTTGTCGACCGGACGTCTCAGACTTTTGCTCCCTATATTGACCATCACGAGTTTCCGGGTGAATTTGCTTTTCGAATTATTTTCCGCCCCTCTCAAAATCCACTGAAATCCCAAGAATCCGGTCTCGAACGGACAGTTTCAGGCGCTCAATGACGCTCCCAACTCCCTTAGAACTCAGCCGGATAGTGGGTAAGGAGGCAATTTCCTTGGTACTCATACCCTGCCGGAAGTAGAGCCAGAAAATCATGCGGTCGCGCTCTTGGTCGGGCCCGGCGGCTCCGCTCCTTAGGTGTTCGTCAATCTCATTCAAGAAGATCCCGAAAGCGATTCTTTCCTGGCTTCCGTGCGCCTCCATTCCGGCCTCGGGGTCGACATCGTTTGTGGAAACGTGAGGCTTGTCACCACCAGAAGACTGGCTATAGCCATGCTTGAAAAAGTCGTGAGTCACATTGGCGGCGGTTTTCTTCAGGTATCCCAAAATCGCTTCGGGCCGCTGGATGGCAAAGTCCCGCAGGAGGTGACAGCCTCCCTCCCAGAGCTTGAGGTAAGTCACCTGAATCAGATCCTCGACTAGGGAGCGAGAAGGATTTCCCCACAACGACGCTGTGCGCATGATCATGAGGCTGATTGGCTTTCCAACGCGGGAAATGAACTCTTCCCATGCCTCGTCATCACAAGGACCGGCACAGAGACAGACGACGTCTTGGAGGGACAAAGACGAATACTTTGTCAGCTTAGAAGTGCTCGACATCTTTTCTTCTGTTAGAGCGACGTCACCAGTCATTTCCGCATTAGATGATTGGGAACAGGCTCGGCTCGTAAAAGCTTTGTCACCGCTGTGTCAACAGTTCGTACAAGGCATTCCAAGTCGCGTCACCATCGCTCACTTTCGAGATGAAAGGGCCGTTGATCTTCTGGTTGTCGGTAGTTTGCATGGGGCCGGATTCCAGGGCGCCTCTCGCTTGTTCAAGTCGCGCCCGACTACTCTGCAAATGTGAGAGCCCCTTAGTCACGGCCGGCTTCCGGAAATGTTTCGTTAACATCTCGCGAAGCTGTAAACGCGCTCGAAAGAGGCGCGCTTTCACGGCAGACAGTCCCAACCCTAGGACCTCTGCGGTTTCGTCGCCTGAGAGTTCTGCCATATCTCTCAAAACGAAGACCACCCTCAGCGCCGGGCTCAGCGCCTCCAGACTCGTGCGCAGGGCTACTCGCAGTTCGCTTGCAGAATAGAGTTGCTCGGGATTCGGAGCCCAATCAGCGACATCGAAAGGGATGCTCTCGTCTGGATGGGTGGGCGATGTTGAATGCTCTTTCCTTCCATTCCTCTTTCGCAGCTTCATCAATGATTCGTTTACCACGATACGAGTCAGCCAAGTCGAGAAACTGGCCTTCCCCTCGAATTGATTCAGATTCATGTATGCCTTCAGGAATGCATCCTGCACGGCCTCTTCCGCGTCCTCGCGGTTTTGTATGACGTAACAGGCGATTCGCAACAACTTGAAGTCGTATCTCTTTACAAGTTCCTCAAAAGCAGCAACATCTCCGCTCTTGCAGGCATTCACCAAGTCATCGTCTGGCCGGTTGACGAGTTCTGTCGAATTGCACTTCACATGCTTTCTCATTTCCGCCGAGCGCCGTGAGACATCACGTTCGCTTCTTGTTCCCGCACAGTGGACCGGTTTGGCGCAGTGAAGCTGCTATGGCACGAACTTGTACCCGACGCTATGAACGGTTAGAAAATGAACCGGGCGGCCGGGATCTCGTTCAAGTTTTTGGCGCAGTTTTAAGATGTGGTTGTCGACGGTGCGAGTCGTCGGGTAGTTTTGATATCCCCACGCTTCATTCAGCAATTCGTCCCGTGAAAACACCCGCCCCGGATTTGTCACGAGACATTTGAGCGTCTTGAATTCCTGGTTAGTGAGGGTGATCACTTCGCCCGACATCCGACTCACTTCCACCTTGATGAAATCAACGCAGACATCCGCGAACCTAGCAACTCTGCGCTCAGCTGACCTGGTGGAGTCACGAATGAACTCAGAAAATTCCGCAAACATTTCCCTCCAACTGGAAGGCAACAACACAGCTCTCGCCGCGGGGGCCGATGGTCCCACCGATCCTCGGTCGACGTCCGAATCGCTCCCAGGGACAAATACAACTCGGTAGTCATTTCGCTCCAACAACTCTTCGAGAGCCGGGAGGAACCGACGGCGGTCGTCGACTGTTGCGTGACTACCTTTTTCTCGTGCAGTTCGTGAGAATGGTTCGCCCTCAAGGTTCTGATTGAGTTCAATCACCTTTCTTGGTCCCTCTTGCGGAAGGCGAGAGATGCGCTGGCTCAGGGGATTCTTGAATTCCATACGATTCCTTGTGTGACCTCGTGAGAGGCGCTTCGGCCCTCAATCCATCATTTCCAGGCCCGAACCGTTTGAGTCGAAGAGTCGTCTCTGTGCCACTTTGATAGGATGTGCGGCTTCGCAAGTCAATTCACTGCAGCTTGCCTCTCCATGGCCGATGCATTTCTGTCTAAATCATTGATATTCCTGCATTTGTTGCCTAACATATCCGCAGTCATCGCGGCTGAGCATGCTAGACTTCGTCGACAGCCGGGCGTCCAAATGGAGCCAACGCGACAAACCTCCGTCGTGCGGTTCGGGACCTACGAAATCGGTCTCCACTCGGGAGAACTTCGCAAGGCAGGGGTGCGGATACGCGTACAGCAGCAACCGTTGAAGTTGCTGGAAATATTGCTCGAGCGCCCAGGCGAGGTGGTTACCCGCGAAGAACTCCGGAGCCGAATTTGGCCGAATGAAAGCTTTGGTGATTTTGACCAAGCGGTCAACGTCGCTGTCGCAAAGCTGCGGGCCGCACTAGGCGACTCCGCCGACAATCCGCGATACATTGAGACACTTCCCCGACGTGGCTACCGCTTCATTGCTGAAGTCACCATAGTCAACCCGCCCACCAACAGGCCCGACCTTACACCTGAGGTTGGTGCGTTACCAGGAGGAGAGCGTGCTCCGATTGGGTTGGCCGAAACGCCGCCACCACTGACGGGCCTGCCCAGGAAGCGCGTCTGGAAGGCGGTGTTTCTGTCTGTGTTCCTTCTGCTCTTAGGGCTTCTAGCTTGGAGGTTTATCCCGAAAAACCCGCCGCTAGCAAAGATGTCTTTTTCCAGCCCAGTTCGCTCGTTGGCGGTACTTCCTCTCGAAAATCTGTCCAGCGATGCGCAAGACTACTTTGCTGACGGCATGACCGACGAGCTCATTACGGATTTAGCGCAGATCAGCGCGTTGCGAGTGATCTCTCGCACCTCGATCATGCCCTACAAGGGGATACGCAAACCCCTATCTCAGATCGCGCATGAATTGAACGTCGACGCCGTTGTGGAAGGAACCGTGCTGCGTTCCGGAAAACAGGTTCGAATCACCGCGCAGTTAATACAGGCTCCCGTAGATAAGCACTTGTGGGCCCAGAGCTATGAGGGCGATGTGCACGATACCTTGGCGCTGCAGAAGAGGGTGGCTCGCGCCATCGCGGAGCAGATAAGGATCACGCTGACTCCGCGGGAGGCGGCCTCGCTCCAGAATGTAAACGCGGTAAATCCGGAAGCCTATGAGAATTACCTCAAGGGGCGATACTTTTGGAACAAGCGAAGCGCCGATGGCTCGAAAAAGGCCATCGATTACTTCAGCCAGGCCATCAAGAGCGAACCAAATTATGCTCTACCCCATGCGGGGTTGGCGGATCTTTACCAACTGTCTGATCGTCCATTGTTGGCTCATAAAGAGGTTCAGATAGCGCTCGGCCTTGACGATCAATCAGCCGAGGCACACAACTCTTTAGCCAGCCTGCTTTACACGTTTGATCGCGATTGGGCTGGAGCCGACAGGGAGTTCAAGCGAGCGCTGGAACTCGATCATAACTATGCTCCCGCCCATCACTGGTACTCCATGTATCTTGCCTTGCAGGACCGCAAAGAAGAAGCGTTGGCCGAAGCGGAAAAAGCATACGAACTGGATCCGCTCTCACCGGTTGTAGGTGCCAATCTGGCCAAAATCCTCCATGAGGCAGGTTACGACGACAAGGCGATCAAGCAGGCGAACAAGACCCTGGATTTGGAACCTGGCTTCGCGGTCACCCATGCGGTACTTGGGATTATCTATCAGGACAAACAGATGCACGAAGACGCCATTCCAGAGTTTAAGAAGGCATTGGAGTTTGGTGGCGCTCCTGGGGAAATGCGTGGGCTTCTTGGATACTCTTACGCAGTCTTGGGGAATCGAGCCGAGGCGGAAAAGATAATTGCCGAATTAAAGGCACTCTGGCCAGAGCATGCTCACGCGGCCTTGGACTTGGCCATAGTATTTTCCGGGCTGGCGGATAAGGAAAATGCGTTGTACTGGCTGGGAAAGGCCGACGCGATACACGTCGGTGATCTGACTGGGATCGGGCGGGACGCACATTTTATTGAACTGCGCAGTGATCGCCGCTTCCAAGATCTGGTGCAGCGGGTGCGCACACCTAAGTGACACAGACACCGAACCTTTAGGCGGACAAACAACTCAACGGAGGAAACGCATGTACGCACTCGAACAGCATCTCCGCTTCGCATTGCGACGACTTCGGAAGGCGCCGGCTTTCACCCTCACAGTCGTGCTCACATTGGCTCTCGGCATTGGCGCGACCACGGCGATCTTCTCGCTGGTCGAAGGTATCCTGCTGCGTCCGCTCCCACTCAGCGATCCGGACCGCCTCGTCCTCGTCGGAGATCATTTGGCAGGTGGCGAAAGCACTCCGGTGACAGCCCGCGAGATCGGCACATACTCGAATGCAACGAGCGCGTTTTCTTCGCTTGGCGGGTACATCTCCACCAGCTACGAAGTGTCTGGCCGCGCCACTCCAGAACGACTCAATGCCGCTCGGTTCACTGCAGGAGTGTTCACGACTCTTGGTGTTCGTCCCATAATTGGCCGAGTCTTTACCCCGGAGGAAGAGGACGCCCATCGGCCTCTGGCGGTTATCAGTTACGCCTTGTGGCTGAGCCGCTATAATCGCGATCCCCATGTTCTTGGCAGCGCGATTGTTCTCGATCGCCGCCCGTACACGATCATCGGCGTGATGCCGCGCAGTTTTCTCTTTCCCCTCGAGGATGGGCAACTCGACCAGGCTCAACTCTGGGTGCCGTTGAGCCTGACTCCAGATGAACTCTCCGATCAGCATGCCGGATTTTGGGGATATCAGATGGTCGCCCGCCTCAAAGATGGCGTTACTTTGTCACAGGCCGCGCAAGATGCTGACCGAGTCGCCCGGCAGGTCATGCGCACGCTTCCCCCGGCCCAGTCTGCGATTCACATCCAGGGCGACGTCCTGCCGCTAATCGAGTATGACGTTGCGGAGGTTCGGCCGTTGCTACGCACGTTGTTCCTGGCGGTGTCGGTTGTGCTGCTGATTGCATGCGTCAATGTTGCCAGTCTACTGTTGGTGCGAGCCATTCGCCGCCGCAGCGAGTATGCCGTTCGACTGGCTCTGGGAGCGCGCTCCACCGTTATCATCCGCGAGTCTGTGTTTGAAGGCCTGTTGCTCGGCGTGACTGGCGGAGTGCTGGGGCTGGCATTTGCGGCGATCGCGATTCAAACTGCCTTGCACCTTCTGCCTGACTCCATGCCGCGCGTCGACTCCATCTCGATGGATGCAACCGTAGCGGGCTTTGCGCTGATGCTCGCCTTGCTGACCGGCGCCCTCTGCAGCCTTGCACCGGCCTTCGCAGCCTTGCGGACCAATTTGACCGAGAGCCTAAAAGAAGGGGGCAGGAGCGGCGCGAGCCCCTCGAGCCATACGAGGCTGCGATCCGCCCTGGTCGTTTCCGAGATCGCCATCGCTCTGGTGCTGCTCACGATATCGGGCGCGTTCGTGAGGAGCTTTCAGAAAATGCGGGCAGTCGACCCCGGCTTCCGCGCCGACCACGTGCTGGTTGCCGGTTATCGATTGCCCCTGCGGCAATACTCCACGCAGGCGTCCTCCGATGCCTTCAACCATGCGGTCGTCGAACGACTCTCGGGCAAGGCTGGAGTTTTGGCAGTGGGAATCACCACTGCCGTGCCGGCGGCCGGCGGTCTTGGAGAAAGCGGGTTCACCATCGAAGACGAACCCGTGGCGGATTGGAAACTCAAATTCGCTATTTTCGCGACCACATACGGCGATTATTTCCGCGTCATGCGGATCCCGCTCCTCGATGGCCGGTATTTTACCGAGGACGACCGCTCGAATTCACCCCTTGTCGTAATCGTCAACCAGTCCATGGCAACACACTCCTGGCCTGGCCAGCGAGCGATCGGTAAGCGTATGCATGTTGGCGGCCCGCAAATGGGAATGCCTTGGGCGACCGTGGTGGGCGTCGTCGCGGATACCAAGATGGGCTCTCGCGATGAGCCCACCAACGATCAGTGGTACACGCCCGCGGAGCAACCAGCGACTCTCAACGGGTCTGAATCCGCGGCAAAGCTCACCTCTCCAGCCGGTGGATACATCACTCTTCGTTCCCCGCTTCCTCCTGAGCAGATGGCCCACACCCTGCGCTCGGCCATTGCCGAAATCGATCCGGTGTTGGCGCTGCAGCAAGTGCAGACCATGGATGACGCAGTCTCCAGCGTGGAAGCGCCTCGTCGTTTCAACACGGGTCTTATCACTGCCTTTGCCCTGGGTGCTCTCTTGCTCACCATCACCGGAATCTACGCCGTTGTTGCTTTCTCGGTCTCGCTGCGAAGTCAGGAGATCGCCATCCGCATGGCATTGGGAGCTCAGCGCAAGGGCATCGCGCGGCTCGTGCTGATTTCGGGCGCGAAACTGGCGTTCATCGGATGCGGTCTTGGTGTGCTCGGCTCCCTCGCCGTGTCGCGCCTTGTCAGCTCTTTCCTCTTTGAGGTCAGCGCGACCGACCCGTTCATCTATATAACGAGTGTTTCGATCATGATGTTTCTGGCGCTTCTTGCATCGGCACTTCCTGCAACCCGCGCTGCTTCCGCGGATCCGGTAACCGTTCTGCGTTCAATTTAGAGGTGTACGTGACGAGTGTCTGACGGGGTGCGTGGCAACACGACTTTCACAAGACAACCTCGCCTATCAGTTCGATTGGAGATCTCGATCCTTCCTCCGTGAGCCTCAGCAATCTGGCGGGAGAGCACGAGACCAACTCCGCTTCCATTAGGTTTCGTCGTATAGAACGGGGTGAACACATTTGCGGGATTCATCAGTCCCGGACCATCGTCTTCGATCAACAAGGATAAATCCTCTGCGGTGAAATCCCACCGCACCGCGACCTTTCCTTCGTCATCTGATTGCGATGTTCTATTCGATCGTTCTGCTCGAACTGCAAGGCTAGGCGACTCAAGAACCGCGTCTGCAGCGTTGCGCACAAGGTTGATCAGCATTTGTTCAAGCTGATCAGGATCAGCTCTGAAGAGCAGGTCTGGTCCCGGCTTCACGCATACCTTGACTCGTGTTTCCAGACTGGCAATCCGGGCAACCAGAGGAGCCAGGGCGACCTCGCGTAAAACCGGGGCGGGCATCTGCGCGAGCTGGCGATAAGCTTCCAGGAAACGATGCAGTGATGCGGAACGCGCTTCGATGATCTCCAGGCCGTGTTGCAGGTCCTTGCGTACCTCAGTGTCCATAGGAGTGGTTGCCACCCGGGAATTCAGGCTTCCGGCAATCGACTTGATCGGTGCCAGCGAGTTACTCAGTTCGTGCCCGAGAACGCGGATTAATCGCTGCCACGCCCGCCTTTCCTCTTCACGCAGCGCTCGGCTTACATCCGACAGAACAATCAGAGTGTGAGGAACCCCGCTCTGGCGAAACGAACTGCGGCGCAGCAACCATCGAGCTTGCGAGTCGCCGAGATCGAGTTCTACCAGGCTTTCATTTTCGCCGGCGAGGCATTTCTGCAGGTTCAGCTCCGTCGCGCTGCGACCAATCATCCGAGCCTTCGGCTGGAGCAACAGGTGCTCACCCGCAGGATTTACAAGACGCAGTGCGGAGGCCGGGTCGAAGGCGAACAGGGGCGCATCAATCTCGTCGACCACGCGCTGCAACAAGGCGGTTGCTTCGATGGTGCGGATCTTTTCATCCGAGAGCATGTCGGCTAAGGTGTTGACTTCCAGAGACAGCTCTCCGAGGGCGTCGTCGGACGCGGCATTGCGGGCGCGGAAGGAATAATCCTCCTCCCGCAACGCGGAGATCACGTTGGCGAGGGTCTGCAGGGGCCGGGTGGTCTGTTCCTGCAGCGCCATGGCTAATAGCCACCAGGCGAATAGTTCGAGGGCAATCAGCGCGAGCCGCGACTCCAAGCCCCAGGGCTGCATCCACACCAGAACCATGCTCACAATCAGGCCGGGGAGAGCAACCAGGAAGGAGTAGAGGCTTATGCGGTGTTCATATAAGAGGCGAGCTCGTTTTCGTGGCCGCGGCGCAGGTCTCGGCGCCGGCGAGCTAGACGCCATATTTCTCCATTCGTCGGTACAGTGCGCCCCGGCTTAGTCCGAGCGCTTCAGCAGCCTGGCTGACGTTTCCCTGATAACGCTGAAGAGCTTTACGAACAAGCACAGCTTCGACAGCTTCGAGGCTCAGATCTTCCAGGCTCTGGCTTGGAGCGCGCTGCGAGCTTAGCGATAGATCACCCGGTTGGATTTCGTTCGTCCGGCACATCAACACGGCACGCTCGATGGTGTGTTCCATCTCCCGCACATTCCCCGGCCAGGAATACTGCATCAGTGCCTGCATCGCTGCGGAATCAAAACCCTGCACCTGCCGCCGGTACCGGGCGGCGTAGCGAGCGAGAAAGTGCGCCGCCAAGGTGGGAATGTCTTCGCGGCGCTCGCGCAGCGCCGGCAGATGGATCTCAACGGTATTCAGACGAAACAACAGGTCCTCGCGGAACTGCCCTGTCGCACACGCCGCAGTGAGATCGGTGTTTGTGGCTGAGAGCACACGCACATTGACGCGGCGAGAGCGCGAGGAGCCAACCCGCTCGATTTCACCCGATTCCAGAACGCGCAACAATTTGGCCTGCTGCCGAAGCGGAACGTTGCCAATCTCGTCGAGAAAAATCGTGCCACCATCCGCCAGTTCGAATCGTCCGATCCGGTCGGTGCGCGCATCGGTGAACGCACCCTTTACGTGACCGAACAACTCGCTCTCAAAAACTCCGTCGGGAATCGCTCCCGTATTCACTGCCACAAGAGGACGGGCTGCCCGCACAGAGAGAGCGTGCAGCGTCTGCGCAACGATTTCTTTGCCTGTCCCATGCTCGCCCGTGATCAGCACGTTCGCGTCGGAAGGACCGACCCGCGCCAGGGTTTCGAGCACAGGCTGCATGGCGGGTGCCGTGGCGATGAATTCCGGACGGCCTTCTGCGCGAAGCAAACGGTTTTCTGCCTCCAACCGCGCTGCACGTTGCAGGGCGCGATGCAGTTCCACTTGCGTGCGTAGAATCGAGAGCAGCCGCTCGTTCTCCCACGGCTTCTGCACAAAATCCCTAGCGCCACGCCGCATGGCTTCCACCGCCAACTCGACATTGGCCCACGCCGTCATGACGATCACGGGAACGGTCGAATCGAGCGACACGATCTGCGAGAGAAGATCGAGACCTTCTTGTCCGGAAGTGGTATCGCGCGTGTAATTCAGATCGATGAGCACCGCATCGTAAGAACTACTGGCGAGGGCCTCGCGCACAAGTGCAGGAGAACGAACCTTGTCCACTTTGTAGCCTTGCGGACGGAGCAGTAATTCGAGAGCTTCTAGGATGTGCTCCTGGTCATCGGCGGCGAGAACCCGAGGAGGCGCACTCGACTCGTACTTGGGAACCGACAACTCCACTTCTCCGGATTTGACCGTACTTGGCATACAAATTATGGCGTACGAGAAACCACGCCTTTGATAGCGTCCTGCAACAGTATGCCATTATGTTCCAATGTTTGGCCGGTGGTGCGGTCCAACTCCACTTTGGCTTTCTGGTAGGTCGTTTGCGCGTTGACCAGATCGAGTTCCGCGAGTGCGAGATCGCGTTGTGCGGAGAGTGTTTGATAGGTCGATCCAGAACCGAGTTCTTGTTCTTTCTTTGTGATATCAAACGTTCGTTGCGCCAGGTCCCGCGCCTTGCGAGCGGCCTGAACCCTGGCTCCCGTTTGGTCCAGCGCATACTGTGCATTGTGGACTTCGATGCGCACTTGCTTTTTGAGTTGCTCCATGCGCAACTCAGCCTGGCGATATTCCAGTTCCGATCGATACTGATCCGCTTTGGCGACTCGATTTCTTATCGGGATACTTAGGTTCAGTCCAACGTAGATATCCGGAGAAGTATTGTTGAAAGCGTTCTGCAGCGCGCCAACAAAGTCGGTGGGTACCGTCGATTGCTGTCCCAGGCTGTAAACGGGATTTACTGGACCGGCGAGACCCGAACCTCCATAGAAGGCAACCAGGGATAGTGACGGCAACAGCGCATTGTTTGCTGCGCGACGGCTGATCTGGCGGTTCACCAAGTCGATGTCAGATTCGGCGAGCTCCGGCCGGCTGTGCATGGCTTCCGAAATCAAATTGGGAGCCGTCTGGATGGCCTGCACCCCGACTGTCTGCATCTGATCGGTAGGGACCACCTGCATGGCTTCGAGAACAGGATCGTCCAGGCTTTTCGTAATGGCGTTCTTCATTAAAGTCTCCTGTAGTTGGAGACTGGTCCGAGCTACTGTTAAATCCTGGTCGCGACGGGATACTTCTGCCTCGGCGCGCATCACATCCATGGCCGGAACACTTTCCAACTGCAACTGCTTCTTGGTGTTGTCGAAAGTCTGCTGCGCAAATGCGAACGATTGCTCATTGACCTGAGTCTGCTCGTAGGCGCCCACTAAATCCCAGTAAATGTTCTCGATTTGGGTGACGGTGGCGATCACTTGATCCTTGAAGGCAATGTCAGAGATCTTTTTGTTATTCCGCGCGATTCGCAAATACCGAAGATTCGGTCCGAATCCGAAACCGGCCAGCAATTCCTGCTGAATTTGAAAGCGAAAGGTAGAGCTCAGGCTCGGTGACAGATTGAAGAAAGGACTATTGGTTGTCTGTCGGGAATTAACAAACGAAAAATTGACACTCGTTCCGGTAGCAAAGGACTCCGTGACACCGGCACTCACCTGTCCAGTATTGAGCTGTAGGGAAGGCACTCCATAAATTTGCTGGTTTGCCACAGGAGAAGTCTGATGTTCGGCTCCCCCAACCACATTGATGATTGGATCGTAGGAAGACACAGCCGTTCCGGCGCCCAGTGTCGACTGAACCAAACCGGAGGCGCCTGCTCCAGCCCCGCCTGCGCCGGCTGTCGTGCCACCCGCACCGCCACCTGGTGCGCCTGTGCCGAATCCACCGACGCCACCGCCAGGGGTTCCTTGCACGACTCCGGTATTTACGCCGCGGAAAAATCCGCCGGCCTGCGTGCGTAGAATGTCGGTGTTTGCAATGGGGAGGTTATAGCGGGCAATCGCCAGGTCCAGATTATTTTCAAGGGCAAGATCGATGGCGTCTCTTAGTGAAAGGTAAAGTCTGCCGTCGCGAATGAGATGGTCGAGGCGCGGCGAGTTCGCCAGCACCGGCTCTGGCACCTGGTCGGGCAGATAGGCGTTGAAAGGGTTGTGCGACTTAGGCATCTCGTAGGAAAGCGGAGCTGCAGCCTGCGGTGCGGTCGCAGAGGCTGAACCAATGATGGTTGGCGGAGTCGTGCTTTGTGCCGAAAGGCCCGCGGTGAGAGCCCCGGAGACACAAAGAGCTGCCATACTCCTCTGAAGGAACGACAGGGCGAATGAGCTCACGATGCGCTGACCTCCGTTGGCAAGGTGAGTGCGGGGTTCGCAGTGTCGCCCACCAGCCATCCATCCTTCAACTGAATGGTGCGGTTTCCGTAGGCGGCGTTCGCTTCTGAGTGCGTGACCTGCACGATGGTCACACCTTGTTGGTTCAATCCGTGGAAGAGTTCCATAATCTCCTTGGCTTGGCCAGAATGCAGATTGCCCGTCGGCTCGTCGGCCAGCAAGAGCGGGGGCTTGTGGATGACAGCGCGAGCGATTCCGACCAACTGCTGCTGGCCGCCTGACAATTGGCTGGGATACAAGTCCTTTTTAGCGACGATCTGAAAGCGATCCAAAGTGTCGGCCACCAGGCTCTGCCGCTCGTGGCGCGGGATGTCCTTGTAAGAAAGTGGCAGATCAATGTTTTCCTGCACGGTGAGGTCGTCGAGCAGGTGATAGCTCTGGAAGACCATACCGACATTCCGCTTCGCAAGTTCGCTTCGCTGCTTGCGCTTCATTTCATGGACAGCCTCGTTGCGAAACCAATACTCGCCCCGCCAGGCATCGTCGAGCAGGGCAAGGGCATTTAATAAGGAGGACTTCCCAGCTCCAGAGGGGCCCATGATCGTGATGAATTCGCCTTCGCGAATCTCGAGGTTGATGCGGCGGAGTACCCATGTCTGCCCGGCGCCAGCCTTATAGCTGCGTTCAATATTTTTGAGTTGAATCATCTTTTCTCCGATTCCTTTTACTCGTAACGCAAAGCGACCATCGGATCGATTCTGGCCGCACGCCATGCCGGCACGCAGCATGCGACTGCCGAAACGGCAGCCAACAGCAAAATCACGCCTAGATATGTGATCGGATCAAGACGCGAGGTGCCGAACAGCAGGGCGGAAATGGCTTGACTCGCTGCCATCGCGCCAACCAACCCGAGCACAACACCCAGTCCGGTGAGGGACATCCCTTGACGGATTACCAACCCGACAATACTGGCGCGGGATGCACCCAACGCGGAACGCACTCCGATTTCGCGAGTCCGTTCCGTGACGCTGCCAGAGAGCACACCATAAATGCCGGTCGCGGCGAGGACTAGTGCGACCAGTCCAAATGCCTCGAACAAGATCAGGACAAAGCGCCGCTCGGCGGCCGACGCGGCCAGCAGGTCATCCATTCGTGCGATCCGCATAATCGGTTGATCCTTATCCACCGACCAGATTGCGTTCTTAATGGCTGGAACAAAAGCCGCTGCGTCACCGCGCGCACCTACCACTAGCGACAAGGTGCCGTCCGCCCAATGCCACTGCGTCGTAGTCGTGTAGACCGCGTCGGATTCGCTCATAGCCAGCGACATCTGCTTCACATCGCCGACCACCCCCACAACGGTAAACATCGGGGAGTCGATTCGGCCGCCAACGTGAACACGCTTTCCAATCGGGTCTTGATTCGGAAATCTGCGTTTTGCCAGCGACTCGCTGATTAGGATGGCTGGCGGTGTTCCGGCCACGTCGTGAGCGTCGAGCAGACGTCCGCGACGCAGCGGGATGCCGATCGTTTCGAAATACCCCGACGTCACGGCATATCGAAATACCGAGTAACCCACATCGGGGCTGTCCTCCTCGAAGCGTGCACCGTAGATGTCAGAGTCACCGCTCAACGGCAATTGGCTGGTGAATGCCGCCGCTGTGACGCCGGGAACCTGACGC